>Ga0209278_1000615_pt1 | contig 26111 bp, 21 predicted proteins | sample JI81BgreenDNA_FD_187504 | JGI IMG/M metagenome (GOLD analysis project Ga0209278, IMG submission 187504) | Wastewater effluent complex algal communities from Wisconsin, to seasonally profile nutrient transformation and Carbon sequestration -... | ecosystem: Engineered > WWTP > Effluent > Algae...
CGAGATGCTGCGTGAAAGCCAGGCCAAGATGGTCGAGAATTTCAGCGCCATGCCCAACCCCCTGGCCGCCGTTCCGGGGTTCGAGGCGCTGCGCAAGCAGCAAGAGGCGTTTCTCAAGACCATGATGGTTGGCATGCCGGGGTGGAGCGGCTCGGGGCCCGCCAAGGACGACGCGCCAGCGGCTTCGGACGATCTGGCCGAGATCAAGAAGCAGTTGGCCGAGTTGCAGAAGAAGCTCTCCAAGCTCTGAGCCATGGCCGAAACCGAAGGCCGCGTCACGCTTTGGGGGATCGAGGTATTCGTCGCCGCGGCCGAGGAAGGCTCGATCTCGGCGGCAGCGCGACGGCTTGGCGTCAGCCCCTCGGCGATCAGCCAGCAGCTTACAGCGCTTGAGACTGCGCTTGGTGCGGTCCTGCTCGACCGGTCCGGCCGCCCGGTGCAGGTGACCCCGGCGGGTGCCATGTTCCGCCGCCACGCCCAGACCATCCTGAACGCTGCCTTCGAGGCCCGCGCCGAACTGGCCATGGCCGACCTTTCGGGCATGACGACCCTGCGGCTCGGCGTGATCGAGGATTTCGACAGCGACGTGACGCCGATGCTGCTTTCCGCGCTGGCCCGAGAGCTGAAGGGCTGCCGCTTCCTTCTGGAGACGGGGGCAAGCCACCGCTTGCTGGACCAGCTGGAAGCCCGCGCGCTGGACATTGTCGTCGCCGCCGACAGCGCCGACCAGGCGCCCGAGGACTGGCGCGAAGTCCACCCGATCCTCTCGGAACCCTATGTCGCCGTCACCCCGCCGGGGGCGAAGATCGACGACCTGCCGCTGATCCTTTATACCGCGCGCCAGCTGATGGGCCGCCAGATCGCCGCCCATCTCGCCCGGCAGGGGTTGAAACCCGCCCACCGGTTCGAGCTTGACAGCTATGCGGCAATTCTTGCCATGGTCGCCGGCGGCGAGGGCTGGACAATCCTCACCCCGCTGGCACTGCACCAGGCGCGCGCCTTCCGCGCCTCGGTCGAGGTCCGCCCCCTGCCGTTTCCGGCGCTCTCCCGCACGCTTTCGCTCTCGGCGCGAGCGGGTATCCTGCACGGCGTGCCGGCCCAGATCGCCCAGCACCTGAAACCCCTGATCGCCGAGGTCGTCATCGCCCCGGCGGTGCAGGCCACGCCATGGCTCGCCCCGACGCTGCGGGTGCTTTAGCCGACCGCTCTTCCCTCACTGCGTTTCGGTCATCGCTGCCTTGCGAGGAGCGCCGCGCAGCAAGCGAGGAGCCGGGCCTATCCCCGGACCTCCGCCGCCGCCTCGACGATGGCACGGGCGATGTAGTCGAGCTCGGCTTCCGTAAGGCGGGTCGGCAGCCGCACGTCGCAGGCCCGCATCAGCATGGCCCGTGTCTGCGGCAGGTCCGGCAGCTCGCCCAGGAACTGCCAGTTCCAGAAAGCCCGCGCGTTCCCCTCGCTCAACCCGAAGACCTGGACCGAGACCCCGCGCGCCTTCGCTGACGCCTGGAAGTCCACCGCCTCCTGGTCGCTCCAGCCGCTCACCAGGTTGAACTGGATCGAATCCGGCGCGCGTTCCTCGGGCCCCAGGGCCTCGGGCACCGCCAGATGCGCCGACTGGTTCAGCTCGGCCGCCACCCGGTCATGCCCCGCGCGCCCCTTCGTCACCCGCTCGGCCACCAGCGGCAGCTGCGGCCGGATCACGGCGGCCGACAGGTTCTGCATCCGCAGGTTGTAAAGCGGCAGCCTGTTCTGCCAGTGCGCGCAGGAATTCGTCAGGCCGGGATGCTTCTTCCAGTTGGTCTCATAGGCGCCCGACATGATGATCGCCCGCGCCGCAATTTCGGGATCATCGGTGATCATGATCCCGCCTTCGCCCGCGTTGACCAGCTTGTAGGACTGGAAGCTGAAGCAGCCGACCTTGCCGATGGTCCCGATGTTCCGCCCGCCCCAGACCGTGCCCAAGGAATGCGCCGCATCCTCGATCACCGGCACGTCCGCCGCGTCGCAAAGCCGCATGATCGCGTCCATGTCCGAGGTATGCCCCCGCATGTGGCTGATCATCACCGCATCCGCCTCGGGCAGCTTCCGCGCGAAGTCCGCCATGTCGACACGGTAGTTCGCGCCCACCTCGACCAGCACCGGCACGCAGTCGGCATGGACCACCGACGACGGGACGGCAGCAAAGGTGAAGGCCGGGATCAGCACCTTGGCCCCTTTGGGCAGGTCCAAGGCCTTCAGGGACAGGAACAGCGCCGCCGAGCAGGAGGACACCGCCAGCGCATAGCGCGCGCCCAAGAGGGCGGCGAACTCGGCCTCCAGCAGGGCCACGGGCGCATCCGAGGGCGCGGTGTAGCGAAAGAGGTCGCCCGACAGCAGCAGCCGGTCGATCTCGGCCCGGGCGGCCTCGGGGATCGGCTCTGAGTCGTAGACGTTGGGGGCAAGGGTCTGACCGTCGGGGGCCATTCGTGCACCTTTTCTAAATCATGCGTTAAGAAAAGATGTAAACTCCGGAAAGATGACGCGCCAGTGACAAAATCTTCCCCTCGCGCCTTTCCGCCTAGATCTTCACGCCGGCGCGGGCCGCGACCATCTGGGCTGCGGCTTCCAGTTCGTGCCAGGCGGTCCGGGCCATCGACCGGAAGCCCATGATCTCGAAGGCGTAATCGCCGGTTCGCAGGATCGCCACGTTCATGTGGTTGAGCTGCGTCCGCACTGCCCGACCCACGGGGAAGGCAGGAAGCCGCAGGTCCATCGGCACCAGCCGCGCCAGCACGTCGACCGCCGCCGTCCCCGACAGCGCCAGCACGCTCCAGCCGTCGGTCTGGTCGGTCACCGCCGCGCCCTCCAGCGCTGGCGCCTCGACCCCCAGCAGGAACGCCTGCTCGCGCCCCGTCCAGACGATCCGCGCGCCCTTCTTCTCGATGAAGGTGTTCGGCTCGGGCAGCGCCAGGCCGAGGGCCTTCAACCCCTTCGCCACCGCCTTCGCCCCGCCGGGGAAGACCGCGACCGAGGTGATCGGCCCCACGTCGAGTTCTGCCAGCGTCACGCTGCCCAGCGTCAGACTGCGCCCCTGCAGGGCGGATTTCGCGATGAGTTCAGGCACGAAGCTTCTCCCCTTCCGGGTCGTGGAACACCGGGTGACAGACCTCGCAGATCACGTCGAGGCCGCGCAGATGGTCGACGAGCCGGATCTTTTCGCCCAGACGCGCCCGCCCGTCCTTGAGGAACCCGAGGCCCAGCCAGGCGCCCAGGGTCGGCGACCAGCAGACCGAGGTCACATAGCCCTGATCCATCTCGCGGTGCACTTCCGTCCCCGGCACGAAGAGATGCGCCCCGGCAGAGATCGGCGCATCCGCGCGCAGGCCCACCAACTGCTCGCGTTCCGGCCCCCAAAGGCCAGGCCGCGTCGCCGCCGCCTTGCCGATGCAGTCCTTCTTGGCGCTCACCATCTTCTCCATCCCGATGTCATGCGCCGTCACGCGGCCATGAATTTCGGCATGAGTGATGAAGCCCTTCTCGATCCGCAAGACGTTCAGCGCCTCCATCCCGTAGGGCCCGCCGCCCATCGTCTCGGCCCGTGCCACCAGATCGCGGAAGAGCGCCTCGCCATAGCGGGTCGGGACCGCGATCTCATAGCCTTCCTCGCCGCTGAACGAGATCCGGAAGAGCCGCCCCTCGACGCCGCCGACCTGGACCCGCGCCACGCCCATGAAGGGCAGATCGACCGGCTGCCCCAGGTAGCCCGCCAAGAGCGCCCGCGCCTTCGGCCCGGCGACGGCGAACTGCGCCCAGCTTTCGGTGACAGAGATGAACCGCACCTGCCAGTCCGCGCAGAAGGCCTGATGGACAAAGTCCAGATGCCGCATCACCAGTCCCGCTGCGGCGGTGGTGGTGGTCATCAGGTAATGGTCCTCACCCAACCGGGCCGAGGTGCCGTCATCCAGCACCAGCCCATCCTCGCGCAGCATCAGGCCATAGCGAACCCGGCCCACCGGCAGGGTCGAGAACGTGTTCGTGTATACGAAGTCCAGGAACCGCCCAGCATCCTTGCCCTGAATGTCGATCTTGCCCAGCGTCGAGACATCGGCAACCCCGACCGCCTGCCGCACCATGTCGACCTCGCGGTCGCAGGCCTCGCGCCAGGTGCTTTCCCCCGGCTTCGGGAAATAGCTGGGACGATACCAGAGCCCCGCCTCGATCATCGGCGCATGGCGGTCGCGGCTCGCCTGATCGCTGGTCAGAAACCGCTGCGGCGCGAAGCCTTCAGCCCGGCCGCCCGCCCCCATCGCCGCGATCGATACCGGCGTATAAGGCGGCCGGAAGGTCGTGACCCCCGTCTCGGCAATCCCCCGCCCCGTGGCATCCGCCAGCACCGCCAGGGCCGCGACGTTCGAATTCTTGCCCTGATCCGGCGCCATGCCTTGCGTCGTGTAGCGCTTCATGTGCTCAACCGACCGGAAGCCCTCCTGCGCGGCCAGCTTCACGTCCTTCGTCGTCACGTCATTGGCAAAGTCGAGCCAGGCCCGGCCCTTCCCCTCCACCGCCCACAGCGCCTTCAAGCGGTAAGGCATGTCCTCCGCCTCGGGCACCGCTACGGAAACCTTCCGCCCCAGCGCCTCCACCGCGCGCAGTGCCGCCGCATGGCCCGTAACCAGCGCCCCATGCGTCGACATCGACCCATTCGCGGCTCCCACCGCGACCAGCCCCGGCACCGCGCCCTCCATCGGGACGAAGGCCGCGAGGTCCTCGCTCCACCGGGGCCGGCCGTTCATGTGGCAGGTCAGGTGAATCGTCGGGTTCCAGCCGCCCGACATTGCCAGGCAATCGGTCTCGATCTCGAAAGTCTCATGGCCCTTGCGGACCGTGATCCCCCGCAGGCCCATCCGGCCGCGAGTGTCGATCACCTCGGCGCCGACATGCACCGGGCAATCCTCGACGCTGAAGGCATCGGGCCGGGGGTCGATGATCGCCGCGACCTGGACGCCCGCCGCCATCAGCTCGCGCGCCGTGGCCCGCGCCTGATCGGTGTTGGCAAAAAGGGTCACCCGCTTGCCCGGCACGACGCCATAGCGGTTGAGGTAGGTCCGCACCGCCGAGGCCATCATGATGCCAGGCCGGTCGTTGTTTTCAAACGCCACCGGGCGTTCCAGCGCGCCACTGGCCAACACCGCATGCTTCGCCACGATCCGCCAGAAGCACTCGCGCGGCAGGTTCGGGCGGGCGGGCTTGTGCAGCCCCACCCGCTCCAGCGCGCCATAGGTGCCGTGGTCATAGGCGCCAGTTACCGTGGTCCGGGCCATGATCCGTACGTTGGGCAAAGCCTGGAGTTCCGCCACAACGGAAGCGACCCACTCGCCCGCAGCCTGACCGCCAATGGTCCCGCCATCCGACAAGAGCCGCCCGCCCAGCGCATGGCTCTCCTCGCACAGGATCACATCCGCGCCCGCCCGCCCCGCCGTCAGCGCCGCCATCAGACCCGAGGGCCCCGAGCCGATCACCAACACGTCACAGAAGGCGAAGGCCTTCTCGTAGGTACCCTCATCGTGCTTGCCCGACAGGCTGCCAAGCCCCGCCGCCCGCCGGATGATCGGCTCATACAAGCCTTCCCAGAAGGCACGCGGCCACATGAAGGTCTTGTAGTAGAACCCCGCCGACAGGAAGGGCGAAAGGTAGTCGTTCACCGCCAAGAGGTCGAAGCGCAAGCTGCCCAGCCGGTTCTGCGACTGCGCCACCAGCCCCTCGAACACCTCCTGCATCGTGGCCCGGACGTTCGGCGTCTGGTTCGTCGGCCCCACCACCTCGACCAGCGCGTTCGGCTCCTCCGACCCCGCCGTCAGCACGCCCCGAGGCCGGTGATACTTGAACGATCGCCCCACCAACCGCACGTCATTCGCCAGAAGCGCCGAGGCAAGCGTATCGCCCTTGTACCCGGCATAATCCTTGCCGTCGAAGCGGAAGCGGACCGGCTTCGTCCGGTCGATCAGACCCTTGCCGTCGATCCTCATTTCGCGCGCCCCGCCACCAGTTCGACTCCGGAAATCTCATGCGTCACGGTGTTCCGAGTGACCAAAAGCCACTGCGCACAGCCCGCCTCATGATACCAGAGGTCCTTCGTCACCCCCGCAGGATTGTCCCGCAGGTGCAGATAGTTGTCCCACTCCGCCAGGGGCGCCCCCTCCGCCGGCCGGTGCAGATAGTCCTCTGCTCCATAATAGTAGAACTCCCGCCGGTCCCGGTCACCGCAAAGGGGGCATGTCAGGCGCATCGGCCAACCCTCATTTTCTGTCCAAAAATATCCCCGCCGGAGGCTCCCGCAATCGGCGCTGGGCGCAGGTGGTCCGTCATCATGCGCCCCCTCAATGCAGGTTATGCTGGCTGCCGGTGCCTTCTTCGTCCAGAAGATGCCCGGTCGCAAAGCGGTCCAGCCGGAACTTCCGCGCCACCTCGTGCGGCTCGCCCGTGGCCATCAGATGCGCCATGCACCAGCCACTGGCCGGCACCGCCTTGAAGCCCCCGTAGTTCCAGCCGCAGTCGATGAAAAGCCCGTCGATATGCGTCTTGTCGATCACCGGAGACCCATCCGGCGACATGTCCATGATCCCGCCCCAGCTTCTCAGCACCTTGGCCCGGCCGATCATCGGCATCAGCGTCATGCCCGCTTCCATCACGTGCTCGACCATCGGCAGGTTCCCCCGCGCGGCGTAGCTTGCGTAGAAATCCAGATCGCCGCCGAACACCAACCCGCCCTTGTCCGACTGGCTGATATAGAAGTGCCCCATCCCGAAGCTGATCACATGGTTGATCACCGGCTTCAGCCCCTCGGTCACGAAGGCCTGCAGGATGTGGCTCTCGATCGGCAACCGCATCCCGGCCATAGCGGCCACCTGAGACGACCGCCCCGCCACCACGATCCCGACCTTCTTCGCCCGGATCGCCCCGCGAGTCGTCTGGACGCCGACGACCTTCCCGCCCTGGATGTCGATGCCCGTCACCTCGCAGTTCTGGATCAGGTCCACCCCGCGCTGGTCCGCCCCCCGCGCATAGCCCCAGGCCACCGCATCGTGCCGGGCGCTTCCGCCGCGCGGATGCAACAGCCCGCCATAGATCGGGAACCGCGTGTTGTCGAAATCGAGGTAGGGCAGATGCTCCCGCACCCCGTCCCGGTCCAGCAGGATCGCATCATCCCCCTGATTGATCATCGCATTTCCGCGCCGCACGAAGGCATCGCGCTGACCGTCCGAGTGGAAGAGGTTGATGAGCCCGCGCTGCGAATGCATGACGTTGTAGTTGAGGTCGGCCTCCAGCCCCTCCCACAGCTTCATTGAATGGCTGTAGAATTCGCTGTTCCCCGGCAGGAAGTAGTTCGCCCGCACGATGGTCGTGTTCCGCCCGATGTTGCCGGACCCGAGATACCCCTTCTCCAGCACCGCGACATTGGTGATCCCGTGGTTCTTCGCCAGGTAATAGGCCGTGGAAAGCCCGTGCCCGCCGCCGCCGATGATGATGACGTCATACTCGGCCTTCGGCGCCGGATCGCGCCAGGCGGGTGTCCAGCCCTTGTTGCCGAACAACCCTTCCGTGATGACCTTCAGGCCGGAATAGCGCATCGGTGACCTCCCCTGACCCGGCCATAAGACCGGGGCCGCGGCGGATATTCAAGACCGTACGGCGAATTCCTTGGCTGCCTGCGACATCAGGTGTCGGAGAATGGTCATCCTGCCAGCCCGGAACACAGCGCCGCGTTGCAGTCTGCCGTTTACGCCGGTTCCAGCCCCGGCTAGGTATTTCCCGCGCAAGAACGAAAAGGCAGGCCATGGTTCCCCGCAAGATCGGCCATATCTGGATTGGGCCGCACCCGGCCCCCGAGGCCTGGATGCAGACCTGGAAGGATGCCCATCCGGACTGGACCTACCGGGTCTACGACAACGACTATCTGTGCAACCGGCGCTTTCGCAATCAGCTGCAGATCAACGAATACTTCCGGCGCAAGAAATATGCCGGGGTCGCCGATCTGATGCGGTACGAGATTCTGCACGAAGAGGGCGGCTTCCTGCCAGAGGCGGATTCGGTCTGCCTGCATCCGGTCGACGATCTGCTGACCGAGGACCGCGCCTATACCGTCTACGAGTTTCCCGAAGGCCGCACCGGGATGATGTCGCCCTTCCTTGCAAGCAACCCCGGCAATCGTGTCATCGCGAGGGTGATCGAGACGCTGTCGCAGCTGGCGCCGGAAGACATGCAGATGCCCTGGACCACCACCGGCAACGGGTTTCTGCGGCGCTTTTTCCGCGCCAACCGAGACCTGCGGCAAGAGGTGACAGTGTTCCCGTCGCATTACTTCATCCCCGAGCATCACTCCGGCAAGGCCTATACCGGCACCGACCGCATCTATGCCCGGCAGATGTGGGCAACCACGCTGCGCGCCTATCCGCACAGCCGCGGTCGTGGCCCGGTGACCCCTGACGAGGCCAGAGAGATCCGCGCCGCCATCCAGTCTCGGCTGGCGGCGCAGCTTGATGCTTCGGGGGCCGGCTGAGTTACAACCCCTTCGACCGGTAGGTCGCCGCGACCCGGCTGATCGAGACGATGTAGGCCGCGACCCGCAGGTCCTCGACGTCCTGGCGCGAGTGCCAGACTTCGCGCATCGACTGGTAGGCCGTGCGCATCGTGTCATCGAGGCCCGAGCGCACCAGGGCAAGCTCGTCCGACCCTTGCAGGAACTTCTCCTTGAAGCCGTCGCCCAGGCTCCAGCCCAGGCCCTGGTCCGAGGACAACCGCTCCAGTTCCTCGACCAGAAGCCGCGAGCGTGCTTCCTCGGCCCGGCGCTGCATCCGGCCGAAGCGGATGTGGCTGAGGTTCTTCACCCATTCGAAATAGCTGACCGTCACGCCGCCGGCATTGGCATACATGTCGGGGATGATCACGCAGCCCTTCTTCCGCAGGATCTCGTCGGCGCCGTAGGTGATCGGGCCGTTTGCCGCCTCGATGATCAGCGGCGCCTTGATCCGGTCGGCGTTGCCAAGATGGATCACCCCTTCCATCGCGGCGGGGATCAGGATGTCGCAGGGCTCTTCCAGCACGGCCGAGCCGTCCGGCACATGCGTAGCCTTCGGATAGCCGGCCAGGCGCCCGCCATTGGCGTTCATCCACTGGCGGATGTCCTCGATGTCCAGCCCCTTGGGGTCGGTCAGGGCGCCGTCCCGCTCGATCACGGCGATGATCTTGCAGCCGTCTTCCTCGCTGAGGAACTTGGCGGCGTGGTAGCCCACGTTGCCCAGGCCCTGCACGATCAGCCGCTTGCCGTCCAGCGCGCCGGAAAGACCGGCCTTGGCGACGTCTTCGGGATGCCGGAAGAACTCGCGCAAGGCGTACTGCACACCGCGGCCCGTGGCCTCGACCCGGCCCTGGATGCCGCCGGCATGCGGCGGCTTGCCGGTGACGCAGGCCTTGGCGTTGATGTCGGTCGTGTTCATCCGCGCGTACTGGTCGGCGATCCAGGCCATCTCGCGCTCTCCGGTGCCCATGTCGGGGGCCGGGACGTTCTGGGCCGGATGGATCAGGTCGCGCTTGATCAGCTCATAGGCGAAGCGGCGGGTGATCTGTTCCAGTTCATGCTCGTCCCACTGGCGCGGATCGATGCAGAGACCGCCCTTGGACCCGCCGAACGGAGTTTCGACCAGCGCGCATTTGTAGGTCATCAGCGCGGCCAGCGCCTCGACCTCGTCCTGGTTGACCGACAGCGCAAAGCGGATGCCGCCCTTCACGGGCTCCATGTGTTCGGAATGGACCGAGCGATAGCCGGTGAAGGTCTCGATCTTGCCACGCAGCCGCACGCCGAACCGGACCGTGTAGGTCGAGTTGCAGACCCGGATCTTCTGCTCAAGACCCGGACTGAGGTCCATCAGCTTGGCGGCGCGGTTGAACATGAGATCAACCGATTCTCGAAAACTTGGTTCTCCGGACACTTTCATACGGTCCCTCCCTGACTTGCCAGGCGCTCTCCGGCGCCCGGCGCGACACTAGCGGCTGTTTTTCTGCTGTGAACCCTCAACCAGCAGTCTGTGCAAATGAGATCGCTAACATGGCGACGCAGGCCGAATCATTCACGGTGTCAATCGGGGAAGCCTGCGGATTTATGGCACGATCTTGTCCGCGGAATCGCCAGAAGACCCCGATTCGCCCCCAAGATTGTTTCCATCGGACCATGCTATCACCCCGCTTCCAACGGAAATGCCATACTTCTGCCCAGAGTCATGCCTAAATGCGGAATGGAATCCTGCCGTCTGCCGGCGGGGACACGGCCATTGTGGATTGAAGACATGTTCATGAACGCTGCCTCGACGCCGGTTTCTGGCCAGACCCACCGCTCTTTCGCGACTTTCCTGCGGGATGAGGACGGGTCGATGGCGATCTACTCGATCCTGCTGTTCTTCATCATGCTCGCTTTCGGCGGCATCGCGGTCGACGTCATGCGCTACGAGACGCGCCGCGTGGCCCTGGTGCAGACGCTGGACCGGGCGATGCTGGCCGCGGCCAGCATCACCCAGCAGCGCGCCCCGGCGGTCGTCGCAGAGGATTGGTTCAACAAGGCCGGACTCGCCGACGAGCTGACCCATGACTATTCGGTTCCGGTGATCACCGCAGATTTCAACGCCGGCCAGCGCCGCGTCCGTGCCAACGCCGAAGTGCGGTCCTACAACTTCTTCATGGGTCTGATGAACGTTGCCTGGCTGGAAGGCCCGGCCGTGTCCGAAGCCGCCCAGGGCGTGTCGCAGATCGAGGTGATGATGGTGCTCGACATCACCGGCTCGATGAACGACCCTGCGTCGTCGGGTAACTCAAAGAAGATCGACGATCTGCGGCTTTACGCGCAAGAGTTCGTCGACATCGTCAAGGGCAACGACCGCCGCAACGGCGTGTCGATCGGACTCGTCCCCTATGCCTCGCAGGTGAACATCCCGGCCAACCTGCGCCAGCAGTTCACGGTCACCAACCTGTCGTCGTGGAACGGGGTCGCGGACCAGGGCGTGCCGAACATCAACTGCATTGAGATTCCGACATCGACCTACACCTCCGTAGGCCTGTCGCGGACCGCGCCGATGAAGATGGCCGCGGTTGCGGATACCAACAGCGGCTCCACCAACACCGACGAGTATCGCAATCCGGGCGCTCCGCAGGCAGGTGGGCGCTATTGCACCACTACGCCCGACAAAAGCTCGACGCCCTACAATGATGAGCTTGTGAACCATGTGTTCCTGCCGACCAAGGACGGAGACGCGGTCAAGACCCGCATTTCGCGGCTGGTTGCGGACGGCACCACGTCGATTGCGCTCGGCATGCGCTGGGGCACGGCTTTGATCGACGAAAGCGCGCGCCCGATCTACACCGCGATCGGCGACAGCACCGTGCAGGGCCGCCCGGCAGACAACAGTTCCACGATCACCCGCAAGATCATCATCCTGATGACAGACGGCGCGCATGTGTCCAGCAACTACATCTTTGACGCCTACAAGACCGGTCCCTCGCCGATCTGGCGCGGCTCGGATGGCAAATATGCGATCCGCTACACCAGCACCGGAGGCGCTCGGACCAATGGCACGCGGCCGAATTGCGCTGGCAACAGAACCTATTTCGTCCCGCATCTGCAGGATGATGAGGACTGCGAGAACGCTGCCTGGGTGTCGACGCCGACGTGGTCCGGCAGCGGCACGGTCACCCAGCTCGACTGGTCGGAAGTCTGGCGTTACCTGCGCGTCAGCTGGGTCGCACGCCAGCTTTACATGCGCTCGAACGTCAGCGGCACCGGCGACTACGACACGATCATGGACATGTTCCGTGGCACCTATCTGTCCGCTACGACGATGAACCGGCTGCTGCAACAAAACTGCACGGCGGCGAAGCAAGCCGGAATCGAAATCTACGGCATCGCTTTCGCAGCGCCGTCAAGCGGCCAGACGCAGATCCAGAACTGCTCGACCAACACCACCAACTACTATTTCGACGCGCAGAACGGCAACGACCTGCGCTCGGCCTTCCAGATCATCGCGACCGACATCTCGGACCTGAGGCTGACCCAATGACCGCGCTGCGCCGTTTCCTGCGGGACGAATCGGGCACCGCCGCCATCGAATTCGTCTTCATGTTTCCGATCGTCTTCACCATCTTCACGGCTTCCTTCGAAAGCAGCCTCTACATGGTGCGGTATGTGATGTTCGAGCGCGCGGTCGATATCGTCGTGCGCGACATCCGGCTGGGACGCATGGACGGGGTCACGCACCTGGCGCTCAAGGAACGGATCTGCGAATCCGGCATGATGATTGGCAGCGTCCAGGAATGCGTGGATTCGATGCGCATCTGGATGCAACCGATCAGCACCGCCGATTTCGCCATGGTCGCCCCGCCGCGCAGCTGCGTCGACCGCTCGCAGCCGGTCGACACGACCGAGCCTCCGGGCGGCGAGTTCGGCTATGGTACGGAAAACGACATCATGCTGATGCGCATCTGCTGGAAGGAGGACCCGATGTTCCCGACCACGGCAATCAGCGTCCGCATGCCCGTGGACCAGGCCGACGGCAACTACGCGCTGGTCGTGACCTCGGTCTTTGTCAACGAACCCGGTTGAGCCATCATGACCTACCTGCAAAAGCGCTTTCGGGACTTCCTTCGCGAAGAAGACGGCATCGTCCTGGCCGAGACGCTGATGATCCTGCCGATGCTGATCTGGGTTCTGGTGGCGATGTTCGTCTACTGGGATGTCTGGCGCACGGTGAACACCGGCCAGAAGGCGGCCTATTCGATTGCCGACCTGCTGTCGCGCCAGGAGGATCCGATTGCGCCCAGCTATCTGGCGAACATGCGCAACATCCTGACGTTCCTCATGCCCGGCGCCCCGGCTGCGACGATGCGGATCACCAGCTTCGAGTTTGACGAGGATGAGAACGAATACTGCCAGCTGTTTTCGTATTCGACTGATATCGTCGCGGCGCCGGTGCTGACCGAAAGCGAAATCCAGAACTGGCGCGCCACCAAGATCCCGACGCTCTCGGACCGCGAAAGCGTCTTCGTCGTCGAAACCTGGGTCAATTTCCAGCCGCGCTTCGATACCGGCGTGCTGAACTTCGCCCCCGGGCTTGGTCCGATGACGTTCGGCGAGTTCATCGTGACCCGCCCGCGGGAACGCCGCATCGTGCTGGAAGGCACCGCGCACGATTGTCTCTAGGTCTTTCGCAGGGGCCGGCCCGGCGTTAAGCTGAAGGCGGAAACCCGGGAAAGCCATGCTCACGCCGCGTCTTGCCGTTCTGCTTCTTGTGCTGGCTTCGGCCTGTGCGCCCTTTCCTGACGTCGATCTTGCCGCCGGCCCGGCTCAGGCGCCGCCGCCGCGGCTCTTGCCAATCGACGGTCTGCTGGCGCAAGCCGGCCCCGATACCCCCGACCCCGGTCCGGCGCTGATCTCGCGGGCGGCAGGCCTTCGCGCGCGGGCCGCAGCCCTTGCCACGCCCGAACCCGCTGCGGCTGCGGCGCCCTGACGGCGTTGCACCCGGCCCGGCTTCCGGCTAACAGACATCAGCCCTAATCTGCCGAGGTTCCCCCCATGTCCGTCGCCCCCTTGCGTGTTGGCCTTGCCGGTCTGGGAACCGTGGGCATCGGCGTCGTCAAGATCGTCCAGGCCCATGCCGAGTTGATCGCCGCCCGCGCTGGCCGGCCAGTGACGATCACCGCCGTCTCGGCCCGCGACCCGAAGAAGAACCGCGATGCCGATCTGTCGGGCTATGCCTGGGAAACCGACCCCGTCGCGCTGGCCCGTCGCGGCGACATCGATCTTTTCATCGAAGTCATGGGCGGCCACGAAGGCCCCGCCAAGGACGCGACCGTCGCGGCGCTTGCCGCGGGCAAGCATGTGGTTTCGGCCAACAAGGCGCTGCTTGCGCATCATGGCCAGTCCCTGGCCGAGATGGCCGAGGCCGCCAATCTTGCCCTGCGCTTCGAAGCGGCCGTCGCCGGCGGCATCCCCGTGATCAAGGCCTTGACCGAAGGCCTTGCGGGCAACCGCATGAAACGGGTGATGGGGGTGATGAACGGGTCGTGCAACTACATCCTGACCCGGATGCAGGCCGAGAACCTGCCCTATGAGGTGGTTTTCGAGGAAGCCCGTCAGCTTGGCTATCTGGAGGCCGATCCCAACCTCGATGTCGGCGGGATCGACGCCGGCCACAAGCTGGCCCTGCTGGCCTCGATCGCCTTCGGCACCCGGGTCGCTTTCGACGCGGTCGAGCTGCAGGGCATCGGCAACGTCTCTATCGACGACATCCGGCTGGCCGAGGATATGGGCTACCGGATCAAGCTTCTGGGCGTCGCACAGATGACGGGCCGGGGCCTGGAACAACGGATGACCCCCTGCCTCGTTCCGGCCGACAGCCCATTGGGCCAGTTGCAGGGCGGGACCAACATGGTGGTTCTGGAAGGCGACTCGGTCGGCCAGATCGTCCTGCGCGGCCCGGGTGCGGGCATGGGACCGACCGCGAGCGCGGTCATGGCCGATGTGATCGACATCGCCCGCGGCTTCCGCCTGCCGACCTTCGGCATCCCGGCAATCCGGCTTGCGGCGGCCCAGCCCGCCCGCGCGGCCACGCCGGCGCCCTATTACCTGCGGATGACGCTGCTCGACAAACCCGGCGCGCTGGCCAAGATCGCCACCTGTCTTGGCGATGCCGGGGTCTCCATCGACCAGATGCGCCAGTACGGCCACCCGGGCGCCAATGCTCCGGTCCTGATCGTGACGCACAAGGCCGCGCCCGACGACGTCGCGCATGCCCTGACCCGCTTTGCCGCGACTGGCGTTCTGGTCGGCGAGCCGGTGGCGATCCGGATCGAGGAAGTCTGACCGCGCGCCGGTCTCCGCCCCCCTGTCCTCGAATCATCCGTTAGCGCCACCAGCCTTGCCGCGACGGCAACCCGTCGCTAAACCGGGAAAAATCGCGCGAAAGCCCCGGGGGACCCATGTCAGAAAAGTCGAACTTCCAGGACAGGCTGCTCAGCCTGGGCCTTGGCCGTGTCTCGGAAGCCGCCGCACTGGCCTCGGCCCGCCTCATCGGGCGCGGCGATGAGAAGGCCGCCGACCAGGCCGCCGTCAACGCCATGCGCGACCAGCTGAATCTGCTCGACATCAAGGGCGTCGTCGTCATCGGCGAAGGCGAGCGCGACGAGGCCCCGATGCTCTACATCGGCGAAGAGGTCGGCACCGGCCAGGGACCCGAGGTCGACATCGCGCTCGATCCGCTGGAAGGTACCACGCTGACCGCCAAGGACATGCCGAACGCGCTGACCGTCATCGCGATGGCGCCGCGCGGCACGCTGCTGCACGCCCCCGACGTCTACATGGAAAAGCTCGCCATCGGCCCCGGCCTGAAGCCCGGCACCGTGACCCTTGCCATGTCGCCGGCCGAGCGGGTGTCGGCGCTGGCCGCCGCAAGGGGCTGTTCGACCGAGGACATCACCGTCTGCGTGCTTGACCGTCCGCGGCACGAGGACATGATCGCCGAAATCCGCTCGACCGGTGCGGCGATCCGGCTGATCACCGACGGCGATGTGGCCGGCGTCATGCACTGCGCCGAACCCGAGATCACCGGGATCGACATGTACATGGGGTCGGGCGGCGCGCCTGAGGGCGTGCTGGCGGCTGCGGCGCTGAAATGCATGGGCGGCCAGTTCTACGGCAAGCTGCTGTTCCGCAACGAGGACGAGAAGGCCCGCGCCCGCAAGGCCGGCATCACCAACTTCGACCGGGTCTACACGCGGGACGATCTGGTGCGCGCCGATGTCATCTTTGCCGCGACCGGCGTCACGACCGGCTCGCTGCTGGCGGGGATCAAGCGCGAGCCGGGCTGGTTCACGCTTGAGACGATCCTGATGCGGTCGAAGACCGGCTCGGTGCGCCGGATGACCTACCGTACGCCGGTCCGCTAGACCGGGGGCCGGGGTGGGCCGCCGTCCCCCCTTGCCTGTCAGACGGCTTTGCGGCACCCCTTGCGCATGACGCCCTTCCTGAATGTCGCAACCTCGCTGACCGGCCGCCGCTGGGTTGGGCCGGACCCGGCCCAGGACCGCCTGGCCGAGGCGATGGTGCAGGAAACCCGCCTGCCGCTACCGCTCTGCCGGATCCTGGCCGCGCGGGGGGTGGCGCCGTCCGAGGCGGCGGCCTTCCTCGCCCCTGCCCTGCGCGACCTGATGCCGGACCCGCTGACGCTGCGCGACATGGGCCTTGCCGCGGACCGTCTGCTGCGCGCGGTCGCCCGGCAAGAGCGGATCGCGATCTTCGCCGATTACGACGTCGATGGCGGGGCCTCGGCGGCGCTGCTGATCACCTGGCTGCGCAGCTTCGGCCTGGCCGCCACGCTCTACATCCCCGACCGCATCGACGAGGGCTATGGCCCGAACGTCGCCGCCATGGCCGAACTGGCGGCCGCGCATGACCTGATCCTCTGCGTCGATTGCGGCACGCTGTCGCACGAGCCGGTTGCGGCGGCGGCGGCGGCCGATGTGGTGATCCTCGACCACCACCTGGCGCTGGAGACGCTGCCGGCCGCGTTTGCCGTCGTGAACCCCAACCGCCAGGACGAGGACGGCGCGCTGGCCCATCTTTGCGCGGCGGGCGTGGTGTTTCTGCTGCTGGTCGAGGCCAACCGGAGGCTGAAGGCGCGCGGGCAGACCGGGCCGGACCTCATGGCGCTTCTTGACCTGGTCGCGCTGGCGACGGTCGCGGATGTGGCGCCGCTGACCGGGCTCAACCGCGCCTTTGTCCGGCAGGGGCTGAAGGTCATGGCCCGCCGCGACCGCCCCGGCTTGCGCGCGCTGGCGGATGTCGCGCGGATGGACCAGGCGCCGACGCCGCATGCTCTGGGCTACCTTCTGGGCCCCCGGGTCAACGCGGGCGGGCGCATCGGCCAGTCCGATCTGGGCGCCCGGCTGCTGGCGACCGACGACGCGCTGGAAGCCTCACGCCTGGCGGCGCATCTGGACCAGCTGAACACAGACCGCCGCCTGATCACCGAAGCTGTGCGCGAGGAAGCGCTGGCCCAGGCCGAGGCGCGGGGGCTGGACGGGCCGCTGGTCTGGGCGGCCGGCGAGGGCTGGCATCCCGGCGTGGTCGGCATCGTCGCCGCCCGGCTGAAAGAGGCGGCGAACCGGCCTTCGGTCGTCATCGGCTTTGACGGCGATGCAGGCAAGGGGTCGGCCCGTTCGGTGCCCGGCGTCGATCTCGGGGCGGCGATCCAGCGCCTCGCGGCCGAAGGGCTGATCGGCAAGGGCGGCGGGCACAAGATGGCCGCCGGCCTGTCCTTGAGCCGCGCGCAGCTTGAACCCGCGATGGCGCGGCTGGCGGACCTGCTGGCCCGGCAGGGCGCCGGCGCCGGCGGGGCGCAGGATCTGCGGATCGACGCGCTGCTGGCGCCCTCGGCCGCGACCGTGGCGCTGGTGGAAGAGCTGGAGAATGCCGGCCCCTTCGGCGCCAGCGCCCCTGCCCCGCGCTTTGCCTTTGCCAATGCGGCCGTCAGCGCGCGCCGGATCGGGGACAGCCACCTGAAGCTGACGGTCAGCGACGGCGCCGGCCCGGGGCTTGAGGCGATGCTCTTCGGCGCCTTCGACGGCCCGCTCGGCCCGGCGCTCGAGGCCGCAGGCCATCGCCGCTTTCATCTGGCCGGCAAGCTGGAGCTGAACCACTGGAACGGTCGGACCCGGGTGCAGATGCGTCTGGATGATGCAGCGACGGCCTGATCCGCAGGCCTTCGGCATCAGCGATGCCGCCGACGCATTTTTCCTCTTGCAGAACCCCCGTACAGATTCTAGACACCGCGCACCGACAGCGTGGCCCGTTCGTCTATCGGTTAGGACACCTGGTTTTCAACCAGGTAAGAGGGGTTCGACTCCCCTACGGGCTGCCACTTCACCAATATGTCAGATGACCATCACGCCCGCTCGCGGCGGCGTGCTTGATTGTTTCAGCCTTATCAATATTCTGCGGCGGAACTCTCATGACAGGTGATTATCGTGACCATTCTGACCCGTTTCGTCGCCGCGCTGATGCTCTCGGCGCTTCCCGTCCATGTCCAGGCGGCCAGCTGCAGCGACACCGGCGGCAAGTACGAAGCCTGGAAGTCCGAGTTCGCAGCCGAAGCCGCCGCCGAAGGGGTGGGAGAGCGCGGGATCGCGGCCTTGATGGCCACCTCCTATTCCAAGGCCACCATCGGCGCGGACCGGAATCAGAAAAGCTTCAAGTACAGCCTTGAGAAGTTCCTGCAGGTGCGCGGCGCCGATACGATCATCCAGCAGGGCCGCAGCCGCAAGGCCAAGAACGCCGACTTCTACGCCAGCATCGAGGCCGCCTATGGCGTTCCCGCCGGGGTCCTGATCGCGATCCACGGGATGGAGACCGGCTTCGGCGGGTTCATGGGCGACACCAATGTCGTCTCGGCCATCGCGACGCTGACCTATGACTGCCGGCGGTCGGACTTCTTCCGCCCGCACCTGATCGGGGCCTTGAAGATGGTCGACCGCGGGATGATCTCGGGCAAGACGGTCGGCGCCAAGCATGGGGAACTCGGCCATACCCAATTCCTTCCCGGCAATGCGCTGACTTACGGCGTCGACGGCAACGGCGACGGGGCGATCGATCTTGGCAATGTCGCCGATGCCATGGCCTCGACCGCGAATTACCTGCGCCAGAAGGGCTGGAAGCCCGGCAAGGGCTATCAGGAGGGCGAGGCGAACTTCGCCGTCATCAAGGAATGGAACGCCGCGACCGTCTATCAGCAGGCCATCGCGATCATGGGGGCGAAGATCGACGGCTAGCGCCTCTTGCACCCGCCCGCGCCTGCGGGTAGGAGGCTGCGCAGTGGCCCGTTCGTCTATCGGTTAGGACACCTGGTTTTCAACCAGGTAAGAGGGGTTCGACTCCCCTACGGGCTGCCACCTTCATTACAATTTGCCTACGCCCTTGTGACTGGCCTTCGGCGCCGATGTCGGTTTCATGGGCGCGTCAGTCCAGAACCGGAGCCCCCATGTCGCGTGCCCTTGTCCTTGCCGCCCTGCTTGCCACCTCTGCCCAGGCAGAGACCGCCAGCAATGGCGCGCCGACCTTTTCAAGCTGGGACGAGGTCGTCGATCAGGCCCGCGGCGGCACGGTCAACTGGTTCATGTGGGGCGGGTCGGACACGATCAACGCCTATGTCTCGGGCTATGTGGCAGAGCGGCTGAAGGCCGAATACGACATCACGCTGAACCGGGTCCCGATCACCGACGCGGCCGACATCGTCAACCAGGTCCTGTCCGAGAAGGAGGCCGGGGTGACGGACGCGGGCTCGGTCGATCTCATCTGGATCAACGGCGAGAATTTCCGTTCGATGAAACAGGGCGGGCTCGCGTTCTGCGGCTATACCGGTCTTCTGCCCAACGATGCGCTGGTCAACTGGGACAACCCGGCCATCGCGAACGACTTCGGCGTGCCCGTCGACGGCTGCGAAGTGCCCTGGAACACCGTCCAGTTCGCCTTTGCCCATGACAGCGCCGTGGTGGCCGAGCCTCCGCGCGACATGGCGGGGCTCATCGCCTGGATCAAGGCCAACCCGGGCCGCTTCACCTATCCCGCGCCGCCCGATTTTACCGGCAGCGCCTTCCTGCGCCATGTCTTCATCCATGCGGCGGGCGGGCCCGAGAGCCTGCTTGGCCCCTTCGACCAGGCGACATTCGACGCGACGGCGGCAAGGACCTGGGCGATCCTGAACGAGATCGAACCCTTCCTCTGGCGCGAGGGGGCCACCTATCCGACCACGGTGACCCAGCTGAACGAGCTGTTCGCCAATGGCGAGATCGATTTCAGCTTCAACTACGACCCGGCCCAGTTCGGCCTTGCGGTCCAGGCCGGGACCTGGCCCGAGACGACACGGTCGTTCGGGCTGACGGACGGGACCATCGGCAACACCAACTACACGCTGATCCCGTTCAATTCGCCCAACAAGGCCGCCGCCATGGTGGTGCAGAACCTGCTGCTCTCGGGTGAGGCGCAGCTGGAAAAGGCCAAGGCCGAGGTCTGGGGGGCCGCTCCGGCCATCGAGGTCGCCCGCACCGCGCCCGAGGTGCAGGCGGGGTTCGCTGGCCTTACCTCGCACCCGGCGGTGGTGCCCGCGACCGAGCTTGCGAAGGCTGCCCTTCCCGAACTGCAGGCCGACTGGCTGACCGCCATCGAGAAGGGCTGGGCCGAGCACGTCGGCAACTGACCGCTCCTCGTGCGACTTCGTCTTCTCGTCGCAAGGCTAAGCGGGACGACGAAGCCAGCGGGGCGCTTGCCCGCAAGACCGGCCTGGCGCAAGCTGCCCCGAACCGCCCGAAAGACCCAGCGTGACCGACCGCACCCGCCTTGTCCTGTTGCTTGCCCCGGCGCTTCTTGTGCTGGCGGGCCTGTTTCTCAGCGGGCTGGGGCTGACGTTGCTGCGGTCCTTCCGCTACATGCCGGCCATCGGCCTGACCGAGCCTGACCTCGCCGCCTATGCCGCGATCCTGGGGTCGCCGGGCTTTCTCGCCTCGCTCTTCCTGTCGCTCTGGATCGCGACGGCGTCGACGCTGATCGCCGCCGTGCTTGCGCTTGGGGCGGCGCTGCTGCTGCGGCAAGGCTTTCGCGGGAGGGCGCTGGTCGGCTTTCTGGTGCAGCTGAACCTGACCATTCCCCATGTCGTCGGCGCGATCGGGATCCTTTACCTCTTCTCGCAATCGGGCAGCTTCGCCCGCCTGGCCCATGCCGCCGGCCTGATTGCCGGGCCGGCCGGCTTTCCCGCCCTGACGCAGGACCCCTTCGCCATCGGCATCATCCTGCTTTACGTATGGAAGGAACTGCCCTTCATCACCCTGATCCTCTTGGCCAATCTGCAGGCCCTGGGCGAGGATCACGAGGCGACCGCCCGCAGCCTGGGTGCAAGCCGGTGGCAGGCATTTCGCCATGTGCTGCTGCCCTTGCTGATGCCGGGGTTGCTGTCGGCCTCGGCTCTGGTCTTCGCCTTCGCCTTCGGTGCCTATGAAGTGCCGCTGGTCCTTGGCGCGCATGCCCCGAAGGCGCTGCCGGTGCTGGCCTGGCAGGCCTACACCGACACCGATCTTGCCTCCCGGCCCGAGGCGATGGCGATGGCCGTGGTCATCGCGGCCATCGGGCTTGCCCTGCTCGGGCTTTACCTGCGCGGCCTGAAGGCATTTGGCCCGGGGTCCCATCATGCGCGGTAGCTGGCTGCGCGGGCTTGGCGCCGTGGCGCTGGCGGGCTGGATGGTGCTGCCGTTCCTGCCGCTTGCGCTTTGGTCGGTGGCGCAGGGCTGGCGCTTTCCCGATCTCTTGCCGCAGGCCTGGTCGGTCAAGGCCTGGACCTTCGTACTGTCCCCGGGCGCGGGCGTGCTGGAGAGCTTTGGCCTGACGCTTTTCATCGCCGCCAGCACCACGGCGCTTGCGGCCCTGGTCGGAGTGCCGGCCGGGCGCGCCCTGGGCCTTTACCGCTTTCGGGGCAAGGGCCTGGTCACGCTGCTGATCCTGCTTCCCGTCGTGCTGCCGGGTCTGGCTGTGGTCTTCGGCCTGCACGGAATCCTCCTGCGGCTCGGGCTGGCCGGAACGGTTGGCGGCGTGATCCTGGCCCATCTGATCCCGGTCCTGCCCTACATGACGCTGGTCATGGCCGCCGTCTTCGCCCGCTTCGATCCCGGCATCGAGCTTCAGGCCCGCAGCCTGGGCGCGACACCCTGGCAGTGCTTCCGCTTCGTCACCCTGCCGGTGATCCTGCCGGGCCTGCTGACCGGAGCGCTGTTTGCCTTTCTCGTCTCCTGGTCGCAATACCTGCTGACGCTGGCCATCGGCGGCGGGCGGGTGCAGACCCTGCCGCTGGTCCTCTTCAGCTTCGTGTCCTCGGGCCGCAATGACGTGGCGGGGGCCATCGCGCTTCTGTACATCCTGCCCGGCGCCCTGGTCCTGCTGATCGTCTCGCGGGGGGTGACCGGTCGAAGCCCGGCCTTGGCCCAGGGGCTGCGGCCATGACGCGGCTGACCCTGCAGGGCTTGCGGAAGTCCTATGTCGCGGCGGGACATGCAGCGGTCAGGGGCCTTGACCTTGCGGTCGAGAGCGGCCGGCTCACTGCCTTGCTGGGCCCGTCGGGCTGCGGCAAGACCACGACGATGAAGCTGATCGCGGGGCTTCTGGCGCCCGACAGCGGCGACATCCTGCTGGACGGACGCTCGATCCGAGCGCTGCCGCCCGAACGGCGGGGCGTGGTGATGGTGTTCCAGAATGCCCTGCTTTTTCCGCATCTTACCGTGGCCGAGAACGTCGGCTTCGGGTTGAAGATGCGCGGCCTGCCGCCGCGTGAGATCGCCGCCCGGGTCGAGCCGCTGCTGACCCGCGTCCGGCTTGACGGGCTTGGAGCGCGCAATCCCGCCCAGCTGTCGGGCGGCCAGCAGCAGCGCGCGGCCCTTGCGCGGGCGCTGGTCTTGCAGCCGGCGGTCCTGCTGCTGGACGAGCCGCTGTCGAGCCTCGACCCTTCGCTGCGCGACGAGATGCGGCAGTTGATCCTGAGCCTGCAGCGCGAGACCGGGATCACAACCCTTGTCGTGACCCATGACCAGGCCGAGGCCGTGGCGCTTGCGGATCGCATCGCGCTGATGCTGGCGGGTCAGCTGGCGCAGGAGGGGACGCCCGAGGACATCTACCGCCGCCCCGCGACACTGGCCGTGGCGCGGTTCTTCGGCGCCGAGAACTTCGTGCCCGGCATCGCGCGCTCCGGGCGCTTCCACTGCGACCTGGGCGAGCTGGTTCTGCCCGCAGGCCTCGCCGAGGGGCCGCAGACCCTGACCATCCGGCCCGAGGGCATACGCCTTTTCGTCCCACCGGGGGCGGACACGGCGGGTGGCACGAACATCCGCAAGGCGCGCGTTGCCGGTGTGACGTTCCTTGGCAGCCAGACGCGCGTCACACTCGGGCTTGGCGGGATCACGCTGCAGGCGCTGACCGCCCCGGACGCAGCCGCCGCCTTGCAGCCCGGCGCCGAGATCGACATCGCCCTGCCGCCCGGCGCCCTCTGGCTGCTGCCGTCCGAATAGACGGCCCGAAGAGCCGGCCGGTCTTAGCCCGCCTCTTCCGCCGCGTCGCGGGCCGCCAGCAGGACGGCCCGGCCCCGCCCGGCATGTTTCGCCGCGTAAAGCGCGCGGTCCGCCGCCGCCATCAGCATCCCGGCCTCGGGGTTGAGATGGTCCGAGGAGCGCACGATGCCGATGCTGGCCGAGATGCGGCAGGCCTGGCCCTCGAACTCCATCGGCTGGTTGATCCGCGCGATGATCCGGTCGGCGATCGTCTGCAGCGTCTTGGGGTCGCTGCGGCCGACGACCAGCACGACAAATTCGTCGCCGCCGACCCGGGCCGCGACATCCTCGCTGCGCAGCTGGTCGCGCAGGATCCGGCCGACATTGGCCAGAACGAAGTCGCCTGCGGCATGCCCCAGCGTGTCATTGACCGACTTGAAGTAGTCGAGGTCCATGTGCAGCAGCCCGAAGCCCGCCCGCGCGGCGCAAAGCCGGTCGAGCACCAGATCGGCCGCCCGGCGGTTGCGCAGGCCGGTCAGCGGATCGGTCATCGCCTCTTCCTCGGCCGCCACCCGCGCGCCTTCCAGCCGCAGGTTCAGACCGCGCAGCTCACGTGTGACGGCCGCGTTGGCCTCGGCCAGATAGAGGAGTTCGATGGCAAGGTCGGTCGCCGCGAAATCGGCGTCGGTCAAGGCAAAGTCGCGGACCGAGGAAATCAGGTCGATGCCGAACGAAAGGTTGAGCAGGATGTTTCCGTCCGGCGCCTCTTTCAGCCCCAGGCCGCGCAAGCCGGTGCCGCCATGCCGGGTCAGCAGGCGAAAGCGGCTGCCGGCGCGGGCCACGACCTCTTGCACCGTGGTCGCCCCCCAGGGCGCGCGCACCTCGAAGAGATCCTCGAACCGGGCGCCGGGCACGGCGTCGTCCTGCAATACCCGCGCAAGCGTCGGCCCATAGCTCAGCGCGCGGCCCTCGGCGTCCAGCAACAGATGCATCGGCATGAAATGCGCCAGCGCCGCAGTGTCCAGTTCGATCCTGTGAGTGGGAGGCTTGGCCTGCATGATCAGCGCTCCGGCGTGGCGAGGGCGAACTGGCGGCCGCTGGCATGGCGGCTGTCCAGGATCGAGATCGTCGTGCAGCCGCCGGCCTCGGGCTCGATGACGCAAAGCGCGCCGTAATCGTCGGCCATCGCGGTCAGCACGCCGGCCAGAACCCGCTGGGTGCCGCGCAGGTGCGACTGGCAGCAGATCCGGAACCGGTCCGCGGCCAGTTCCTCAAGCGTGACTTCGGGCAGGTCGAGGTCGGGCATCGCCAGGCGCGCGCGGCCGGGCATCTCGACCAGGGAATAGAGGAACTCGGAGTAGGACATGCCGCCAAAACGCAACAGCCGCCGCACGCCTTCGCGGTCGGGGTTGGTGACCAGGTAGATCCCCACATCCTCCCAGATCGCTTCGACCGGGCGGCCGAGCACCCCGGCCGCGACCCCGGCGATGCGGTCGGCCAGGCCCGGTTCGTAGCGCAACATCGGCTCGAACGTCTCGGCCGCAATACCGGCGCTTTGGCAGACGCGCAGCCAGTGGTCCTGGCTGAACGTATCGATCACGTAATCCTGCAACGACCGCAGCAGCAGCGCATCCATTTCCGTTCTCATTCCGGATTCGAAGCCTAGACTACCGAGCATCGGTTAACAGAATCCCATGGTTCATGGCAGAATCAGCAGGCCGGTTTCGCCGGCTCCCATTTGGTTGAGCAAGGCGGGCGTCACCGGTGGCGGTGCCGTGCGGTACTGCCGCAGCAGGGCCGCCGCCTCGGAAGTGGCGATCGGGCTGCCGTCGGGGTGCCCCACATTGCGGGACTGCAGGGTCCCGGCGGCATCGATGAACAGTCCGGTGATCTGGATGTAGTCGCCGGAATGGTCGAGGAAGATCAGCGCCTCCTCGCCCGGGACAAGCGGCATCAGGTCGCCGACGACCATGAGACAGGCGGCGCCGCCCTCGTCAGAGGCAAGCTCGCAGACGGCCAGCCAGTCGAGCAACTGGTACTCCGACGCCGCCAGGAAGAGCGAATCGCGGGTTCCGGTGGCCGAGGCGGGCTGGACGGGGATCGCCCCCTTCAGCCGTTCGACGAGAGCCTCGCGCTCGGCCGGTTCTTCGGCCGGCTCGCCGGCCAGGATGCGGGCCAGGGTCTCTTGCCCCGGCTCTGCCGCGCGCAGTTTCAGCGCCGCCAGCGCTGCTTCGCCGGGCTTGCCCCAGGACGACAGCGCCGCGATGTCCAGCTTCTCCACCGGCAGCGCGCCCGAATTGAACCGCGCCATCTGGCTGGCGACCGAGAGGCGTTCGGCGTTCAGGACCGGCGTCAGCCAAAGCGCGGCAAGGGCGATGACGACCAGCGCCATCCGGATGTTGCCCTGACGAATCCGCTCCATCCAGGGCCCGCCCCGGAGGACCGCGACGGCATAAAGCCCGCCGTAGCCCAGACCAACCGCCCCGATCAGGCCGACGAAGATGCGCTCGGGCGTCCAGCCGTATTCGGCCACGCGCAGCCAGATCGCCCAAAGCGCCAGGGCGGCGAACAGCGGCAACGCGAGCGCCATGCCGCGGGCCGAGCGCAAGAGAAGCAGGCTGTCCGTCGCATCGGCATCGCTTTGGTCGATGGTGATCGAGACCAGCGCGATCCCGCCCGCCACCATCGCCAACAGCAAAAGCGCCGGGGACAGGCCGCCGGCCAGCCCATCCAGCCCGCGGATCGGCAGTGCGATCAGAAAGACCAGCATCACCGCCAGCATGGCCGGCAGGAACAGCCGGAACAGCCGCAGCACCACGTAAGGCGACAAGAGGTCGGCCAGATCGTGGACCACCGCCATCCCAAGGCCAAGCAGCGCGCCGGTCAGGAGGATCGGCACCAGTTCATGGCGCAAGAGCTCGCCGATGACGTCGACCCCGACAAGTGACAGCACCGCATCGGACAGCTGGATCACCAGCCAGAAGAGCCCGGTAAAGGCCCCCGCCGCCGCAAAGCGC
>Ga0209278_1000616_pt1 | contig 26057 bp, 23 predicted proteins | sample JI81BgreenDNA_FD_187504 | JGI IMG/M metagenome (GOLD analysis project Ga0209278, IMG submission 187504) | Wastewater effluent complex algal communities from Wisconsin, to seasonally profile nutrient transformation and Carbon sequestration -... | ecosystem: Engineered > WWTP > Effluent > Algae...
GAGCCGCACACTATACAGCAGTTTCGAAGTTCGTCAACACCGCAAAGCGACAACTTTCTTCTCAACCCCCCTCCGCTCTCCGGCCCGTTCCCGAGCCACCCTGCGAAGGGGCGCGAACTATAGGCAATCCATGCGAAGCATTGCAAGCCTCGTGATCGACGATCGGGGAAGGCAGAGCAAAACGTTCAGGTCCCGCGGGGAGGACGGCTTCGCCGACCTAGAATCGGAGACCAACCCATCGCGCGGACCCCTCATGCGATTGCACTGCGTCTCTCTACTGGTTGCCCTGATGGCAACCCTGGGTACCACGGCCTGCAGCGGCTCCGGCGGCCAGCATTGGGTGGAAGTGGGCGGACAACGGTTCGATGTGGAACTGGCCGACGACTTCGAAGAACGGGCGCGTGGCCTGATGTACCGCGAATCGATGCCGCACGACAGCGGGATGCTCTTCGTCCACGAGAACGAGGCGCCGCTGGCCTATTGGATGAAGAACACCAAGATCCCGCTCGACATCCTTTATTTCGATGAGGAACGGCGGCTGGTCTCGATCCAACGCGGCGTACCGACCTGCACCGCGGGCGACCGCTGCCCGAACTACCCCAGCCGGGGGCCGGCGAAATACGTGCTTGAGCTCAACGCCGGACGCTCCGATGCGCTGGATCTCGAACGCGGGGACCTGATCACGTTCTCCGAAGGCATCCCCGAAACCGGGCAGCCCTGAGCGGCCTGCCGTCGAGACACGACGCCATCGCCGACCCGCCTTGCGGGCTCGTCAGGCCTGAACCATCTCGAAATCCGCTTTGGACACGCCGCATTCCGGGCATTGCCAATCGTCCGGGACGTCCGCCCAACGCGTGCCGGGAGCGATGCCCTCGGACGGCAGGCCTTCCGCTTCGTCATAGATGAAGCCGCAGACGACGCAAACCCAGGTGGTGAACGCAGCAGGAGTGGCCATGGCATCCGGACAAGTCGGTAAGGTCGAGAAGCCTGCCACGGCACACACGCGCTGACGAGTACGATGACGTGATGATGCGACGCGGCCTCTACCTGATCACGCCGGACGAAGACGACAGCGACCGGCTCGTCGTACGCGTCGCGGCCGTGCTGCCGGCCCGGCCGGCATTGCTCCAGTACCGGAACAAACGTGCGGATGCCGATCGGCGCTTCGACGAAGCGCGGGCCTTGAAGGCTCTCTGCGATGCCGCGTCAGTGCCGCTGGTCATTAATGACGATTGGCGGCTGGCGCTGGCCGTCGACGCGGCCGGCGCGCACCTCGGCGAGGACGATGGAGACCTAGCGGAAGCCCGCCGCGTGGCACCGCATCTGCTGCTCGGCGCGTCCTGTTACGACGAACTGGCCCGCGCGGAGCGCGCGGTGGCGGCCGGTGCTGATTACGTCGCCTTCGGTGCTTTCTTTCCCACGCGGACCAAAGCGACGTCGCGCCGCGCGACACCGGCGCTGCTGGCCGCGGCGGCCGCCTTGCACCGGCCGCGGGTGGCGATTGGCGGCTTGACGCCGGACAATGCCGGACCCCTCGTCGCGGCCGGCGCCGACCTGTTGGCCGTCGTCGGCGCGGTGTTCGATGCGCCCGACCCGCTCGGCGCCGCCAGGCGCTTCCACGCCTTGTTCGACGGCCCTGCACCGGTTGCCGCAGGCCCGGCAGACGCTGCCTCCTTTCCCTGACACGATCCCTGCAATGAAAACCGACACCAGCCACGCCCTCTACACCCGCGCCCTCGACCTGATGCCTGGTGGCGTGAACTCGCCTGTGCGCGCCTTCAAGTCGGTGGGCGGAGAACCCTTCTTCGCCAAGCGCGCCAAGGGCGCTTGGATCGAGGACGTGGACGGCAACCGCTACGTCGACTACATCGGCAGCTGGGGCCCGATGATCGCTGGCCATGCACGCGAAGAAGTGCTCGATGCGATCCGCGAGGTGATGGTGGACGGCACCAGCTTCGGCGTGCCGAACCCGCTCGAAGTGACGATGGCAGAGGAAATCACGCGCATCGTGCCGAGCTGCGAGATGGTGCGCATGGTGAATTCGGGCACGGAGGCGACGCTCTCCGCGATCCGCCTTGCGCGTGGCGCGACCGGCCGCAACCGCATCGTCAAGTTTGAAGGCTGTTACCACGGGCACGGCGACAGCTTCCTCGTGAAAGCCGGCTCCGGCGCCCTGACCTTCGGCCTGCCGAACTCGCCGGGCGTACCGAAGGCGCTGGCCGACCTGACCCTGACCCTGCCGTTCAATGATTTCGCCGCGGCCACCGCGTTGTTCGACGAAGTGGGCGCCGACATCGCCGGCGTGATCGTCGAACCGGTGGTGGGCAATGCGAACTGCATTCCGCCGGAACCGGGCTATCTGGATCACCTGCGTGCGCTGTGCACGAAGCACGGTGCCCTGCTGATCTTCGACGAAGTGATGACCGGCTTCCGCGTGGCCCTCGGCGGCGCCCAGCAGCTCTACGGCGTCCAGCCCGACATCAGCACCTTCGGCAAGATCATCGGCGGCGGCATGCCGGTGGGCGCCTACGGCGGTCGTGCCGAGCTGATGCGGCAGATCGCGCCGGCCGGCCCGATCTACCAGGCGGGCACGCTGAGCGGCAATCCGGTGGCGATGGCCGCCGGGCTCGCGACATTGAAGCTGATCCAGCAGCCGGGCTTCTACGAGGGCCTTGCGCGGACCACCGACACGCTGGTGGCAGGCCTGCAGGCCGCGGCCGACGAGGCCGGCGTCGCCTTCTCGACCCGGCACGTCTGCGCGATGTTCGGTTTGTACTTCACGACGGAGCGCGTGACCTCGTTCGAGCAGGCGAAGGCCGCCGACACCGCGCGCTTCAACCGCTTCTTCCACGCCATGCTCGAGCGCGGCGTCTACCTCGCGCCGTCGGCCTTCGAGGCTGGCTTCGTCTCGTCGATGCACGGCGACGCCGAGATCACGCACACGCTGGAAGCCGCGCGCGCGGCTTTCCGCGAGGTGGCCGCGGCCGGATGATGCCGCGCCCGCGCCCGAAGCTGGTGGTGTTCGACCTCGACGATGTGCTCGTCGAGTACCAGCGCGAGCGTCGTGTCGAGGCGCTGGCTCGCGCCGTGGGCGCGCCGCCGGCGACGGTGCTGGAAGCGCTGTTCAAGAGCGGCTTGGAGACGAAGAACGACCGCGGCGAACTGGGGCTCGAGGATTACCTCGACGCCGTGCGTCGCCGCCATGGCCTCGACATCCCGATGGACGCCTTCATCGATGCGCGGCGGAAAAGCATGCGGCTGCGGCGTGAGGTGCTGGGCTTGGCCGAACGCATCGCCCCGCAGACGACGCTGGCGCTTTTCACCAACAACGGCCACTGGCTGGGCCGGCACCTGCCGAAATTTTTCCCCGAGCTGCGACCGCTGTTCGGTACGCGGATCATCACCACCGGCCAACTGGGCTTCACCAAGCCCGATCCCCAGGCCTTCTACGCCTGCCTGTCGACGCTGGGCTATTCCCCGGCATCAGCGTTGATGATCGACGACCGCGCGGAGAACGTGGGCGGCGCCCAGAGCGCCGGCCTCGACGCCATCCACTACACCTCGCCCCCGCAGCTCGCCGGTGAACTGCTGCGCCGGGGCTTCGACCTGGAACCCGTGCATGCGCCCTGATCCGACGAACTCGCCGCTTCGCCTTGAAACCCTGGCGGTCCACGCCGGCGGCGAAGCCGATAGCCACAACGGCGCCATCGCCCCGCCGCTCCACCTGTCCACCACCTTCCAACACGGGCCTGCCGCCGAGCGACTGGCGGGCTACGAGTACCAGCGCGAAGGCAATCCGACGCAGGATCGCCTGGAGACCGCGCTCGCCGCTCTGGACGGCGGCGGCGCCGCACTCGTGTATGGCTCGGGCATGGCGGCGATGACGGCGGCGCTCGAAGGCCTGCCGGCCGGCAGCGAGGTGCTGATCCCCGAGGACTGCTATGCCGGCCTGCGTTCGCTCGGCGCGGAATTCCTGCCCGAACGCGGCGTGACGGTGCGCCGTGTCGACCAGTGTGACGCCGCCGCGGTGGCTGCGGCGATGACGCCCGCTGTGCGAATGATCTGGGCCGAAACGCCGTCGAACCCGCAGCTGCGGATCGCCGATCTCGCCGCACTCGCCGCGATCGCGAAGCAACACGGCGCGCTGCTGGCGGTGGACAACACGTTCGCCACGCCGGCCCTGCAGCGGCCGATCGCGCTGGGCGCAGACGTGGTGATGCACTCCACCACCAAGTACATGGGCGGCCACAGCGACGTGATGGGTGGCGCGCTGGTGTTTGCCAAGCGCGATGCGCTGTTCGACAAGGCGGCGCATCGTCGCCACATCACCGGCAACATCCTTGCGCCGTTCTCGGCGTGGCTGACGCTTCGCGGGCTGCGCTCGCTGCCCGCGCGCATGGCGTGGCACTGCGCCAACGCCCGCCGCGTGGCTGGATTCCTCGCCGCGCAGCCGGCCGTCGAGACGGTCTACTGGCCCGGCCTGCCCACCCACCGCAACCACGCCATCGCCGCACGGCAGATGGCGGATTTCGGCGGCATGGTCTCGGTCACCTTCAAGGGCGGCCGCGAGGCGGCGCTGGCCTTCGCCGGTGCCGTCGACGTTTTCACCAACGCCACCTCGCTGGGCGGTGTCGAATCGCTGATCGAACACCGCGCTTCGGTCGAGGGGCCGAACGCGGTATCGCCGCCGGGGCTGCTGCGCCTGAGCGTGGGCCTCGAGCACGGCGACGATCTCGTCGCCGACCTGCAGCGCGGCATCGACGCGCTGCGTTGACGGTTGCGGTTGCCGCGCTACCAGCGCCCGACGTTGGGCATCGACACCCAGGGCTCACGGAGCGGGAGGGCTTCGCCGGCCTGCAGCAGTTCGATCGAGATCTGGTCCGGCGAGCGCACGAAGGCCATGCGCCCATCGCGCGGCGGGCGGTTGATCACGACGCCGTGGGCCTGCAGGCGCTCACAGGCGGCGTAGATGTCGTCGACGGCGAAGGCGAGGTGGCCGAAGTTGCGGGCCGACCCGTAGTCCTCGTCGTCGTAATTGAACGTGAGTTCCACCTCGGCCTCCGGGTTGGCCGGCGCGGCGAGGTAGACGAGGGTGAAGCGGCCTTCGGGGTAGTCCTTGCGGCGGGTTTCGACGAGGCCGAGCGCGTCACGGTAGAAATGGATCGAGGCCTCGAGGTCGCGGACGCGGACCATGGCGTGCAGGTAGCGCATGCGGAGCGGTGTCCTTCTCGGAAAACGGGGATCAGAGGAACAGGTCGGGCGACAGCGGCTTCGACGGATCGACGGCGTAGCGCGTGAAGTCGGTCTCGCCCGCTTCGCGCAGCACGTCCTCGTCGATCAGGAAGCGCCCGTGGAAACCGCGGGCCTCGCGGCACAGCACGGCATGGGCGGCGTCCGCCACGATGGCCGGCGTGCGGCAGCCGGAGACATCGATGCCCGGGATCATGTTCAGCGCGTCGGTGGCGATGACGGTTTTCGGCCACAGCGCGTTGACTGCGACGCCCTGCGGGCCGAACTCGGCGGCGAGGCCGAGCGTGACGAAGCTCATGCCCATCTTGGCCAGCGTGTAGCCGGTGTGCGGCCCCCACCACTTCGGATCAAGGGTGGGCGGCGGCGCCAGCGTGAGGATGTGCGGGTTCGATGATTTGAGCAGGTGCGGCAGGGCCTTCTGCGCGCAGAGGAAACTGCCGCGGCTGTTGACCTGGCTCATCAGGTCGAAACGCTTCATCGGGGTCTCGAGCGCGCCCTTCAGCCAGATCGCGCTGGCGTTGTTGACGAGGATGTCGAGCCCGCCGAAACGCTCGACCGTGGCGGCGACGGCCGCCTCGACCTCGGCTTCCTCGCGGATATCGCACTTGATCGCGAGGCCCTGCCCACCCGCCTCGTCGACCGCCATGGCGGCGCTATGGATGGTGCCGGGCAACTTGGGGTTGGGCACCGAGGACTTGGCGGCGATGGCCACGTTCGCGCCGTCGCGCGCGGCGCGCAGGGCGATGGCGAGGCCGATGCCGCGGGAGGCGCCGGTGATGAGCAGGGTCTTGCCGGAGAGGCGGGCCATGGGGAGGACAGCGTCGATGGGGAGAGGCTCAGGGTAGCGGCTCCCCGCGCCCGCGGGGTGTCAAGGCCGGCGATCGATGCGACGTCGCAAGCGCGTCATCCGGGCGCCTTGGCGTCCCACCTATAATCGGGCGATGGATGCCATCCGCTGGGACGCCCTGCTCGACTGGATCTCCCGCCATCCGCTCGCGGCCGGCGCGGTGATCTTCCTGGTCGCGTTTGGCGACGCGCTGCTGTTCATCGGCGTGGCGATCCCGGCCACACCGCTGCTGTTCGCCGTTGGCACCCTCGTGGGGCTCGGCCACATCGACGGCACCTACGCGGTGGTCTGCGCGGCACTCGGCGCCTTCTGCGGTGACGGCGTGAGTTACGTGGCCGGTCGGCGCTACGGCGATTCGCTGAAGACCCGCTGGCCATTCGCCAACAACCCGCAATGGCTGGAGCGCGGCGACGCGGCCTTCCGTCGCCATGGGATGAAAAGCCTGGTGATCGGCCGCTTCGTCGGGGCCATCCGGCCCTTCATCCCGGCGATCGCAGGCATGGTCCGGATGCCGGCCCAGAAGTACGCGTTGGCGACCGGCGTCGCGGCACTGCTGTGGGCCTTGGCCTTCCTCGCGCCCGGCTGGCTGTTCGGCGCCTCGCTCGATCTCGTCGCCGCGGTGGCCGGCCGCCTCGCGATCGTGATCGGCCTGGTGCTGGCGCTGGTCGCGGTGGTCTGGGCCGTGGTGCTGTACTCGTGGCGCTGGCTGGCGCCACGGGCGCACGGCCTGCTGGTACGCCTGCTGGACTGGTCGCATCGCCACCCGGTGATGGGCCGCTATTCGGAAGCATTGATCGATCCGAACCGTCGCGAGTCGCCGTCGCTGTTGCTGCTCGCGGTGGCCCTGCTGTTCGGCGCCTGGGCGTTCTTCCAGTTGCTGGCCTCGGTGGGTGGCGGCGAGGCGCCCTCGCGCTTCGACCTCCTCGTCCACCAGACGATGTTCGGGCTCCGGCACCCGCTGGCCGACCCGGTGATGGGCTTCCTCGCCACCCTCGGCGACCCGGCGGTGCTCGGCCCGGCCGTGGCCGCGGTGGCAGCGTGGCTGTTCTGGCGCAAACGCCGCATCGCCGCCTGGCATTGGATCGCCGCGCCGAGCTTCGCCATCGTGTTCGCCTGGGCGCTGGGCTGGCTGATCGACCTGCCGAAGCCGCCGGCGGCCACCGCGGTGAGCGGCTTCTCCTTCCCCTCCCAGTCGGTACTGCTGGCCACGGCCGTGTATGGCTTCTTCGCCGTGCTGGTGGCGCGCGAGATGCCGGGGCGACGCCGCGTGTGGCCCTACGTCGTGGCCGCACTGCTGGTCGGCCTGCTCGGCTTCTCGCGGCTCTACCTCGGCGCGCACTGGCTGTCCGACGTGCTGGCCGGCGCCAGCCTCGGACTGCTGTGGATCACCGCGCTCGGCCTCGCGTACCGGCGGCGCGTGGCGCGCTCCTTCTGGGTCCGCCCCGTGGCCGCGATCTTCTTCGGCATGGTGCTGCTGGTGGGCGGCTGGTACGCCACGCGCTCCGCCGACGACCTCGTCGCCGCCTTCGACCCGCCGATCGAGCGGCAGGCCATCGACCCCCAGCGCTGGATCAGCGGCGACCCCGAACTGCGCTTGCCCGCGCGCCGCAACGAACTGCGCAGCCGGGATGCGTGGCCGCTGAACGTGCACTACGCCGGCCACCTTCCCGCGCTCGTGGAACGGCTGCAGGCGGCGGGTTGGACGCCCTTGCCGCAAGCGGACTGGCGCGGCCTGCTGATGATGCTGGACGACGACGCCACCGCGACGACGCTGCCGATCATGCCCGCGACGCACGAGGGCCATCCGGAAGCCTTGCTGATGGTGCGTGCCGGCGCAACGCCGGAAGAACGGAAGGTGCTGCGGCTCTGGCCCGCCCCCTATGCCCTCGGCGATCACGACGAGCCGCTGTGGCTGGGCACCGCGCAGACCCTGGGTTTTGCCACGCGAGGGGAGGGTTTCGTGCGCTACTGGGCCGTGCAGGACGGGGACGACGACGCCCCGGCGCGCGTGGCGATCGACGCGGCGCCGCTGCGCGTCGGCGAGCATGGCGGCGTGCTTCGCCTGCGCGCCCCGGCCACCGGCGACTGAGGGCTCAGGCCAACTGCGGCAACCAGCGCAACACCGCGTCGAGGCGCAGCGACGGGTCATCCTCTTCGAGCAGATGGAGCCGCTGGTCGGCGTCGAGCGGGAGCAGCTCCGCGAGCCGGCAAGAGACCCAGCCGGCATCGTCGAAGCAGGCGTTGTCGGCGAAGGCGTGCGGTCCACCGGCGCGCTCGAGCATCCGCTTCAGCAGATCGACGAGGAAGCCGTGCTGGGGCTCGACCGCAATCTGGGGCGTGGGCGGCAGCCAGCGCACTTCGGCGACGACGAGCCCATCGGCCTGGGCGGCCGTGCTGGTCACCGCGAAACGCCGTTCGCCCTCGACCGCGATGCCGAGCACACCGCCGGGCTGCACGTGGAAGTCGACGATGCGCGCTTCGGTGCCGATCTCGGCCGGTTGCGCTGGGCCACCGACTTCCGGGCCATCGATGATCAGGGCGATACCGAAGCTCTCGCCCTTGCGCGCGCAGCGCTTGACCATGTCGAGATAGCGCGGCTCGAAGACGCGCAGCGCCATGACGCCACCGGGCATCAGCACGGCCTTGAGCGGGAACAGCGGGAGGGAATGGGTGGCGGCGGGATGGGGAGCCATGGCGGACCGGTCGAGGCGGGCGATCGAACGCCGCAAGGATGGTTGCGCATCGGCTTCGAAGGCCGTGACCGGCCGCTCAACCCGCGCATCTGCGCGTTCGGGTTGCGAAATCTGCGGCGTGCCCGTCAGTTCCGAGGGGAACGAACCGCTATTCGCATCAACGACTTGGCACTGAGTCTTCGCTCGAATGAGGCCCACATCACGAGAATGTGTTGACAGCCCCGAAAAGCCCGTGATGTTGTCGGGCCCATGAACTTCGCCGCCCCGACCTTGCACGCGCTCACCCCCTCGGCCCTTCCGGCCGGGGTCCGTGACGTCACGCTCGTCGCGGTCGTCCTTGTTGTCGTCGTCCTCCTTATTACCGCCTCAACCGGTGCGGGATCGACGTGACCTAGAACGCAACAACCAGGTCCGAAACGAAAACCCCGCACCGGCAACGGTGCGGGGTTTCGCGTTTCAGGGCCCTCGAAAAACCACCGCCTTGAACCTTTGACGCCCCCAGACCCCGTGAATTCCGACCAGATCAAATCCGGCCCCTCCCGCGCTCCCGCCCGCGCCATGCTGCGCGCCACCGGCCTCGACGACGCCGCGATCGCCCAGCCCATGGTCGCGGTGGTGCACACGTGGTCCGACATTTCGCCCTGCAACATCACCCTGCGGGAACTGGCCGACCACGTGCGCGACGGCGTCAGGGCGGCCGGGGGCACGCCGATCGAGTTCAACACCATTGCGGTCACCGACGGCATCGCGATGGGCACCGAGGGCATGCGCGCCTCCCTACCCTCGCGCGAAGTGATCGCCGATTCGATCGAGCTCGCCGTGAGCGGCCACTGCCTCGATGCGGTCGTGGCGATCGTCGGCTGCGACAAGACCATCCCGGCCGCGGCGATGGCGCTGGCAAGGCTCGACCTGCCGGGGGTGATCCTCTACGGCGGCAGCATCCAGCCGGGCGTTTGCCATGCGAAGAAGATCACCGTGCAGGAGGTGTTCGAAGCGGTGGGGGCCCATGCCGCCGGCCGCATCGATGACGCCGAACTCGGCCGCATCGAGCGCAGCGCCTGCCCGGGCGCCGGCGCCTGTGGTGGGCAGTTCACCGCCAACACGATGGCGATGGTGCTGACGACGCTGGGCTTGTCGCCGATGGGCCTGAACGACATCCCGGCCACCGACCCGGCGAAGCGCAATGCCGCCTTTCGCTGCGGCGAGCTGGCGATGGCCGCACTCGCCGCCGATCGCCGCCCCAGCACCGTGCTGTCGCAGCAGGCCATCGACAACGCCGCGATCGCCGTGGCCGCGACGGCCGGCTCGACCAATGCCGTGCTGCACCTGCTGGCCATCGCGCACGAGGCCGGCATCGACTATCCGCTCGAGCGCTTCGAAGCCGCGTCCAAGCACACGCCCGTCATCGCCGACCTCAAGCCGGGTGGCCGCTACACCGCGGTGGAGCTGCACGCCGCCGGCGGCACGGCGCGCGTTCTGGACGAGCTGCGTGGCGCCGGACGCCTCGCGGATGCGGCCACCATGACCGGCGAGACGCTGTTCACCGCCATCGATGCCGCGCGCGCCGCGCACGCCGCAGAACACGGCGGCACCGGCGAAGCCGAGTCGCGCGCCGTGGTGCCGGGCTTCGCCGCGCCGCTGAAACCCAACGGCGGTTACTCGGTGCTGTACGGCAACCTCGCGCCCGAGGGCTGCATCGCCAAGCTGCCGGCGAAGCGGCGCCGCCACGAGGGGCCGGCGCGCGTGTTCGATTCCGAGGATGCCGCCTTCGCCGCCGTGCAGGCGCGCGCCATCCAGCCCGGCGATGTCGTGGTGATCCGCTTCGAAGGCCCCGCGGGTGGCCCGGGCATGCGCGAAATGCTGGCCGTGACCGCAGCGCTCGTCGGGCAAGGTCTGGGCGATGACGTCGCACTGATCACCGACGGCCGCTTCAGCGGCGCGACCCACGGTTTCATGGTCGGCCACATCAGCCCGGAAGCCGCACGCGGTGGCCCACTCGCGCAACTGCGCGACGGCGACCGCGTGGTGATCGACATCGACGCGCGCCGGCTCGACGCCGACGCCGACCTCGCCTTGCGCGAGCCCGCCACGATCGCGCCCCGCGTGACGCATGGCGCCCTGGCCAAGTACGCGCGACTGGTCGCCTCCGCCAGCCGCGGCGCCATCACCACGGGGCAACCCGGAACCGACTGACCACGGCCGGGCCGCAAGGCCCTCGCTGCACACGCGATTCCCGTGCCTCGCCTCGTTCCTCCGATCCGACGTTTTCCAAAGGACTTCGCCATGACCACTGCCATCACCACGCCCGCCGCCCTGGAACACCGCACCGTCGCCGTCATCGGCTACGGCAGCCAGGGCACCGCCCACGCCAAGAACCTGCGCGACTCCGGCGTCCGCGTCATCGTCGGCCTGCGCGCCGGCGGCCCCACCGAAGCGAAGGCCAAGGCCGACGGCTTCGAAGTGCGCGAACCCGCCGACGCCGTGCGCGCCGCCGATGTCGTCGCCGTGCTGACGCCCGACATGGTCCAGCCGCAGCTGTACCAGCAGCACATCGCGCCGAACCTGAAGGCCGGCGCCTGCCTGCTGTTCGCCCACGGCTTCAACGTGCACTACGGCCAGATCAACCCGCGCCACGACATCGACGTGGTGCTGGTGGCGCCGAAGGGCCCGGGCGCGCTGGTGCGCCGTGAGTTCGAGATCGGCCGCGGCGTGCCGAGCGTATACGCCGTGCACCAGGACCAGAGTGGCGAGGCGGAGACCATCGCGCTGGCGTATTGCTCGGGCATCGGCGGCGGTCGCGCGCAGCCGATCAAGACCACCTTCAAGGAAGAGACCGAGACCGACCTGTTCGGCGAGCAGGCCGTGCTGTGCGGCGGCGCCACCAAGCTGGTGATGGCCGGCTGGGAGACGCTGGTCGAAGCCGGCTACCAGCCCGAGATCGCCTACTACGAGTGCCTGCACGAGCTGAAGCTGATCGTCGACCTGCTGTACGAAGGCGGCGTCACGCAGATGCACCGCTTCATCAGCGAGACCGCCCAGTACGGCGACCTGACGCGCGGCCCCTACGTGGTGGACGAGCACACCCGCACGCAGATGAAGCGCGTGCTGGCCGAGATCCAGGACGGCCGCTTCGCCCGCGAGTGGATCGCCGAGTACCGCGCCGGCAACCCGAACTACCGCGCGCTCAAGCAGGCCGACCTGGAGCACCCGATCGAGGCCGTCGGCCGCAAGCTGCGCGCCGGCATGCCGTGGCTGAATCCGCGCGGCGAAGCCCCGGCGAATCCGTCGGCAACCGCGGCGTCCACCGCGACCACCCCGCAGGCGACCCCCGCCGAGGCCGGTGCATGAACGGAGCCGAGTGGCTGGTGAAGGCGCTCGAGGCCGAAGGGGTCGACACCCTCTTCGGCTATCCGGGCGGCTGCATCATGCCCTTCTACGACGCCCTGCTCGGCAGCACGATGAAGCACGTGCTGGTGCGCCATGAGCAGGCGGCCGCGCTGGCCGCGAACGGCTACGCGCGCCACAGTGGTCGCGTCGGCGTTTGCGTCGCGACCTCGGGCCCCGGCGCGTCGAACCTCGTCACCGGCATCGCCGACGCGCTGCTGGACTCGGTGCCGATGGTCTGCCTGACGGGCCAGGTGCCGACGCACCTGATGGGCACCGACGCGTTCCAGGAGCTGGACGTGTTTGGCATGACCCTGCCGATCGTCAAGCACAGCTACCTGCCGCGTTCCGTTGATGAGTTGCCGGCGGTGCTGCACGAAGCCTTCCACCTGGCGCGCAGCGGCCGCCCTGGCCCGGTGCTGATCGACCTGCCGAAGGACGTGCAGCTGGCGAAGGCCGACCACCTGCCGGCGCCGGCGCCCATCGCCAGCCCGCCGGTGGTCAACGCCGTGCCGGTGGGCCTGGTGGAAGCCCTGGCCCTGATCGCGCGTTCGAAGAAGCCCGTGGTCTACGGCGGCGGCGGCATCGCCATCGCCAATGCCACCAAGGCGTTCCGCCGCTTCATCGCCGCGACGAAGATGCCGACGGTGCTGACGCTGCGTGGCCTGGGCGCCCTGCCTTTCGACCACCCGCAGTTCCTCGGCATGCTGGGCATGCACGGCTCGCGCGCCGCGAACTTGGCCGTGCAGGAAAGCGACCTGCTGATCGTCGTGGGCGCGCGTTTCGACGACCGCGCCACCGGCAAGCTGGCCGAGTTCGCCCCCCACGCGAAGGTGATCCACCTCGACGCCGACCTGGGCGAGATCAACAAGCTGCGCCGCGCGGACGTCTCGGTGCATGGCCGCATCGACAACAGCCTGAACGCGCTGTGCGCCGCGATCAGCCGCTGCGATGACTGGCGGGCCCTGTGCGCGGACCGCGTGCACAAGCACGCCGCCCGCTACGACGCGCCGGGAACCGACATCTACGCCCCGGCCTTGCTGAAGCGGCTGTCGGAGCTGGCGCCGGACGCGATCGTCGCCTGCGACGTGGGCCAGCACCAGATGTGGGTGGCGCAGCACTGGGGCTTCACGGACCCGACGCATCATCTGAGCAGCGCCGGCCTCGGCACGATGGGCTTCGGCCTGCCGGCAGCGATCGGCGCGCAGCTGTCGAACCCCGGCGCCACCGTCGTGTGCGTCAGTGGCGACGGCAGCATCCAGATGAACATCCAGGAGCTGGCCACGGTGGCCCGCGAACGGCTGCCGATCAAGATCGTGCTGCTCGACAACCAGGCCTTGGGCATGGTGCGGCAGTGGCAGGAACTGTTCTTCCAGGAGCGCTATTCGGCCGTCGACCTGTCGGACAACCCGGACTTCGGGCTGATCGCGCAGGCCTACCGCATCCCGGCGATGCGCCTCGACGCCCGGGCCGACCAGGAAGCCACGCTCGCCGAATTCCTCGCCATCGACGGCCCGGCCTTCCTGCACGTGGCCATCGACCAGAAGGCGAACGTGTGGCCGCTGGTGCCGCCCAACAAATCCAATACCGAAATGCTCGATGCACCGTCGCCGACAGCGTCGGCGGGGAGCCATGCGTCCAAGGAGTTCGTCCATGCACTACCAACTTGACGTGACCCTGCGCCAGAGCGAAGGCGCGCTGGCCCGCGTGCTGGGCACCGCCCAGCGCCGCGGCTACTGGCCGCTGTCGATGCAGGCCGAGACCGACCCGCGCTCATCAGCGTGGACGCTGTCCATGAGGGTGGAGAGCGAGCGCTCGGCGCACGGCCTGAAGTCGCAGCTCGACAAGCTGCACGACTGCCTCGCGGTGGAGGTGGCGCCATGTCGCTGATGCAGTTCTGCGACGGCGAGATCGCCGAGGCCGAAGCTTTCAGCGTTCCGCTGACCAGCCACGCGCTGCACTACGGCACGGGCGTGTTCGAAGGCATCCGCAGCTACGGGACGGACGACGGCGGCGCGGCGGTGTTCCGCCTGCCCGAGCATCTGGAGCGCATGCGCAAGGGCGCCGAGGCGCTCGGCATGAAGTTCGACGTGTCGCAGGCCACCGAGGCCGTGCTGGCCACGCTGCGCGCCAACGGCCACCGCGACGCCTACATCCGGCCGCTGCTGTGGTTCAACGCGGGCGGCCTGGGTCTGGACGTCGACAAGCTCTCCGAGCGCCTGATGGTGGCCACCCTGCCGTGGACCTCGCATCTGGGCACGCACCGCGTCCGTCTCACGGTCTCGTCCTTCCGCCGCAATCCGGCCAAGGCCCTGCCGCCGCTGAAGCTCTGCGGCAACTACGTGAATTCGATCCTGGCCAAGCGCGAAGCCACGCAGCGCGGCTTCGGCGAGGCGCTTTTCGTCGACGATGGCGGCTTCGTCGTGGAGTGCACCGGCGAGAACGTGTTCATGGTGAAGGACGGCCGCGTCACCGCTGTCGAGCACGGCGACGCCCTGCCCGGCATCACCCGCGACACGGTGATCCAGCTCACCGGCGCCGACTCGCGCCCGGTGCGCATCGAGGAGCTGAAGGCCGCCGACGAGGTGTTCCTGACCGGCACCTCGGCCGAGATCGCGCGGGTCGAGGCCATCGACGAGCGCGTGTTCGCCGCCTCGCCCTTCGGCGATGCCCTGTCCAGCCGCTATGCCGACATCGTCCGAGGCCGTGCCGACGCCTCGCGCGGCTGGCTGACGAGGGTCTGATGCCGCTGGACGCCGCCCGCGCCGACGTGACCGCCAGCGACGTGCTGGCGGCCAGCGCGCGCCTGCGGCGCTACCTGCCGCCGACGCCGTTGCATTACGCCGAGCGCTTCGGCTGCTGGCTGAAGCTGGAGAACCTGCAGCGCACCGGCGCCTACAAGGTGCGCGGCGCGTTGAACGCCCTGCTGGCGGCGCGCGAACGCGGTGATCGCCGCACGGTCATCACCGCCTCGGCCGGCAACCACGCCATGGGGCTGGCCTGGGCCGCACGCGAACTGAAGGTGCCGGTGATCACCGTCATGCCGGTGACCGCGCCCATCGTGAAGGCGCAGGGCGTGGCCTTCCTGGGTGCCACCGTGCGCCAGAGCGGCCAGACCTACGACGAAGCGAAGGCCCATGCCCTGCAGCTGGCCGAGCAGCACGGCTTCCGTTACCTCTCCGCCTTCGATGATCCGGACGTCATCGCCGGCCAAGGCACGCTGGGCATCGAACTCGCCGCGCACGCGCCCGAGGCGGTGCTGGTGCCGATCGGCGGCGGCGGCCTCGCGGCCGGCGTCGCGCTCGCGCTGAAGTCGCAGGGCGTGCGCATCATCGGCGCGCAGGTGGAGGGCGTGGATGCCATGGCCCGTGCCTTGAAGGGCGATGCCTCGCCGATCGCACCGAAGGCCACGCTCGCCGACGGCACCCGCGTCGCCGAAGCCGGAACGCTGACCCGCGAAATCCTCTCGCGCTTGCTGGACGACCTGATCATCGTCCGCGAGGCCGAGCTGCGCGAAACGCTGGCCCGGTTGATGCTGGAAGAACACATCGTTGCCGAAGGCGCCGGTGCGCTCGCACTGGCCGCCGGCCGTCGCGTGGCCAGCCGCCGCAAGGTGGCCGTCGTCTCCGGCGGCAACATCGATGCCGCGGTGTTCGCGCAGCTGCTCCTCGACACCCGGCCGCGGCCGCCGCGGCCGCCGCGTCGTCGCGCCGCCGACCCGTTTACCGCTTTCGCCAACGCCACCCCTGGTCGTTCGGCGACGGCGGCGGTGCCCCTCCCCGGCATCGCCGCCACCTTTTCCAAGACCCCTGAAGGATCCCTGCCATGAGCCCCGCACCGGAGCGCATCCGCATCTTCGACACCAGCCTGCGCGATGGCGAGCAGTCGCCCGGCTGCAGCATGGACGCCGCGCAGAAACTGCGCTTCGCGCTCGCCTTGGCCGAGCTCGGCGTCGACACGCTCGAGGCTGGCTTCGCCGCCAGTTCCGACGCCGATGCCGACGGCATCGCCCGCGTCGCGCGCGCCCTGCGCGGCACCGGCACGGGCGTCTGCAGCCTCGCCCGATGCCGCCCCGGCGACATCGAAGCCTCCGCCAAGGCGCTAGAGCAGGCGGAAGCGCCGCGCATCCATGTCTTCATCGCCACCAGCCCGCTGCACCGCCAACACAAGCTCGGCTTCTCGCAGGCCGAAGTGGTCGATGCGGCCGTCCGCGCGGTCGAGCACGCGCGCCGGCTGGTGGACGACGTCGAGTTCTCGGCCGAGGACGCGATCCGCACCGAGCCGGAATTCCTCGAAGAGGTCTTCCATGCCGCGGCAAAAGCCGGCGCCCGCACGCTGAACGTGCCGGACACGGTCGGCTACACCACGCCCGCCGAGATCCAGGCCCTGTTCCGCCGCCTGCGCGCGGCCATCGGTGACGAGGCCATCCTCTCCACGCATTGCCACAACGACCTCGGTCTGGCGGTCGCCAACTCGCTGGCGGCGATCGCCGGCGGTGCCCGCCAGGTGGAATGCACGATCAACGGCATCGGCGAACGCGCCGGCAATGCCGCGCTGGAGGAACTGGTCATGGCGCTCAACGTGCGCGCCGACCGCTTCCCCTTCCGCACCGGCATCGACACCACGCGTTTGGTCCCCACCTCGCGCCTGCTGACGCGCATCACCGGCATGGCGGTCCAGCGCAACAAGGCGATCGTCGGTGCCAATGCCTTCGCGCACGAAAGCGGCATTCACCAGCACGGCATGCTGAAGCACCGCGATACCTACGAAATCATGCGTCCGGAGACCGTGGGCTGGGCGCGCTCGCAGATGGTGCTGGGCCGGCACAGTGGCCGCGCCGCGGTGAACGAGCGTCTGGGCTTCCTCGGCTTCTCGCTGGACGAGGCCGCCGCCGAGCGCCTGTTCGCTCGGTTCAAAACGCTGGCCGAGAAGAAGAAGGAAGTCTTCGATGCCGACCTCGAAGCGCTGGTGCTGGGCGAAGACGCGAGCGCGGCGGGCTGGCAGCTCACCGCGTTCCACCTGAGCACCGGCGCCGGCCAGGGCGAGCAGCCCGCCGCCGCCATCGAGCTGCGCGACCCACAGGGCGAATCGCACTTCGGGCGCGGCAGTGGCGATGGCCCGGTGCATGCGCTGTTCGCTGCACTGACGGAAGCGCGCGGCATGCATGTCGACGTCGAGAGCTACGCCGTGCACAGCGTCAGCAGCGGCGAAGACGCGCAGGGCCAGGCCAGCTTGAGCACCCGCCACCACGGCGAGGAGCTGACGGCGAGCGCCACCAGCACCGACATCCTCGAAGCCAGCGCCCTCGCGTGGCTGGCCTTGGCGCAGCGCATCGCGCGCCGCCCTGGCCCCGCTATTGCTCCGACCCGCGAAACCGCCGCCTCGGAGGCCCGCGCATGAGCACGCCGCGCACCCTGTTCGAAAAGCTGTGGGACGCGCATTGCGTCCGCGAGGAAAGCGAGCGCGCGCCGGCCATCCTCTACATCGACCTGCACCTGCTGCATGAGGTGACCAGCCCGCAGGCCTTCACCGAACTCGCGTCCCGCGGCCTGAAGGTGCGCCGCCCGGAGCGCCACAAGGCCACGCTGGACCACAGCACGCCGACCACGGCCGCCGATGCCTCGGGACGCCTCGCCTACATCACGCCGCAGGCCGAAGCGCAGGTGGAGGCCTTGCGCGCGAACTGCAAAGCGCAAGGCATCGAGCTGTTCGACTGGGACAGCGGCAAGCGCGGCATCGTCCACGTGGTCGGCCCCGAGCTGGGGCTGACGCAACCGGGCATGACCATCGTCTGCGGCGACAGCCACACCGCCACGCATGGCGCCTTTGGCTCGCTGGCCTTCGGCATCGGCAGCAGCGAAGTCGGCCACGTGATGGCCACGCAGTGCCTGCTGCAGCGCAAGCCGAAGACGCTGGCGATCACCGTGGACGGCCGCCTGCCGGCCGGATGCAGCGCGAAGGACCTGATCCTCCACATCATCGGTCGCATCGGCGTCGCCGGCGGCACCGGGCAGGTCATCGAGTACCGCGGCACGGCCATCGAAGCGCTGTCGATGGAAGAGCGCATGACGGTGTGCAACATGAGCATCGAAGCCGGCGCCCGCGCCGGCCTGATCGCGGTCGACGACACCACGGTCGATTGGCTGCGCGGCCGTGAACGCGTGCCGCAGGGCGAAGGCTTCGACACCGCTGCCCGGGCTTGGCGCCAGTGGCGTAGCGACGACGGCGCGCGCTTCGATGCCGAGGTCCGCATCGACGCCGGCGACGTGCGTCCGACGCTCACCTGGGGCACCCATCCCGGACAGGTGGTCGCGGTGGACGCCACCCTTCCTAAGGCCGCCCCCGAAACGGTCGGTGCGCTCTCCTACATGGGCTTCGAAGGCGGCGCGCCACTGGCCGGCCAGCCGGTGGACGTGGTGTTCGTGGGCAGCTGCACGAACGGCCGCCTCTCCGACCTTCGCGAGATGGCCGCCGTGCTGCGTGGCCGTCGCGTGCATCCGCGCGTTCGCATGCTCGTGGTGCCGGGTTCCGACGCGGTGAAGCGCGAGGCCGAGGCCGAGGGCATCGATCGCCTCGTCCGCGAGGCCGGTGCGGAATGGCGCGAGCCGGGCTGTTCGATGTGCATCGCCATGAACGGTGACACGGTGAAGCCCGGACAGCTCGCCGTGAGCACCAGCAACCGCAACTTCGAAGGACGCCAAGGCAAGGGCGCGCGCACCGTGCTCGCCTCGCCCGCCAGCGCCGCCGCCGCCGCGATCGCCGGCTGCATCGCCGATCCGCGCGCCTACGCCACCCCGCCGGCCATGGCCGAGGAGGCCACCGCATGAATCCGTTCCGCACCCTCGAATCGGCGATCGTCACGCTGCCGCGCGCCAACATCGACACCGACCAGATCATCCCGGCGCGCTTCCTGACCACCACGACGCGCGAAGGCCTCGGCCGCCACGCCTTCCACGACTGGCGCTACGACGAGCAGGGCGCGCCGCGCGCCGACTTCGTATTGAACCGCCCGGAGCATCGCGACGCGCGCATCCTCGTGGCGGGCCGCAACTTCGGCTGCGGCAGCTCGCGCGAGCACGCGCCCTGGGCCCTGCTCGACGCCGGCATCCGCGTGGTCATCAGCAGCGAGATCGCCGACATCTTCCGCAACAACGCGCTGAAGAACGGCCTGCTGCCCGTGGTTCTGCCCGAAGCCGTGGTCGACACGCTGCTGGCCCAACCCGGACTGCGCCTGCAGGTGGATGTCGCCAAGCGCCGCGTGTACTGGCCGGACGGCGAGCACGTGACGTTCCCCATCGACGCCTTCGCCCAGACCTGCCTGCTCGAAGGCGTCGACGAGCTGGGCTACCTGCTGGCCCAGGACGCCGCCATCACCGCCTTCGAGGAGCGCCGCCATGCCGCGTGAGATCCGCATTGCCGTCCTGCCCGGCGACGGCATCGGCCCGGAGGTCACCGCGGCGGCCGTGACCGTCCTGCAGGCCGTCGGGCAGCGATTCGGCCAGACCTTCCACATCGAGGAAGCCCTGATCGGTGGCGCCGCCATCGATGCCACCGGCCAAGCCCTGCCGCCGGCAACGGCCGAGGCCTGCGACCGCGCCGACGCCGTGCTGCTCGGCGCCGTCGGCGGGCCGAAGTGGAGTGATCCGAAAGCGCCGGTGCGGCCCGAGCAGGGCCTTCTGGCCCTGCGCAAGAAGCTCAACGTGTACGCCAACCTGCGCCCGGTGAAGCCGCATCCGGCGACGCTGAAGCATTCCGCCATCAAGGCCGAGGTGCTGCAGGGTGTGGATCTCGTGGTCGTTCGCGAGCTCACCGGCGGCAGCTACTTCGGCCGCAAGGAACGCCACGCCGATCGCGCCGTGGATGTCTGCGAATACACCGTCGCCGAGATCGAGCGCGTGGCCCGCCATGCGTTCCGGCTGGCGCGCACCCGGCGCGGCAAGGTCACCTCGGTCGACAAGGCGAACGTGCTCGAGACCTCGCGGCTCTGGCGGGAGACGGTCACCCGCGTGCACCGCGCCGAGTTCCCCGACGTGGTGCTCGAACACCAGCTCGTCGATTCGATGGCGATGCACCTGATCTCGCGCCCACGCGACTACGACGTGGTGGTCACCGAGAACCTGTTCGGCGACATCCTCACGGACGAGGCCGCGATGCTGGCGGGGTCGATGGGCCTGCTGCCCTCGGCCGCGCTCGGCGATGGCCCGCGCGGGCTGTACGAACCCATCCACGGCAGCGCGCCGGACATCGCCGGCTTGGGGCAAGCCAACCCGATCGCCGCGATCCTCAGCGTCGCGATGCTGCTGCGGCATTCGCTGTCCCTGCACGCGGAAGCCGACGCGGTCGAGGCCGCGGTCTCCGCCGTGCTGTCGCAGGGTGAGCGGGACGAGGCGCTGCGGCCCAGGGATCTCCAAGGGCTCGCATCGACCGCCGTCATTGCCGAGGCCGTCGTGGCGCGGATCGGCGAGCGCAAGGACAGCGACACGGCGCGTCCAACGCGGTCCGCCACGGGCATCGATGCCCTCTATCCGGCCGTCGCGCTGCGGGACTGACGCCCCGCGACCTCAGGGGTCGAGATCGGGTACCGGGACGGGCTGCGGCTCGCCGACATCGAGATGCAAGCCGCACATCCACAGCGGCGCGCCCTCGGCATCGCGGGCCACCACCTCGCCGCGATCGCGCACCGCGACCCAGTGGCCAAGGCGGTGCTGGACGCGCAGTTCGACGTCGTACCGGGAGGTTTCACCACGCAGATGGGCCTGCACCGCCGCCCAGACGCGCTCGATATCCTCGGGATGGATGCGGCTCCGGAATGTTTCGAGGCCGATCGGTTCGAGGTCCTCCAGGCGATAGCCGATCATTTCGGCCCAGTGGCGGTTGACGCGCAGTTCGCCGGTCTGGACGTTCCATTCCCACGTGCCAGCGCGGACGGCGCCGAGGATGCCGCGCAGGCGGCGGCGTTCGTCATCCGCCGCCTGTTTCGCCGTCGCGAGAGCCATCGCATTGCGCCGGTGGCGACGACGCGAGCGGGAGAGCCCCACCGCGGTCAGCAGCATGGCCAGCAAGGCTGCCGCCATGAGCAGGATGGCACCCCGGTGAGCCGCCCAGATGTCGTCCCAGGCCACCATGACCGGAGAGTCGAACGGCGGCAGACGGAGGTCGCGCAGCAGGGCCTCGACCCCCGAGTAGTCGGCCGGAACGGTGACTTGCCCGATCCGAGCCGCCACGAGGGCCTCGTCCCCCGGCTCCATCGCCAGCAGGGTCTGCGCAAAGCGGCGACCACGCGACTCGTCGAGATGGGGCATCAGCACGACCGGCCACTCCGGATACACCGGCGTCGACGTGACAAAAGGAAAGCCGTCGACCGCGGTCGGCGCCACGACCTCCAGCTCGCGCCAACGCGACGCACTCACGCGCTGCCAGCGCTCGAGCACGCCGGTGCGGACGAAGCCGATGTCCGCCCGGTCGTCGAGGACGGCCTCGAGCACGTCGTCGTAGCCCGGTCCCGTGCGCGACAGGCGAAGCGAGGAGCGGCGGACGCCGGCGTCGAGGATCCGCTTCATGGGCGCCGCATAGCCGCCGAGCAGACCGCGGTCCTGGTAGGCCACGCGGGCGCCGGACAGCGCGGACAGCGTTCCCCACGCATCGCGATCCCGGCGACGCACGATGACCCCACCGAAGTAGGGGGTCGATGGCTCGCTCGGGTCCATGTCGACGGTCGCGACGGCGCCGGACAGCGGGTGGGCGTTCCGGATCTCGATGAAGTGCACCGGGTTGGTGATGACGACCTCAAGCTCCTTGCGCAACACCGCCGCCCGCAGCGCGTCGGGCGGGAGCGTTACGAGGCGGACGTCCGAACCGTCGCCCATGCCGGTGGCCACGGCTTCGACCCACGGCGTCCAGTCGGCACGGCGGTCAGTCGTCGGTCCGGACGCAAGCACGCCGATGCGGAGTGGCTCGGCGCATGCGTCGCCGACCGACGCCAAGAAGGCGAGGATCACTACGGGAGTCAGGGGGATCAGGCGCACACCGGGGGCCGCGTCGGTTCGTAGGGCCACCATGCGCCTTCCGGGGCCGCGGGCTCAACCCCTGCCTGCCGCCAGCGATCCAGAGGCGGCCTAGTGCGATGCAGCATTCACGACAGGCTTTCATGGTGCAATGCGGAAAAATCCTGCAACGGAACAACGCCCCAGCTTGCGCGGGGCCGAACCATACGCTAGCGTCCGTCGCGCGATGCACCGGGTGCCCCAGGGGATGACAGCGCCCGCATCGTGAAGCCGGTCCTCCGGCTTCCGTCGGACGCCGCAGGGAACACCCCGCGGAGACCATCACGCCACAGGGGAACATCGATGAACCATCTCGCTCGCCGCACCACGCGGCGCTGTGCCGCCGCGCTCGCCCTCGTCGCGATCGCCGCGCCCACGCTCGCCAGCACGCTGAACCAGAACGTCTCGTGGACCGTCGATCGCGCCGGCACCACCGCCAAGTACCGCGTCGTCGCCTATGGCGACTCCATCTACGCCGGCTACAACGGCTCGGTCTCGAACGCCGCGCGCTGGGCGGCGCCGACGGTGGATTCGGAGTACCTGTCCGCGCGCTGGAACGCCGACATCGAAAGCATCCGCCGCACCAAGTCCGGCGCCGTCGCACGTGATGTCTACGAGAACAAGATCGTCGCCGAGCGTTCATGGATGCAGTCGGCCTCGACCCGCGTCGTGACCTTCGAGATGTGCGGCAACGACGGCTTGCAGGCGCGCACCGCCTTCAAGGACCAGAGCGGCACCTGCAATTACGCCGTGCTCGACAACGCGGTCAACAGCTGCAAGACCTACGTGGCCGCGTCGATGGACTACATCAACGCCAACGCCAGCCCGAACACCCGGCTGAAGGTCATCTCTAACTTGTACTACCCCGGCTACAACGCCGACAACGTGCAGAGCACGTGCCGCGACGCCAGCACCGGGCAGACCGTGAACCTGCGCGACCGCTTCCTGCCGGCGATCGCCCGGATGAACTACTGGATGTGCGAGTACGCCCGCCAGAAGGGCTTCCAGTGCGCCGACAGCTTCGCCCAGTACATGGGTGCGGACTTCGACAGCAATGGCGACGGCCAGATCGATTCCGACGCCCTGCGCTTCGTGCCGGGCGACACCGAGGCGAGCTACCTGCAGCGCATCACCGTCAGCCTGCGCGGCACGCTGCGGGATGCCAACACGCACTTCATCTCGTCGACGAGCAGCGCCGACTACATCCAGTCGGACGACGTGCATCCGACCTACAGCGGCCCGACCGTGCGCGCCGGCCTCTGGGGCGGCAGCACCGGCACCGGCGCCCCGCGCTATCCGACCATCACCAACGGCCGCAATCCGATCTGGAACACCTTCGGCCACGAGCGGATGGGCTGGGCGCTGTCGGTCTACAACCCGGCCAGCCCCTGACCGAGCCCGGGCACCCGCGTGGCCCTTCCGCCACCCGACCCCCACGCCGCGCCGCCCCTCGCGGACGACGACGGCGTGCGTGTCCTTCGCAAAGCGGCACCGCGCTTCGGGATCGAAGCGCGGCTGTCGGCAGGGATCGCGCTGGTCGTCGCCATCACGATCGGCGCGGCGCTCTGGCGCCCCGCCGACGAGACGCCCCGGGTCGTCGTGGCACGCACGGAACCGCTCATCGACGCCCCGGATCCGGCACGGGAGACAACGGCGCAAGACACGGCCGTTCTCGTTGTGCGCCGGCTCGATCCGGCGCTGGCGGCCCGTCCGTTTCCATCGCCCAACGCGTCGGGTGATCCGGACGACCTCGCCAGTTATTTCCGACCGGGCGACCCCGTGCCCTCCACCGCGAACCTGATCAAGGCACTGAACGAGGCTGGCGTGCGTACTGGCATCGCCGCCTTCAATCCGCCGGGCACCAGCCCGCCGCTCGAAGGTCTCGCGGTGCCTGCCGATTTCGAACTGCCGCCCGGCTACGTGCGGCACCACCAGGCGACGGACGAAGGCGAGACGATCGAGCCCATCCTGATGTTCTCGCCCGACCTCGTGCTTCGCGATGCGCAGGGCCGGCCGATCCCGCTGCCGGCGAACCGCGTGGTGCCCCCGGAGCTGGCCCCGCCCGGCCTTCCGCGGCGCTGGGTGCGCCCCGGCAAGCCTTGATGCCGCCCACGAACACCGGCCCTCGCGGGCTGATCCCCGCAAGCCTTCTCGCCACGACCGCGCTGATCGCGTGCTTCGCCGCCGTCGAGGCTGCTTGGCCCGTCGGTGCGTTCCTGCTCGTGCCGTGGCTGCTCGTTCTCGATCGCACGAGCACGTGGCGTGGCGTCACGGCCTCGGCGCTGGCAATGACCGTGCTGTTCACCGCCGCGGCGTTCTGGTGGTTCGCCATCGGCGTCGGCCAGTTCACCGGCCTCGGCACCGGGCTCGCCGCCGGCGCCCTGCTGCTGGGCGCCCCCCTGCTGCAACCGCAGATCCTCGCCTTCGCGCTGGTGCGCCACGCGCTGCGCCCTTCGCACGGCCCCCTGCTGCGCGCCCTGGCGGGGGCCGGCGCATGGGTGGCCACGGAAGCGCTGTGGCCCAAGCTGCTCGGCGACACCCTCGGCCATGGCCTGCAACCCGCGGATGCGCTTCGACAGGCGGCGGATCTGATCGGCGCGGCCGGACTCACGGTCGTGCTGCTGCTCGTCAACGAGGCCATCGCCCATGCCATCACGCGCCGCCGGGACGGCTGGCGCGCCTGGGGCACGCCGCTGGCCTTCGTGGCCGCGCTGCTCGGCACGGTGGCCGGCTATGGCGCGCTGCGCCTCGACGTCCTGCGAGCGCCACCGGCGCCCGACACCCCGGTGCTGCGCGTGGCGATGGTGCAAGCCAGCCTCACCGACTACGAAGCAAGGCGCCGCGAACAGGGCGCCTACGCCGTGGTCCGCGAGGTGCTCGACACGCATTTCGGGTTGTCCGCATCGGCGCTTCGCGACCATGGGGCCGACGTGCTGCTGTGGTCGGAGACCGTCTATCCCACCACGTTCGGACAGCCCCGCAGCGAGGACGGCGCCGCGTTCGACGCGGAAATCCAACGCTTCGTCGACGCGATGGGTGTCCCGCTGGTCTTCGGCACTTATGAGCGTGACGTGCTCGGCGAGTACAACGCCGCCGTGGTGCTCGAGCCCGGACGCGGCCGGCTCGGCAGCTATCGAAAGACCCATCCGTTTCCGCTGACCGAGCACGTCCCCGAATGGCTCGACGGTCCGACGCTGCGCGCGGCCCTGCCCTGGGCCGGCGGCTGGCGGGCCGGCGACGGCGCGCGCGTGCTGCCGCTGCGCAGCCACGACGGGCGCGAAGTGAACGTGCTGCCGCTGATTTGCCTCGACGACGTGCATCCACAACTCGCGATCGACGGGGCCCGACTCGGGGCGCAGGCGATCGTCGGGATGTCCAACGACTCGTGGTTCACCGAGGCCCCACTCGGCGCGCGGCTGCACCTCGCGGTCGCGGCGTTCCGCAGCGTCGAAACCGGCCTGCCGCAGCTTCGCGTCACCACCAATGGCCACAGCGCCGTCATCGACGAGACGGGCGAAGTGCTGGTGCAGACGGCGATGGGCCAGCAGGCCGTGCTGACCGGTTTCCTTCTCTCGCGTGATCCCGCGCCGACGCTGATGGTGCGCTGGGGCGACTGGGTCGGGCGCGCCGGCCTGGTGTTCCTGCTCGGGATGGCGCTGTGGCGCGGGCTGGCGATGCTCGCCGGGCGCGCCCTGCGTCCCGTGGCCGCGCCCAGCGTGTTCCCCATCGTGCTGATGCCGCCGCTGGCGCGCTGGCTCGTGATCGCGCTCCGTGCCGTGGCGCTGGCTGGCCTCGTCGCGCTGGCCTATGACATGGCGACGCGCATCGGCTGGCAGGTGG
>Ga0209278_1000617_pt1 | contig 26014 bp, 24 predicted proteins | sample JI81BgreenDNA_FD_187504 | JGI IMG/M metagenome (GOLD analysis project Ga0209278, IMG submission 187504) | Wastewater effluent complex algal communities from Wisconsin, to seasonally profile nutrient transformation and Carbon sequestration -... | ecosystem: Engineered > WWTP > Effluent > Algae...
CGGATCTACCGGCGATCATGTTCACCGCGCAATCCGACAGTGATTCGGTGCGCATGGCGCGCGATGCAGGATTCACCGAGTTTGTGGCCAAGCCCTTCTCGGCGCATAGCCTGAGTGTGCGATTGATGCAGATCATCGAGCATCCGCGGCAGTTTGTGATCGCTAAAAATTTTGTCGGGCCCTGCCGGCGTCGGCGCACAGACCGCGCCGACCACGCGGAACGCCGTCGCCCCCGCGAGGCTGTCGACGCGGATGCCGACGTGGTGCTGATGCCGCCGAACCGACGGCTTGCGAAGCTGATCGGCGAGGATATGGCCGCGCGTGATATCTTCTCCCCCGTGCTGATCGAGCGGGTGCAGCAGGAACTGATGCGCAAAGAAACCGAATATCTTGCCTGGGTGGCGGATGATATTCAGCAGCTTGAGCTGGCATATGATCTGCTGGCGCAGGAGCCAACCAACATCGCCGCCCGCCAGCAATTTCTTGCCACGGCCTATGCCATTAAATCGCAGGCGGGCATTTTCGGCTACGATATGGGCACGGAAGTGACGCGCATGCTGCTGGATTATTTCCATGATCGGCGGGCAGTGGATCCGCGCGTATTACAGGTGCTGCGGATGCATCTCGATACGATCCGCGTGGTATTCCAATACAAGATCAAAGACAGCACCCGCGCGGTTGCGCAGGAGCTGATGCAATCGCTGCATAAGCTCGTGCTCAGATACGCGTAATGCTATAGCGTAATCAGTCCCGTTTGTGGGCTGGATGCATCGGCCACGCCGTGGCGCGGCATGGGCGTGGCGTGGTAGGCCATGCGCCCGGCTTCCACCGCCAGTTTCATGGCGCGTGCCATGCCCACCGGGTCGGCCGCTTTGGCAATGGCGGTGTTCAACAGTACCCCATCGCAGCCCAGCTCCATTGCCTTCAACGCGTCCGATGGGCTGCCGATGCCCGCATCCACCAGCACAGGTACGTGTGCCTCGCTCACAATGCGGGCGATCGCCTCCGGATCGGTGATGCCAAGGCCCGATCCAATGGGGGCGGCCAGCGGCATAATGGCGGCCGCACCGGCTGCTTCAAGCTGGCGCGCCAAGTGTGCATTGGCGGTGGTATAGACCATCACCGTGAAGCCCTCGGCCACCAGCATTTCGGTGGCGCGCAAGGTGGCCTGCTCATCGGGCAGCAGCGTGGTTTTATCGCCGATCACTTCCAGCTTCACCATGTCCCAGCCGCCCAGTTCGCGGGCGAGGCGTAGCGTGCGCACGGCCTCCTCGGCGGTGTAGCAGCCGGCGGAATTGGGCAGGTAGGTGTAGCGTTCCGGGGGCAGCGCGCTTTGCAGGCTTTCCGCCCCGCCAGAGAGATCCATGCGGCGAATGGCGACGGTCACAATCTCGGCGCCACTGGCTTCCACCGCGGCTTTGGTTTCGGCGAGGTCCTTATATTTACCGGTGCCCACCAGCAGGCGCGAGGTGAAAGCCCGCCCGCCGATGATGAAGGGGTCGTCTTTCGAAGGGGGGCTTGCCCCCCCTTCGCCCTGTGGGCGTACCCCTGCCGCTGTCGCGGCTCGCGCCACTTCGGCGCTACGCGTTTGATGCTCGTCCATCGCTCAACCACCCCCGATGAACCCGACGATCTCGATGCGGTCACCATCCATGATGGGGGTATCCGCATAGGAAGCGCGCGGCACAATAGCGAGATTACGCTCCACTGCCACGCGGCGTATATCGAGCTGCAATTGCGCCACCAGCGCGGCGATGCTCGCGGCCTCGGTGCGGTGGGCCTCGCCATTCAGCGTGATTTGCAGTGCGGATGCGGCTGTGCTAGTCATGGGGCATGATGTAATTCCATTCGCGCGCTTGTGCAATCGTCATTGCGAGGAGCGTAGCGACGTGGCAATCTCACGAGGGGTAGCGAATTAGATTGCTTCGCTGGCGCTCGCAATGACAGTATAAAGCATGAGCAAAAAAATCACCGTTCTGAATGGCCCCAACCTGAACCTGCTGGGCACCCGCGAACCCGAAATTTACGGACACGAGACGCTCGCCGATATTCAGGCGCTGTGCGAGCGCACGGCGAGCGCCTATGGCTGGGGAGTGGATTTTCGCCAGAGCAACCACGAGGGCGTGCTGATCGACTGGGTGCAGGAAGCGGGACGCGATGGCAGCCTTGGCATCCTTATCAATGCGGGCGGCTATACCCACACCTCCGTGGCCTTACATGATGCGCTGCGTACGGTGAAACTGCCCATCATCGAAGTGCATCTGAGCGACCCGAAAACGCGTGAGGCGTTCCGCCACCATTCCTACATCGAGCCGGTAGCGGCGCGCAGCATTTGCGGCCACGGCGCGCAGGGCTACGCGATGGCGATTGATGCGCTAGCGACGCTAGGGGTTTAGTCTGTTGGCTTAAATTTTATGCGCGTCATTCCAGCGAAAGCTGGAATCTATCTTGACAGCGCATGCAATGGATTCCAGCTTTCGCTGGAATGACGGATAGAGAAACAATTACCCCTGAAATGCTGTTGGCCGCCTATGCCAATGGCTATTTCCCCATGGCGTTGGAGAAAGACGACCCCGAGCTGTATTGGTTCTCGCCTACCGAGCGGGGGGTGCTGCCCATCGAGGGCTTCAACGTGCCGCGTGGGCTTGCGCGCGCCATGAAGAAATACGATTATACCGTAACGGTGGATGCGGATTTTGAGGCAGTGATTCGCGCCTGTGGCACCATCACCCGCCACCGGCAGGATACGTGGATCAATGAGGAGATCATCCAGCTCTACACCGCGCTGCACCGCATGGGCCATGCGCATTCGGTGGAAACATGGTCGGGTGGTAAACTTGTCGGTGGTCTTTACGGCGTGTCGCTGGGCGGCGCGTTCTTTGGCGAGAGCATGTTCAGCCGTGCCTCGGAAGCGAGTAAGATCGCGCTGGTGACGCTGGTCGATATTCTTCGCGAGGCGGGCTACCAGTTGCTTGATACGCAATACGTGAACGATCACTTGAAACAATTTGGCATCGAGGCCGTGCCAAAGCGGCGCTACATGACGAAGTTGGAAAACGCCCTTAACGCTTCGCCCAACCCCAGCACGCGCTTTTCCACGGTGTCGGTGCGCAAGGGGCTGGCCTCGGCATCCAACGCCAGCTGAACCTGCCCATCGTGCCAGAGGATTTTGGCATGGTATAAATTGCCCCCTTTGCCGCCGGAAAGCTGGTAGGCGAGGTTGGCCGCCAGCCCCACGCAGCGCGCCCATTGGCGCTCGCGTTCGTCCAGTAATTTCAGCTCGGGGCGCTCGCCTTTCCACTTGGTCTGGTAGCGGTGGAACAGCGCCAGCGCCAACATGATGCGCTCTTTGTGGTCCAGCCCCTTCAGCGAGGATTGAATGATGCGGTGGTAGGCCCATTCTGCACGGAAATTCGGATCGATCGACCAAGCCAGTTCCGACAGGATGCAGAGTGCCCGACGTAGCCGTTGCCAAAGGATCGGCTCATTGGCAAACAATGGGTCCATCCACGTGAAAAGCTCTTTTGCATAGGTGCCCTGGCGGCCAATGAGTGCTGCCAGATCGGTGGCAGAGGCAAGCAGCGCATCTTCCTTTTTCTTTTTCTCATCCAGCAGGTCGAAGAAGAAACCTTCGCGAATGCCGCTTACCGAGAACATCACCTGCGGTGCGCCGGTATGCTGCAGTAATTGCTGCAGCACGAGTGCCGTGGGCAGCAGCGTGCCCGCGCGCTTGGCCGATACACCCGGAAGCTCGGCCACCTGCGCGGGCGATAACAATAATAGCTTGTCGACGAGTTGGGTGATGCTGCGCCGGCTCATCACGTATTCATGCACAATATCGAGCGGGTAATGCGTCTTTTTCATGTGCAGTTTTGCCAAGGCGCGGAAACCACCCCCAATCGCATACAGGCACGGTGCATGGGTGGATTTCAGCCAGCTGACGGGCGCCAGTTCCTGACGAATCAGCTTTTCCATTTTGCCCAGATTATTGTCGGTCGTATCGATCAGCCGCAGTGAGCCGAGATGGCAGCTGACCGTATGGCCAATGCGCTCGCGCTCGACGGTCGCGAGCTCCATACTGCCGCCGCCCAGATCGGCTGAGATTCCCAGCGGCTCGTGGATCGAGGCCAGCACCCCTTGCGCAGCAAGCCGCGCCTCGTGATCGCCGCTGATGACCTTAATGCGGATGTTATGTTCCGCCTCCAGCCGCGCTACAAAAGCAGCGCCATTCTCGGCATCGCGCACGGCGGCGGTGGCGAGGATATCGAGGCTTGCCACTTCCAACCGGCGGGCCATCACCATGAAGCGCGCAATGGCGCGGTAGGCTTCCTCGACCCCGGCGGGGTTAAGCTGGCCGGTGCGCGCTAGCCCTTTGCCAAGGGCGCACATGTATTTCTCGTTGAACAGCGGCAGCGGCACGCGCTTGAGCGCGTGATAGACCACCATCCGCACCGAGTTGGAGCCGATATCAATAATGGCCACCAGCCCTTTGGGGTGGTCGGCACTGGCGGTGTTGTATTGAATTGGCATAGTTAATATCCTTGAAGGGGCTGCGTCCCCTTCGGTCGCTGGCGCTCCCTGACCCCTCCCGCTTCGCGGCTCGCGCCACTCGCCGGCGCTACGCATTTCATATTAGCCCCGCTTGGTTGTTGGCTTGGCGTTAGCATCGCTTGATGCGTCGCGCAAGGCTTTGCCCCGGCCCGAGAGCGAGGGATTGGTCATGAAATAATCATGCGCGGCGAAGCTTTCCGGTGTGCTGGGCAGGCGCTGGTAGCTGCCATCGGGCTGCAGGATCCAGCTTTGCCGCTCATCCTTCAGATTGGCGACCATGATCTGCTCCAGCACCTGACGGTGCACGGTGGGGTTTTCAATCGGCAGCATGATCTCCACCCGCCGGTCGAGGTTGCGTGCCATCCAATCCGCCGAGCCGATATAGACCTTGGCGTAGGGCGAGGGCATGGCATGGCCATTACCGAAGCAATAGATGCGCGCATGCTCAAGGAACCGACCGACCACGCTTTTCACGCGGATATTTTCCGAGAAGCCGGGAATGCCGGGCTTCAGCCCGCAAATACCGCGCACCACGAGGTCGATCTGCACCCCTGCCTGACTGGCCGCATACAGCGCGTCGATCACGTCCTCGTCGATCAGCGAATTCATTTTCGCCCAGATGCTGGCCGGCCGGCCCGCCTTGGCGTGCGCGATCTCCTCCCCAATCAACCGCAGCAGGCGGCGGCGTAACGTGAGTGGGGCGACCGCCAGTTTTTTGAACTTGCTGGGCCTTGCATAGCCGGTGATGTAGTTGAACACATAGGCCGCGTCTTCGCACAGCGCCGCATCGCAGGTGAAGAACGACAGGTCGGTATAAATTTTCGCAGTGGCGGGGTGGTAGTTGCCGGTGCCGAAATGCGCGTAGGTGCGCAAGGTGCCATGTTCACGCCGCGCCACCAGCGAGATCTTCGCATGCGTTTTCATGTGTACGAAGCCATACACCACCTGCACCCCGGCGCGCTCCATGTCGCGCGCCCAACGAATGTTTGCTTCCTCGTCAAACCGCGCTTTCAACTCCACCAGTGCGGTCACGGATTTGCCCCGCTCGGCCGCTTCGATCAACGCCTTGACGATGGGTGAATCGCGGCTGGTGCGGTAGAGTGTTTGTTTGATGGAGGCGACATGCGGATCAATCGCCGCCTGCCGCAGGAATTGCACCACCACGTCGAAGCTTTCATACGGGTGATGCACGATGATGTCTTTGGCCTGAATGGCGGCGAAGCAATCGCCGCCATAATCGTTGATGCGTTCGGGAAAGCGCACCTTGAAGGGTGGATAGCGCAGCTCGGGCCGCACTAGTTCGGCCAGTTCGGCCACCTGCGCCATGCCAACAATGCCATCCACCTCGATCAGCGTGTCCTCGTCCGCATCAAGATGCTGCAGCATGAACTGACGGAATTTCGGCGCCACGCGACGGTTGGTTTTAATGGTGACCACACGCCCATAGCGGCGGCGTTTGACGGCCGCATCCATGTTACGCATCAGATCTTCGGCTTCCTCTTCGATCTCAAGGTCCGAATCGCGCACGATGCGAAACAGCGCGGCATCATGCAGCGTGAAGCCGGGGAAGAGTGCATCGAAGCACAGCGCCACCACGTCTTCCAGCAGGATGAAGCGGTTCGCCTTACCTTGATCGATGCGGATGAAACGCTGCTGCGCCGCGGGGAAGGGAACGAGCGCCGTCATCCGTTTGGATTTGCCACGCACCGGTGTCAGCTCCATCACCTGCACCAGCCCAAGGTTCGGAATGAACGGGAACGGGTGCGCGGGATCGACCGCAATGGGGGTGAGTAGCGGGAAAATATTCGCCGCGAAATATTCGCGCAGCCAGGTTTTATCTTTGGTGCTGAGCTGGGCGGCGGCCACCACGTGAATGCCTTCGTGCTCCAGCGCATCACGCAAGCCAAGCCAGCAGCGTTGCTGCGTGCCGATCAGCGCTACGGCCCCGGCCTTGATCTGCTCCAGCTGCTTCTTCGGGCTTAGCCCATCGGCCGAATGCGTGTGCACGCCATGCTCTACCTGATCTTTGATGCCGGCGATGCGCACCATCGTGAATTCATCGAGGTTGCTGGCCGAGATGGAGAGGAATTTCACGCGCTCCAGCAGCGGATTGTTCGGGTTCTGCGCTTCTTCCAGCACGCGCGTGTTAAACGCCAGCCAGCTCATTTCGCGGTTGATGTAGCGATGCTGGGGGCGGGCGAAATGGCGCGCGACGATTTTCTCGTCCAGTGTGGGCAGGGGGGGCAACGGTTTTTTCATGCGGCAAGACCACTTGTTTCGGCACGCAAGCGTGCTACAGCTTGGATATGATGACACATCCTAGCGCAAGCGCCGATTCGATACAACGCCGCATCACATTGCTGCGCCATGCCGAGGCATTGCCCGATCTGCAGCATGATGATCATGCGCGGGCGCTCAGCCCGCACGGGCTAGAAGTGGCCACCCGGCAGGCGCAATGGTTGCAGCCGCCGCAGGCGCAGCCCGATCTGGTGCTGTGTTCGACCGCCACCCGCACCCGCCAGACGCTGGACGCATTGGCCTTTGCCGCGGTGCCGACCATTCTTTCGCCCAGCCTGTACCTTGCCAGTGCTTCGGAAATGCTGGCGCTGCTGCAACAGCTGGACGACGCCGTGCAGCATGTGCTGCTGGTAGGCCACAATCCCGGCATGCATGGGCTGGCCGCGCTGCTGGCGCGCGACTATACCAGCGACGCTGCCGCCGATGCGTTGGCACAGGGCTTCCCCACCGCTGGGCTGGTCAGCCTGCGGGTGACGCTGGCGCAATGGTCGGCCCTTACGCCGCATAGCGCGGAAGTGTTGGCGGTGCAGTTCCCGCACGGGGTGTAATGCGCGCGCTGCTGCGCAGTGGCGATATTCCCTGCGGTCCAACTAGCGATGCACTAAAATAAGGCCATGCTACGGGATAAAGTTTTTAAATAGCAACGCACAGCCAACGGAAGTGCCCGCCAGATTATAATTTGCCGAACTAGCAGCAGTAGAGCCGGGTGTTTGAGTGTGGCAGAGACTAGGTCCGTAGGATTCGAACGATAAAACGGCGCCAGTCCCCGGTTTGCCATCATCCACTTTAGTGTCAATATTCCACATTTCTTCGGGTTTCAGCAGCACACTGCTTGGGCAACAGGCGGGGTTCGATGCACCATAATATAGCGTGTGGCCGTAGGAGCCTTCAAAATACGTCGTATTGGCTGCTGCGATGTCGCCAAGATAGAGCACCATCATGCCTGAATTAGACATGCGGCCACGCGGTAAATTACTGCCAAAGAGAATATCGGTTCCAGAGGTGGTGGCAGAATTACTGACTCCTGTGTAGCTTCCTTCGATAAGGCCAGCATTTGCCAAGTGATGCCACAAACGAAACGGCTCATTGGCGGTCGCGGCGCCGTGTTGTAGCCTTCCGTCACCATTACCGTTGCAAGTAGCCGTGCCGGTACTGGGCGTGCTTACCTCGCCAGGGCAACTGGTGGCAGCACCCCAGAAAGCGGTAGCATTCGCCATATCACCCGGTACGGAAAAATATTTATCTCGAAAACTTTGTACAGCAGTGGAGTAGCGGGATTGATCGGTGGTGATCCCTCGGATCTCAGCGGCCCGAATAAGACTTTGCCCGCCTAAAATACCACCGGTCAGTAAGCCGAGGATGACAAGGACGATCGAGAGTTCAACCAGTGAGAATCCTCTGTTCATTTCTTCAATTTACCATGTGGTTATTGGTAAATCAAGCCGCAGCAGGCGCTGATACAAGGCTCTCACGCCTCAGGTGCGACCGCATCATGGCGTGATTACGCTGCGTTCTCACCCGGCGGCGGCGGTGGTGCGGCGGCGGCTTTTTTCTTCTTCCGTGGATCGTATGGCTCCTGCGTTGGCACCGAAGTGGGTGGCAGCAGGCGCTTTTTGAAGAACGGATCTTTGAAGTAGAAAATCTTTTTGCACTTAATGGGCGAGAAGGATTCCACCAGAATGATCTGCTCGTCGCGTGGCAACTGAATCACTTCCTGCGGTAGCAGCAGCGCGCGCTGCGTTTCGCTGACATGCAGCGTGCGCGAGGCGGGGTTGAAATCCACGAATTTGGGGCGGTTGCTGGATTCGGCGATGGCGGTTTTGTTGCCCACGAGCTGGCTGATCATATTCGCGGTTTCAATGTTGTTCGCCGAGAAGGTGACGCGGTAATAGGAGTTCGACAGGAAGCTGTTCATGCCCGCTTCTTCATAGATGCCTTTGAGCTGCTGCGTATCCTGCACGATCAGGAATAGCTTCACGCGGTAGCCTCGGAAATACGCAATCCCCACTTGGAATTGCGGCATCTCGCCCAAGCTTGGGAACTCATCCATCATGAACATCACGCCATGCGGTTCATCTTTCTTCGGCATGTTGCGCGTCATGAAGTCGGTGGCCTGCTGGTAGAAAACTTTCAGCAGCGGCTCCAAACGTTGCAAGTTGTCCGGCGTGACGCCGACGAACACCGATTGTTTGCGCTTTTTCAGCGTTTGCAGGTCAAAGTCCGAGCTGGCGGTGGTGGTGTCGATCAGCGGGTTGGCCCAGAGTTCCAGACCCGAGTTGAGCGTGGAGACCACGCCGGAGCGTTCCTTATCGGCCTTCTGCAGGAAGGCGGCGATGTTCATGTAGGCCACGGGGTGGATCTTGCCGCCGATCGTATCCAGTACCACGGCGAGGTTATAGACCACATCATCCGAGCGCATGGTACGCACCACTTCGCCGAAACTGGTGACCTTCTCGGGCACGGCGCACAGATACAGGATCACCCCCAGCATCAGCGAACGGGCTTCGTTCTGCCAGAATTCCTGCTCGGGCAGCACGAGGTTGCAGATTTTCTGCACGTCATCCACCATCTGGCCGGGCTTGTCGGAAATCCAGTCCAGCGGATTGTAGCAATGCGATAGGCCGTTCGGGTCGGCCGGGTTCCAGTAATAGCAGGGCTGGCCCATTTTACGGTTGCGATAGCCACTGGTCAGTTCGAAGTTCTCGCCCTTAATGTCGTGCACGACAACGGATTCTTCCCAGAACAGCAAGTTCGGGATCACGAAGCCCACCCCTTTACCCGAGCCGGTCGGTGCGAACAGCAGCACGTGCTGGAAGTCATCGGCGATCAGGTAATTGGCCGCCCCCGTGCGACCCAGTAACATGCCTTTTTTGGCACGCAGTTTCGCGCGGCGAATATCCGCCTCGGTGGACCATTTGGCGTTACCGTGGATGGATTCTCTCTCTCGGAACGGCCTGAAATCCGTGAGCGGTGCGCGCATCATGAACAGCGTAATCAGCCCGAAGAAGCCGCCCGCATAAATGGGGAAATAAAAGCGCAGCGCGAATTTACTGCCAAAATAGGCTTGGTAGCTTCGTATGTCGGCCTTTTTAAACTGGCTAGCGAATTGATGAATCGCCCATGCATTTTTCAGCGTGGCTTTAGGCTCCGTTGCGCCCCTTAGATAGACCGTTGCGGCATAGGTGGGCCGCTGGTAGATTTTCATGAGGTAGTTGTTGCCCATCGCATAGCCAGCAACAATGCCGCCATAGCCGGGGATGCCGAGCGTTACGGTAATCAGTAACGTCAGCACAAATTTATTCATGAAGGATTTCATGTATTCAGGCATGGAATGAAGCTACCGCGTTCGCTGCATAGGTTCCAGCGGATTTCGCATCCCGCCCATTCCACCCTGCGGAAAGCAGGCGGCTGCAGCCAAATTACATGGGCTTGAAATAGATCTCGGAGACATAGCGACGGCCACGCTCGCCCCGCTTGAGCTGAATGATCACCTGAATCACCGATTCGACGTAATGCTTGATCTGGTCGCGTGTGATGCCCAGATCCGCTTGCATGATCATAAGAATTAACTGTTCGATGGCCAGGGTGGGCGAATCGGCGTGAATGGTGGCGATGGAACCTGGATGCCCGGTATTCACGGCGCGCAGATAAGAGAAGGCTTCCGCACCGCGTAACTCGCCGACGATGATACGATCTGGCCGCAAACGCAGGCAGGCTTCGATCAAGTCCTGCGTGGTTACTTTCGCACGGCCCTGTCCGCCCTTGCTTACCATGAGATGCACGCGGTTGGGGATGTGCTCCAGCATCACCTCGCGCGCGTCCTCGACGGTAATGATGCGCTCATCCACCGGTAGTTCTTTAAGGGCGGCGTTCAAGAAGGTGGTTTTCCCTGTCGAGGTACCGCCCGAGACAATGATGTTCTTTTTTGCTTTGACGGCGGCTGCAATGAATTCCTGCACGCGCCCCGCATTATAGAGCGCTTGCAGATGCGCATCGGCTGTATCATGGCCGCCGAGACCAGTTTTGGTCTGGTCGAAGGCACCCAGGCGAGCATACGCATCCAGATCAAGGTCCAATGCCGTTTGCTTGCGGATGGACATGGCTACCCCACCATCGGCGCATGCAGGCGGAAAGACGATCTGGATACGGTAACCACCCGGCAGGGTGGCGGAAAGCAAAGGGCGTTCTTCGGAGATATTCTGGCTGGTTGATTGTGCCACGAGATGCGCCAGCGCACGCATATGTTCAAGCGTCATCAGTGGCAGTTCTTCGCGCCGCATCTCACCGAATTTTTCGACCCACGCCTCGCCCGGACGGTTGATGGAGATCTCCTGAATCCCATCCTCTGCAAACAGGGTATGCAGTGGCTGCAGGAAGGTATCTAGCGCGGTGAAATTCGCACTCATTACTGGATGACCCGCGCACCGGTGAATTCGGATGGAAAGATCAGGTCCTGATTCACAAACACGTTCACCGGGGTTCCTTGATCGACCAGAATCGTCGGCCCAAGATTAATGAATTGCTGCAGGAAATTATCGGTCGTGGAACCAAGGCGGTTCAAGGCATTCACCGTAGCGGTGGTCGCGCCATCGCCTGCTTGGGTAGTGCCGCCAATGGCGGAGTTGGTGGTGCTGGTCTGGCCACCGCCGGTGACCTCATCCGAGCCAAGTGCCACACCAATCGTGACCACACTGGCCAAGACGGAGCGTGAGAAGATCTGCTGGAATTTCGTATCGACCTGCCCGCCAATGCCGGCCTGACCGATCTGGTCGACCAAGGGAGAATTGATCATCACATCCACCCCGTCTGGGCGAATAACGCGCGTCCACACGACATACACACGTGTTTGACCACCCAATAAATCGGTATTGTAGCGCCCGATCAGTCGCGATCCTTTCGGGATCAACGGCGTACGGCCTGCCTCGCCAAAGACATCGCGGCTGACAATGGCGCGAATGGGCGCTGGCAACTCAGTGTTGATAGCAGATTCTGTCGTCGCCTGAATGATGCGGCCTTGGGCGATGGTGCGCTGCAAGTTGCCGATATGCGTTGCCACCACGCGATCAGCCTCGGTATTGGCAGAAGCGATGCGCGACGCAAATTGCTCATTCGGGTCGGTTGATTCGGTGGGGGTCGGTGCGCCGCCACCCAGTGCGCCACCTAAGCTGCCACCACTACTGATGACCATTTCGGACCGCAGGCGCGCTTGTTGGCGCTCTTTTTCTGCCGCATCGTCTTTGGGATTCAATTCAGGCAGGTTGCCGGTCGGCACCGGGGGTGCAGCAAATACCGGAAGCTGCGCTTGCGATGGTGTTTCGTCGACAAGCATCGGAGGTGGGGCTGGCGGCGGCGACGCCGGAGCCACTTGCGCTTCTTTTGGTTCTTCGACCACCTCTTTGGTATCGTCTCCCCCAAAGATACTGAAGAGAAGAAAGACCAGCACGGCAAGCAAGCTGCCCAGCACCAGCATGACCCGCCCGGGACTTGCCGCCACACTTGGTTTGCTTGGGTCTAGCGGCTCTTCTTCCGGATTGGCAAAGGGATCAGGGTTGCTGCCATCGGCGCTCGTGAAGCTGGGGAAGGCATCATCCGGTGGTGGAGGGGGTGGCGGTGTGGTGCTCATACAAGTTCCCCTTACGCCCCGTTGGATTCATTATAAACGATCACCTGGCTACCATTGCTGCGCAATGAAAAGCGCGGGGCGATCGCATCGACTTTATAAATATTGGGCTCCACCATCCTGGCGGTCAACGGCAGTTCTTCGCCTTGGGCAGAGATTACCGCAAAACGCGGCGCCGTCATGCTGCGGAATTTGAAATAGGTACTGCGCCCATCATCATAAATTTTGACCGGCGCGTTGGCCGCAGGTCCGCTAAACGTGTAGCGGAAATTAAAGGCGGATGCGGTGCTGCTGGGTGCCGGAGGCGTAGATAGTGCGGTTGGTGTGGGCGGCGCAGGCGGCGCGGCCGATGCCATCAATGGGGCGCTGGTGACGGGCAGTGTGGCGACTTGCTGCACCGTGGGGGCGCTTGCCACCGGTGGGGGCAGGTAGGAAACAGGCATCATGCCGGTGGATTCTTCCGGGTAGTAGAAGCGAACCACATAGACCAGTTCTTCACTGCCAAAGACGGCGTCGGCGCTGGAGGAAAGCAAATCAAACTGGTATGCGCGCAGGTTCGTGACCACGGTCATGTTGGTGCGCGCATTTTCTTCTTGTGCGCGCAGGAAAAGACGGCGGCCAGCCGGAATAATTTGCCATGCCACTCGGTCACCAACGGAGACGGTTTCAATCGTTTCTTTCTCTGCGAACTCGATATTGCTTTGGTATCCGTAATGGGTGGTGAGGGTAAATACCTCATTCGGATTGTAAACGAAGGTTTTAATGCGGCTATCGGTTACCACAGGGATCTCGGCAACCGCATTGGTCGCCACAACGAGGCCGCTCAGTACGATGGCCATCCAATGCAGTTGGCGTAAGGATAGGAAAACACGCATCGGCGTCATGGCAGCAGCTCCTGCTGGATCTGGTAGTTGGTGACCTGGAAGCCTAGCGGATTGAGCAATTGCTCCCGTTCATTCAAGTTTAGGGTCGTGTAGGCGAAGGTAATCGTTGCGATCCAGCGTTGTTCATTATCCGGCGCATTCGGCAAAATATCGGTCGTGGTAAATTCTACCCGCATAATGCGGTCCGGTGTTTTCTCAGCCTTCTGGTCGAAGGGAGCGGGGGTGGTAATGTAGCTAATTCTGCTGACCTGCACATTGCGCATGCCGAAATTGCCCAGCCTTACGGTGAGGCTTTCTTTGTTTTCAACGGAAATGCTTTGCCGGTAATAATAAAAAACATCACGGCTCGACATCAGTCGCACCAGCTCGTCATTCAGCAGGCGAACGGTCGGGGTAGGGTTATAGCTTTCGCGCGCACGCACATAGGCTGAGATAAAATATTTATCGACGGCGATATTCGTGGCGTATTGCCCGCGCGAAACGGGCTCCACTTTTTGGGTAATACCGGTTTTCTCGTCGATCTGCAGCAGATATGGCTCGACGGTTTTAAGCGGCGCAAGCCGAGCCACTGCGAACACCGAACCCAGCGCCACCAGAAGCGCTACCAGGGAAACCAGCGCCAGAATATTCCGCTGCACCAGCACATGCTGGTACTTATCCTGATACCAGTGTTTCGAGCTATCCGAAACCTGACGCTGTGAACGTTTCAGCACGCGGTTATATACCCCATCTAGTGGCGAGCTTGGAATCGCATCACTATAGATAGCGGTTTGGGGAATGCAAGCACGGCAACACCGCTTTGCACATGCAATCACACGGCCAGATCGCTAGTGATTATCGCCCATCGGATTAATCAGGTAGCGTGTGAAACGATCGATGAGTGTGCCGCTATTCTGTTGGTCGGCGTCGCTCGCTTTGCCGGTGACCATCTTGCGCATCCCCTGTTTCATCCCTTCAGCGGTACGGCTGATGGAATTAAAGGGCACTGCGCTGCCATCGCTATTGCGACTGGTGCCAAAGCCGCGATTGAATCCTGCGACAAAACTATCGGCCATGCCGCCTCGCCCAAAGCCGGGCGCATCCAGTACCGGACCATTGGCTTGGCCACCACCCAGTTGCGGTGCATAAAACCCGCCCATGCCGGCGGCGACGATTTTTGCCAATTGCGGCACGAAATTGAGCACGCCATTGACAACGACGGCAAGAATATAAAGGGAGAGTAGGCCGGTGCCCGTAAAGCGCAGCAATTTGTTTTGCAGTTCCTGATTGGGTGCATTGCCACCCTCGGGACTGATGGCGCTTAGGGCCTTGATGGGTTTGGGGGGATTATCCTTACAGCGCAACCCGGCACCGGCGATAATATCCTTGTACTGATCTTCCGGAATGACACCAATCACGTTGCCGTCCGCATCTTTCTGCACCATTTCGAATTCGCACAGGGTGCAATATTTCCATGGCAGGCGCACGGCAGTCGATTCCTGGGTTTCCTCGACCGGGATGATGATATTCGTCAGGTCTGAGGTGATGTTTTTCACGTTGATCGACACCACAAAGGTCAGGAATGCGAATAAGATAACGATCTGCAAAGCGAACGAGACGAGATAGCCCAGCCATTTATCGAACATGCTACGGGTTTGCATGAATAAATAGAACGAAAGGAAAAATGGCGCCAATGTAAGCAGGAACGCGATGCCGATAATGGCATAGCAATAGCCGAACACTGCACGTAAAAACGTGACCGCGATTTTAAACATAATCAAAAGCCCGATATAGAATACCGGTGGGAAGGCGATGGCCATCACCGCCAACGCTCCGAACACCGCATTTTTACAGCGATTCTCGGGGTTTCCATCCATGGTATCGGTCGCGAGATGGATAGCCTGTTTGAGAAAATTATCCAGTTGCGAGTAGATATTGCCGCCGCCGGTTGGGACCCCCTTTATGGGGTCCGTATACATCCCTGCCAGAACAATCTGGATACCTTCGCGTGTGCCCACGATAAGGAAACGGTAGCCAAAACCGATGAGATATTCAGCGCCGGTGGCGAAGACGTAAACGAGTGAAATCTTCAGCAGGAACTTTTGGAATTCGCGTGCGGTAGCGGGGATGATGCCAGTGGTGAACCCCACACCGAATACAAACGTCGCGAAGCTTAAGGCCGCCATGACCATCGGGCTTAGATTGTAGATCATGCCACAATACATGGTGCCCATCAGGTTGCTGGAAAGCTGCTCCATGTTGCAGATCAGGTAGCTGAACACATTATCCATGCGCAAGGTTGTGGGGCAGCTGGCGTTGGAATTAAACAGAGACCCGCTTGCCGTCCCTTGCGAGCAGGAGAAATTGCCTGCGCTGGGATTGGCTTGTGCATAGGCGGCATCGCCTAGCAGTGTCCAGACCATGAGGGTGAGGAGCGCAAGGCCGCTGGCCCAGAGCGTACGTTGCCATGCGCTGGGGCCAAGGGCATGGTTCATACCGCCTCCGCTTTCGGGCTACCATAGCCCATCAGTTCAGACAGTAAATCCACCGCACTTTTCTGCGGTGTCAGCGCGACACGCCCACTCAGGGTGGGCAGGTGCTGGCCAAGGTTGCTGAGATCCATTTTCAGCATGGTGGATTGCTCGCCGCGCTTAAGCAGCACGTGCCGATGGGCGCTGCTCATATGGGCCAGTGCGGCCATATCTGCATCGGTGAAGCCGAACCCATATACATATTCTCCACCGGGCTGCGGTTCTGGCATCGCAAAAATACTGGCCGCACGCTGTGCTACAGGGGCGGCATACGCATAGCTACCGCTATGGCTCACATCATCGGTCATCAGCATGGCGCTGCAATTCGCTTGCGCCAGATAATCAAGCCATGCCGGTGTTCGTTGCCCAAAAAGTGGATTATCGAGCAATCGGAAGGCTTCATCCAGTACGAATAAGGTGGGCGCCCCACTTAGTGCCATGGTAAGCCGGTGCAGTAGGTAGCTTGCCAGGGGTATGCGGGTGCTGGTGTCGTCGCAGTAGCGCGCGATATCCCATACGCACAGGGCGTCCGGTTGGAAATGATCGCGCGGCATATCAAACAATTCACCGCGCTCGCCGCCTGCGCACCAGCGCTGTAATTGCATCGCCAGCATGGCATCCTGTGCCCGTACGATCGGCAGTAGGGCCGATAGGCGCCGCTCCGGTTGGGGCAGGCGCATCACCGCGTCGACCAGCGATTGGAAGAATGCCAGCGAACTGCGGGTCAGCTGTTTGGCTTCGGGATCGATCAGGGTGCACAACCAGATGGCAAGAAATTCGCGATTTGCCTGCGTATCCGGCATCGCGAAAGGGTTCAGTTGGCAATTGGGCGTGCCCGGCTCGTAGCGCTTGCCGCCCATGGCCTCAATGGTGGGCCCGCCCCGACCATGCACATCCAGATACCATAGGGTGATGGGCAAGCGACGTGCCTGCGCAAGCAGGAAATGGGCTACGCTGCTGCGGCCACTTTTGGGCCGCCCCAGCACCAGCGTATGCATCAGTTGGTCGCGCTGGAAATTGAAGAAATAAGGGGCATCCTGTACCGTGGTCAGCAGGCTGACCGGTGGCCCCCATGCCGAGCCGCTGGCATTGCCCATCGGCTGTGTCTGGACGGTCGCAAAGCCGGCGATATGCTGGGTATTGACCGAGCGTTTGCGGCTGATGAAAGGAAAATTACCGGGCAATTGCGCCCAGTAGCATTCCTCAAAGCGTAAATCCTCCCGCACCGCTACCATGCCCAGCTTGCTCAGCGCTTTCTGGCATAGGCGTACACTTTGCTCGAGCGCTCTGATCGCAGGGGCAATCAGGAAAATGGTGGTTTGCTGTTCGCCATAGCTGCGTGGGCTGTGCTGCTGCGTCAGCCGATCGATCTCCATCCAGCTGGCCAGTTCTTTATCGCCGCTGATCGCCAGGTAACGTGCCTGCGTTTCATAGGCCTGCTTGGCGGCGTTGGCGCCCACAAAATCAAAGCATTGCGAGATAATAAGTTCGCATGGCACATCAAGGAATTTATCAATACCCCCGAGGGTGGATTCTTTGTATTCCTTGAGGGTGAGGATACAGGCAAACCGACGTTTGCCTTCGGCGGTGCGCACTTCCATGGAATTATGGCCGAAGGTAATATCGCCGGAGGTCAGCACTAGTGATAAATCACGCATGGGCACGGGCATCGGCCGCTCTTCAAGATTGATGAGCTTTTCCAGGAATTCGAGTTGCTCCGAGTAGTACATGCCCTGGCGCTCGACGACCTGCAGGCGGCGCGCCCCAAAGGCAGCAAGTTGCTGCACGAGCTTGTCGGTGGTGACATTCAATGCCCGCATGGCGGCATCCAGGAATGCATTGCGCTGCGTGGCTTCGTTATTGGGCCGCAGGCTGCGAAGCAACGTATGGAATTGGCGCAGGCCCGCATCCTCGCCTGCCTTCACCACGGTAATATATAGCTCGTTTACGTAGGATGCAGAAGCAGGGTGCGTTTCGCTCCAGGCTGCATCGACGGCGGCCGAGAACTTGTCTGGAAAGGGACTCGAGGCAACGAGTTGCTTACGGCGGCGCAGCGTGTGTAACCAGATCGCGTAGGACTCATCCGGAATACATTGCTGGATAGCCGTGCGAATGGTGCCACGCAGGTCGCGCTGGGCCTGTGCGTCGAAGCCAAGGCCCGTAATTTTCAGGGTCTGGACTAGCTCACCGTTTTTGGTGACCAGTGTGAACGGATCGCGTAAGCTGGCATAGGGCACGAAATCGGACTCGATGACGTCATCCGCAATGTCGCGCAATGCTTCCAAATCGGCATCGTGCTTACGCTTACTGGACGGTTTGGAGGTCATCGGGCGGGAAGCCATGCTGCATCCAATGAGGGCAAACCACGCGATGCATTACAGTGGTTTGCCGCAGGGTTAATAACGAATAAAAAGGGCGCCACCCATGCCTGCGCATGCCGATGGCGCCCTCCTTTATTAATGGATTAGCACGAAGCGTTGGCGCCCAATTCATTCACGATTTGGGGTGCGCCAAAGATCACTGCCACACCAAGGCCGACGATGATCGCCATACCCCACGAGACTTTCCCCATGAGTGCACCGATACCGATCACGATGATGGCCAGCGTGGCGATCCCTTTACCGACCGAGCCGGTGAACCAGTCGGCCACACCGCAGAGCAGGTTGCCAAGCGTGTCGCCGTCGCCGGTGGGCGCAGTGTAGCCCGCCAGTGCATCCACCGGGATCAGGAACATGGCGTAGGTCAGCACTAGGCACCAGGCCAGCGTCTTCATGGTTTCGACAGTCATTACGGATTTCATTCGCTACTCCATTTGATGATACGTTTTTTGATGATTCCCCGACCCACCCTGTTCTAGGCCGTTGTGTAAGGAATATCACAAATTTGTTACAAAATCGTTACAAATTTATGAAGACGGGCATTTTATTAAAAATATTTTTCTCCCCCGACATGCATATTTACAACAAGCGGCCGCTGCAGTATGGATCGCAGGAATTCGTTGAAAATCAAAGGAGTGACCATGTCGGATATTGCTGCTACGTTAGCGAAATTGAACCTGACGCTGCCCCAAGTGAGCTTGCCGGCTGCGAATTACGTCCCCACCCAGACGCTGGGAACCAGCTTGGTCGTATCCGGTCAATTGCCGATGCTCGATGGGAAGCCCCAGTTTGTCGGTAAGGTGGGGCGCGAGTTCACGATTGAGCAGGGGCAGGAATGCGCCCGCATTTGCGGCCTGAATATTCTGGCGCATGTCGAGAAGGCGCTGGGCGGCGACTGGAGCCGCGTGGTGAAGCTTGTGCGGCTTGGCGTATTCGTGAATGCCCCCGATGATTTTACGGATCACCCAAAAGTGGCCAATGGCGTGTCGGACATGATGGTCGCCGTCTTCGGCGATGCAGGTAAGCATGCGCGCGCTGCGGTGGGCGTCTCGGGCTTGCCATTTGGTGTAGCGGTAGAAGTCGAAGCCCTCTTTGAGATTAAGGCGTAGCATGGCAATGGCGGTGAGCGAGGCGCTGGAGGCGGTCTACCACTCCATCAACAACCAGAATGAGCGGCTTGATGCGGTCATTGTGGCACTCAAGGAAGCGCTGGCGGCTGCTGGGCAGAAAACTGTGGAGGTCGATAAATCCCGGCTGGCGCAGAATAATCGCCAAGGCCGCAAGATGATGCAGACCTATTTCAAAAAACGCGGGGTGATGGTGACCTTCGCTGACGATGCGGCGAGCTAGGATTTACGCTGCTTTTTTGCGCAGTGCTTCCACGTAAGCCGCTTCGGTTTTGGCGCGAATTTCCTCGGGCGTGACCCCATCGGCCAGTTCGATCAGCCGCATCTGCCCGTCGATAATGTCGAAGACGGCCAGATCCGTGATAATCAGGTCCACCACGCCCACCCCGGTGAGCGGCAGGCTGCATTGCTTGACCAGTTTGGCCACGCCATCCTTGGCGGTATGCTCCATAATGACAACGATGCGCTTCACGCCGGCGACAAGATCCATCGCGCCGCCCATGCCTTTGACCATCTTGCCCGGGACCATCCAGTTGGCAAGGTCGCCCGTTTCGCTGACCTGAAGGGCACCCAGCACGCTGAGGTCAATATGCCCGCCGCGAATCATGGCAAACGAATCGGCGCTGCTGAAAAACACGCTTTCCGGCAGCTGCGAGATGGTTTGTTTGCCGGCATTGATGAGATCGGGGTCCTCCTCGCCTTCCAGCGGGAAGGGGCCCATGCCCAGCATGCCATTCTCGGATTGGAGCGTCACCGTCATGCCGACGGGGATATGGTTCGCTACCAAGGTGGGAATACCAATACCAAGATTGACATAGTAACCGTCCTTCAATTCACGTGCCGCGCGTGCGGCCATCTGATCGCGATCCCAAGCCATGTTATGCTGCCTTCCGTACGGTGCGTTGTTCAATGCGTTTTTCAAATTGCGCGCCTTTAAAGATGCGCTGCACATAGATGCCAGGGGTGTGAATGGCATCGGGCTCCAATGTGCCTACGTCCACTAATTCTTCCACTTCTGCCACGGTGACTTTGCCAGCCGCCGCCATCATCGGATTGAAATTGCGTGCTGTTTTGCGGAACACCAGATTGCCGGCTGCATCGCCTTTCCAGGCTTTAACGATGGCCAAATCGGCGGTCAGTCCGGTTTCCATGACGTATGTTTCGCCATGGAATTCGCGCTGTTCCTTACCTTCGGCGACAATCGTGCCGACACCGGTTTTGGTGTAGAAGGCCGGAATGCCCGCCCCGCCAGCGCGAATGCGTTCGGCCAATGTGCCTTGCGGATTGAATTCGATCTCCAGCTCGCCCGCAAGGTATTGCTGTTCGAAGGTTTTGTTTTCCCCAACGTAGGAGCTGATCATTTTCTTGATCTGCCGGTCCTTCAGCAGCACGCCAAGGCCAAAATCATCCACCCCGCAATTGTTGCTGATGACGGTCAGTCCGGTAACGCCCGATTCCTTCACCGCAGCGATGCAATGTTCAGGAATGCCGCACAGCCCGAAACCGCCAGACATCATCGTCATGCCGTCTCTTAGCAGGCCTTCGAGGGCGCTGCGTGCATCGGTGTAAACTTTGCTCATAGGATACTCCAAAGAGTGTTGCTTTAAAGCCGCGTCGATTCTGCCACTCATTACTACGAAAGGCCCCCCTAAGGTCAAGCACTGGTGTTCATGCGGACCTTGCTATATGAATGATTTCCAACGTTTCTTGCTAAAACTCGTGAAATGTTTTAATAAAAAGTTAATCACTCAGGTGCTAGGGTAGAAGATCGTGACCGCCATGCAAGCAGGAATGCATCATTCGAACGCCATGAATATCACCCGTGAAGATATCGAATTATTGGTACGCGAGCCATCGGCGGCCATGCGTACGCGCATTGCCCAGAAAATCACCACCGGCTACAGCAGCGGGCTGTTCAGCGAGAGTGAAATTACGCTGGCAAATGAGATTTTCCGTCTATTGCTGAAAGATACCGAAACCCGCGTCCGCAAGCAGATCGCGCATGAGCTGAAAGACTGCATGCATGCCCCGCACGATGTGATCGTGGCGCTTGCCAACGACCATCATGAGGTTGCCATTCCCATCCTGCAGCATTCGCTGGTGCTGAGTGAAGAAGACCTGATTGCGATTGTGCAGGCAACACGTGAAGTGCAAAAGCTGATGGCGGTTGCCTCGCGCGCGACCGTTTCCAAAGAATTATCCCATGCGCTGGTGGTCAGCAACGATGCGCGCGTGGTGAAGACATTGCTGCAAAATCCCGGTGCTGCCTTGGCAGATACGACCGTGGAAGAAATCATCGACCATTTTGAACGCGATCAATCGGTGCTTGAATCGCTGGTCTATCGTGGTGGGTTGCCGCACAATTTTGCTGAGCGGCTGTTTAGCCGGGTATCCGATAATCTGCGCAAGCAGCTTACAAAAAAATACCGTCTCAGCCGTCATGTGGTCGATGATGCGACCACCAATGCGCGTGAAACGGTGATGCTGCAGTTCCTCTCGCCATGGATGAGCCAGCAGGACATGAACGGACTCGTCGATCAAATGCATCGCAATGGCCGTTTGAGCGACTCGGTCATTATCCGCTCGCTATGCATCGGTGATCTGCGTTTCTTTGAAACCGCCATTGCGCGCCGTGTAGGCATTCCCCCGTCCAATGCCCGTATTTTGATGATGGATCCCGGCCCGCTTGGTTTTAAAGCACTGTATGACTCGGCGCATCTGCCAGCATCCTTCTACCCGGCGGTCAGCACGATGTTGCGGCTGGCACTGCAAGAAACCGAATACGGCGCCTACCGCATGACCGATTTTGCCAAACGCATGTCGGAACAGATTCATAAGGGTGGCTATCTTCAAACTGTCGAGCACATGGATCTGATGCTCGTGATGATCGGACGTGCGTTCCATGACCGCCCAACAACCATCCACTAGAGCGCGCACCGACACGGTGCCTCCCATTCTGACCCCGAACGATGTTGAGCGCCTGCTGCGCGATGACTCGCCCGATTCGCGCGTCGGCGTGCTGGAGAAAGTGAGTCAGCATTACAATAAGAACGGCTTTGCCGAGCGTGAGCGCGAGATTGCAGAACAGATCTTCCGGTTACTGATGAAGGACGCCGCGATCCGGGTGCGTGAAACCTTGGCGGAGCGTATCAAAGAAAACCCCAATATCCCGCGCGATATCGTGCTGCATATGGCCAATGATGTGGATAGCGTGTCGCTGCCTGTGCTGGAGCATTCTCAAGTCCTGAGCGATGCGGACCTTGTGAATATTATTGATGCCAGCCGTGATATCAACAAGCTACTGGTCATCAGCAAACGCGATGGTGTCTCGGAACGTGTCAGCGAAGCGCTCGTCGAAACCAGCTATCCGCAAGTGCTAAAAAGTTTACTATCGAATGAAACGGCAGTCATCAGCGAGCGGTCGCTTGATCGGATCGTGGATGATTTCCGCGGTGAGCCAAGCGTGATCGAATCGCTGGTGGATCGTAAATCACTGCCGATTACGCTGGTAGAGCGGCTGATCAACGAAGTGAGTGGGGTCGTCGGGGAAGAGCTGAAGCAGAAATACAACCTCAGCGCCGAACAGCTCGATAAAGAAACCGCCAGCTCGCGCGATGATGTGATGCTGCGTATGCTGCAGCACGACGTGGCGGAAGAAGAGGTGTTCGCCCTGGTGAAGCAGATGGGTGCGGAAGACCGCCTGACGCCATCGCTGGTGATGACGGCACTCTGCCGCGGCCAGCTTTCCTTCTTCACGGCAGCACTCGCGCATTATGCTAATATTCCCTACAGCAACGCGAAAAAGCTTGTCTCTGATAAAGGGGAGTTTGGTTTTAAGGGTCTGTACGGCAAAAGTGGTCTGCCGGAGACGATGTTCGAAGCCATTCGGCTGATTCTTCAGGTCGTCAAATCCATGCAGGGTGACGATGCCATTCCTGGCTCGTTGCTGTATGCGAACCGGCTGGTCGAGCGTGTACTGGCCGCCGCGGGCAACAAGGAAGTTGAGTATTTACCGTATTTTCTGGCGCTCATTCGCCAGAATATCCACCGCCATTAATTTGATAGGGCAGGCCTAGCTTGCGCTTGCGCGGCCTTTTGACCGTGCTAGGGTTAGCCCATGTTCACGCCCCAACGCATTGCCTGCCTAGCCGACAATACGCCCAAAGCACAAGCGGCGTACCGCGAGCTGTCGCAGCATTACGATTTTCTGGATATTGCTGGTAAACGTACTAAACCCGATGTGCTGGTCGCCCTGGGTGGCGATGGGTTCATGCTGCAGGTGCTGCACAAATACATGCACCGAAATATCCCCGTCTATGGCATGAATTGCGGCTCGGTCGGATTTCTGCTGAATAACTATGCGGCCACCGCATTGCCGGAACGCATCGCAGAAGCCCGCGTGGCTACGCTTCACCCGCTGATCATGTATACGCGCACGATGGATGGGCGCGAACGGCAGGAGCTGGCCATCAACGAGGTGTCGCTGTTTCGTGAAAGTCGGCAGGCGGCCAAGCTGCGCGTGACGATCGACCATGTGGTGCGCGTGCAGGAGATGATTGCCGACGGTGTGCTGGTTGCGACGCCCGCAGGTTCTACGGCCTATAACTTCTCGGCCGGTGGCCCCATTCTACCGCTGAACGCAAAATTGCTAACGCTCACCCCCATTGCGCCGTTCCGTCCGCGCCGCTGGCGCGGGGCGCTGCTTAACCACCAATCCAGCATCACCTTTGAAATTCTTGAGCCAGAAAAGCGCCCTGTGAGCGCCGTGGCGGATTTTACCGAAGTACGCGATGTGGTAAGTGTCTCCGTGTTTGAGGATCGCAACGTGACGCTCTCGCTGCTCTTCGATCCTGAGCATAATCTTGAAGAACGCATCACGAACGAACAATTCAGCTTTTAGGACATGCAATGAATCAGAAACGCGAAACGATCTTGGCTATTCTCATGTTCATTGGCGTGTTGTTGGGCAACACGATCATCTTCTCCATCGTGCCACGCCTGCAGAGTGCCGAGCTGGGTTACGGCTATAACCCATTCATGATTCTGATGAGCTATAGCATTATTGCTACGCTGTGCATGCTGCCTTGGGCGTTCAAGCAAGGGCGTACGGGGCTTGCGACCACGCGCTGGAAACATTATTTCCTGCGTGCTGTGCTGGAATATGGGGCCTATGCACTTACCATCACCTCGTTGGGGTATGTATTCGCGCCGGAGAGTAACTTCACGCTGCCCATGCACACCGCACTGAATTTCATCACGCCCATTCTGGCGACGATCGCCACGATCTTCATCCTCAAAGAGCGCGGCGGTTGGCACACATTGGTGGCGTTGGTGGCGGGCGTGATTGGCGTGCTGGTCATCACGCGCCCCGGTATGATCCCGATGAATACCGGCGTATTCTATGCACTGGGTGCGGCGGTGGGTTTCTCGCTGTGTGGCGTCGTCATCAAGCTGCTATGCTCCACCGAATCACCCATGCACATCGCTTTCTACATGCTGGTGATGACGACGATCTTCTCGTTGCCGATGGGCATCCTTCACTGGAGTACCCCTTCGGCTGACGGGCTGGCCTGGCTGGTAGTGATTGGGCTGCTCACCTATGCGGTGCAATGGCTGGTCGGCAAGGCCATTTCAAAAGTGCCCTACATGCTCATCATTCCACTGAATTTTGTACAGCTGATTTTCTCGGCCCTGTCGTCCTACATCGTGTTCAACAAAACCATCGACCAGTGGACGGTGCTGGGCGCGCTGATCATTTTGGCTGGCGCTATTTACAACACCTACCGCAGCCACACCATGGCGCTGCGCGAGACCAACATCGCCCAAGCGATGTAGCGCCCATATGAAGCTGCTTTTTCTGCACCCCAATATGCCCGGCCAGTACAAGCATCTGGCGCGGGCCTTCGGGGCGGAAGGGGGCCACGAAATTTACTTCGTGACCAAACACCGCACGGCAGAGATTCCAGGCGTGACGCGCGTTACCTATGGGTTCAAGCAGGAGGCGAACGAGAAAACGCATCGCTATCTCCGGCTGACCGAACGCGCCGTCTATCAAGGGCAGGCCGCGTGGCGCGCCTGTTTTGCGCTCAAGCAGAAAGGCTTTATGCCGGAGGTGATCATTGCCCATCCCGGTTGGGGCGATACGCTATTCCTGCGCGATTTATTTCCCACCGCGCGCATCCTGCATTTTTGTGAGTTCTATTACCGCGCGCATGGTACCGATGTCGGGTTTGAGCCGACCGAAACCATCAACGAGGATGATCTCGCGCGGCTTCGCCTGAAGAACGTGACCAACCTGCAGGCGCTTGATGCAATGGATTGGGGCATTGCACCCACCGTATGGCAGTGGAGCCTGCATCCGGACTATCACCGCGACCGTATCAGCGTGCTGCATGACGGGGTGGATACCGTGCAATGCGCCCCGCGCGACGGCGCAAGCTTCACGTTGCCTTCCGGGCAGGTCTTTCGCTCGGGCGACCCTGTGATTACCTATGTGGCGCGGAATTTTGAGCCATACCGTGGCTTCCCGACGTTCATGCAGGCGGCGGAACTGATCCTGCGCGAACGCCCGGAATGCCATATCATCGCCGTGGGCGCCGATGAAGTGAGCTATGGCAAAGCGGCTGCGCCCGGCACCACCTATCGC
>Ga0209278_1000619_pt1 | contig 25935 bp, 23 predicted proteins | sample JI81BgreenDNA_FD_187504 | JGI IMG/M metagenome (GOLD analysis project Ga0209278, IMG submission 187504) | Wastewater effluent complex algal communities from Wisconsin, to seasonally profile nutrient transformation and Carbon sequestration -... | ecosystem: Engineered > WWTP > Effluent > Algae...
GGCGAGATCGCGGTCAAGACCGGTCTGGCCACGGCGAACAACCGCTGGTGCGAGGTCGATTTCCTGACCTTCGAGTCGAAGGCGGTGAAGAACGTGCACGTGCTGGGCGACGCGATCCAGATCGCGCCGCTGATGCCCAAGTCCGGCCACATGGCCAACCAGCACGCCAAGACCTGCGCGGCCGCCGTGGTGGCGCTGCTCGCCGGCCAGGCGCCGCTGCCGCTGCCGCTGTACGCCAACACCTGCTACAGCTTTGTCACCGCCAAGGACGTCGTCCACGTGGCCAGCGTGCACCGCTACGACGCGGCGCAGAAGACGATGCTGGTGGTGCCGGGCTCCGGCGGAGTGTCGAGCGCGGCCAGCGAGCTCGAGGGCTTCTACGCGATGGGTTGGGCGCGCAACATCTGGGCCGACAGCCTGGGTTGAGCGATTCCCGGACCCGCGTCCGCCCCTCAAGCCCCGCCCCGGCGGGGCTTTTTCATGCCGGCGCGAGGGCGCGGCGGCGGCGCTCCATCATCCGCCAGATGAAGGGCGTAAAGATCAGCTGCATGGCGAGTTCCATCTTCCCGCCGGGCACGACCACGGTGTTGGCGCGGCTCATCCAGGCGCCCTGGATCATGTTGAGCAGGTAGGGGAAATCGATGCCCTTGGGTTGCGCAAAGCGGATCACCACCATGCTCTCGTCGGCGGTCGGCACGTCGCGCGCAATGAAGGGGTTGCTCGTGTCCACCACCGGCACGCGCTGGAAGTTCACGTGGGTGTGCTGGAACTGCGGGCAGATGTAGTTCACGTAGTCCGGCATGCGGCGCAGGATGGTGTCGGTCACCGCCTCGGCGCTGTAGCCGCGCAGGTGTTTGTCGCGCCAGAGCTTCTGGATCCACTCCAGGTTGATGACCGGCACCACACCGATGAGCAGGTCGGGGTAGCGCGCGACGTTGACCGTGGGCGTGACCACCGCGCCATGCAGGCCTTCGTAGAACAGCATGTCGGTGTCGGCCGGCAGCGGCTCCCAGGCGGTGAAGGTGCCCGGCGGCTGGCCGAACGGTGCGGCCTCGGCCTCGTTGTGCAGGTAGCGCCGTCGCTGGCCGGTGCCACCCTCGGCGTAGCTGCGGAAGAGCGCCTCGATGTCTTCGAAGCGGTTGGCGGCCGGCCCGAAGTGGCTGAAGTGCAGGTCGCCGGCGGCCTCGGCCTCGGCCATGCGCTGCTTCATCTCGGCCCGGTCGAAGCGGTGGAAGCTGTCGCCTTCGACCATCGCGGCCTGCACGCCTTCGCGGCGAAAGATGTTTTCGAAGGTGCGGGTGACGGTGGACGTGCCGGCGCCGCTGGAGCCGGTGATGGCGATGATCGGGTGGCGTTCGGACATGGCGGCAACACGGGGGTGGCGTTCAGGCCGCGTCGCGGAACAGGCTGCGTTCAGCGAACAGCGGCGCGCGGTCGGTCACCAGCGCGGGCTCGCGGTGGTAGCGCTCGATGCGCTCGACCTCGTGGCGCGAACCGAACACCAGGCCGGTGCGCTGGTGCAGGTCGCCGGGCGACACCTGCAGCAGCGGGCCGTGGCCCGTGCTGGCGCGGCCGCCGGCCTGCTCCATGATGAAGCCGATCGGGTTGGCCTCGAACAGCAGACGCAGGCGACCGGCGTGGGCCGGGTCGCGGGCGTCGCGGGGATCGAGGAAGACGCCGCCGCGCAGCAGGATGCGGTGCGCCTCGGCCACCAGGCTGTCGATCCAGCGCAGGGTGAAGTCTTTGCCGCGCACGCCGGGACGACCCGCCAGGCATTCGTCCACATAGCGCTTGATCGGCGCCTCCCAGCCGCGCGCGTGGGAGGCGTTGATGGCGAATTCGCCGGTGTCGGACGGCACGGTCATGCGCGGGTGGGTGAGCGTGAACTCGCCCAGCGTGGGGTCGAGGGTGAAGCCGTGGACGCCGCTGCCGACCGTGAGCACCAGCATGGTCGACGGGCCGTAGATCGCGTAACCGGCCGCCACCTGCTGCGCGCCGGCCTGCAGGAAGTCGGCCGCCTGCGCGGGCCGCCCGCCCGCACCCACCACCGCGGCCGGGGCCCGCAGCACGCTGAACACGCTGCCCACCGGGAGGTTGACGTCGCTGTTGCCCGACCCGTCGAGCGCGTCGAACACCAGCAGGTACTTGCCGCGGGCGTACTCGGCCGGGATGGCGCAGGGCTCGGCGCGTTCGCGCGAGGCCATGGCCGCGAGGTGGCCGCCCCACTCGTTGGCGCGCAAAAAGGCGTCCTGGGCGGTTTCGTCGAGCGCGGCCGGGGCGCGATCGCCCTCATGCAGGCCGCCGAGCGCGCCATGGGCCACGCGGCGCGCCACCGCCTTGCAGGCCAGCGCCACGTCGAGCAGCAGCGCGTTGAACTCGCCGCTGGCCTCGGGGTAGCGGCGGCGTTCCTCGATCAGGTATTGGGTCAGCGTGGAGCGACGGGACAGGGGCATGGCGGTCTCGGAGGGGGCGGGCGGCGGGCGTTTGTTGCAGCGCAAGATCGCCATGGTGGCGGCGGACTGCTATAAGCGCCAGTCAGACTTTCTTGACTTTCGATTCAGGGAAAACTGAACCATGAACCTGAGCTTCCGGCAATTGCGGGTGTTTCTGGAGGTGGCCCAGCGCGGCGGCGTGACCGCGGCCGCCCAGGCGCTGCACCTCACGCCGCCGGCGGTGTCGATGCAGATCAAGGAACTGGAAAGCCAGGTCGGCCTGCAGCTCTTCGACCGCCAGGGCCGCACGATGACGCTGTCCACCGCGGGCGAGTACTTCGCGGTGCATGCCAAGCGCATGCTGGCCGCACTGCGCGACGCCGACCACGCCATGGCCCGCTTCAAGCGGCTGGAGCACGGGTTGCTCACAGTGGGCATGGTCAGCACGGCGAAGTACTTCGTGCCGCGGCTGCTGGCGGAGTTTCGGCGCGATCACCCCGGCATCGATGTCCGGTTGACCGAAGCCACCAACCGCGAGGCGCTGGTGCGACAGATGGAGGCCGGCGAGGTGGATCTGTCGATCATGGGCCGCGCACCGCCCGAGCTGTCGGCGCGCAGCGAGCCGTTTGCCGCGCACCCGCAGGTGTTTTTCTGCCCGCCCGAGCACCCGCTCACTGCCATCGGCCACCCGCCGCTCAAGGCGCTGGCCCGCTACCCGCTGATCGCACGCGAGACCGGCTCGGGCACGCGGGCGTCGATGAACCGCTTCTACGCCGACCACGGCCAGACGCCCGAGGTGGCGATGGAGTTCACCAGCAACGAGGCGGTGCGGGAGTCGGTGAGGGCCGGGCTGGGGATCGGCTTCCTGTCGCTGCACACGCTGGGCCTGGAGCTGCGGCTGGGCCTGCTGCTGCGGGTGGACGTGGAAGGCACCCCGGTGATGCGCACCTGGCACATCGTGCACCTGCAAAGCAAGGTGCTGTCGCCGGCGGCGGAGGCGTTCCGTTACTTCGTGCTGGAGCGTGGCGAGCCCCTGCTGGTGGAGCACGACACGCCGCTGCTGCGGCCGGCGGGCTGAAGGTCCCCGCCGTCGCGCACCCCCCGGCGCGGCGGCCTCAGGCGGCCACGCGCTGCGGCAGCCGCCAGTGGCGCAGGTCGTCCACCGTCACGCCATCCAGGTCCGGCAAGACGCGCAGGGCGCCGTCGAAGCGGTGGTGGGCGGTGAAGGCGGTGGGCGTGATGACCGTGGCCAGACCGGCGGCGCGTGCGGCGAGCAGGCCGTTGCGCGAATCCTCGAAGGCCACGCAGGCACTGGCCGGCAGCGCCAGGTCGCCCAGCACCTGCTGGTACACCTGCGGATGCGGCTTCTTCACCGGCGAGGACGAGCCGTCGCCGATGGCGTCGAAGCGCAGGCGCCAGTCCGGGCCCATCACCGGGCGCAGCAGCGCGGCGATGTTGACCGGCGAGGTGGTGGTGGCGATGGCCAGGCGCAGGCCTTCGCTGGCGGCCTGTTCGATCAGTTCCAGCACGCCCGGGCGCAGGCTCACCCGACCGTCGAGCACCGCGCTTTCGTAGTAGGCGGTCTTGATGTCGTGCAGGCGGTCGAGCGTCTGCTGCACGGCGCCGGCGTCGAGCTCGCGGGTGTCGGGGCGCTGCTGCATCCACCAGCGCCGCAGCCGCTCCTTACCGCCCGAGACCTCCAGCAGCCGGATGTAGGTCGGCTCGTCCCAGTGCCAGTCGAGGCCCTCCTCGGCAAACGCGTGGTTGAACGCCTCCCGGTGCACGCGTTCGGTGTCGGCCAGGGTGCCGTCGACGTCGAAGATCAGGGCTTGCAGCATGGAAGGCTCCTCAGTGGTGACAGGACCACCCCACTCTAGGCGCCGCACCGAGCCGCGTGAATTCACGATCCCTGCACGAACCCTTCAGCCCCGGCTGAAGGATGACCCCGCCCACCGGGCGTCATCGGGTGTCCAATCGGGGCATGGAACCCGACCGCGCCCCCTCGCCCGCCCCCGCCCACCCGACCGACGGCGAGCGCCTGACCGAGCTGGAGATCAAGCTCAGCTACGCCGAAGACCTGCTCGACGCGCTCAACGCGCTGGTGGCGCGCCAGCAAGACCAGATCGACCGCCTGGCGCGCGAGGTGGGCGAGCTGCAGCGCCGCCGCAGCGACGAGGGCGCACCCGTGTTCCGCAGCCTGCGCGACGAACTGCCGCCGCATTACTGAGCGGAGGCTTCAGGCCGGAGCCTTGAGACCTGAGCCCCGGCGCGGCGGCGGTCAGCCGTCCGCCGGACGCAGCGGCGTTTGCGCGGGCTCATCGGGCGCTCGCACCGGCGTGGCCGCGGCCAGCGCCATCCACAGCGCGAACGGCAGCGACGGCACCGCGCGGCGTGGCGCCTCGCGCAGCACCTGCGGCGCCCCGCTCTCCCCGACCAGCAACACGCCGCAGGCCGGCGGCACGTCGTCGGCACCCCCGATCGGCCGGCCGCGCGCGTCGGTGCCCAACACGTACCAGCAGGCGCTGGCCAGCGCGAGGTAGGCCGCGTGCTTGGCCGGCCGGCGCACGTCGGCCAGCAAATCGGCCCGCCGGACCTTGATCTCGTGCACCTGCGGCTCCAACCAGTCGGGGCGGGAGCTGCGGCGGATCGAAAACACGTCCGGACACGCCACCACCCAGTCGGTGGCGCCGTCGCCGTGCGCTTCGGGGTGGCCTTCGGCGGCTGCCTCGCCGGCGCGCGGCAGCGGCGCGCGCAGCGCCAGCCCCGTCCAGGCCAGCCGCCCGTCGAGCACCAGCCGCTCGGCCACGCGCGCCACCAGCGCCTCGTGGGGCGTGCGCGCGGCGCGGTGGCCGCGGTGGGTGGCGGCAAGCGCGGCAATGCCGGCGTCGGTCAGGCGCAGCGTTTCGCGGCCGGCCTCGTCGAAACAGCGCTGCAGCAGCCCGCCGGCCAGCAGGTCCAGCTCCACCGGGTCGTGGCTGGGCCAGCCCGCGCTGCGGTGGATGGCGCGCAGGCGCTGCGCGTGGCGCCGTTCCAGCGGCGCGACAATCGGAGCACTGTTCATTTGTCCAGCATGATGCCGTCCGCGTCCCCGCCCGTCGAGACCCCACCCGCCCCGCGCGTGGCGGTGCGCACGCTGTGCGACTTCGCCGCCCGCCACGGCGACCTGGACCTGCGCCACACGCCGGGCCCCACGGCGGCGCAGGGCGTGGCGGGCCACGCACTCGTCACCGGCCGCCGCGGCCCGGGCTACGCGCGCGAGGTGACGCTGCACGGCGTCTGCGAGGGCCTGTGGCTGCACGGCCGGGCCGACGGCGTGGACACGGCGGCGCGCCGCGTGGAGGAAATCAAGACACACCGGGGCGATCCGGCGCGCCTGAGCGACCACGCCCGCCAGCGCCACTGGGCGCAGGCGCGGGTGTACGGCTGGCTGCTCGCCGCGCAACACGGCTGGGACGCGGTGGTCGTGGCGCTGGTCTACCTGAACATCGACACCGGCACCGAGACCGTGCTGGAAGAAACCCGCCCGGCCGCCGAGCTCGCCGAGACGGCCGCGGCGCTGTGCCGCCGCTACCGCGACTGGGCGGCGCAGGAGACCGCGCACCGCGCCGCGCGCGACGCCGCGCTGCGCACGCTGGCCTTTCCGTTTCCGGCCTTTCGCGACGGCCAGCGCGCGCTCGCCGAGGCGGTGTTTCGCACCCAGCGCGCCGGCCGCCACCTGCTGGCCCAGGCCCCGACCGGCATCGGCAAGACCGCCGCCACCCTGTTCGCCGCGCTGCGCGCGCTGCCCGAAGCCGGCGGTGACCAGCTGCTCTACCTGACCGCGCGCACCACCGGGCGCGCCCCGGCGCTGGCTGCCCTGCGCCGGCTGGACGCGCGGCCCCTGCGGGTGGTGGAGCGCGTGGCGCGCGACAAGGCCTGCGAGCACCCCGACGCCGCCTGCCACGGCGAGTCCTGCCCGCTGGCGCGCGGCTTCTACGACCGCCTCCACGAGGCGCGCGCGGCGGCGGCGCAACGCGGATGGCTCGACGCCGACTCGCTGCGCGCGATCGCGCGCGAGCACCGTGTCTGCCCCTACTTTCTGGGTCAGGAGATGCACGCCTGGGCCGACGTGGTGGTGGCCGACGTGAACCACTACTTCGACGCCCACGCGCAGGCCTGGGCGCTGGCCCAGGCGCGCGAATGGCGGTTGCACCTGCTGATCGACGAGGCCCACAACCTGGTGGAGCGCGCCCGGCGCATGCACAGCGCCACGCTGGAGCCTGCGCGCTTTCTGGCGCTGCGCCGCACCGCGCCGGCCGGTCTGCGCCGCGGCATGGACCGGCTGCACCGCGCCTGGGGCGCCCTCGCGCGCGACCTGCGCGCCCCGTGGCAGCCGCTCGACGCACCGCCGCCGGCCTTGCTGCAGGCGCTGCGCGCCCACGTGGGCGAGCTCAGCGATGCGCTCGGTGGCGCGGCGGGTGACACGGTGGGCCACACGGCGGATCAAGCCGCCGGCCCGGCCGGCCCCGGGAGCGCCGCCACGGCCGCGTGGCAGGACTGGCTGTTCGAGGCCCTGGCCTTCCTGCGGGTGGCCGACGACTTCGGTCCGCACGCCGCGGCCGACCTGGAGGCCCGCCCCGGCCGCGGCGGCCGCCCGGCGATCGCGCTGCGCAACCTGCTGCCCGCGCCGCTGCTGGCGCCGCGCTGGACCGGCGCGCACAGCGCCACGCTCTTCTCCGCCACGCTCGCACCCATGGACCACGCGGCCACCCTGCTCGGCCTGCCGCCCGACGCCGCGCGGACCGACATCGGCTCCCCCTTCTCGGCCGACCAGCTGCGCGTGCGCATCGCGCCGCTGTCCACGCGCTGGGCCGACCGGGCCCGCACCCGGGACGCGCTGGTCGACCTCATCGCCACCGAACTGCGCCGATCCCCCGGTAACTACCTCGCTTTTTTCAGCAGTTTTGACTATCTCCAGCAGGTCGCCGACGCACTCCAGCGGGCGCACCCGGACATCCCGCTGTGGCAGCAGTCGCGCCACGACGACGAAGCGGCGCGCGCGGCTTTCCTGGCGCGTTTCACCCCCGACGGACACGGCGTGGGGTTCGCGGTGCTGGGTGGCGCCTTCGGCGAGGGCATCGACCTGCCGGGCCGCCGTCTGGTGGGCGCCTTCGTCGCCACGCTGGGGCTGCCGGCGGTGAACCCGATCAACGAACGCTTGCGCGAACGGCTGCACGCGCTGTGCGGCCACGGCTTCGAGCACACCTACCTCTACCCCGGTCTGCACAAAGCCGTGCAGGCCGCCGGCCGCGTGATCCGCACGCCCGAGGACCGCGGCACCGTGTGGCTGATCGACGACCGCTACGCCAGCCCGGCGGTGCGCGCCCTGCTGCCGGCGTGGTGGCGGGTGGAAGGGCCGGGGCAGCACCTCGCCGACGAACCGCCCGCCACAGCGCCAGTCACACCGCCCGCCACACCGCCAGGCCCGGGCGGATAGGGCCGACGCGCGCGGCACGCGAACGTGGCCCAGGAAGGTGACGCGCGGGGGTGACGCGCCGGGAGTGGCCGGCGGGTCAGCCCTTGCCGCCGCGCCCCCGGCCGCGTCCCTGGCCGGAACTGCCGCTCCCGCTGTCGCCGCCCGAGGTGCCGGAGCCGCTGCCGGAGCTGTCGCCGCCGGAGCCGCTGCCGCTGCTGCCGCCGTCGTCACCGCCGCTCTCGCCGTCGCCGCCGCGGTTGCGGCCGCGGCGACCGCCGCCATCGTCGCCGGCCTCGCCGCTGCTGCGCGCGCCGCGGCCGCCCTCGCGGCCCAGCGACAGCTCGGACGCCACCCAGCGCGCCTGCGGGTCGCGGCGGGCGCTCACCTGCACCGGCTGGCCCACGCGCAGGGCCTGCAGCGTGCCGCCGAGCACGCGCACATCGTCCGCCAGACGCACGGTCTCATAGCCCAGGCGCAGGCTCTGGCCGTCCAGCCCCACCACGTAGCCCTGCAACACCACCCGCTCCGGGTCGCCCAGCGCGCGGCGCGTGGGCTGCGCCACCACAACCGCCGCGAGCAGGCGGTGGCCGTCCCAGGCGCCGCGCACCAGCGCTTCCTCGCCCGCCGCAGGCAAGGCCTGGCCCGGCGCGAGGCGCAGCGGCGTGCCACCCACGCGCCAGGCCCCGGCCTCGTCGCGCACCACCGGGCCCAGGCTTTGAGCCGGCGGCAGGCCCTCGGGCGCCAAGCGCTGCACGCGGGACGCCCGGACCTCGCCGGCGGCCCCGCGGTGGCCGCTGGCCCGTACCCAGTCGCCCGCCCGCAGGTCCTTCAGATCGGCCCGCGCCAGCACCAACACGCGCTGCCCCAGCACACGCAACTCGCCGCGCGGCGCATCGATCGCGTCCACCGGGCCGACCACCGCGTCCAGCACCGCGATGCGCCGCGCGCGCACCTCGGCGCCGCCGCCGCTGGCCTGCACCGCCACCAGCTGGCCGACCGCCAGCTCGCGCAGGCTGCTGGCGCCCGCGCCGTCGCGCTGCACCGGCGTGTCGGGCTCGACCTCCACCTCCACGCCATTGACGCAGACGCTGGCAAAACCGGTCACCACCCCGACGATGCCGGTGCCGCCCAGACCGGGCGGTCCGCCCTGGGCCACGCCGGCCGGGCGGCCGGTGCCGCCGATCCCGCCGGGGCTGGCCTGCGCGGTTGCGCCGGTGCCGCCCAGGCCGGTGGGGGCGAGCGGAGGCGTCAGGGCCGGGTTGATCGGCGAGGCCACCGCGCAGGCCGGTGCCGGCCGCGCCGCGGGCACGCGCGCGTCGCCGGCGCCGGGCCAGCCCGGCAGGGATGGCCACGACACCGCGCAACCCGCGAGGCTCACCGACAGGCTCCACAACGCCAGCAGCCGGACGCTCCGGCGATGGGCCAGTCTCATGGGTGCTCCTTGGGAGGCGGCGGTTCGGCCGGCTCGCTGTACCAGTAAATGCCCAGCGTGAAGCGCTGGCGTGGGGAACCGTCCGCATCGGCCGCCGACGCGGCGGCGTCGGCCGTCTGCGCGGCCTCATTCACCGCCAGCAGCGTCTGCATGGCGCGCTCGCGGGCCAGCGCCTGCAAGGCCGCCAGGTCGTCGGGACTCAGGCCGTCGGCGTGCACGCTGCGGTCGAAGAACGGCGCGCCGCCGAGCAGGTTGTGGCTGGCCGCGGCGGCGTGGTCGTGGAGTTGGCGTACGAAGTAGGCGAGCTTGTCGTCGTCGCCGCGGGCGGGGGCCAGCGCGCCGGTGTTCAGGCAGACGCGACCCGCCTCGTCGAGCGTGGCCAGGCCGCGGTCGAGCCAGTCGTCGAGCAGCACCCGCGGGCGGATGTCGGTGCTGATGCCGGCGACCAGCGCGTCGAACGAACGCCCGTCGGCCGCGCTGCGGGGCAGCGCCCGCGGCGCCCCGTCGTCAGTGCGCCACGCCGGATCGCCGAGCCAGCGCGCCACCACCTGGGAGGTCAGCGTCACGACGGGCGGCACCGGCGGCACCGCGTCGTCCGGCGCCGCCGCCTGCGCGCGCAGGCGGCTCACGTCCTTGCGGTGCACACCGCTGAGCAGGCTCACGCGGCTGTCGGTGGGCGCCGCGCCGTCGAGGCGGAAATCGCGGTCCGCGACCTCCACGAACAAACCCTTGAGCAAATCGGCCAGATAGGGGTAGGTGATGCCGCGCGCCACCATCAGCCGCACCAGCGGCCGCAGCACACGGCGCAGCCCCGCGACCAGCGCGGGCGGCGGTTCGGGGGACGGCAGGGGCGACGGCATGGTGATACGGATGGTAACGCGAAGTTGTGGGAAAAATGCCCACAACCCATAGACGTGGGATTTTTTCCCACACATAATCGGGTCGTGGGATTTTTTCCCACATCCTCAACACACCGGAGAACACCATGCGCCCCACCCCGTCCCGCCGCCCTGTGCTGGCCACTTTGCTCACCGTGCTCGTCCTGTCGCTGGGAACGGGCATGGCTTTCGCCAAAAACGGCGGTTCCGGCGGCGGTTCCGGCGGCGGTGGGGGTGGCTCCGGCGGGAGCGGCTCCAGCGGTGGTGGTGGCGGCAAAGGCGGCTCGTCCGCCGGCAGTTCGTCGTCGTCGGGCGGCGCGTCCGGCAGCGCCTCTTCGTCGGGCCAGGGCCGCGGCCGGGGCGGCGACAGCGCCGGAGAAAGCGGCAGCGATGGCGGTCAAGGCCGCGGGCGCGGCCGGGGCCGGGGCGGTGACGACGGCGGCGTGGCCAGCGCGGGCGACGACAGCGGAGCCGGTCGGACCCGCGGTGCCGATGACAGCGGGGCCGGCCGCACCCGCGGGGCCGATGACAGCCCCGGCGACGCGCGCCGCAGCCGCGGCGCCGACGACGGCCCGGGCCACACGCGCCGCAGCCGCGGCGCGGACGATGGCCCGAACCACCAGTGATGGAACCGACGGCGGCGCCACCGGGCCCGGCGGCGGGCCAGGCGGCGAGACGACTCAGCCGTCGGCGGGCACGGGCTCGTCGGGCAACCGGGTGATCACCACCCGGTCGATGCGCCGGCCTTCCAGCGCCTCCACCTCAAAGCGCCAGCCGGCGCCGTCCACGTGGTCGCCGGCGGCCAACAGGCGGCCGGCGAGCGTTTGCATCAGGCCGGCCACCGTGTTGTAGCGGCCCCGGTCTTCGTCGGGGAGCGCGTCGATGTCGAGCCGGGCCTTGAGCTCGGCCACCGGCATCGCGCCATCGACCAGCCAGGCACCGTCGCCGCGGCGCGTGGCCCATTCGTCCACCGGCGTCTGCGGCTTGAGTTCGCCGGTGATGGCCTCGAGCATGTCCAGCGGGGTGAGCAGCCCCTGCACCACGCCGTACTCGTCCACCACAAACACCATGCGCGTGGCGCGCGCGCGGAACTGCTCCAGCAGCTCCATGCCGCTCAGGGTTTCGGGCACAAACACCGCCGGCTGCGCGTGCAGCGCCACGGCGCCGGTCACGCCGTCGGCCTGCAGCGCCAGCAGCCGCGGCAGGTGCACCACGCCGACCACATCGTCCAAGCCACCGCGACACACCGGGTACCACGAATGGCCCGTAACCGAGGCCTTGCGCACGGCGGCGTGGATCTCGTCCTGCGCGTCTAGCCACTCAATGTCGGCGGCCGGGATCATGATGGAGGTGAGCTGCCGGTCGTCCAGCCCGAACACGTTGCGCACCATCTGGTGCTCGTGCGCCTCGATGATGCCGGCGTCCACGCCCTCTTCCAGGCTGGCGTTGATCTCTTCCTCGGTCACGTGCTGCACCGCGTTGGCGTTGATGCGCAGCACCTTGAGCATCGCCTGCGTGGTGTGGGTGAGCAGCCAGACAAAGGGCTTGGCCGCGCGGGCCACCCAGGCCATGGGCCGCGACACCACCCGCGACACGGCCTCGGGATACAGCTGGCCGATGCGCTTGGGCACCAGCTCACCAAACACGATCGTGATGAACGTGATCGTCACCACCACGATGGCGGTGGCCATGACATTGGCCGTGGTTTCGGTCAGGCCAAAGCCTTCCAGCCAGAACCCCAGGTCATCGCTGAACGCGGCCTCGCCAACGATGCCGTTGAGCATGCCGATGGAGGTGATGCCCACCTGCACCGACGACAGGAATTGCGTCGGGTGTTCCATCAGCTCGAGGGCGGTGCGCGCGCCCTTGTCGCCGGCCTCCGACATCGCGGCCAGCCGGGCCTTGCGGCTCGACGCGAGCGCCAGCTCCGACATGGCAAACGCGCCGTTGAGCAGCGTCAGCAGGGCAATCAGCAGGATGTCCATAATTTCCGCATGTCAATGTATCTGATCGGTGATGTGCAGGGCTGCCATGAGGCCTTGGACCGGCTGCTCGCCGAGGTGGGCTTCTCGCCCAGCCGCGACCGCGCCTGGCTGCTCGGCGACCTGGTCAACCGCGGCCCCGATTCGCTGGCCACGCTGCGCCGCGTGCGCGACAGCGATGGCGCGCTCGACGGCCTGCTCGGCAACCACGACCTGCACCTGCTCGCGGTGGCGGCGGGCATCCGCCGCCCGCACCGGCTCGACACGCTCGACGCGCTGCTGGACGCGCCCGACCGCGAAAGCCTGCTGGCCTGGCTGCGCGAGCGTCCGCTCGCCCGGCGCGAACGCGGCTGGCTGCTGGTGCACGCGGGCGTGCTGCCGGCGTGGGACGGCGCGACCGCTCTCTCGCTGGCCGGTGAGGTGGAGGCGGTGCTGGCGGGCCCGGACTGGGCCGGTTTCCTCGCCCACATGTACGGCAACGAGCCCGCGCGCTGGGACGACGCCCTGCGCGGTGCCGACCGGCTGCGCGTGATCGTGAACGCACTGACGCGGCTGCGCTTCTGCACGCCCGACGGCACCATGGAATTCGCCACCAAGGACGGCTCGGGAGAGGCGCCGCCGGGCCATGTGGCGTGGTTCGACGCGCCCGGGCGGCGCAGCGCCGGCGAACGCATTGCCTTCGGTCATTGGTCGACGCTGGGCGCGGTCACACGCGACGACCTGCTCGCGCTGGACACGGGTTGCGTGTGGGGCGGCTGCCTCACGGCGGTCGCGCTCGACGAGGACGGCGCGGTGCGTGAGCGGGTGTCGGTGCGCTGCCCGATGGCGCAGCGCCCGGGATAAGCTGGGGTCCACGGCCGCTCAGGCGGCCGGGGTTTCCGGCGTGGGCCGCTTGAACAGCGCCGGGACCTTCTTGCGCGTCTTGATGTTGGGCGACAGGCGCGCCACCGGCTTCTGGCCGGCCTCCCAGGCCGGGGGCGGCGCGTCGTCGGGGCGGCTGGCTTCGTACGGACGGTCAAACAGGGGATCGGCCGGCGCGCGCGGGGGACGGGCCGGCCGCGACGACCAGCGGGTGTCGTCGCGCTCGGCGGGCCGGTCGGGAGCGCGTTCGGCGCCACGGTCGGCGGGCCGATCGCCGTCACGGCTCCAGGCGCGCTGACCGTCGTTGAAGCGGCCCGCCGGACGCCGGTCGGCCTCCAGCTCGAGCGCTTCGATTTCAAGCTTCTTGCCGAGCAGCTTCTCGATGTCGCCCACCAGGCGCGCGTCCTTGCCGCTGACGAAGGACACCGCCAAGCCCGAGGCGCCGGCGCGCCCGGTGCGACCGATCCGGTGCACGTAGTCTTCGGCGTTGAACGGGATGTCGAAGTTGAACACCGCCGGCACATCCTTGATGTCCAGACCGCGGGCGGCCACGTCGGTGCAGACCAGCAGGTCCACGTGGCCCTGCTTGAAGGCGTCCAGCGCCTTGAGCCGCTCGTCCTGGCTCTTGTCGCCATGCAGCGCGGCGGTGTTCAGGCCATCGCGCTCCAGCGAGCGGGCCAGCCGCGCGCAACCGAGCTTGCTGTTGACGAACACGAAGGCCTGCTTGATGCCGCGCTCGCGCAGGATCTGGCGCAGGGTGGCGCGCTTGTCGTCGTCGTCGACGCGGTAGAAATGCTGCTCGACGGTGGACGCCGTGGCGTTGGAGCGCGCCACTTCCACGGTGATCGGGTCTTGCAGGTAGCTGCCCGCCAGGCGCTTGATCTCGGGCGAGAAGGTGGCCGAAAACAGCAGCGTGGTGCGCTGCTTGGGCAGGTAGCTCAGGATGCGCTGCAGGTCCGGCAGAAAGCCGATGTCCAGCATCCGGTCGGCCTCGTCGAGCACGACGTATTCGACCTGGTTGAGCACGCAGTTCTTGGCCTCGATGTGGTCCAGCAGGCGGCCCGGCGTGGCCACCAGCACCTCCACGCCTTTCTTCAGTTCGGCGGTCTGCGGCTTCATGTCCATGCCGCCGAAGACGACCGTGCTGCGCAGCTGGGTGTACTTGGCGTAAAGCTTGATCTGCTCGGCGACCTGGTCGGCGAGTTCGCGCGTGGGCAGCAGCACCAGCGCCCGCACCGGGTGGCGCGCGGGCGAGGTGGAGGCGTTTTCGTGCTTGAGCAGGCGCTGCAGCAGCGGCAGGCTGAACGCGGCGGTTTTGCCGGTACCGGTCTGGGCGGCGCCCATGACGTCACGGCCGGTGAGCACCTGCGGGATCGCCTGGGCCTGGATCGGCGTCATCGTCTGGTAGCCCATTTCGGCCACCGCGCGCGCCAGGGCCGGCGCCAGGTTCAGTTCGGAAAAGGATTGGGTCATTGCGGTCACGGTTAGCCCCGTATTGTCGCACCCGGGCCACCGACGGGGCGCACCGCCGGGCGACCACGATCGGCGGCGCTCCACCAGCGCTCGAGCGGCCCCGCGGCAGGACGCACACGCACCGCAGCGCGCGCCCTCACCCTGACGCGGGCACGGCGGCGTGGCCCGGGGCGGTGGCGCGGCCGTGGAAATCGGTCCAGCAGCGGCGACTGAAGTCATAGAGCTTGCAGCGCCGGGCGGTGTCGAAATACCAGCGCCAGCTGAATCGCTGCACCGTGATGCGGCCCGGCAGCGCGTCTTCCAGCAGCCGCTGCGCGGGCGCGAGCCGGTACAGCGGGATGCTCATGTCCACATGGTGCGCCGTGTGTTCCATGATGTGGTGCAGCCAGGCGCCCCAGCGGCCGGGGAAGGTGAGGTGCACGGTGGTCGACACGAACGGCGCGGCGCGCGACCAGGCGGCCTTGTCGTCGTGCCAGGCCACGGCGGTGTGGGTGTGGTGGACGTAGACCACGAAGCCGATCATGGCGTTCCAGAACACGAAGGGCAGCACGAAGCCGACGCCCACGAGCAGCCATGGCGACTGCCCGGTCACGTCGGCGAGCGCCGCGAGGGCCGCGATCCACAGCACGCCCGTGGCCAGCGCGACCGCGCTGTCGCGCGTGAATTCAGCGCGGCGCGTCGGCATCGCGCTGGCGCGCGGGAAGAACATGCGGCGCCACCACATCTCCAGAAAGTAATACAGCGCCGGCCCCCAGCCGCTGCGGTAGAGGCGCTCCAGCGCGCGCCGGTGCGGCGGCAGCGCCCGGTACTCGTCCAGCGTGAGCGGCGCCCAGACGAAGTCAACGCCCTTGAGGTTGGTGTAACCGTGGTGCACGACGTTGTGACCGACCTCCCACAGGCTGTAAGGCGTGAGCGAGGGCAGGAAGGCCAGGCGACCCAGCCAGCGGTTCAGGCCGCGGTGCGGGGTGTAGCTCTGGTGGCAGGCGTCGTGGCCGATGATGAACAGCCGCCCGATCCAGAAGCCGGCGGTCAGGCCGCACAGCAGCTTCGCCGCCAGCGCCTCGAACAGGACGGTGCCGGCGATCAGCGTGAGGAACACGGCGAAGTCGGCCACCAGCAGGGCTACGGCGCGCGCGGTGGCCCGTTCGGCCAGGGGCGTGAGCCAGCCGCGGATGACCTTGCGGTGGGGCAACGGTTCGCCGGCGGGGACCGGCGTGGGCAGGGAGGGCGGGTTGCGTGACATGGGCGCGCATCCTACGGACGCGCGGTCCGGGGCGGCTTGACGTGGGTCAAGCCCGGCGCCGGCAGGTCGGCCCGCCGGGCGGATCAGGCCTTGGGCAGCGTGACCCCGACCTGTCCCTGGTACTTGCCGCCACGGTCCTTGTAGGACACGTCGCAGACCTCGTCGCTCTCGAAAAACAGCACCTGCGCGCATCCCTCGCCGGCGTAGATCTTGGCGGGCAGCGGCGTGGTGTTGCTGAATTCCAGCGTCACGTAGCCCTCCCATTCGGGCTCAAAGGGCGTCACGTTGACGATGATCCCGCAGCGCGCGTAGGTGCTCTTGCCCAGGCAGATCGTCAACACGTTGCGCGGGATGCGGAAGTACTCGACCGTGCGCGCCAGCGCGAAGCTGTTGGGCGGGATGATGCAGACATCGCTGTGGATGTCCACAAAGCTCTTCTCGTCGAAGTTCTTCGGGTCCACCACCGTGCTGTGGATATTGGTGAACACCTTGAATTCCGGGGCGCAGCGGATGTCGTAGCCATAGCTGCTGGTGCCGAAGCTGATCACGCGGCGGCCATCGACCTCCCGGACCTGTTTCGGCTCGAACGGCTCGATCAGGCCGTGCTGCTCGGCCATGCGGCGGATCCAGTGGTCGCTTTTGATGCTCATGGGCCGGGATTGTAGGCACGGGCTGCCCCGGGCAGCCACGCAGGGTTGTCACTTCGAAGATGCCACGCCAGCGGGTTCCGTGCCGAGCGCTGGCGTGCCCTCTTTCTCCGCGGAGCGGTCGAACACCAGGGTTTTGCCAAACACCAGCTGCATCCAGGTGGGGTAGGTGTAGGCCGTGCCCTTGTTGTGGTCGATGATGGCCCCGATCCCACCGCCCAGGATGATGTTGCCGAACATCCCGCCGTTGGCTCGCGAGATAGCGCGCGCGGACGCGTCGGGGTTGTCGGGGTGGCGGCAGACGATGTCGAGGTCCTTGCTGGACCGCCGAACCAGCGAGGTGTCACCCGATTTCAGCGTGATCGAGCCGTAATCGTTGGTGAGCTTGCACTCCGCACCCGACACGAGCTGGCCGTCGGCCGTCTTGGTGTCGACCTTGACCGGATGGCTGGTGTCGTTCACGACGGAGGCACAGCCCACCGTCCCCAACGTCAGCGCCACGACGGCCGCGGCAGAAAAAACGCGCATAAGAATTCCCTATTAACAATCGGACCGGCAATGTAACTGGACGTTTTACGGCAACACCCAAGACCCGGGTCGGGCTGGACCGGTGGCCGATTCCGACGCGCGGACGGCGACCGGGACCACGCCCACGGCACGCTCGGGAAAACCCCAGGCCAAGCCTGAATTTTCAGTAATTTCTGAAAATTCAGGCTTTCCGGTACAGTGCGCGCCATGCCGCTGCAAGACCATCTTCCTGCGCTCAACCGCGAATTCGTGGCCCATTTCGGCGAAATGGGCAGTCGGTGGGGCATCAACCGCACGGTGGGGCAGATCTATGCCCTGCTTTATCTGTCCCCCGAGCCGCTGTGCGCGGACCAGATCGCTGAAACGCTGGAGTTTTCGCGCTCCAACGTCAGCATGGGCCTGAAAGAACTGCAGGCCTGGCGGCTGGTGCGGCTGCGCCATTTCGCCGGCGACCGGCGCGAGTTCTTCGAGGCACCGAGCGACGTGTGGGAGATTTTTCGCGTGCTGGCCGAGGAGCGGCGGCGCCGCGAAATCGAGCCCACGCTGTCGATGCTGCGCATCGCGCTGCTGGAAACCCCCAAGACCGACGCCGAGCGTCACGCGCAACAGCGCATGCAGGAAATGCACGACCTGATCGACCGGCTCATGACCTGGTTTGACGACGTGCAAAAGCTCGCGCCGGAGACCGCGATGCAACTCATGGGCATGGGCGCCACGGTGACGCGGGTGCTCGAACTGAAAGACCGCCTGACCGGCCGCGGCAGCGCCAGCCGGAGCGACAAAGCCGCCTGATTCCCTTTCGACGACCGACGCCATGGACCTCGACACCCTGCTGCTCTCGCGCATCCAGTTTGCGGCCAACGTGAGCTTTCACATCCTGTTCCCCACCATCACGATCGCGCTGTGCTGGTTTTTGCTGTTCTTCCGCATCCGCTTCGTGCAGACGCGCGATCCGGCCTGGGAAGAGGCCTACTACTTCTGGACCAAGGTGTTCGCACTGACCTTCGCGCTGGGCGTGGTCTCGGGCATCGTGATGAGCTTCCAGTTCGGCACCAACTGGCCGGGCTTCATGGAAAAGACCGGCAACATCTCCGGCCCGCTGCTGGGCTATGAGGTGCTCACGGCCTTTTTCCTGGAGGCGAGCTTTCTGGGCATCATGCTGTTTGGCCGCGGCCGGGTGAGCGAGCGGGTGCACCTGATCGCGACCTCGCTGGTGGCGTTCGGCACGACCATGTCGGCCTTCTGGATCCTGAGCCTGAACTCCTGGATGCAGACGCCCGCGGGCTATGAAATCGTCAACGGCGAGTTCATGCCGACCGACTGGCTGGCGATCGTCTTCAACCCCTCCTTCCCCTACCGGTTGTCGCACAAGCTGCTGGCCTCGGCGCTGACCGCCTCGTTCCTGATCGCGGGCCTGTGCGCCTGGCAGCTGATCAAAGGCAGCGCCACGCGAGGCACACACAAGGCGCTGCGCGCCGCCGTGTTCACCGCGGTGGTGGTGATGCCGATGCAGTTTCTGGCCGGCGACCTGCATGGCCTGAACACGCTGGAACACCAGCCCGCCAAGGTGGCCGCCATGGAAGGTATCTGGGAAACCGAGCGCGGCGCGCCGCTGACCCTGTTCGGCATCCCGGACGAGGAAGAAGGCACCACCCACTTCGCGGTCAAGATCCCGAAACTGGCCAGCCTCATCCTGACCCACGAGTGGGACGGCGAGATCAAGGGCATCAACGAGTTCAAGGGCGAGCACCCGCCGGTGGCGCCGGTGTTCTACGCGTTCCGTGTGATGGTCGGCGTGGGCACGATCATGATGCTGGTGGCCGCGTGGGCCGCCTGGCGGCTGTGGCCGCAGCGCCGCGCCAGCGAAACGCGCCTGAGCCGGCCGCTGCTGTGGACGCTCTCCGGCATGGCCTTCTCCGGCTGGGTGGCCACGCTGGCCGGCTGGTACGTCACCGAGATTGGCCGGCAGCCCTTCGTGGTGTACGGCGCGCTGCGCACGGCCGACGTGGCCACGCAGATTCCGCCGCCCTATGTGGCCATCACGCTGACCGCCTACCTGATCGTCTATGGCCTGCTGCTGGTGACCTACATCGGTGTGCTGAAGTACATGGCCGAGAACCCGGTGAAGCACGCGCCGGTGCCGGTCAGCGGCGCCGAGCTGGGCAAGGCCGGCGTCTGAGGAGCATGCGATGACCTGGGCTGAATTCCTGCCGCTGCTGTTCCTCGCGGTGATGGGGCTGGCGCTGCTGGCCTATGTGGTGCTCGATGGCTACGACCTCGGCGTGGGCATGCTGCTGCCGCTGGGCACCGACGCGCAGAAGGACACCATGATCAGCAGCATCGGCCCGTTCTGGGACGCCAACGAGACCTGGCTCGTGCTGGGCGTGGGAGTGCTGCTGGTGGCCTTCCCCAAGGCGCATGGGATGGTGCTGCAGGCGCTGTACCTGCCGGTGGCGGTGATGCTGATCGGCTTGATCCTGCGCGGCGTGGCCTTCGACTTTCGGGTGAAGGCGCCACTGGCCTACAAGCCCTTCTGGAACGGCGCGTTCTTCGCCGGCTCGCTGGTGGCCACCATGGCCCAGGGCTGGATGCTGGGCAGCTACATCACCGGCTTTGAGCGCAGCGCGCTGGGCTGGGCCTTCAGCCTGGGCATCGCGCTGACCCTGCCGGCGGCCTACATGCTGCTGGGCGCTGGCTGGTTGATCATGAAAACCGAGGGCGAGCTGCAGCAACGCGCCGTGTTCTGGGCCCGCCGCGCGCTGTGGCCGATGGCGGTGGCGCTGGTGGGCATCTCGGCCGCCACGCCGCTGGTGAACGAAGCGGTGGTGGCCAAGTGGTTCGGTGTGCCGCAGATCTTTGCGCTGCTGCCGGTGCCGCTGATGTGCGCGGCGGCCTTCGTGGCGGTGCGCTGGGTGGTCACACGCCCGGCCGTGGTAGCCGCCGGTTACGGCTGGCTGGTGTTTGTCAACACGGTGCTGATATTTGTGCTGGCGTTTTTCGGGCTGGCGTACAGCATCTTCCCGGACATCGTGATCGGCCAGCTGACCGTGTGGGAGGCCGCGGCCGCCACCGGCTCGCTCACCGTGATCTTCATCGGCACCGCGATCACGCTGCCGGTGATCGTGGCCTACACGATCTTCATGTACCGCGTGTTCTGGGGCAAGGCGCGGGCGTTGACGTATTCGTAGCACCCCCCTGCGCCGCTGGCGCGGCTTCCCCCCTCTCTGGCGCGGCTGCGCCGCTGGGAGGGGGGACGCACCCGGTGGACCGGCGGAGCCGGGTCCACGGGTGCCCTGGTGGGAAGACCCTGCGCGCCGGAACCCGGTCCGGCTCTTGTTGTGCGTCCTTGCGGGAGCCACCCGACCCGCCTGCCCCGCGAGCAACGCAAGCCCGGAAACGCTCAGTGCCCCGCGATCACCGTCCGCACCACCGCGCGGTCGTCGCCGAGCACGATCAGCGCGAACAGCAGCTCTTCCAGGCTGTTCGCCTGCGACGTGCGCCGCGCCAGCAGCGGCGTGGCGCGCGGGTCGAGCACGACAAAGTCGGCCTCGTGGCCGGGGGTGAGATTGCCGACCGTGCCGCCCAGCCCCAGGGCCTGCGCGGCGCCTGCGGTGTGCAGCCACCACAGCCGCGACGGGGCCAGGCTCAGGCCGGGCTTGGTCTGGCCCTCGCGGCCCACGGTGTAGGCCGCCAGCATGGTGGCGAAGGGCGAGAAACTGGTGCCACCGCCGACGTCGCTCGCCAGGCCGTGGGGCACGCCCGTCCGCGCCGCGGCCACGAAGTCGAAGAAGCCGCTGCCCAGAAACAGGTTGCTGGTGGGGCTGACGGCCGCCGCCGTGCCGGTGGCGGCCAAGCGGGCGCGGTCCTCGTCGTCGAGATGGATGCAATGGGCGTAGACCGCACGCGGGCGCAGCAGGCCAAAGGCCTCGTACACCGCGAGGTAGCTCCGGTGGCCCGGAAACAGCTCGGCCACCCAGCGCACCTCATCGCGGTTTTCGGCCACGTGGGACTGGACCCACACGCCGGGGTGGCGCGCCGCGATCTCGCCCGCCCCGCGCAGCTGCGCCTCGGTGCTGGTGGGCGCAAAGCGCGGCGTGATGGCGTAGCCGAGACGGTCCACGCCGTGCCAGCGCGCGATCAGCGCTTCGGTGTCGGCCAGGCTTTGCTCGGTCTGGTCGCGCACGCCGTCGGGACTGTGGCGGTCCTGCAGCACCTTGCCGGTGATGAATCGCAGGCCGCGCGCGTGGGCTTCCTCGAAGGCCGCGTCCACCGAGGCGGGGTGCGAGGTGGCGAAGGCCAGCGCGGTGGTCACGCCGTGGCGCGCGAGCTCGTCAAAGAAAAAGGCCGCGACCGCGCGGGCGTGCGCCGGGTCGGCGAAGCGTGCCTCGTGGGGGAAGGTGTAGGTCTCCAGCCAGGGCAGCAGCCCGTCGGCCGGCGCGCCGATGATGTCGGTCTGCGGGTAGTGCACGTGCAGGTCGACAAAGCCCGGTGCGATCAGGTGACCGCGCCAGTCCTGCAAGGCCACGCCCGGGAACCGGTCGATGAGCGCATCGTGCGCTCCGGCTGCCCGCACCAGCGGGCGGCCGTCGTGACCGGGTCCGGTCACCAGCAGACCATCCGCGTCATACAGCGGACGGCCGTCGTCGTCGAAGCGCAGCAGCGCGGCGCGGTAGGCGTTCATGCCCTCACTGTAGCGGCGCGAGCGCCGCGCGGCATACCGCGCCCGGGATAGCTCCCATGCGTGCCGCCGCTTCAGCGCTCCACCGACCCCTGCACGCCCTCGACCAGCCAGTTCATGGTCTGCAGCGCGGGCTCGGCCAGCGTCTGGCCGGCTGCCAGGACGGTGCGGCCGCGGTTGTCGCGCAGACCGCCGGCCGGCGCCACGAACACCGGCAGACGACCCGCGGCCATGTCGGCCTGGCGGGCCATCACCTCGTCGCGCACGGCCTCCGGCACGCGGCGACCGAAGCCTTCGACGCGGATCATGCCCTCGGCCACGCCACCCCAGGTGCTGCCGCTGCGCCAGGTGCCGTCAAGCACGGCGCGCGTGCGGGCGGTGTAGTAGTCGCCCCAGCGGTGGGTGACGGCGGCCACCTGCGCGTCGGGTGCCACGTTGCGCATGTCGGAGTGGTAGGCCACGGCCAGGCGCCCGCGCTCCTGAGCCGCCACCATCACCGCGGTGCTGCCGGTGTGGAAGGCCAGCACCTCCGCACCCTGGTTCATCAGCGCCATCGCCGCGTCGCGCTCGCGCGGCGGGTTGAACCACTCGCCCAGCCACACCGCGCGCACCTGTGCGCGCGGGTTGACCGAGCGCATGCCCAGGGTGAAGGCGTTGATGCCCTGGATCACCTCGGGAATGGGGAAGCCGGCGACGTAACCGGCCACCGAGGCCATCCGCCCCGCCGCCACGCCGGCCAGATAGCGGCCCTCGTGGTAGCGCGCGTTGGCCGTGGCCACGTTGGGCGCGGTCTTGTAGCCGGTGATGCTTTCGAAGCGCACATCGGGAAACTCGGCCGCGACCTTCAGCGTGGGCTCCATGTAGCCAAAGCTGGGCGTAAAGATCAGGCGGTGGCCTTGGCGCGCGAGGTCGCGGATCACACGCTCGGCGTCCGGCCCTTCGGCCACGTTCTCCACGTAACGGGTCTCCACCCGCGGGCCCAGCGCGGCCTGCACCGCCTGCCGGCCCAGCTCGTGCTGCCGCACCCAGCCAGCGTCGGTGAGCGGCGCCACGTACACGAAACCCACTTTCAAGGGTTCGCTGGCGTGCGCCGTCGGGATCAGGGGCGACAAGCCCAGGGCTCCCGCGGCGCGCAGCCAGGCGCGCCGGGGCATGAGGTTTTTGTCCATGGTTGTCCTCGACATGGCTTCCGGTGAATGAAAAGCGCGCGCCGGGGAAGCACCGGCGCGCGCAGACCCGATTCTACGCAGCCGCGATCACCGCATCGATCTGCGCGTGGAGTGCCGCGCGGCGGGCGGGGTCAATGAAACTGGCGTCCACGCTGTGGCGGGCCAGCGCGATCACGTGCTCGCGCGAGAGGTCCAGCGCCTGCACCGTCTGCACGAAGTTGGCGTTGAGGTAGCCGCCAAAGTAGGCCGGGTCGTCGCTGTTGACCGTGGCGCACAGGCCGGCGTCGAGCAGGCGCTTGAGCGGGTGCTCGCGCAGGTCCTTCACCACGCACAGCTTCAGGTTGGAGAGCGGGCAGACGGTCAGGGGCGTGCGGCGGCGGGCCAGTTCAGCCACCAGCACCGGGTCTTCCAGCGCCCGGACACCGTGGTCGATGCGCTCGGCGCCGAGGTCGTTGAGCGCCTCCCACACGTAGGCCGGCGGCCCCTCCTCGCCCGCGTGGGCGACCACGCGCAGGCCCAGCGCGCGGCACCGCGCGAACACGCGCGAGAACTTGGACGGCGGGTGTCCGACCTCGCTGGAGTCGAGCCCCACGCCGATGAAATGCGCCCGGTACGGCAGCGCCGCTTCCAGCGTGGCGAAGGCGTCGGCCTCGCTGAGGTGGCGCAAGAAACACAGGATCAGCGCGCTGCTCAGGCCCAGCTCCGTCTGCGCGCGGTCGGCCGCGCGCCGCAGGCCGCGAATCACCACGCCGATGTCCACGCCACGCGCCGTGTGGGTCTGCGGGTCGAAGAACAGCTCGGCGTGCATCACCCGGTCGGCGTGGGCGCGCTGGAAGTAGGCCCACGCCATGTCCGCGAAGTCGTCCTCATGGAGGAGCACGCTCGCCCCGGCGTAGTAGATGTCGAGAAAACTCTGCAGGTTGGTGAACGCGTAGGCGGCGCGCAAGGCCTCCACGCTGGCATACGGGAGCGCGACCCCGTTGCGCTCGGCGAGCGCGAAGATGAGTTCGGGCTCCAGCGAGCCTTCGATGTGGATGTGCAACTCCGCCTTGGGCAGGGCGGCGGCGAGGGCGGCGGGGGTCATGGCGGGGCTCCGGGCGGCGATGGGTCGGGCAAGTGCGGGGTTGTGGGGGTGCGGGGGTATTGGGATGGGCGGTCAGCAGGTGCCCAGGGCGATCCCCAAGCGCTGCAGGTAGCGGCGGTAGGCGGCGCTGACGCGGTCCGCCGGCCCGTGCAGCTCGCGCACCGGACCAAGGCGGCCGATGGGCAAGGCGCGCGGCCGCTGCGATTCGACGATGGGCCGGTCCTGCGCGAACACGGCGTCCTGGAAGTCACGCAGCGCCTGATCGCTGGCGGGGTCGTTGTGGGTGGCCATCGCGAACCACGCGGTGCAGGCCTCCTCGCCATCGGGCCGGATGAACAAGGCGATGGCGTTGCTCACCGGATCGTCGGCACCGGCGCGCTTGGTGAGCACCGCGGCGAACGGGTGCGGCACCGCATAGTCGTAATCGACCGGCACGCCGGTGGAGGCGCTGGCGTGGGCCCGCGGCTGCCACGCCTGCGCGCTGGCCACCGTCACCCCGTGCGGCCCTTCGTCCACCCGGCCACCCTGCACCTGCGCGTGGCCGCGGTGACCGAGCCAGCCGTCGTGCACGAACCCGAAGTGGCTGAGGTCGAGGAAGTTTTCGACCAGCCGCGGCGCGCTGGTCGCCACCGCGTAGGGGCCGCACAACACCGAGCGCCACGCCGGATCGGCCGCGGCGTCGAAGGCCGGCGGCTCGTGCAGCAGGGCCGGCACCGCATCACCCGGTGCAGCCAGCCGCACCCAGACCAGCCCGTGGCGCTCCTGTGCCTCGAACCGGGTCGCCGCGTGGCCGGCCGGGGGCACGAAGTCCGGCGCAGCCGGCACGTGCAGACACCGCCCGGGGGCGCCCTGCCCGCCGAACTGCCAGCCGTGGTACGGGCACTCCAGCCGCGCGCCGTGCACCCCTGTGAGCACCCGGCCCAGCGAGAGCTGGGCCCCGCGGTGCGGGCAGCGGTCCGCCCAGGCATGGACCACCGTGTGATCGCGCCACAGCACCAGCGCCCGGTCCAGCAGCGACACGGCCAGCGGCCCGTCGCGCAGCGCGCGCGACGCGACCACGGGGTGCCAGAGTTGTTGCTCGATCATGTCCGCCCAAAAGAAAAGCTGCCCGGAGGCAGCTTGGATGAACGCCAACGGTCGGAGGCGTCGCGAGCGGGTGCCAGGCTAGGCGGACGGCGCGCAGGAACCGGAACGTACTCCCTGTACGTGAGGATTCCGAGCACCGCCCAACGACGCATGGCGCCCGCGCAGCAGCCGATCACTGCGGGACTTTGCCTTCGACGCCCTTGACGTAGAACTTCACACCGCCCAGGAACTTGTCGTCGGCGACCTGGCCTTTGGCCAGCACTTCCTTGCCGCTCTGGTCGACGATCGGGCCGGTCCAGGGGTGGAAGCTGCCGTCCTTCAGGCCAGCCTTGATCTTCTCGACCTTGGCCTTGATGTCGGCCGGCACGTCGTCGGCGATGGAGACCAGGTCGATGGCGCCGTCTTTGTGGCCCCACCACACGCCGCTGTTGCCGGTCCAGGTGCCTTCCAGGGCGTCCTTGGTGGCCTTGATGTAGTACGGCGCCCAGTTGATGATGGCCGAACCGAGGTGGGCCTTCGGGCCGTAGGCGGTCATGTCGGAGTCCCAGCCGAAGGCACGCTTGCCGGCCTTCTCGGCGGTCTGCAGCACGGCCGACGAGTCGGTGTTCTGGAACAGCACGTCAGCGCCGCCGTTGAGCAGCGAGGTGGCGGCTTCGGTTTCCTTCGGCGGGTCGAACCAGCTGTTGATCCAGACCACCTTGGTCTTGATCTTCGGGTTCACCGACTGCGCGCCCATGGTGAAGCTGTTGATGTTGCGGATCACTTCGGGGATGGGGATCGAGGCCACCACACCCAGCGTGTTGGTCTTGGTCATCGCGCCGGCGATCACGCCCGCCATGTACGCGCCTTCGTAGGTGCGACTGTCGTAGGTGCGCATGTTCTCGGCGCCCTTGTAGCCGGTGGCGTGCTCGAACTTCACGTCCTTGAAGTCGGCCGCGACCTTGAGCATCGGCTCCATGTAGCCGAAGGTGGTGCCGAAGATCAGCT
>Ga0209278_1000621_pt1 | contig 25854 bp, 24 predicted proteins | sample JI81BgreenDNA_FD_187504 | JGI IMG/M metagenome (GOLD analysis project Ga0209278, IMG submission 187504) | Wastewater effluent complex algal communities from Wisconsin, to seasonally profile nutrient transformation and Carbon sequestration -... | ecosystem: Engineered > WWTP > Effluent > Algae...
CGCCGGGGGTGTTTTCGGATCGTTACAAATGGCTGTCGCGGCGCCGCCGCAGCCGCCGAACGGCATACCGTTCGGGGGTATCTCAGCCGCCAGCCGTCGCGTCGGGCGTGCGCGCCGCGTGCAATTCGTCACGCGTTTTCAGGGCCGCGGCCCGCGCCGCGGCCGCAAAGTCGGCGCCGCGCGACGCGTACAGGATGGCGCGCGAGGAGTTCACCACCACATGCCCGGTGGTCACGCCGCCCTGTTCGCGCAGGCCGGCCTGCACCGTGGCGCGCGCATCCCCACCCTGGGCGCCCACGCCGGGGATCAGCAGCGGCAGCGTCGGGGCGAGTTCACGCACGCGGCGGATCTCGGCGGGGTAGGTGGCGCCCACCACCAGCCCGAGCTGGCCATTGAGGTTCCACGGGCCCTGCGCGAGCCGGGCGATGTGTTCATACACCCGCGGCTCGCCATCGACCCCGGCCAGTCGTTGCGCCTGCAGGTCGTCACCGCCGGGGTTGGACGTGCGGCAGAGCAGGAACGCGCCCTTGCCGTGGCGCCGGAGGTAGGGCTGCACCGAGTCGAAGCCCATGAAGGGCGACAGTGTCACGGCGTCGGCGCCGTAGCGCTCGAACGCTTCGATGGCGTACTGTTCCGCGGTGCTGCCGATGTCGCCGCGCTTGGCGTCCAGGATCACCGGCACGGTGGGCGCGGCGCGGCGGATGTGGGCGATCAGGCGTTCGAGCTGGTCCTCCGCGCGGTGGGCGGCGAAGTAGGCGATCTGGGGCTTGAAGGCCAGCGCGAGATCGGCGGTGGCATCGACGATGGCGCTGCAGAAGTCGGCAATGCGCGCCGGCTCACCGCGCCAGACCTCGGGAAACTGGGCTGGGTCGGGGTCGAGGCCCACGCACAGCAGCGATCCATTCTGGCGCTGCGCCGCGCCCAGCATGTCGAGGAAAGTCATGCCCGGATTTTAGGCGGCACCCCGGGTGGGTGACACCGCGCGCCGCGGGGCGCGCCTACACTGCCGGCCCATGCCCGTCATCAGCCGCCAACACACGATCCTGCTGGTCTGCCTCACCCTGGTGTGGGGCGTCAACTGGCCCATCATGAAGCTGGGCGTGACCGGGTTTCCAGGCATGAGTTTCCGCGCGCTCAGCATGTGGATCGGTCTGCCGGTGCTGGGGCTTTTCCTGTGGTGGCGGCGCGAGCCGCTGCGCGTGCCGCGCGCGCACTGGCGCGAACTGGCCTGGCTGACCGTGTTCAACATGCTGGTGTGGCACACGCTGGCGATCGTGGCCATCCAGTCGCTGTCCAGCGGGCGGGCCGCGATCCTGGGCTACACGATGCCGGTGTTCTCGGCGGTGGTTGGCGCGCTGCTGTTCAGCCAGCGCCTGTCGCCGCGCGCCTGGGCCGGCGTGGGCGCTGCGGCGCTGGCGGTGGTGCTGCTGCTGTGGCACGAGATCACCGCGCTCACCGGCCGGCCGCTGGCGGTCTTGCTGATGCTCGCCGCGGCGGCGGCCTGGGCGGTGGGCACGCAGATGATGCGCCGCACGCAGATACCGGCGTCCACGCTCGCGCTGAGCTTCTGGATGACGGTGATCACCACGCTGTGGATGACGGTGCTGGCTACCGCACTGGAAAGCCACCGCTGGCATTGGCCGAGCGCGGCGGTGTGGGGTGCCACGGTCTACAACGCGCTGGGGGTGTTTGCGTTCGCGCAGGTGGCGTGGCTGATCCTGGCGCGCGCGTTGCCGCCGATCGCGTCGACGCTGTCCGTGATGTTCATCCCGGTGCTGGGGGTGTTCAGCGGCGCCTGGTGGCTCGGGGAAGTCCTGCACTGGCAGGACTGGGCCGCGGTGGCGCTGATCATTGTGGCGATCGCCTCGGTGTTGTGGCCGGCGCGGCGCGCCGACGCCTGAGCGGCTCGGGCGACGCTCAGGCGGGCGGCGCGTCGAGCTGCTCCATCGCCAGGCACAGGTCGGCCCAGGCCTTACCCTTGTCCGCGGGGCTGCGCAACAGATAGGCCGGGTGGTAGCTCACCACGACCGGCACGCCCTCGTAACGATGCACCCGACCGCGCAGCTGGCCGATGGGCTTGTCGGTCTTGAGCAGGCTCTGCACCGCGAAGCGGCCCAGCGCGAGGATCAGCCGCGGTTGCACGAGCGCCACCTGACGCGCGAGGAAGGGCTCGCAGCGGGCCACCTCGTCGGGCTGCGGGTTGCGGTTCGACGGCGGCCGGCACTTGAGCACGTTGGCGATGAACACCGCGCGCTCGGCGTCGGGGGCTGTCCGGTCGCGCTGCACCGCGCGCAGCATCGCGTCGAGCAGCTGCCCGGCCGCGCCCACAAAGGGCTCGCCCTGCCGGTCTTCTTGTTCGCCCGGGGCTTCGCCCACAATCATCAGCGGCGCCCGCTCGTGGCCCACGCCGAACACCGTGCGCTGGCGCGTGCGGCACAGGCCGCAGGCTTGGCAGGCCGCCACCGCCGCCCGCAGCGCGGGCCAGTCCATGGCCTGGACCGGATCCGCGCGGCCTCGATCCGCCGCCAGGGGGACCGCGGCCGCGGCAGCCGCGCCCGGTGCGGCGGCGCGGGGCGGGGCCGCGATGGGCATCGGGGCGGGCGCAGGTGCCGCTGTGGACTCGGCCGGCTCGACCGCACGCACAACCGGCGCGCTGGCCGCCTTCGGCGCCCACACCCGCACACCCATCTCGGCGAGCATGGCGCGCTGGCGCGCGTCGAGGTCTTGTACCCAGCTCATGCGATCGGCGGGTGTTCGCGCAGGCCCGCCACCAGCGGCAGGCGCATGACGATGGCGTCCTCGCGCTGCGGGCCCGCCAGCGGGTAATAGCCCCGCCGCCGCCCGACCGCCTCGAAGCCGTGGGCCTCGTACAAGCGGCGCGCGGGCGTGTTGCTCTCGCGCACCTCCAGCCACAGCCACTGCGCCCGCTGGCCCCGCGACCACAGGGCGAGGGCGTCCAGCAGGAAGCGCGCCCAGCCCTGTCGCTGGTGCGCCGGGGCCACGGTGATGTTGAGCAGATGCACCTCGTCCACACCGGCCATGGCCACGAGGTAGCCCAGCAGCACGCGGCCGTCGGCGCGCGGCGGGTGCTCCGACTCGCCCGGCAAGGCCTCGCCGAGCAGCAGGATCGCCGGGTGACCGGCCTGCAGCGAGTCGCGGAAATGGCGCCGGCTCCACGGGTGGCCATAGGCGCGGACCTCGACCGCGTGGACGGCGTCCAGGTCGGCCTCGGTCATCGGCTCGAAGGCGATGCGGCGCGCCGCGCGGCCCGGGCGGGCGGGGTGCGGCTCGTTGAGCGGTGGCGCGGGCCACAGGCCGTGCGCCCAGTCGGGCAGCAGCGCGGCGTCGCTCATCGCGCTGCCTCCGATGCCGCCGCCTGCGGGGGCAAAGCGGCCAGCGCTTCCCGCTCCGCCGTGGTGCGCGCCACCTGATCGCGCACGTACAGCGGCAGCGCAGCGGCCGCCGGCACGGCCTCGCCCAGGGCCCAGTGCCGCGGGGCCAGGCGCAGCAGCGCGGCCGCGTCGGGCAGCGCGTCCACCCCCGGCGCGGGCAGCGTGCCCAGCCGCGCGCCGTAGGCCGTCCAGGCGTTGCCGGCCAACAGCGTGCCCGCGTCGGCCGCCACGGTGGCGCCGCGCAGCCAGCCGCCGAAGTCATCTGGCGCGCACAAGCGGGCGGGTGCCACCGGGGTCCAGCCCGCACCGTCGTGGTCGTAGGCCGCCACATACAACTCGTCCATGCGCGCGTCCAGCGCAGCCACGGCGCGCAGGGGGCCTGCCCGCTCCTGTGCGGCGCGGGCGGCTTCGGCCAGCGCGAGCAGCGTGTCGATGGGCAGCACCGGCAGGCCGTGGGGGCGGTGATCGTCGCGCGCACCATAGGCCAGGCCCTGGGCCACGGCGCACGCGGTGCGCAGCCCGGTGAAGGCGCCCGGGCCGCGACCAAACGCGATGGCCGTCAGATCGGTCAGCGCCCAGCCCGCTTCCTGCAACAGGCGCTGCACGGCCGGCAACAGGTCGCGCGAGGCCTGGGCGCCGCCCGCGCCGGTGTGTGACCACACCGGGTCGTCCGCCGATCCGGTGCCCAGCGCCACCGACAGCCGGTCGGTGCTGGACTCGATGGCGAGGAAGCGGGGCGGGGCGCTGGGAAGCATCGCCGGATTATCGGCCAGCCCCTGCGCGCGGGCCGGATAATGGACCGCGTGATGTCCCTCTACCGCGCTCTTTGCCGGCCGTGGGCGGTCGCCGCCTGGGCGCTGCTGCCCGCGGCGTTGACCGCGCCGCCCGCGCTCGCCCAATCCGCCCTGCCGGCGCCGGTGCTGCGCGCGCTGCAGCGCGCCGACGTGCCGCCCCAAGCCCTGGGTGCTTTTGTCGTGGCGCTCGATGTCCCCGGGCAGGTGCGCCTGCGTCACCATGCCGACCAGCCGGCCAACCCCGCGTCGGTGATGAAGCTGGTGACCACCTTCGCCGCGCTCGACCTGCTGGGCGCCGATCACACCTGGCGAACCCGGTTCTACACCGACGGCACGCTCGACAACGGCGCGCTGCGCGGCAACCTGTACATCCGCGGCGGCGGCGATCCCAAGCTCGTCATCGAGCGCCTGCAGGAGGCCTACGCCGCGCTGCAGGCGCAGGGTGTGCGGCTGATCCTCGGCGACATGGTGCTCGACCACAGCGCCTTCGAATTGCCCGCCACCGACCCCGGCGCGTTCGACGGCGAAGCCCTGCGCCCCTACAACGCCACGCCCGACGCGCTGCTCTTCAACTTCAAATCGGTCATCCTCAGCTTTCAGCCCGATCCGGCGGCTGGCGTGGCGCGCGTGCTCAGCGAGCCGCCCCTGGCCGGGTTGGCGATTGACGCGAGCGTGCCGCTGGACCGCCAGGCCCGCTGCGCCGACTGGCGGGGTGCCCTGCGCGCCCGCTTTGATGACCCCGACCGCATCCGGTTCGAGGGCCGCTACCCGGCGGCCTGCGGCGAGCTGAAGTGGCCGGTTGCCTACCACCAGCCCACCAGCTACGCCGCGCGCGGCTTCGAGGGCCTGTGGCGCGCCAGCGGCGGCCTGCTCACCGGTCGTGTGCGCGAAGGCCTCACGCCGACCAGCGCGGTGCTCCTCCATGAATCCCGGTCCCTGCCGCTGGCCGACGTCATCACCGACGTCAACCAGTGGAGCAACAACGTCATGGCCCAGCAGGTGTTCCTCACGCTCGGCCAGCTCTCGACCCAGGCCGCGCCGCAGCCCGCGCCCGGCCTCCCGCGGCGCAGCAGCTTCGAGCGCGCGCGCGAGGTCGTCAGCCAGTGGTGGGCCCGGCGCTTCGGCCCGCGGGTGCCCGCCCCGCTGGTGGACAACGGCTCGGGCCTCAGCCGCGACGAGCGCATCACCCCCGAGGCCCTGGGTGCGTTGCTGCGCCAGGCCGCCCAGCACCCGCAAGGCGCGGCCTTCGTGCAGTCGCTGGCGGTGGCCGGCGTCAGCGGCACCGCCCAACGCATCGCCCGCGACCCCCGCAGCCCGGCCCACGCCAACGCCTTCCTCAAAACCGGCACCCTGCGCGACGTCAGCGGCATCGCCGGCTACGTCAACGCCGCCAATGGCGCGCGCTATGCCGTGGTCGGCCTGATCAACCACCCCAACGCCAGCGCAGCCCGCCCCGCGCTCGAAGCCCTGGTGGAGTGGGTGGCCGCCCAGCCCGACTGACCACCCCCATGCCCGCCTGGCCCGACCTCATCGGCTTCGCCGCCGCCGCCCTCACCACCGCCAGCTTCATCCCCCAGGCCTGGCTCACCTTCCGCACCCGCGACGTCAGTGGCATTTCCCTGGGCATGTACAGCGCCTTCACGCTCGGCGTGGCGCTGTGGCTGGTCTATGGCCTGTGGCTCGGCGCCTGGCCGATCGTGGTGGCCAACGCCATCACCCTGGCGCTGGCGGCGGCGATCCTCGTGATGAAGTGGCGGTTTGGCGGTATTTCCGGCGGTACGATCCCGCCATCGGCATAAACCCGCTGGCCTCGGCCACCCCGCGGGACCTACCATCCGTCGGTTTCGAACGACCGTTCGGAAATCGACCAACCGAGGAGAGACTCATGCGTGTGCGTACCTGGCTGGCTGCTGCGGCAGCCGCTGCCCTGCTGGCCGCTTGCGGCGGGGGCGACGCCCCTTTCAGCTATGAAAAGACCGTCGTGTTCGGCGACAGCCTCAGCGATGTGGGCACTTACCAGGTGGGGTTTGTCGCCGGCAACGGCGGCGGACGCTGGACGATCAACGGCGTGCCGGACAACGACCTGTGGGTGGATCGCGTCGCCAGCAGCGTGGGCACCAGCCGGACCTGCGCCGCCGAAACCGGCCTGCAGCCCAACAACGGCATCCCGGCGGTGGCCGTCACCGCGGTGACGGGCTGCTTCAACTACGCCCAGGGCAGCGCCCGGATCACCAGCCCGCTCGGGCCGAACTCGGTGGCGCTGCAGTCGGCACCGTTCAACCAGACGACGCTCGGCTTGATGGCCAAGCCGATCCAGCAGCAGATCGCCCGCCACCTCGCGGTGAGCGGCAACCGCTTCAGCTCGCGGGATCTGGTGCTGGTGCTCGCCGGCGCCAACGACGTGTTCATGGAAGCCACGTTCAACGGGGCTTCCCCGGGCCTTGCCGTGGCCAACATGCAGCAGTACGGCACCGATCTGGCCAACCTGATCAAGAACCAGATCGTGGCCAACGGGGCCAAGCGCGTGCTCGTGCTCAATATTCCTTCCATCGCCGACACGCCCTTCGGCGTGGCGGCTGGTGCACCCACCGCAGCATTCCTGGACCAACTGGTGACCGCGTTCAACGGCCGGCTGGCGGCTGGGCTCGCCGGGGTGCCCGAGGTGCGTCTGGGCGATGCCTACACCGTGAGCCGCGATCAGGCGCTCAATCCGAGCCGTTACGGCATCACCAACCGCACCGACCGCGCCTGCAGCAGCGACCCGATGGTCAACCCGCTGGGTGGCTCGGCGCTGGTGTGCACCGCGACTCCCAACCGGCTGGCCGTCGGCGTGACCACCACCACCGCGCAGACCTATCAGTTTGCCGACGACGTGCACCCCACGCCCTACGGCCATCGCCTGCTCGCCGACTTCGCGCTGCAGCAGCTCTCGATCGCCGGCTGGCGCTAAACGCCCCCGCGCGGCGCGCCGCTCAGGCCGCCGCGCGTTGCAGCCGGTCGCGCACGCCGTCCCACGCCGGGTCGGCGGGTGGCGTTTCCACCCAGATCAGCTTCACACCGCGGGCGTCGAGCTCGCGCAGCGCAGCGAACAGTTCGTGGGCGCTGGCCGCGGCGTCGTCGGGCATGCGCCGCACCACCACGCCGGCGGCGGCTCTGATCGGTCGGCGGGCATAGACGGCGATGTGTGTCGCATCGCTGCCCAACACCTCCAGCGCGGTCTGCAACGACGCGCCGTCCATCAGCCGCACCCGCGCCCGCGGCGCGTAGTGCGAGGCCAGCGTGCCCGAGGCGCGCGGGCTGTCGCCATCCCGGTCGCGCAACGGCTCGCCGGCCACCCGCTCGATGTCGGCCGCACCGATCATGCCCGGGCGCAGCAACACGGGATGCCCGCGCGAGGCGTCGACGATGGTCGATTCAATCCCCACCGCGCAGTCGCCGCCGTCGATGACGAGCAGCGCCTCGTGGTCGAGCGAAGCGAATTCCTCCATCACGTGCGCGGCCCGCGTGGGGCTGACGCGGCCGAAGCGGTTGGCGCTGGGCGCGGCCACGCCGTGCACGCCCGCCGCACGCGCGGCCGACAACACCGCCTGCGCCACCGGATGCGCCGGGCAGCGCAGGCCGATGGCGGCCTGGCCGCCGGCCGCGGCGGCCGCGTGTTCCGCGCGGCGCGGCAGGATCAGCGTGAGGGGACCGGGCCAGAACTGCGCCATCAGGCGCTCGGCGAAGGCCGGCACCGACTGCGCGTAGCGGTCCACGCCCGCGCGCCAGCCGCGGCCGTCCGGCCCGGCAGCGAGGTGAACGATCAGCGGGTGGTCGGCCGGCCGTCCTTTGGCCGCGAACACCGCGGCGACCGCCGCCGGCTGGTCGGCGTCGGCGCCGAGTCCGTACACGGTCTCGGTGGGCAGGCCAATCAGCCGGCCCGCGGCCAGCTGGGCGGCGGCCTCGACGGGCGCCTGCGGGTCGGCGGCGTCGAGGAGGCGCGGCATGGCGGCGGGCGAAAAAGGCGGCGGGCGCGTGTCCGCGCGGGCTCAGCCGTCCAGCCCGGGCAGGCCCAGCAGCGCCAGCGCCTGGGCGGCGGTGGATCGCACCGCCGCCACGTCGGGCCCGGTCACGGTGAGGTGGCCTATCTTGCGGCCGCGGCGCGCGCTCAGCTTGCCGTACAGATGCAGGTGGGTGCCCGGCAGGGCCAGCACGGCGGCCCACGGTGGCGACAGTGGCGCGTCGCCGGCGGCGGGCCGCGCGCTGTGGGCGTCGTACCAGAGGTCACCCAGCAGGTTGATCATGATGGCCGGGCTGTGCTGGCGCGGCGTGGGCAGCGGGAGCCCGGCGAGCGCGCGCACCTGCGCCTCAAACTGCGACAGATCGCAGGCGTCCATCGTGTAGTGGCCGCTGTTGTGCGGGCGCGGCGCCATCTCGTTGACCACCAGCGTGGGCGTGCCGTTGGCGTCGTCCACGATGAAAAACTCCACGCACAGCACGCCCACGTAGTTCAGCTCGGCCGCGATCGCCTCGGTGGCGCGCTGCGCCTGTGCCGCCAGCGCGGCGTCCACCGCGCCGGGGTAGGCCTCGGTCAGGGCCAGGATGCCGTCGCGGTGGGTGTTTTTCTGCACCGGGAAGCTCACGCACTGGCCGTCGGCGCCGCGCGCCACGATCACCGAGCACTCGGCCCGCAAGGCCAGCCGCTTTTCCAGCACGCAGGGCACGCGATGGAGCGACTCCCAGGCGGCCGCGAGCTCGGCGCGGTCGTTCACCCGCACCTGACCTTTGCCGTCGTAGCCCAGGCGGGCCGTCTTCAGGATGCCGGGCAGCAGGTCGCCCGGGACCGCGGCGAGCAGTTCGGGCGTGTCGATCGCGGCGTAGGGCGCGGGGTGCACGCCGCTGCGCGGTGCGCTGCGCACGAAATGCGCCTTCTCCCGCACGCGGTCCTGCGCGACCGCCACGCAGGCGGACGCCGGGGCCACCGGCCGGTGGGCGCCGAGCGTGAAGAGCGCGCCGGCCGGCACGTTCTCGAACTCGGTGGTGATGGCCTCGCAACGCTGCATCAGCTGCGCCAGGCCCTGCTCGTCGTCGTACGCGGTCTGGATGTGGAAATGGCTGACGAGCCCGGCCGGGCTGGCTGGGTCGGGGTCCAGCACGGCGGTGAAATAGCCCATGGCCTGCGCGGCCTGCACGAACATGCGGCCCAGCTGGCCACCGCCCATGACGCCCAGGGTGATTTGCTGGCCGGTGGCCGACAGGCTGCCGGGCAGAAGGGTCTTCATCATGGTCGTGTCCTCAGGCGGTGGGCGGCAGGGTCATGGCGCGCGCGGCGGTGGTCTGCGCGGCGCGGAAGGCCTGCAGCCGCTCGCGCAGCGCCGGGTCGTGGTTGGCCAGCAGGGCCACGGCGAACAGGGCCGCGTTGGCCGCGCCGGCCGCCCCGATGGCGAAGGTCGCCACCGGCACGCCCTTGGGCATCTGCACGATGCTGTGCAGCGAGTCCACGCCCTGCAGGTGGCGGCTGGCCACCGGCACGCCGAGCACCGGCACCACCGTCTTGGACGCGATCATGCCCGGCAGGTGCGCCGCACCGCCGGCGCCGGCGATGATGGCCTGCAGGCCACGCCCGGCGGCCGCCTCGGCGTAGGCAAACATGTCGTCCGGCATGCGGTGCGCCGACACCACCTTCGCCTCGTGGGGGATATCGAATTCCTGCAGGATCTGCACGGCGTGTTGCATGGTGTCCCAGTCGCTGCTGGAGCCCATGACCACGCCCACGGCGATGGGGTTCATGTGGGGCGCTTTCGAGGGGGAAGCCGCCGGAGCGCGGGCTCCGGTAAAGTCGTGATTTTACGGTTCGCCCCCCACCCGCCATGATCGACGTCACCATCGCCAACTTCGAAGCCGAGGTCATCGAAGCCTCCCGCCACACCCCGGTGCTCGTCGACTTCTGGGCGCCGTGGTGCGGCCCGTGCAAGGTCATCGGCCCGCTGCTGGAAAAGCTCGAAGCCGCTTACGGCGGGCGCTTCAAGCTGGTCAAGATCGACTCCGATCAGGAGCAGCAACTCGCCGGTGCCTTTGGCATCCGCAGCATCCCCACCTGCGTGCTGATGAAGAACGGGCAGCCGGTCGACGGTTTCATGGGTGCGCTGCCCGAGGGCCAGATCCGCGCCTTCCTCGACAAGCATGTGCCCACCGAGGGCGAACAGCAGGCCGAGGAAGACGACGCCGCCGCGCAGGAGGCGCTCGTGGCCGGTGATGTGGACGCCGCGCTGGACAAGCTGCGCGCGGCGGTGCAGGCCGATCCCGCCAACGACGATGCGCGCTTCGATCTCGTCAAGCTGCTGCTGGAGGTGGGGGACGACGACGAAGCCAAGGTGGCCTTCGCCCCGGTGATCGCCAAGGCCGCCGGCGTGCGCCGGCTCGATTCCCTGCGCCGCTGGATGGCCGCGCGCGATGCGCAGGCCGACGTGGCCGACCCCAACGCGCAGGCCGCCGCGCTGCAGGCGCGCATCGCCGCCAACAAGCGCGATTTCGAGGCTCGCTTTGCGCTGGCCCAGCTCTACTGGGCGTTCAACGAGCCCACCGCCGCGATGGACGAGCTGCTGGAAATCCTGATGCGCGACAAGGCCTGGAACGAAGACCTCGCCCGCAAGACCTTCATCGCCGTGCTCGACGTGATCGAACCGCCCAAGCCCAAGGTGGCCGAAGGCCAGGTGCCGCCGGAAGACCCGACGGTGGCGACCTACCGGCGCCGGCTCTCCAGCGTGGTGCTGAGCTGAATCGCCGGGCTGGCGGTGTCGCCCCGGCCGCGGGTCAGCCGGTCAGGCGGCGCAGCGCTTCCTGGTACTTCTCGGCGGTCTTCTCGATGACCTCGCGCGGCAGCCGCGGGGCCGGTGCGGTCTTGTCCCAGGGTTTGCCACCGACGGTGGCGGTCTCCAGCCAGTCGCGCAGGTACTGCTTGTCGTAGCTCGGCGGATTGCTGCCTTCGCGGTAGCTCTCGGCCGGCCAGTAGCGGGAGCTGTCGGGCGTGAGCACCTCGTCCATCAGCACCACGCGGCCTTGCGCGTCCAGGCCGAATTCGAACTTCGTGTCGGCGATGATGATGCCCTTCTCCAGCGCGATGGCCGCCGCCGCCTGGTACAGCGCGATGGCGGTGTCCCGGATCTGCGCGGCCACGCGCTCGCCGACCATGGCCACGGTGCGTTCGTAGGTGATGTTCTCGTCGTGCTCACCGACCTCGGCCTTGGCCGCCGGCGTGTAGATCGGCGCCGGCAGGCGCGAGGCGTTTTTCAGGCCCTCGGGCAGCGGCACGCCGCACACCGAGCGGCTTTCCTGGTACTCCTTCCAGCCGCTGCCTGCCAGGTAGCCGCGCACGACCGCCTCCACCGGGATCGGCTTGAGCCGCTGCACCAGCATCGAACGGCCCGCCACCTGCGGCACTTCCGCCGGCGACACCACGCTCTCGGGCGCGTCGCCGGTCAGGTGGATCGGGCAGATGTTGAGCCCCTTGGGGCCCAGCCGGTCGAACCAGAACAGCGAGAGCTGCGTCAGCAGCGCGCCCTTGCCCGGGATCGGCTCGCCCATGATCACGTCGAACGCGCTGATCCGGTCGCTGGCGACCATCAGGATGCGGTCATCGCCCACGGCGTAGTTGTCGCGCACCTTGCCGCGCGCCAGCAGCGGCAGGGAGGTCAGGTTGGAGGTGTGCAGGGCGGTCGTCATGGCGGGCGGGGCAAGAAAAAGGCCCGTTGAACGCTCAACGGGCCCGGTGCGGTTCGGCCGGATTATCGCAAGTTCGCGGCGCTCAGTGCACGACCTGGGCCAGCTCGCCGGCGCTGTATTTCTGCGCCATCACGCTCAGCGGCATGCCCTTGACCTTGCCGCCTTGGCCTTCGCAGCCGAATTCGAGGTAGCGCGCCTTGCAGACCTGCTTGGCGGCTTCGCGGGCGGGCTTGAGCCACTCGCGGGCGTCGAACTTGTCCGGGTTCTCGGCCATGAACTTGCGCACGGCGCCGGTCATCGCCAGGCGGATGTCGGTGTCGATGTTGATCTTGCGCACGCCGAACTTGATGGCTTCCTGGATTTCCTTGATCGGCACACCGTAGGTCTGCTTCATCTGGCCGCCGTACTGGTTGATGATGTCCAGCAGCGCCTGCGGCACCGACGAGGAGCCGTGCATCACCAGGTGGGTGTTGGGGATGCGGGCGTGGATTTCCTTGACGCGGCCGATGGCCAGAATGTCGCCGGTGGGCGGGCGGCTGAACTTGTAGGCGCCGTGGCTGGTGCCGATGGCGATGGCCAGGGCGTCGAGCTGGGTGGCCTTGACGAACTGCGCGGCCTCTTCCGGGTCGGTCAGCATCTGGCTGTGGTCGAGCTTGCCGGCCGCGCCGATGCCGTCTTCCTCGCCGGCATCGCCGGTTTCCAGGTTGCCCAGGCAGCCGAGTTCACCCTCGACCGTCACGCCGACCCGGTGCGCCATCTCGACGACGCGACGGGTGACGTCCACGTTGTAGTCAAAGGACGCCGGCGTCTTGCCGTCTTCCATCAGCGAGCCGTCCATCATCACCGAGCCGAAGCCCAGGTCGATGGCGCCCTGGCAGACGGTGGGGCTGGTCCCGTGGTCCTGGTGCATCACCAGCGGAATGTGCGGGTAGCTCTCCACCGCCGCCTGGATCAGGTGCTTGATGAAGGGCTCACCGGCGTATTTGCGGGCGCCGGCACTGGCCTGCAGGATCACCGGCGCGCCGACCTCGTCGGCCGCGGCCATGACAGCCTGCACCTGTTCGAGGTTGTTGACGTTGAACGCCGGAATGCCGTAGCCGTGGGTGGCGGCGTGGTCGAGCAGTTCGCGCATGGAAACGAGCGGCATGGATATCCCCTGGACAGGTTGGCGGTGGTGGTGGGCGCGGGTGAAACGCCGTGGCGTGGCGCGCGGCCGGGACCGGTTTTCCGGGGGCTGCGTCGGCTTGGCGGGGGCGTTTCGCCGGTTTGGTAACCGGTTGGTAACCCGCGATTTTAGCCACCCCGGCGGGGCGGGCCCGCGTGATCAAGTGCGCGCTGGCGGGGTCTTCAGGAAGGCGTCGAGCCGGTCGAGCACCGGCGCCAGACCGCGCAGCGGTCGCGCCAGCGCGCCGATCAGGGTGGTGTGGCTGACGCGCTCGAACAACTCCACGTTCACCGGCACGCCGCGCGCGGCCAGCGCCTCGCCGAGCTGCACCGTGTTGCGCTGCGGGTTGACCAGCAGGTCGCTGCGCGCCGCCAGCAGCAGCACGCGGTGGCGCGCAGCGACCGAGGTGACCGACCCGGCGGCGGTGGCGTGGAACAGGGGCTGGGAATCGGGCGGCGTGTCGGGCCAGTTGAAGGCCGTCTGCACGTCGCGCAGCCCGATCGGCAGGAAGTCGTACGGACCCGCCAGCCCGGCCCAGCCGGCCAGCGCCGCCGGCGCCAGCCCCACCTCGCCCAGCCAGCGCGGGTCCAGCGCCATCATGGCGGCGTTGTAGGCCCCGGCGCTGTGGCCCACGGTGTGCAGGCGGCGGGGATCGGCACCCAGGCGCGCGGCGTGGTCGTGTGCCCAGCGGACGGCGCGCGCGCAGTCCTGCAGGAAGGTGGGGTAGCGCACCGCGGGGCTCAGTCGGTAGTCGGCCACCACGGTCACGATCCCGCGCGAGGCCAGCGCTTCGCCGACGAACCGGTAGTCGGCCCGGTCGCCGCTGCTCCAGCTGCCGCCATAGAAAAACACCGCCAGCGGGGCGCCGTTGCCGCTGGCCAGGGCCGCCGGACGGTACACGTCCAGGCGCTGGCGCGGGTCCTCGCCGTAGGCCTGATCGGCCAGGACGGTGTGGGTGTCGGGCGACACGGTGGCGTTGATCAGCCGCAGGGGTGAACAGGCCTGCAGCAGCGGCGCCAGACCGAGCAGCGCCAGCCAGCGGCGTGTGCGCGATGGCGGGTCGGCGGCGGGCGGGGTGGGCGGCATGGTGGGGTTACGCGGTGCGGCAGGCGCTGGATTCATCCCGCCCGCCTCCCATTGCACCACCGCCGGGGAAACCTCAGCGCGCCTGGCAGATTTTCAGCGTGTTGGTGCCACCGGCCTGCCCCATGGGCTCGCCCACGGTGATGGCGTACACGTCGCCGGTCTGCACGATGCCGCGGCGCTTGAGATGCGCCTCGGCATCGGCCAGCGCGGTGTCGCGGTCGGTGCTGGTGTCCATCAGCAGCGGACGCACGTTGCGGTAGAGCGTCATGCGCCGCTGCGTGGTCAGGTTGGGCGTCATGGCGTAGATCGGCATGCGCACGTGGTGGCGGCTCATCCACAGCGCGGTGGAGCCCGAGTCGGTCAGGGCGACGATGGCCTTGGCGCCGAGGTGGTGGGCGGTGAACAGCGCGCCCATCGCGATCGACTGGTCGATGCGCTTGAAGGTCTTGCCCTTGAAGTCGTTGCTCAGCTCGTGGTAATCGGCCTTTTCGGCTTCCGAGCAGATGGCCGCCATTTCCTTCACCGTCTCCAGCGGGTATTTCCCGGCCGCCGTCTCGGCGCTGAGCATGACCGCGTCGGTGCCGTCGAGCACGGCGTTGGCCACGTCGCTGACCTCCGCGCGGGTGGGCACCGGGTTCTGGATCATGCTCTCCATCATCTGCGTGGCGGTGATCACCACCTTGTCCATCTCGCGGGCGAGCTTGATCATGTGTTTCTGCAGCGCCGGCACCGCGGCGTTGCCGACCTCCACCGCCAGGTCGCCGCGCGCGACCATGATCCCGTCGGAGACCTTCAGGATGTTGGGCAGCTCGGGGATGGCTTCGGCGCGCTCGATCTTGGCGATCAGGCCGGGCTTGTGGCCGCCGCCGGCCACCGCGCACAGCTGGCGCGCCAGCTCCATGTCGGTCGCATTCTTCGGAAAACTCACCGCCACGTAGTCCGCCCTCAGGCCCATGGCGGTCTTGATGTCGTCCATGTCCTTGGCGGTGAGGGCCGGCGCCGTCAGGCCGCCGCCCTGTTTGTTGATGCCCTTGTTGTTGGACAGCTCGCCACCGACCTTCACCGTGGTGTGCACCGCCGGACCGACCACCTTGTCCACGGTCAGCACGATCAGGCCGTCGTTGAGCAGCAGCGTGTCGCCGGGCTTCACGTCCCGCGGCAACTCCTTGTAGTCCAGGCCCACGCCCTGTTCGTCGCCGGGTTCGGCGCGCGCGGCATCGAGCACGAACGGCTGGCCGTTGACCAGCATCACCTTGCCGTGCGCGAACTTGCCGACGCGGATCTTCGGACCCTGCAAGTCGGCCATGATGCCCACCTCGCGGCCCGCGCGCTGGGCCGCTTCACGCACGAGTGCTGCGCGGTCGATGTGGTCTTGCGCGGTGCCATGCGAAAAGTTCAGCCGCACCACATTGACGCCGGCGCGGATCATCTCCTCGAGCAGGGCGGGATCGCTCGACGCGGGGCCGAGGGTGGCGACGATCTTGGTGGCGCGCAAAGGCATGAAGCGGTCTCCGGGTGACAGGGGGTGTCTGATTATGGGGTGGGCGCGTGACGGGCCGCGGCGCGTTCGGCTTGCACCAGCGGCCACAGCGCCCACAGCCCGAGCGCTGGTCCGAGCGCCAGCCATGGCACCAGCGCGCCCATCGGCACCCGCGTGGACAGACCCACGAACAGCAGGATGCTCGCGATCGAGATGGCGAAGCCGATGCTGTTGGTCAGCGTGAGCACGCTGCCCACCGCCTGCGGCGGCGCATTGCGGGCGGTCAGCGTGCTGAACTGCGGTGAATCACCCGCCACCGTGATGCCCCACAACACCAGCCAGCCATAGAAGAGTGCGTCGGGCGCGCCGAGCATCAGCGGCGCCGCCAGGCAGCACAGCCCGCTGGTGGCCAGCTGGCTGCCCGCCACGCGCGCGCTGCCCCAGCGCTGCGCCACCCAGCCGCCGCCGGCGCAGCCCAGCGCGCCGGCGCCCAACACCGCAAAGGCCGTCCACGACAGCGCCGTGCCCTCCAGCCGCGTGGCCAGGATCAGCGGCACCAGCACCCACATCGTGTACAGCTCCCACATGTGACCGAAGTACCCCAGCACCGAGCTGCGCACCCGCGCGTCGGTCCACAACGTGGCAAGCGCCCGCCACTGCAGCGAGGTCACGCGGGCCGCCGCGCCCGGCGGGTCGGGCGTGGCCACGAACAGCAGCAGCCCACCGGCCGCCGCCAGCGCCGCCACGCCCAGCATCAGCGTCGGCCACGGCAGCGCGTCGCCAAGGGCGCGCAGCGCGTGGGGGCTTGCCGAGCCCAGCACCAGCGCCCCAATCAGAAAGCCGAGCGCTGCGCCCAGCCCGCGCGTGTACCACTGCGCGGCGATCTTCATCCCCACCGGGTAGATGCCGGCCAGGAAGAAGCCGGTCGCGAAGCGCCACAGCATCAGCGCACTCTGGTCGCGCACCATCGCCCAGGCGCCCACGGTGCACGCCGCCCCCGCGAGTGCGCAGACCAGAAACACCGCGCGCGGCCGGAAGCGGTCGGCGATGGCCAGCAGCGCGAACACCAGCGTGCCCAGGATGAAGCCGAACTGCAGCGCGGAGGTGAGCGTGCCGACCGCGGCGGTCGACCAGCCCAGCTCGCGCTGCAGGTCCGGCATGACGGCATTCACCGCGAACCACAGCGAGGTGCCCAGCAGCTGCGCCAGCACGATGACGGGCAGGACGTGGCGGGGGATGTGGGTGGTGCTCATGAGCGGCGCATGGGCGTGAACGCCTCAAACTCCCAGCTGCGCATCGCCAGCACCAGCGTGTAGCCCTCGCGGTCGCGTTCGGCGAGTTTCTGGTCGGTCTGGTGTTGTTGCGCGAAGTCGGCGGCCAGGCGCTGCAGCCGCTCCACGAACAGCGGCGCCAGCGCCCGGCTGATGGAGCCGTGCACCAGCTGCAGGCCCTCGCCGGCGCCGTCAAAGCCGCCCGCGAAATAGTCCAGCAGGGCGTGCTCGCGGAAGTAGTTCATCACCGGGCCGTGAGGCCGCCAGCGGAAGGTCTTGGCCAGCTTGAGCCGGTAGCGGTTGAGCGGGCGCAGCTCGATGATGCCGATGCGGTCGAGCTGGGCGAGGTACTTGATGCCCTCGGCCGGGGTGAGCCGGTAGGTCGCGGTGATCTGCTCCAGCGTCCATTGGCTGAGCACGCAGATCGCCACGAGCAGCAACTTCTTGTCCGCCACCACGGCGCGTTCCTGCTCGGCGCTGAGTTCGCGCAACAGGGGCTGCGCATCCGCCACCCGCCGGGCGAGGTCCGCAAAGTCAAGCTTCAGCGCCCGGCACACCGCGTCCACCCGCGACAGCGGCATGTCCCCGCGCGCCAGCATGCGTTTGACGCTCGACTCCGCCATGCCCAGCGCACGCGCCAGATCGGCGTAGGTCATGCCCGCGGACTTGAGTTCGAGCTTGATGGCCGCGATGAGGTCGGTGGTGGTGCTCATGGGAGGGCAAAAGGCTCAGGGTATCGTCAGAAGATACTGGAATGGCCGCGGTGGCGCACTGCGTCGAAACCCGGGGGTACGCACGACGGGTGTCGCGGATGCTGTCGATTGCGGCGCCGGCGTGCGCCACCATTCCCGGTTGATGCAGGAGCCCGTTCATGACCGCCACCCCGATCCCCGTCCCCACCAGCCAGTTCTCCCTGCTGAGCCAGCGCCGGTTCGCGCCGTTTTTCTGGGTGCAGTTCCTCGGGGCGGGCAACGACAACGTGTTCAAGTTCGCCTTCACTGTGCTGGTGACGTATCAGGTGCAGGTGGCGTGGCTGCCCCCGGCGATGGCGGGACTGGTGATTGGGGCCTTGTTCATCCTGCCGTTCCTGTTGTTCTCGGCCACCAGCGGCCAGCTGGCCGACAAGTACCCCAAGGAGCGGCTGATCCGTCTGGTGAAGGACCTGGAGATCGCGATCATGGTGCTCGCGGGCTGGGGCTTCTGGATGCAGCAGATCCCCGTGCTGCTGGCCTGCGTGTTCCTGATGGGCCTGCATTCCACGCTGTTCGGGCCGGTGAAGTTTGCCTACCTGCCGCAACACCTGAGCGAGCGCGAGCTCACCGGCGGCAACGGCATGGTGGAGATGGGCACCTTCGTGGCGATCCTGCTGGGTAATGTGGCCGGTGGGCTGCTGATCGCGATGCCGGCGGTGGGCAGCCATTACGTGGCGGCGACCTGCGTGTTGCTCGCCGTCGCGGGCCGGGTGCTGGCGCAGGCCGTGCCGCTGTCGCCGGCGACCGACCCGGGGCTGTCGATCAACTGGAACCCGTTCACCGAAACCTGGCGCAACCTCAAGCTCGCGCACGGCAACGTGGTGGTGTTTCGCTCGCTGCTGGGCATCAGCTGGATGTGGTTTTTCGGCGCCGTGTTCCTGAGCAATTTCCCCAGCTTCGCGCGCGACGTGCTGCACGGCAACGAGCAGGTGGCCTCGCTGCTGCTGGTGGTGTTTTCCGTGGGCATCGGGGCGGGCGCGCTGTTGTGCGAGGTGTTGAGCCGCCGGCATGTGGAGATCGGTCTGGTGCCGCTGGGCGCAATCGGCATGACGGTGTTCTCGGTGGACCTCTACCTGGCCTCCCGCGGCCTGCCCACCGCGCCGGAGGGCGGCTTCACCCTCGCGGGCTTCCTCGCCGCAGCGGCGCACTGGCGGGTGCTGGCCGACCTGGCGCTCTTGTCGCTGTTTGCGGGCATCTACAGCGTGCCGATGTACGCGCTGATCCAGATGCGCAGCCAGTCCACACACCGCGCCCGCATCATCGCGGCCAACAACATCCTCAACGCGCTGTTCATGATCGCCAGCGCGCTGCTCGCCGGCTTGCTGCTGCAGCTGGGATTCAGCGTGACCGAGCTGTTCCTGCTGGTGGGCTTGGCCAACGCGGTGGTGGCGGCTTACATCTTCCTGCTCGTGCCCGAGTACCTGTTGCGTTTCGTGGCCTGGATCGCCTCGCGGCTGGTGTACCGCTTTCGCGTGCGCGGGGATGAACACCTGCCCACCGCCGGCGCTGCGGTGCTGGTGTGCAACCACGTGAGCTTTGTCGACGCGGTGCTGCTGATGGCGGCCAGCCCGCGCCCGATCCGCTTCCTGATGGACCACCGCATCTTCCGCGTGCCGGTGCTCGGGGCGCTTTTCCGGCTGGCCAAGGCGATCCCGGTGGCGCCCCAGAAGGAAGACCCGGTCGCCTATGAGGCGGCATTCCGGGCGGCCGCGCAGGTGCTGCGCGACGGCGATCTGCTCGGCATCTTCCCGGAAGGCGGCATCACCCGCGATGGCACGCTGCAGCCGTTCAAGGGCGGCGTGGCCAAGATCCTCGAGCAAGCCCGGTCCGACGGCCTCGGCGCGGTGCCGGTGGTGCCCATGGCCCTGACCGACCTGTGGGGTTCGTTCTTCAGTCGCGTCGAGCGCCGCGCCGGCGAGCCCACGGCCATGGTGCGGCCGTTCCGCCGCGGTGTGTGGAGTCGCGTCGGGCTCAACGTCGGTGCGCCGCTGCCGGGCGTGGACGGGCTCACGCCCGAGACGCTGCGCGAGCGCGTGGCCGCGCTGATCGCCCTCTCGTGAGCTAGATCGCCACCCGTGTACCCAGCTCCACCACCGCGTTGAGCGGCAGGTGGAAATGGTCCGCCGCACTGCCGGCGTTGCGGCTCATGGCCGCAAAGAGTCGCTGACGCCAAGCCCCGGCCCGGCCGCCCGCGCGCGGCACCACCGCCTCTCGGCTGAGAAAGTAGGTGGTCTCAAAGGCCGGGATCCGCAGGCCGTGGGATGCAGCCAGTTCCAGTGCCTGCGGGACATCCGGTGTGTTCATGAACCCGAAGCGCAGGGTCACCCGCCAGAACCCATGGCCCAGGGGTTCGACCTCGATGCGGCGTTCCATCGGCACCCAGGGCTCCTCCTCGAACACGACAGTGAGCACCACGTTGCGGGCGTGCAGCACCTGGTTGTGGCGCAGGTTGTGCAACAGCGCCTGCGGCACGGTGGTGGGATCGGCCACGGCAAACACGGCGGTCCGATCGGCACGGGGCACGGTCCGCGGATCGAGCTGATCGATGAACGACTGCAGTTCGACGCCCTCGCGCTGAATGCTGTCGATCAGTTGCTGGCGACCGTGGGCCCAGGTGCTCATCAGTGCGAACAGCGCCAGGCCCAGGGCCAGCGGGAACCAGCCGCCGTCAAAGAATTTGATGGCACAGCCCGCCACCAGCAGGGCGTCGACCGCGAGGAAGAACACGGTGGCTCCCACAGCGAGCGGCCTTGGCAGTCGCCAGGCGCGGCGAATGACAAAGTAGGTCAGCACCGTGGTGATCATCATCGTGAGCGTCACGGCGATGCCGTATGCGCCCGCCAGCGCGGAGGAGCTGCCGAAGAAAAGCACGGCGGCGATCACGCCGACCAGCAATGCCCAGTTGACCGCGGGCATGTAGATTTGGCCGATCTCGCGCGCCGAGGTGTAGCGGATGGTCATGCGGGGCAGGAAACCCAGCTGGATGGCCTGTTTGGTCAGCGAGTAAGCGCCCGAGATGACGGCCTGCGACGCGATGATGGCGGCCAGCGTGGCCAGCACGAGGGCGGGCAGCACCCAGGCGTCCGGGAAGAGCCGGTAGAACGGGTTGTCGATGGCGGCAGGATTGCCCATCAGCAGCGCGCCTTGGCCGAGGTAGTTCAAGGCCAGGCCGGGCAGCACCAGTCCGGTCCAGGCGATCTGGATCGGTCGGCGCCCGAAGTGGCCCAAGTCGGCGTAGAGCGCCTCAGCGCCGGTGAGCGCCAGCACGATCGCGCCCACCGCGGCAAACAGCTGCCAGCCTCGATCTGCCATGAAGTTCCAAGCGTGGATCGGGTTGAGGGCGGCAAGAATGGCCGGCTGCTGCACGATCTGCACCACACCGGCCACGCCCAGGACCACAAACCACAGCACGATGATCGGGCCGAACCAGCGCCCCACGGCCGCCGTGCCGAAGCGCTGCACCATGAACAGGCTGATCAGGATGACCAGGGTCAGCGGCACCACATAGGCCTCCAGCGCCGGGGTGATCAGGACGAGCCCTTCCATCGCACCCAGCACGGAGATGGCCGGCGTGATCAGGCTGTCGCCGTAGAAGAGGGTCGCACCGAACACCCCCAGCAACAGAAGCGCGCGGCGCAGCGCCGGTCTGTCCCGCGTCGCACGTGCGGCCAAGGCGGTGAGCGCCAGCCCACCGCCCTCGCCGTGGTTGTCCGCACGCAGGATGAGAGTCACGTACTTGAGGGTCACCACCAGCATCAGGGCCCAGAAGATGACGGAGATGGCGCCCACCAGATGTACAGCGTCCAGCGGTACGCCGGTGTGCGGAGCAAAGACTTCTTTGACGGTGTAGAGCGGGCTGGTGCCGATGTCGCCATAGACCACACCGATGGCGCCGAGTGTCAGTGCGCCCAAAGCCTGGCGTCGGGGAGAGGGGGAAGCGGAGGTCATGCCTTTGCCTGAAGTGGACAGGTCGGCATGTTCCGGGCGCGGACATCAGGAACGCATAAGTCCCCGGTTCGGATCAAGCGTCAGGGTTCGCTTTCAGTGAGTCGATAACCCACGCCGGGTTCGGTGATCAACAGTTGGGGGTCGGCAGGGTCTGTTTCCAGTTTCGCGCGCAGTTGCGCCATGTAGAGCCGCAAGTAGTGGGTGTGGTGGCTGAACTCGGCCCCCCACACGTCCACCAGCAACTGCCGGTGTGTCACGACACTGCCTGCCTGCCGCACCAGCCGGGCCAGCAGCCGGTATTCGGTGGGGGTGAGGTGGACATCCTGGCCGTCCCGCTGCACCCGACGCGCTGCCAGATCGATGTACACGCCGGCGAGGCGGTACCGAAGTATCGCTGGCTGGGCGGTCCGTCCCCGGTGCCTCAACGCGACCCGCATGCGGGCCAGCAACTCGGCCAAGCTGAATGGCTTGATCAGGTAGTCATCGGCGCCGGCATCAAGCAACTGCACCTTTGGCCCTTCGTCCATGCGGGCGGATATCACCAATACCGCCGTGGCGGATTGCCGCCGCAGCTCGGCTAGCAAGGTGGCGCCCTCGCCGTCGGGCAGTCCCAGGTCCAGCAGCACCAGATCAATACCGGCATCGGCCGGCGCGTGAGCCAGGAGGGCGCGGGCATCGGCCAGGCTGGCCGCCGCCGCGACACGATAGCCTTCCACTTGCAACGCCTCTCGCAAGGTATCACGCAGTTCGCGGTCGTCCTCGACCAGCAGCACGCCCAGGCTCATGGGGCATCTCCCCGTTCGGCCCGTGACCCGTCGGGCAACTGGTGCAGCGGCAGACGGACCTCGAAACGGCTGCCGCCGCTGCGCCGCGGGCGCCACCCGATATCGCCACCGTGTGCCTGGGCAATCGCACGGCACAAGGCGAGGCCCAGCCCGGCACCGGAGCGGCTGGTCGCCTCCTGTGAAGCCGTGTCTGCGCGCAAAAACCGCTCGAACAGCCGTGGCTGCATGGCCGCAACCACACCAGGACCTCGGTCTTGCACAACCAGCAAGATCGCATCCCCGGCGCGTTGCGCCAGCAGTTCCGCCGGAACATCGCGCCCTCCATGCTTTCTGGCGTTATCGACCAGGTTGTCCAGCAGCTGCACCATCAGCACCGCATCGACCCGCAGCAGGGGAAGCCCGGGGTCCAGCCGGGCGTGGATCCGGTGTTGGGGGTCGCGCCGTCGTGCCCGGGCCAGCACCGGTCCGACCAGATCCTCCACCGCCACCCAATCGGTTTGAAGGGCGATCCCGGGACTGCCCAGGCGCGCCAGTTGAAGTGTGTTGTCGGTCAGCCGGGCCAGCTGACCCGCCTCATCCACGATGGTGGCGGCGAGGCGCTGTTGTTGTTCAACACTCAGGCGACCGACTTGGTCGTGCAGGGCACTGGCTGCGCTCAGGATGGTGGCCAGGGGCGTCCGGTGGTCGTGGGCGATGGCCGTCAGCAGTGTGTTCCGCAACGCGTGGTCGGCTGCCTGCTCGCGCGCTGCGCGCGCTGCCTCCAGCGCCAGCTGGCGTTCCAGCACGCCCCCCAGCAGATCGCACAAAGCCTGCAGTTGCGGCAACAGTGCTTCGGCGCCGGCGGGTTCGAGCGCTCCCGGGAGGAGCACCGCGCCGTGTGTCGATTGGCGGCCGCGCAGCGGCAGATACCACGCGGTTCGCTGCTCGTAACGGCCGCTGCCTGGCCCCATGGCCTGTCCGCGTTCCACACACAGCCGCAGACCGTCGGCGTCGTCGGCGCTGGTGTGGCCGATCCATCGCTCGTTGCCTTGCGGATCACGCAGGAGGGCTGCGTAGGTCTCTGTATCTCTCCGCGCCCGGGCGGGTAACTCTGCCTGCAGGGCATCGCGCAGTGCGATGACCTGTTCCGCCGGGTCGTCGATCTGGCGAAGCGCTTCGCCCATTTGCCGCAGCCGGTCGGATCGACGGGCGTGCTCGGCAGCTCGGGCGGCGTGCCAGCGCAGTCTTCCCATGAGGAGCGTGACGATGCCGCTGACCGCCAGCATGGCCAGCAGCAGCACCGCGTGCTGGTGCAGTCCGACGGTCAGCGTGCCACGTGGCGGGACGAAGGCGTAATTGAAGCCCACGACCGAGGCAGCGCACGCCAGCAGGGCCACGGTGCGTGACGATCCGATGGCCGCCACCGCCGCACCCAGCACCAGCAGCAGCGCCAGATTGGCCAGGTCCATGTGCTCATCCAGGGCCAGCATCGAGCCCCAGGTGACGGCCCAGACCGCTAGGCTGAGAGCGCCCGACCATCGGGTGCGGGTGGGTGAAGGTTGATCGTCGGGGGCAGGCATGCGCGAAGCACTGAGTCGTCTGGCTCGGTGAAACGCTACCACGCCGGGCATCAGGATTTCGTCGGTGTGCAGCGCCCGGCGGTATCGCGCCACGCTACCGCCGGTGCCTCATCGCCGGCCCGGCTCCAACGCCCGGGCACCGGACATGGGGTGAACCGGCACCATCCGCACCGCTTTCAACCAATCCCAAGGTGTTTCATGTTCCCTGCCGCATCCCTTCAACGGGCCTCCCTGGCCGCCAGCCTTGCACTGGCGCTGCTGGCCAGCCCCGCCGTTCATGCCCAGAGCGAGGCGTCCGTGGCCGTGTCGGCGTTGCCCCTGGCCTCGGTGGTGGTCGGATCGGCGGCGGCGGGCGCGTCCGCCGGCGCCGCGGTGGGCGCGTCGGTGGCGGTGCCCGTCGCCCTCTCCGTCACGGGCGCCGTGCTGGCGATCCGGGCGGTGGAGGCTTCGGCGCACGGCACGGTCTGGGTGCTGGAGCGCCTGTCGGATGGTGCGCGTGTCAGCGTGCGGGTGTCGTCCCGCGCGGCTGGTGCTGCCTCGATCGGTGTCGGCGCGCTCGTGACCGTGACCACGCTGGCCTCGGGCGCGTTGCTGGTGGCGGCGGGCGAGGTGGTGGCCTTTGTGCCGAACGCCCTGGGCGAAGCCCTGCTGGCCGACGAGCGGGTGACGCGATGAGCGCGCGCCGGGGATCTTTCTGGGGTGCCCGCGCGCTCGTCGCCGGGTTGCTGGTGGTGGCGATGCTGGGCGTGGTCAGCCCGGCCCACGCCGGCCGCGCCTGCGACGCCCGTCCGATCACCGCCGAGGCCCTGGTGCGGGGCCTGCAGCTCGCGCACGCCACCCACGGCGCGCTGGAGGCCGCTCACGCGCGCGACGGCACCCGCGTCGTGCTGCTGGCGCGCGCCGGACAGGACCTCAGCGCCCATGGCCTGCGCTACTCCCACGCCGGCTGGGCGTACCGCCTGCCCGACGGTGGCTGGCGCGTGCTGCACAAGCTCAACACCTGCGGCACGGCCGAAGGCGTGCTGTACCGGCAGGGTCTGGGCGTGTTTTTCCTGGACGATCTGTGGCGGCACGAGGCGGCGTGGGTGGTGCCGGCGCCGGCCCTGCAGGCGCCGCTGCACGCCGCCCTGCTCGACGGCCAGCGCGCGGTGGCGCTGCATGAGCCGGCCTACAACATGGTGAGTTACCCGTGGAGCACGCGCTACCAGCAATCCAACCAGTGGGCGATCGAGCTGCTGGCCGCGGCGCTGGAGCCCGGCATCGCCCGCCGCGATCAGGCCCAGGCCTGGCTGCGGTTCAAGGGCTATCAGCCCACATCGCTGCGCGTGGGGGCGCTGCAGCGACTCGGTGCGCGCGTGGGCACCGCGCACATCGCGTTCGACGACCACCCCAACGCCCAGCGCTTCGCCGACCGCATCGACACGGTCACCGTGGACTCGGTGTTCCAGTGGATGACCCACGCCGGCCTCGCGTCGCCGCCCGAGCGCCTGGTGCGATGACCCGCCCCACAATGCCCATTGACCTGTCTGTTGTCAGTCACCCAGGAGGATTTCCATGAGCAAGGCCCTGCGATGGTCGGAAAAGTGGTTCAACCGCGGCCTGTGGCTGCTGGCGCTGGTGTTTGCCAGCTTTCTCATCGGTCTGGGTGGCGCGATCGTGGGCGATCTCCCGCGGGTGGAGCAAACGCGCAGCCTCGACGACTTCCTGGACCCCCAGCGCGCGCCCGCGCTCAAGGCGCAGGTCGACCGCCAGCGCGTGGTCGCGCGGGAGGCGCAGGCGGCGCTGGAACAGGCCCAGCTCAAGCTGCAGACGGCTGAGGCCAACCACCGCGCCGCGCGCGACACCTTCAACCAGTGGCTGGCCACGCGCCAGGCCACCCAGCGCCCCGACCAGGACCCGGCCTTGATCGAGCGCACGCAGC
>Ga0209278_1000622_pt1 | contig 25780 bp, 30 predicted proteins | sample JI81BgreenDNA_FD_187504 | JGI IMG/M metagenome (GOLD analysis project Ga0209278, IMG submission 187504) | Wastewater effluent complex algal communities from Wisconsin, to seasonally profile nutrient transformation and Carbon sequestration -... | ecosystem: Engineered > WWTP > Effluent > Algae...
TCGAGAATTAGAATACAAAATTAATAAAACAACAAGTACTGGCTATCTAAAAAATAAAATAGTACTACTGTTTTTAGCAGAAAAGCCAGAGGAAATATTACTAAAATTACAAAAACTTTTCGAAAAAAATTTAGAACCCGTGCGACCAGAAAGAAACTACGCCAGACGAAAATCAAAAATAAGAGCAAATGGAAAATTTATAACACTAACTAATTATAAAAGAGCTATATGAAGCTTAACTTAATGACATTGACTTCACCCCCTCACGCAAGAATAGGGTGGCACGCCAGTTCAAACCTTTTTCAGAAAAATAAATTTCAAAAAACCAATGCATCATCCAAAGTCAGCAAATTTATTCCAAAAAACGTACATTTGGCAATCTATTTGCTATTCATAAGAAAGAAGATTCGAAATGGAAATTCATGAGAACTTGCTACAAATTTTCGGGTTTTCGCTCAAGAAATAGAATAAATTGTATCCGTTTCGGTAATTGGTACTTTTTAAAAAACAAAGCATTAAAACAAAAAAACTATGAACAAAATTTGCTCCATACTAGCACTCCTGACGGTCATTCTGAGTTGTAAAACAAAAAAAACTGCATCTGCCGCATCAGAAAAGGTAACCTCTATTACCCTTTCGGAATGTCCGCCACAAAGTAAATGCACCATAGAGGTGAGTCCGAATTTTGCACTGAAGATTGAAATTCAAAACGGAGACAAACCTTATTATAGCCTGATTGAGCAACCAGGAACAACAGTGTACCGCTACGAAATGGCCGAAAACCAAGACCAGCAATATGTAGACGGAGGTTATCGAGAAGAGATTATTTTTCAACTTCCCTCCGACTTACAAAACTCTGTTATTTCGGGTAAGGAACTACAATCTACCAATGCGTTATTCGGTGTTTTTTGTTATTGCAAAGGAAAAGCAGGTTACTACCGCATTGGCGAAGGTACCATTAGCAAGTCGACCACCGAAATTATAGTTTCCATTCCCGCACTTGTAGACGGACAAAAGGTGAGAGAACTTGTGTTCAAATTACAATAAAATTGTTGTGGTTTTAAAACTGCCTCAAGAACCTACATAAGTGATGGTTTACCTCCTGTTGTATCATTAATCAGTGTCATTTTGTTATGTGCACAACGAGTCTTCGGTACCTAAAAAAGCACCCAACAATTTTCGATTGGATTGCAAAACGTTGGTTACTGCCACTGCATTAGAATGAAGGCGGCCTCAGAAGGTCAATTCGCAATAAAAACACACAAACAAAATGGCTACATTGGTTTGCATGTTGACCAATTGGAGTATTTACATTCTGAAATCATTCACCAACATTACTTACTGTTCCTCTATAAAATCTAAATTGGAGTATTTACATTCTGAAATCATTCACCAACCAAACAGTACGTACATGCCGAAAACCTATTGTGACTACTATTGTGTTGAATCTGGTTTACGTTTCTGTTTTTACTTTTTGTACGCATCTGTATGTACAGCAGCAACGGCTCTTCCCGAAGGATCATTCAGGTTTTTGAAAGCCTCATCCCATTCTAGAGCAATCTTGGTACTACAAGCCACACTGGCTTCTTGGGGTACTGACAAAGCTGCGGCATCACTTGGAAAGTGTTCCTTGAAAATAGACCGGTAGTAATATTCTTCTTTTGAAGTAGGCGTTTGTATCGGGAATTTATAGTGTGCATTAGCCAATTGTTCGTCCGAAACTTCTTTAGCTACCACTTCTTTTAGTGTATCAATCCAGCTGTAACCTACGCCATCACTGAATTGTTCCTTCTGACGCCACGCCACACTCTGCGGCAGCATGTCTTCAAAAGCTTTACGCAAAAGCCATTTTTCCATCCGCTCGCCGTTGATCATTTTGTCTTTCGGGTTGGTTCGCATGGCAACATCCATAAACTCTTTATCTAAAAATGGTACGCGACCTTCAATGCCCCAAGCGGCGAGACTTTTGTTAGCTCGTAAACAGTCGTACATGTGCAACTTACTCAATTTTCGTACGGTTTCTTCGTGAAATTCTTGAGCATTGGGCGCTTTATGAAAGTATAAGTAACCGCCAAATAATTCGTCGGAGCCTTCGCCTGAAAGTACCATTTTGATACCCATCGACTTGATTACGCGTGCCATTAAATACATGGGTGTCGACGCTCGAATAGTAGTTACATCATAGGTTTCGATATTATAAATCACATCTCTGATGGCGTCAAGGCCTTCTTGGATGGTAAACTTGATTTCGTGGTGAATAGTACCAAGATAGTGGGCTACTTTTTGGGCAGCTGCCAAATCGGGCGAACCTTCAAGACCTACGGCAAAAGAATGCAGTTGAGGATACCAAGCATCGGAAGTATCATCAGATTCGATGCGTTTTTGGGCAAACTTCTTGGCGATAGCCGATGTAATTGACGAATCTAATCCGCCAGAAAGTAAAACACCGTAAGGCACATCACTCATTAATTGTCTTTTAACGGCGGCCTCCAAGGCGCTTTTGATGGCTTCGATACTGGTGGTGTTTTCTTTTACAGCCTCAAAGTCGATCCAATCTCTTTTATACCATTGTACCAATTGACCGTCACGACTGGACAAATAATGTCCAGGAGGGAACAATTCTATTTTAGTACAGTAGCCTTCCAATGCCTTTAATTCTGAAGCCACATAGAAAGTGCCATTTAGATCCCAACCCATATACAGCGGAATAATGCCGACATGGTCTCGGGCAATGAGGTATTCGTCTTTTTCGACATCATAAAGTGCAAATCCGAAAATTCCGTTCATTTCGTCGAGAAAGTGAGGCCCTTTTTCTTGATACAATGCCAGAATCACTTCGCAATCGCTTTGGGTTTGAAAATCATATTTACCTTCAAACTGTTTTCGCAGTTCGCGGTGGTTGTAGATTTCTCCATTAGCGGCCAAGACTAAACTTTTATCTTTAGAAAACAAAGGCTGCTTACCCGAGGCTGGATCTACAATAGCCAAACGCTCGTGGGCTAAAATAGCCTTGTCGTTATTGAATATACCACTCCAATCGGGGCCTCGATGCCGAATGATTTTTGCCATTTCAAGTACTTGAGGTCGCAAGGTTTCAGATTTTTGTTTCAAGTCAAAGGCACAGACAATTCCACACATAGGAGTAAGTATTAAGTATTAAGATTGTATTAAATAAAAACCTCCCCAAACCCCTCCCAAGGAGGTGGAACGGAATGGTTTGATAACGCAATTAAAGTTTTTTATCGATAGTTCAACACCAAGCACGACGATAACTCAGCTGCTGTTTTAAATCCAGCATCAAGCTTCTTCATTAACAAACAAACAGTACAAAGAGGGTTGAGGTTTCATTTTAACCCCAAACCCCTCATACTTTATTGCAGTTGTTAAAACGGTAAGTCGTCGTGTTCTTCCTCTTTAAAGTTATCAGCAGGTGTAAAAACCTGAGCGTTTGGCATGGGTGGTGTTGGTCCTGAAGCAGCAGGTTCACTAGAAACTTTCCCGATTCGCCAGCCTTGAATGGTATTAAAATAAACCACTTCGCCCTGCTGATTGGTCCATTCTCTGCCTCTCAAGTTAATGTCTATTTTAACCTGATCGCCTACTTTATAAGCGTCAAGCAAATCGCATTTGTCTTGCACAAACTGCACCGAAATATGTTGCGGATATTGCTCATCAGTTGTTACTACAATATCTCTTTTTCTAAACCCCGAAGTTCCCACTTCTTTGGTTTGGTCAATCATTTTTACTCTTCCTGTAACGTCCATTTTTTTACATTTGTTGTGGCTTGTATTTCAAAACCGGTTTATACTCTTTTGGCTAACAATAGTTTCCATGCCTCACTCACTTGCTCATTGTCCAGATATTCTTTGGCTTTTAAATGCACATTTTCTTCATCTGCCGAACTCAAAACGGCTTTGGCTTCAAAACTATTTGCTACAAATATATTAATTTCTTCTTTTGTTGGCAAAGTTTCTACATTTCCTAACATACCTAAATCATTGCCGGAGAAAACGGGACTCTTTTTGATAAAATCCGGAATTTTATCTACCCCAATACCCAAGGTCGATAGCGGTTTTGGCACCTCAAAAAGTCCACGATTGGCGCGAGAATACCAATTGCCACCCATGCGAGACACCAAATCAATTTTATACTGATCAATAGCTCCATGTGCATCCAAAACATCCTCGCTGATGTGCAATTTTATCACTTCGCAAATTACTAAGTTTCCAGCACCACCCTCGGCACCCAGACTGATGATATCGTTTACTTTGCACTCAAACTGCACTGGGGATTCCTGGACCCGAAAAGGCTTGACCAAATCCGACTTTTGCATCGTGAGTCCGGCTTTTACGAACTCGTTTACACCGTCAGGATATTCCGTACTGGCTAGCGAAACCTGCTGTACCATATCATAATTCACCACGCTAATCACCACTTCGCCAGTGGCTTGTACATTGAGCAAGGTATGTTTTACAGTGTTGTTTCGCACTCTTCGTGCCGGCGAAAAAATTAAAATAGGGGGATTCGAGCTGAATACATTAAAAAAACTAAACGGAGATAAATTGGGCGTTCCTTCGGCATCAACGGTACTGGCTAGGGCTATGGGTCTTGGCCCCACCGAACTCTGCAAATACGATTGCAATTGCACACCTGAAACTTCTTGTGGAGTTATACTGATCATAATTGTTATCAAATTTATACAAAGATAATTTTTTGAAACAAATCTTTTTACTTCTTAACAAACCATTTTCCTACCAAAATGAAATATCTTCTAATCCACAAAAAAAGCGCTCCAAATTGATAGTCTCCTACGTCTAGCAAAAAAATGTAGGCTTTTAAGTTAAATCTCTTGCACTATTTAATCAATTATTGAGCGTCGCTGTGCTTTTCGGGATGAAAAAAAGTGAGATTAAATTTTTTTAACCGCCACAATTTGGCACACATGGCAGATTTCTTTGCACTATGGGAAAGCCGAAAACCAACTAGAGTAGGCAAACTAAAAACAAACAATAAAATGGGACAAATGATTAACAAAGACGGGGTATTAATTAGAATTAATCCTAAAAAAAACAACCAAATTGAATACTCAACAACTAACGGCAGGTTGTGGCACAATCGCTATACAGGAACAAGTTGCGGCGATTTTCAAGATTTAATTGACAATGGCAAGGAAATTCTTGCTAACACCTCAAAAGGACTTTATTATTCTAAAACAGATGGAAAGAGTTGGCACAAAAGAGGATAACAACTAACAATTGTCTTTTAAATTTCAACCGTCACAATAGGGCATTGAGACGGTTTATTTTTGTTTCATAAGCATTGATATTCAATGTAAACAAATAAAAATAAGGCTGTCTGTAGCGTTAATAACCTGGTGCATGACAAATTCTACAACTAATTTTAAAAAATTGAATTTTTGACTTTGTTTAAAACCAATCCCACTATTTTTACACGAAATAGCCTCTAGATCAATTTCACGAAACTGCCAAAGACAGTTAAAACGTACTCCTTCAGTTCGCTATCACTCCGGTGCGTAGTTTTTAACGATAATAAAAATAATTTGTAACATTTTATACAATTTGTGGCTAATTTTTATTAACGCGTCTGCCTTCATCAGGTTACTCTATTTTAAAAATTATAAACAGGATTTATGTATCTTTGACTCTCATTTTAATTCTGAATCCAAAATCCCAACCCCGAAACGTCGGGGCTAAAATCCTCAATAAATATGATGCAGTGGGAACAACTTCTTTCTCTAAAAAGACAAGGCGACAAAAACAAGCGATTACGAAAAGAACAAGACGAAACCCGGCTCGTTTTTGAAGTCGATTATGACCGAATTATTTTCTCGGCAGCCTTTAGAAGTTTGCAAGACAAAACACAAGTAATACCGCTATCAAAAACTGATTTTGTCCATACGCGACTCACACACAGTTTAGAAGTATCCGTGGTAGGACGTTCCATCGGGCGACTCGTAGGCAAAAAAATAATCGAAAAATATCCCCACCTCCAAGCCATACACGGATACCAACCCAATGATTTTGGAGCCATAGTTGCCGCAGCTTCCCTCGCACACGACATCGGAAATCCTCCCTTCGGACACTCCGGCGAAAAAGCCATCGGAGAATATTTTAAAAGCGGAAACGGTAACGTATTTCAAAACCAACTCACCCCAAAAGAATGGCAAGACCTCATTGATTTTGAAGGCAATGCCAACGGGTTTTCGGTTTTAAGCTCCTCAAGAGAAGGCATCGAAGGCGGCATCCGATTGGCCTACGCCACCCTTGGAGCCTACATGAAATACCCCAAAGAATCATTACCCAAAAAACCAACCCAAGAAATTGCCGACAAAAAATATGGCTATTTTCAACAAGACAAAGTCTTTTTTCAAGAAGTAGCCTCCGAGCTGGGTTTGATTCAAAAATCAACCACAGGAGAAGTACACTACCAGAGGCATCCACTAGCGTTTTTAGTAGAGGCAGCCGACGATATTTGCTACACCATCATCGACTTCGAAGACGGCATCAACCTCGGTCTGGTCTCCGAAGATTATGCACTAGAATACCTCATCAAGCTCGTAAAAGACCGTATAGACACACCAAAATTCAACCAACTTCGTTCCAAAGAAGACCGTATTAGTTATCTACGAGCCCTCGCCATTGGTACGTTGATTGAAGATGTAGTAGCTATTTTTATCGACAACGAACAAGCTATCCTGCAAGGAAAATTCCATCATGCCTTGACCGATAAAAGTAAATATCAGCCCCAAATGAAAGACATTATTAAGCTAAGTGTCGAAAAAATATACCAAAGCCGCGAAGTCATCGAAAAAGAACTTGTAGGATACGAAATTCTACAAACCCTGCTCCATAAATTCATCACCGCCGTAAACAATCAGTACCACGGCACAATGACCAGTTATGACCAGCTCATTATCAAAATGTTACCCGAAAAATTCCAAGTAGAAAAAGAAACCCTCTATGCCCGATTACTCCACATCTGCCATTACGTCTCGCTACTAACCGACGGAAACGCACTCGAACTATTCGAAATCATCAACGGACGTAAAAAAATATAAACCTCATTTTTTTGGGCGTTACCCCGCCTTGCCTAGTGCGTTTTATCTTCAACAAGTAAATGCCGTCTAGGCAAGGCGGCGTCAGGCTGTCCATTCCCGCTTTTTTTGGGCTGCCTTTCAGGACAGCCCAAAAAAGAGCTCCATTTCCATCCTTAACGCAAACCCGCTGTAAGCAGAACATCATCCTTAATTTACAAATTGGAAATTTCCTAAAAAAGCAAACAAACGCAATTCCTCGTCCCTCGAAATGATAACGTTGGCATGAGTTGGTTTAACATTAAAAAAATCTGCGGTATCAAACTATATCGTTTCGCTTCTCAACTAGGCCTGTGGGAGAAATCCAATTGTTCAATTTAATAAGCGTTTAAAAAAGATAAGTCACCCCAACGCCCAACATTTGTTTCAACTGAATCCGTGGGCCGATAGAAACTTGAGCACCATTCACCTCATCTTTAGCTTGAATATCATCATCATAAATAATGTGTGTGTTAAAATTAGCCCGCACATATTTATTCACAATAAACTCCCATTGCATTTGCCAATCTACATCGATATTACCAAATTTATGCAAGTAGTCCGTATATAAACTCAAGCGATTGTCCAGCTTAATATTCGTAAAAACCTCTTTCTTAAAACCCGTCATCACCAAAATACCAAGTTCTGTGCGAGACAAAGCTCCTTTGCGTAAGAGCTCGTTAGTAACGGGGTCATATACCGCTCGTCTTACACCAAAAGCACCCTGATTGGCCAAACGTTGATTTAATACTAAGGTGTTTTTCATCGTCAGGGGCGAAAAATACAACTGCATATTTTTTTCCTTATTGTTGTATTCGCTACCAATTCCTAAAAAAGTATAAGCTGGAGCAAGTGATTCGGAGATGGAGATAGTTGTGTTCGGATAAGCATAACCGTTGGTAAATTGAGTTCTAAAGTTAAATTTGGCACTATAATACCAAGGTGACAAACTGTCTTTTCGAACCCCGTAAGTCGAATTAAATTGAAGGTCGTCGTCAGTTTTTCGTAATTCTACTCCGTCTTGTTTCGAAATTCCATACCGCACAATCAATTCATTAAACCATTTTTCGTTATCCAACTTATAATCTCTCGTAAAAGTACCGCGGAGTAATCCCGAAATGGCACTGTTACCTCCCGCATTCCAGTTGACAAAAGCAATTTCGCTCATATCAAAACCCACTACATTTTTTTTAGTCCAAGGCGATTTTACCACTTTTATCGAATCATTTTTTGGCGCAATTTCTAGCGTTACGGGTTGAGTTTGAGCCCAGGTTGTGGCGGTAAAAAAGCAGAGTCCTAAAAGTATTGGAATGAATCGCATAGAGAAGTTATTTAATTTTTAAAATCAAGGTACAAAAATCGTATTTTTTATAAGGTCTCAAAAATGTTTTTCAAACTTTCCGCGTCCAATTGACACATTTGTTGCAACTCGGTAACCGTGCCGTGTTCGATAAAAACATCAGGAATTCCCAACACATTAACCTTAGTGCAGTAGTGGTGTTTTGTTCCAAATAATACAATACTACTCCCGAAACCACCTTGAATACTTCCCTCTTCAACGGTAATTATCTGAGAATATTGCATAAAAATAGTATGCAGTAGTGCTTCGTCAAGCGGTTTTACCCATGGAAAATGATACTGAGAAAACAGCTCCGAGTTTGTGCATTTGGTTAAAGCAGCCTGCACGTTATTCCCAATCGTTCCTGTAGAAATGACAGCCACGCGACTTCCTTTTTGAAGTTGAATTCCGGTGCCAATGGCAATTTTCTTATAAGTACCTAAATATTTTTTCTGCCAATCAAGGGTAATCCCTCTTCCTCTTGGATACCGAATAGCAATGGGGTGTGGCAGTCCGAGTTGAGCAGTGTACAAAATATTTTGCAATTCAACTTCGGTTCGTGGGGCATAAATCAGGATGTTCGGAATACAACTCAAATAGGCTAAATCAAATATACCGTGGTGTGTAGGACCGTCTTCGCCCACAAGTCCGGCTCGGTCGAGACAGAAAATAACAGGTAGATTTTGCAACGCCACATCATGAATAATTTGGTCGTAAGCCCGCTGCATAAATGTCGAATAAATGTTACAATACACCACCATACCTTGTGTAGCCATTCCGGCAGAAAGCGTTACAGCGTGTTGTTCGGCGATACCCACATCAAAAGCACGTTGCGGAAATTCGTCCATCATAAATTTCATCGAACTCCCCGAAGGCATCGCTGGGGTAATGCCGATAATTTTTTCGTTTTTTCGCGCTAAATCCAACAGGGTGAGTCCAAAAACATCCTGAAATTTTGGTGGTAAATCATCTTCAAACTTGGGTATAATTTCTCCCGTTTCTTTGTCAAATTTTCCTGGAGCGTGGTATTTAACTTGGTCTTTTTCGGCTTGCTCAAGGCCTTTTCCTTTGGTGGTTATCAGGTGTAAAAACTGTGGCCCCGTTGCGTTTTTGAGGCGTTTTAACTCGCGGATTACCACCCTTAAATCATGCCCGTCTATGGGTCCTGAATAAGCAAAGTTTAACGATTTGATCATGTTATTCTGCTTCGGATTGGTGCCCGATTTTACATGTGTCAGATAGTCTTTTAAAGCCCCCACACTAGGGTCAATACCGATGGCGTTGTCGTTTAAAATCACTAATAAGTTCGCATCGGTGACTCCCGCATGGTTCAATCCTTCAAATGCCATACCCGAGGCTATCGAGGCATCACCAACCACGGCAATGTGCTTTTGCCCATAATTCCCTTTCAGCTGTGCGGCAAGCGCCATACCTAAAGCCGCCGAAATAGCCGTAGAGGAATGACCAACACCAAAAGTATCATACACACTTTCGGCTCTCTTAGGAAAACCAGCAATACCACCCAATTGCCTGTTGGTGTGAAACAATTCTTTTCTGCCCGTTAGAATTTTGTGTCCATAGGCTTGATGACCCACATCCCAAACCAATTGGTCCTCGGGAGTATTAAAAACATAGTGCAAAGCAATAGTCAGTTCTACCACACCTAAACTAGCACCCAAATGGCCTTCCTTTACCGAAACAATATCAATGATAAAATTGCGCAACTCTTGTGCAAGTTGTGGCAACTCCGATTCCGATAGTGCACGAAGGTCGCTCGGATTGTAAATAGCTGATAGTAGATTGGGTTTCATAATTCGAATAAAGTCCAAAATTACGATAATGTTTTCTATTTTTGTGGTTATGGAAAATCCTTTTAGCGACGAATATTTTATGAAAAAAGCCCTGCAAGAAGCCCAACACGCTTTTGACCAAGGCGAAATTCCCGTGGGTGCCATCGTTGTAAGTAACCATCAAATCATTGCCCGAACACACAACCTTACTGAGCTTTTAAACGATGTTACCGCTCATGCCGAGATGCAAGCCATTACGTCGGCGGCTAATGCTTTGGGTGGAAAATACCTCAAAAATTGCACTTTATATGTCACGCTAGAACCCTGCCAGATGTGTGCCGGAGCGTTATATTGGAGTCAGATTTCTAAAGTAGTTTTTGGCGCTACCGACGAAAAGCGAGGCTACCGCACCTTAGGCACACAGCTACATCCCAAAACGCAGGTGGTTTCAGGTCTTCTAGCCGATGCGTCTAAAGAGTTATTGCAACGCTTTTTTGAGCAGAGGAGGTAGTCTAATCGGGTACCTCAAAAACTTACGTACCCCTTTTCATGCTGAGAATTAAGCAACTTTTTCAAGAAGTCTTGCCTTAAAAACCAATGAAGAAAGACGCTTTACAGCGTGACAAATAAACGTGATAACGCAGTTTCGGTTTTTCTACCATTCAACAAGCTAGGAACTTTGAAATTGACTTTGTCTTTGTACCTGATTTTGCGTTAGGGGGTGCAGCGGCATCCTTTTGTGTGGTTCCTACCCCGATGTTTCGGGGTAGGAACCACACAAAAGATATAGCGGAAAACCCGACCGCTAGGTAACGCCCAAAAAAATAAAATCAGTCTGCCTTTAATGCATCGACCTGCATTTTTGTAGTGGAACACTTTTTTTACTACATTTAAAAAAAAATTCAGATGCAGTTTTCAGAACAAACTCACACGACGCGTTGGATTATCATTGCCGCATCGTTTGTTATTGTCTCCTTAATTTTATGGAATACGTATGCTTTTTTTCAGGTTTTTAAATCGGAGGAGCGGCAGAAAATGGAGATTCTGGCCAAAAGCCTCAATACCATTAATACGTCTGACCTTTTAACGGACGATATCGACCTGCCACTACAGATATTGAACAGTAACGAAACGATTCCGTTTATTGTAACCGAGGCTGATGGAACGGTTTCGAATACCCGAAATATTGATCCTGAAATTGAGCAAAATCCGCAACAATTGAAAGCCTTGTTGAATCGTTTTAAGAAAGAAAATGAGGCTATTGTGATTGAAGGTGCTGGTACATCGCAGTTTTTATATTATGGCAATTCTTCTTTATTAACAAAGTTAAAATATTATCCGCTGGCGTTGGTACTGATTATTGTGCTTTTTGGCATGGTTGTCTTTAACTATTACCGTAGTACAAAAATTGGGACTCAAAATAAACTTTGGGCGGGCATGGCGAAAGAAACGGCTCATCAAATTGGCACACCTTTATCGTCCTTGATAGGTTGGATTGAAATTATGAAGGCAGACCATGTGGATGCCAACATGATTGCCGAAATTGAAAAGGATATTGTGCGGTTACAAACCATTACAGATCGGTTTTCGAAGATTGGTTCGGAGCCAGTTTTAGAACGTATTGACATTGTAAAGCAAACGGAAGATGCTTTGTGGTACTTGAAGTCTCGGTTTTCGCAACAGGTAGTTTTTTCGTTTTCGGGGCCGGATTATCCGGTATTGATTCCGTTGAATGAAGGTTTACACAGTTGGACGATTGAAAATTTAGTTAAAAATGCTATTGATGCAATGAAGGGAAAAGGCGACTTGAATGTGGCGGTTATTGACGAAGGAAAATACCTTCGGATTCGGGTTACTGATACTGGAAAGGGTATTCCGAAGCAAGATTTCGGACGCATTTTTGAACCGGGTTTTACTACTAAAAAACGCGGTTGGGGCTTGGGACTTTCGTTAACTAAAAGAATTACAGAGGAATACCACAACGGGACTATCAAGGTATTGTGGTCGGAATTGGGTAAAGGAACCTGTATCCAGATGAGTTTCAAGATCCTATAATGGTGATTGGAAGTTTAAGCTATTTTTTTACAAATAGGTTTAAAACGTGTTGGTGGCGCGTTGATTTTGAGTACATTGCAAAAAAAAATAGCGCCACGAAGCGCTATTTTAGTAAGATAGTATCTGATTTTGATTACATATCAGTATAGGTTTCAACCACAGTTTCTAGCGTTCCGTTTTCGTCGAAGTCTTCTTGGTAGCTGATTTCTAAACGGTCGTTAGTTACTTTCTGGATGGTAACGGTTACGGTCTCTCCAAAAGCGGTAACGGTAACTTGGTTTCCTTCTAAGGTGTAGGGTATTGAAATAATATCTTCTTCGCACTCCCACACATCCACATTTCTCAACATACCTGTGGAAAGAAATTCGATATAATCTTTGCCGCAAGGCTCGTGATCGTCATACGGAAAAGTTTGACCCAATACTTTAGTGGTTTCGAAATACCATTTTTTGTTGGTTAGTTTTGAAACGTCGATACCCTTGTCATCGTCGTCTTTAGAACAAGAAGCCAACAAAAGTAAGCTAAGTCCTAGTGTAAAAAGTTTTTTCATCTGTGTTGGTTTTTTAATTTGTTGCAATAGTATGACAAATATTCCAAAAAAAAAATACCTACTTATAGGTATTTTTGCACTTTCTCCACAATTTCTGTAAACGTTTGGGGTTCTAATTGCACTTTATTCACAAACCGCATTTCATCCATCTCGTTCAGCGGAATTAAATGCACGTGTACGTGAGGCACTTCGAGGCCAATAACGGCCATACCGATACGTTTACAAGGGATCGCTTTTTCGAGGGCGATGGCTATATTGCGCGAAAACTGCATTAGTTCTAGATATAAATCTTCATTCATATCAAAAATCTTATTGATTTCTTGCTTCGGAATACACAAAGTATGTCCTTCGGCATTGGGATTGACATCTAGGAAGGCCAAGAATTTATCGTTTTCCGCAATTTTATAAGCAGGAATTTCGCCGTTTATGATTTTGGTAAAAATAGAACTCATCGTTTAAAGATTTAAAAAATTAATCGCGTGAGATTTCGAGAATTTCAAATTTCAAAACACCATTCGGAACAGTTATTTCAGCTATTTCTCCCACTGATTTTCCGAGTAAGCCTTTTCCGATAGGAGAAGTAACGGATATTTTTCCGTTTTTTAAATCGGCCTCACTTTCGGCTACCAATTGATATTTTAGCTCCATGCCGTTGGTTTGATTCTTAATTTTTACATGCGAAAGCACCAATACTTTTGAGGTATCGAGGTGGGTTTCGTCAATTAATCGGGCGTTGGCATAAACTTCTTCTAGTTTTGCAATACGCATTTCGAGCATACCTTGGGCCTCTTTGGCAGCATCATACTCAGCATTTTCAGATAAGTCGCCTTTGTCTCGTGCTTCGGCAATGTCGGCAGAGGCTTTAGGACGCATCACATTTTTTAGGTGTTCTAACTCTTCCTTCAATTTTTTTAATCCCTCTGCGGTGTAATACGATACATTACTCATAATTATTAGTATTGATTTTTATTTCGTTTCTTTCATGGCATTGATTGCCTTTGTTATACATGTAATAATCAAACGTTGTTCTTGCATTTTAAATTGCTTGTTTATATAAATGGAAAAAATCCCATCGGAACGGGATTTCTTTTCACAAAGATATTTTTATTATTAAAAACGCGTTGTTATATTTGACCCAAAGTTACTTAATTTTAATTTGTTTCATTCAATTATTCACAAAATTTTTGGTTTGATGTAAAAGTGACTCAGGTTCGGAACTACATTTCATTGATAGGATGTAAATTATATTTCTGCTTAACTATTAAACAACAACTACTTATGAAGAAGATTGCTGCCTTTTTTTGTTTTACTTTTTTGCTTTTGGGATGTTCTTCAGACAATGTTCGGTACCGCAATCCGTTTATTCCTGATTATAATTTTTCGCTTACCATAGATGCCAATTTACCTTCTTATAGCGGATTGCAGTCGCCCATCAACCCTATTTTGATTTTCAACGGCATTACAGGAGCCAATGGTATCATTGTCATGAAAATTTCGGATACCGATTACCGAGCTTGGGAGGCCAACTGCCCAAACCAATACATCAGTGCTTGCTCTCGAATGGTTATCGTTGGGGCGAACGCTAAATGTCCGTGTGACGCTATCGAATACAGCTTATTTAACGGCGTTGGTATTAACGGTCAAGGCGAGTACACCATGAAACCCTACAGAGTGGATATTCTAGGAAAAAACCTAATTCGCGTTTCTAATTAAGTCCCTCCGAAACCCCCAAGCCTCCCCAACCCCTCCAAAGGAGGGGCTTTCCAAATTAGGAGGAAAAGTTAAAATAAATAAAAAATTGAGTTTTTTGAATTTGTTCTTGCCATTACCATTGATTTTTTAAAAAAGCAGTGTCAGTCCTACTAAGAAATTTATTCCGGCTTGTGGATAATAACCCGCTCCTTCAATGGTTGTGATGGTTCCAGGATTCGAAAAATCATCGTCAAAAGTGTAAAAATAACCGTTGCTTTCAAACTCATGACTGAAAATGTTATTGACCAAACCATTTAAAATGATGGATTTAAAAACCGCTTTGGGTTTAATTTCATACGAAATATTCAAATCGTTAACAAAGTAACTTTTTAATTTAGAACGTTCAGAATCAATATTTCCCATAAATTGTTCGCCTACATATTTGCTCAAAAAAGTGACTTGCATGTTGCGAATTGGTAAATAAGTCAATCCGTTTGCGGCAATCAATTCGGGGGAGAAAGCGATGTTAGTATTTCCTAAATTTTGTAAAACGCCGTCTCTTTCAAAAATAAAATCACGGTTTTTATTGGAGCTGATGGTGGCATTGGGACGTAAAATCCATTTGTTTGACAAGTAAACTGCCGCATCAAGTTCAACGCCTAAGCGATAACTTTTTCCAGAATTAGTTCTTAACGGAGCGCCAACATCGTTTAATTCTCCTGTCAAAACGAGTTGGTTTTTATAATTCATCAAATAACCGTTAATGTTTATTTTGGCTTTCGCCGAATTGTAGCGCCATCCCAACTCGAAGTTATCTAAGGTTTCTGGTTTTGGACTTCCGCTTTCATAATCGTTTCTATTGGGTTCGCGATGGGCTCGAGCATACGAAAAGTAGAAGTTGTTTTTTTCACTCGCTGTATACGTAACCCCAGCTTTTGGATTGAAAAAATTGAAGGCATCATCAACCAAACCCGTTTCAGTACCATTGGCTGTATACATCACGTTGCGGTATTGCAAGTCGCCAAAAAGATTCCATTTTTCCGTTAGATCATAATTTAGTTTTGCAAAAACATTCAGGTCATTTTTGGTCGAAAAATCGTTGTAATACTCCAAATTATTTTCGGGCAAAACCACGCTTCTCGTCCAAAGCACGTTCCCAAAATGACGACCTTCGTAGCGGTTGTAACCTCCACCGGCTATAAAATCTACTTTTTCTTTTTTAAAATTGACTGAAAAAGTGGTTCCATAAAAGTCATTGTCGAGCCATTTCCTGCGAATCAAATCTGATTCTTCTACCAGATTTCCTTCGATGGTTTGTGGTGCAATGCCGTAATCTGAAAGATCTTCGCCTTGACGGTAATTTTCAAAATAGCCAGCTCCTTTGGTATAATGCAGCGCGAAGTTGGTACTCCAAAAGTTGCTCCATCGCTCGTTCCAATGCAACTGATAATGATCTTGTTGGTAATTATCGGTTTCGTTGTCGTAGAATTTCAAATTGCCATTATCGTCAATATATTCTCCTGAAACATTGTAGGTTCGGTCGTTTTTAAGTTTGTCTACATCTTCTAATCCATTCCAGGATTGATAGGTTTTCTCTGTTCCGCCAAAAACAAGCGCTTTGATTAAAGTATTATTTTTCAGATAACTTCCTTGTAAAAAATACGATTTTAGATCCGATGATGCACGGTCGATAAAACCATCGGAGGCAATATTAGACAGACGGCCTGCCAATTCGAAATGCTCGTTCAACAAGCCCGAGCTGAACTTTACGGTATGTTTTCTAGAATTAAAACTTCCGAACGAATTGGAAATTTCGCCCGAGGATTCTTGATTTACGGCATCGGTTAGCAAGTTTAAGCTTGCGCCAAAAGCACCAGCTCCATTGGTGGAAGTTCCTACACCGCGTTGCAATTGTACGTTTTCGACCGAAGAAACAAAATCGGGCATGTTGACCCAAAAGGTACCCTGACTTTCAGAATCGTTGTACGGAATTCCGTTGATGGTAACATTTACCCGACTGGCATCGCTACCACGAACGCGAATTCCGGTGTAGCCAAAACCATTTCCTGCATCAGAAGTGGTAACTACCGAAGGCAAAAAGTTGAGCAAAATGGGAATGTCTTGACCTAGATTTCGCTCCCGCAATTGCTCTTTAGAAACATTACTAAAACTCATGGGTGTTTTGTCATTTGCCCGAACGGCTTTGACCATTACTTCATCTAAAGGGTTGACTTTAGTAGAATCTTGAGGTACATTTTGAGCAAAAACACTCATTGAAATTAGCGACAAACTGTAGAAAAAAAGTCGCTTTTTTGAAAAAGGTTTGTGTAAACCTGCAAATAATAAAGTTTTCATTCGTAAAATGGATTACGAATAAAAGGGGTAATTATTCAATTGTTACTAAAAAGTTGTTGGATTTTTCTCGACAAAAAACAATCGTTCACTATTGGTTTTTTGTCTTTTCCCTAAACAGCATTACCTGTTCTAGGTTCCATGGGTATAATCTCAGCCATAACAGCACCCCTTTGAGACGAGGCAAAAGTACTATAAATATTTTGAAAAACTTTATCCTTCAAAAAAAATTAAGGGCTTGAATTCCATTAGTCAGGTAAAGTGTAGAAAAAACTTGACATTTACAATAAAACAGTTATCTTTGTTGCTGAGTATGAAAGTAACAGATAAAATAGTAGCTAAAATAAACCGGATAGATACAGGAGATGTATTCGGATATGATACTCTTGGATTAACTTCAGATGAAATTATTGCAGGTTCTAAAGCATTAAGTAGATTAGTTGATAAAGGAGTTATTAAAAGAGCTAGAAAAGGTTATTATTATAAACCTAAAGTTTCCGTATTTGGTGAACAAAAACCTAGAGAAGATGTTTTGCTTTCACTTTATCTGTTTGAGAAAAACAAGCAAGTTGCTTATATCACTGGTACGAGATTGTATAATAGATTAGGTTTAACGACACAAGTTCCTAGTTCTATACGAGTAGCATCTTCGGACAAACAAGTTAAAGGTAAAGTAGGTAATGTTGTAATTAAGCCAGCGAAGAGTTATGTAAAAGTAACTGCTGATAGTATTAAATATTTGGAGTTATTGGATGTTATAAAAGATTTGAATACTATTCCGGACTTGCAAAAAAGTGATGGGCTAGTTTATTTAAAAAAGGCTATTTCTAATTTTGATACGACTGAAATAAAAAAACTGGTAACTTATGGAGTTTCTTATCCTCCAAAAGTTAGAGCTTTGCTCGGTGCTCTTTTGGAAACAATGAATGTTGACACAGCTAAACTTTCTTTATTGAAAAAATCAATAAATCCTTCGAGTAGTTATGAATATGGAATTACTCCTAAAATGCTTTCGACAGTTAACTCCTGGAATATCGTATAATGAATTTACATTTAGATAAAAACAACTTTGAAGGTGCTATTGTAGTTGCTGCTGAACACTTTGGAATTCCTGAGATTTTTATTGAAAAAGATTATTGGGTTACTTATGCTTTGCATCAACTTTTTCATTCGCATGTAAAAGATTTGATTGTTTTTAAAGGTGGTACTTCTTTATCAAAATGCTATAATTTAATTCAACGATTTTCGGAAGATATTGATATAGTGATAGTAAAAAACAGCACTGATACCGGAAATGATCTTAAAAGAAAACTAAAAGATGTTACTACTATAATTGATAACTCAATTCTTGATATTGTTCCTAATCATCCTAATACTAATAAAAAAGGTAGTTTAAGAAAGATAGTTTATTCTTATCCCAAAGTTGGTGTAAAAGGTAAATATGGAGAAGTAAAAGATGATATCACTTTGGAGGTGTCACATCTTGGAAATTTTGAACCTAATGTAACTAAATCCGTTTGCAGTTTGATTGCCGATTATATCAAAACAACTTTCACTATTGAATTAATTGCCCAATTTGGATTAGAAGATTTTGAAGTTAAAGCATTGGCTGTTGAACGTACTTTTTGTGAGAAGATAATTAGTTTGGTTCGATTTTCATATACCGAGAACCCACTATAAGATTTATCAAATAAAGTTCGTCATACTTATGATTTAACTCTATTGATGAAACGTGATGACATAATGAGCTTTGTTAATGCTGATTTATTTGACACGATGTTATTACAAGTAGCCAAGGATGATGACAAAGCGATACCTAACGATAAAAATTGGCTTTACAACCATCCAAAGGATGCCCTAATTTTTAGTGAAATTGAAATGGTTTGGAACACTTTGAAAAAGGTTTATTCAGGTTCAAAATTTAATGAACTCCTTATCGGTAAAATGAAACCACCGACTGAAAATGAAGTTTTTGAAAGTTTAGTATTTATTTCTAAAAGAATAGAAGGAATTGAATGGGATATTAAAGAGTAAATTATAATTGATTAGGAACTAACTGCAACTCTAAAATATCTTTAATTTTAAACATTTCAGCATAATCTTTCATATTACCAATTTGCATTTTTATTGACTCTATTTTGTCATTTTCTACATAAACTCGGAATTCTTTTTGGTATTCAAATTCGAGAGGTTTTTCAATTTCGTTATAAGAATTGGTAGCCACATTCTCTTTTTGATAAATTGAGTTGGTCAATTGCCCGAGTTCGTCGTACTCTTGTAGGATAGAAGTTTTAAAACGTTGTCCAGCCTCGCAATTTGCAAGGTTTTTTGTTGTCCTGCTTTATTTTGCTCAACTTTATGGGCACGAGCCTGAGGCATCGCGCTAGCACCTGTATTACCAATGCTCGGACTAGCAGGTGAGTTCTTCTACATCATTAATGCTTTTGAGCCAGCCGCGGATGTTGTAGCGGTAATCTATTTTTTGGAGGCTTGCTTTAGCTACTCAACTTTATAGGCACGAGCCTGAGGCATCGCACCAGCCGTTGAGGTTATTTATGCTCGCGACAGCGGAGATTGAAGCGTCTTTAATAAAAGGATAAGATGTTCGTTAAATCTAAAATCGAGGTCAATGTCTTGAAATGCGTTTTTATTAAACCTAAAAATATATCAAATATCGCCACTAGAATTTAAATATAAAATCATAAATTTACAATCAGATTCAGTCAATTGACATCAATAACCTTGTGAAACTTTACTTTTTTTACTTTTGATGCAATGAATTAGGAAGAGAAAATCAAAAAAATAAACTAAAAGTTAATATTATGGAAGTTATTAGACAGTTTATAGACGTAAAAGACAATTCTTTTCAGGTTTCTTTACCCGAGGGATTTACCGCTCGCAGGGTAGAAGTTATTATATTTCCTTCTGACGTTGATTCAAACGAAGATTTACCTCAATGGCAAAAAGACATTTTAGATGAACGTTTGGAAGATTTGAACAATCCTGATAAACTAGAACCTATTGACGAACTTTTTAAAGTTTTGGATGCAGAATGAGTTATACTGTAGTCAACCACAAAGAAGTTAAAAACGATTTGCTACAAGCCAAAGACTGGTACAAAAAACAACAAAAAGGTTTAGAAAAACGGTTTGCAGATGAAGTTAAAATCACGCTTAACTATCTTATTATAAACCCTTTGTTGTTTCAGGTAAAATATAAAACAGTAAGAACTGCCTACACCGAAATTTTTCCTTATGGTGTGCATTATCATCTTAATGAAAAGACTAAAACTATTACCGTTTTAGGAATATTTCATACATCTATCTCTCCTGATAATTGGTTAAAACGATTATAAAAGCAATAAAACCTCGCAATTTGCTCGTTTTTTATTGCTCTTATTTACTTGGAACGCGAAAGGATTCGCGCACCAGCGGGGGGTACATTTTGTGTTGCATTTTTTCCATTAGCATCCGTATAACTAAAATTTTCTTTTTTACTGTAATCAACAGCATTCCCTTTCATAGAACGTTCTGCATGTACTAATTCATGTCCTAAAATAATTTCACTAGGTGTAGCTGTACTAGATATAGTACCTGTTGATGGATCTTTTGTTAAAACATTTCCTTGTTGAGAATAATCAACATTTACAATGGCATCAGAACCAACACCATTAATGGCATCAGTAGGACTTACATCACTCTCTGTTGAACCTGTATTTACAACATTAATAGTTACTGTATTATTATCACTTATTAGGTCACTTATTAATGAAGTACCACTACTTAAGGTCTTTGAACTATTTTCAGTACCCTTTGTATCTATAGTCACTTTCCCTGTAGTACTATCAAGTTTTAATTTATCGTTTGTTAACGCTTGTAATGAACCTAATACTTGTTTTTGTTGTGCTACAGATAAACCTTTCCCTAGTACTATATCATCAGCTTGCATACCATCAGGATCAACAAAACGCATTGGATTATTATAAACATAAGCATATGGCGACCATCGTCTCGAAGTTTCAGCCAATGGGTCTATGTTCATCCATCTACCTATTGCAGGGTCATAATTCCTTGCGCCATAGTCATACATGTTAAGCCCCAACTCATCTTGGAACTCTTTACCGTTATACTTATACTTGTAACTCCTTAAGCGTTTTTTTGTCCGCCCAAGCGTTTTCTTATGTCCTTTTGCGAGAAAAAAATATTTTTTTAAGAACGTTCCCTTTCATTATTCTTTGCCTTTCAAAAATAGGTTTTATTTGCTTTCTCCTGAAGTTTCTACTTTATTTTGGTTTTTTATCTGGATTTCTCCAAGTGTTGAAAACAGCATAGACAATGATTTTGTATGCTTCTATTTCGTAGATAATCAGATATGGAAAGTCTTTTATAAAAGCTTCCCTGTATGGTTTTCTTTTGATTTGGTAATGTTGGGGATTCTTTTGAACGCGTTCTAAATATTCTTCTAATGTGTTTAAAAAACGTTCTCCTAAACCTGTTTTGCGTTCTTCATAATAATCATAAGCTTCTTGCATATCAGCAACCGCCTCTTCTTTAATCTCCAAAGTATATTTCATTATACTAGCGATTTTGGATTTTTTGCTTTGCTTCTTGCCAAGAAAAAGATTGACTTTCTCCTTGTGAATGACGTTCTCTTCGAGCATCAATTATTTTATAATCTTCTTCGGTTAAGCTGCCTTGTTCTTCTTCTAAAATTGTTCTTATTTTTTTTAGTACGGCAGCTTTTTTTGTGCTTATTAGCATTTCTATTAGCTCCATTTTTGTTGCTTGTAAGTTCATAACAATTCGATTTTTAATATTGTAAAGATAATGATTTTGGTACATAATTATTTTAATTTTAAGGATTGGTCTTTTTGTTTTATCCGATTGAGTGGAGGCTTTCAATTTGTTTGTAAGTGTTTATTTTCATTGGAACCTACCAATCTCGAACCATCAGCCTATTGGGTGGAAGCTATCGATTTCTTTTTGTAAATCTTCAATATAAGTAAAAAACGTCTCAAAGATACTCTTTCAAACGCTTTAAATGTTTCTTCTTAAAATAACAAAACCACTCCGTAATGAAGTGGCTTTTTTGTTTTAACCACGTTGCAAACGCTACATTTTTATTTTCTCATTAGCACAGTAGGTACTCGTTGCAAACGAGCACCAGAGATCGGGATAAACGAGGACGAGGGGAGGCGTTTAATTAACATGATCTTTTTTAATCAAAAATTCATCAATATTAATATCGGGTTTTGGTAAAGTCATAAATGGGTATACAAAACTCCTCTTTGTAATTGTAAATTTTCCAAAACTATCTTTTACCACCCAAATTTTTGTTTTAGAATTATCGTGTTGCCCTATTGAATCTCCTTTAAAATCACTGATGGGGGAAGAACTTTTAAAATAATGCTCAACACCTGAATATAATTTAAATTTAATGCCTGATATAAAAACAACATTTATTGCTTCCTGAGCATTTAATGAATTTTCTTCATTAGTAAGGGAATTATTACCTACAAAAATGATTGTGGTGTAATTATGAGGGTCTTCTTTATCCACATAAATTTCGTACACACACTTGTCACATCTATTTGCCTCAACAAATTTTTCTAAAATTTTCGACATCTCTTGATTGGGTTGTAGTATATTATAATTTTCTTTATTTTCCTTACAAGAAAATAATAACACCATAAATAAAACTATTAATGATTTCATACTCTAAGTTATTTTGTTAATAGTTTTTTCCAATCAACTGACTTTGCAAAATTTCTTAAACTCCCCCCGCTCCCGCGCGAATCCTTTCGCGTGGTTCTATAATTTAAAATATTGAAAAACACAAACACCCTCTAATAATCCTTTTTCTCCTGCATAATCAAGAGCACTACTGTATTTGTAATCTTCCGCTCTAAAAACAATACCTTCTTCAACTGGATTGTTATGGATATAATCTATTTTTTGCTGAATGACTTCATTACTCCATATTTCGATTGGCTTGTTGTCATGTCGCCAAAATTGAAAATTAGTAGTATTTGAACTTTTTGCAGCTTCTTTCTTAAAGTAGTCTACTAAAAATTCTTTTCTGCTTTCTCTTGGATTTTCTTGAATTGCTTTAATAATGCTTCTGCTTGTAAATCTTTTAAAATCTCCTAGCAACAATTCTGGTTTTTGATTATCAATACTTCTAAAAATTAAATGTACGTGATTGGTCATAATACATCAAGAATGAATTTCCATGCCTTTGCATTTTTTGACAAAATTCTAAGCTCTCTAAAAGCAAATCTTTGTATTCGTTTCTCGTGAATATATCTAACCATCCCACAACTGCAAAACTAACAAAATACAAAGCCTCTGAATTATGAAACTTGTAATTTCTACTCATCACTTGTTCTTTTTACCAAATTTAGTAAAAACTTTCTTTGTTATCAAGAACCACGCGAAAGGATTCGCGCGGGAGCGGGGGTAGTTTATTTGAGTTTGAGGCATAGCCATAATTTAAGTTGTCTATTTCAAACGGTATGCTTTGGCCTGAGCCGTCTTGATATCCGGTGCGGTACATCGTGGTTATGTTTCCGTTGGGGTCGTAGGTTATCATTTCGTTGTAAGAATTGGTAGCCACATTCTCTTTTTGATAAATTGAGTTGGTCAAGCGGTTGAGGTTGTCGTATTGATAACCGTAGTTTCGCTTGATGTTGTCGCTGTCGGTTTTCCAGAAGGTTTCAGAAATGTTTCCGTTATACAAAGGTGTAATCATTCCGGCTAGACCATTTTCTACTTCGTTATAACTGATTTTAAAAGCAAATAAATCGGTAGGGTCGCCACTTGGGGTGAGTTCTTCTACATCATTAATGCTTTTGAGCCAACCCCGAATGTTATAACGGTAATCTATTTTTTGGAGGCTTGCTTTAGCTGCTCAACTTTGTAGGCACGAGCCTGAGGCATCGCGCTAGCCGTTGTAGCTATTTATACTCGCGACGGCGGGGGAAACTTTTTGCCTAATCCCCATAAAATTTATCTGACCCGAAAGGATTCGCGCGGGAGCGGGGACTTTTTTATTTGCATTTTTAAATCAAAAAAACGCATTATTCGTAAAAAAATCATCAAATTTTTATGAATTTTTATTTGGTTAAATCATAGTAATCGGGGGAACATAATCATTATTTACTTTCCTTTAATAATTTTTCCCTCCACTAATTTTATAGCCTCTTCTATATTCAAGTCCTTTTTAAATTCCATAGTAGCATTACTCATATCAACTTTAAAATCTGGTATATCTAATATAACATCATCTTTTTGCTGTTGTTTTTCTTGTAAGAGTTTTTCTATGATAATTTGATCAGATTTGTAATATAAATCAACACTCTTAAATTTAGTTTCTAAACTTTCTTTAGTATTAAAATCAATTTTTTTATTTGGATATTTATCATTGTAAGTATATAAAATTTTAAAAGTCTGTCCTGCTTTTATCCTAAAAAAGACGTATCTATTAAACTGTCCCAATGCTGTTTCCTCTTCATTTTTCTTTAAATAGATACCTGCCTGGTAATAGTTTTTAGATTCATAACCATCTTCACAGGAGTTTGAAAAAATTAGCACATCTTTAAGATTTATATTTTTAAAAGAAACTAAAAAATGAACTACATAATTATCTACAGTGTCTTGTACAATAATTTTTTCGCATGTTGCTGTCATATTATAATCCAACTTTGCTTTTTGCTTACAACTAATCAAAAAAATAAGCAACCCTATTATAAATAAATTTTTCATTTTATAATCTTCCTTGTTTAATTGCTTGCATCGATTTTTGCATTTCTGCTTTCCAATTTGTTGTGGTGCCTTTCCAACTAGAGTGATTCATTTGCATTTGATAAGCATTTGCATGTTCTTTGCCGCTTCCAGAAATACCATTTACAAAATGTCCATTTCCTTCGTGTATAGCTGCATTTTGAATATTATTTACAGTAAATTCTTCTCCACCCCATAATCTACTTGTTAGGTTGAATGTCATAGTATTTCCTCCCATACTTGCAGGACTATTATTATTCCCCAATGCATATGGATGACCATTATTTGATGACAATGAAAAATATGAATTAGCTTTCCCATCTTTTGTCAAATCCATAAAAAATGAAGATGTAGAACCGTTTTCCAAATCTGACATACTAAACTGCAAATCACTTGTTTTAGAAACAATATCAGAAATAGCGCTATTAACCATATTCATCTCGCTTTGAGAAAAATCTGTTTCGGGAGTATTTCCCATAACTTGGTCTAATGTCTGTCCATTATTTAGAGCTGTTTCATGACTAATATTCGTATTGCCATTTATATCACTTCCATAAGGTGCTAAAAGATGAAACATTTTTTCATCCATAAATATTACTTCGCCAGAAAATCCTTCTGCATCATTACCTAAATAATTCCCATCAAGTCCATAAATAGGACTTGCTTGCATACCGTCTGGATCAATAAAATAAACAGGATTATTTAAACAGTAAGCATAAGGACTAAATCTTCTACTGGTTTCAGCCAATGGGTCGACGTTCATCCAACGCCCTAAAGCAGCATCATAATTCCTTGCGCCATAGTCGTAGAAGTTAAGTCCCAACTCGTCTTGGAACTCTTTACCGTTATACTTATACTGAAAATCTCCTCGTACCACTGGTCTTAAAACAGCGTAGAACAGGTTATTTTCGTCTTTTTCAAACTGTACTCTATCGGTATTATAGTTGTTGTGTTTGAGCCCAAATGGGTAGTAATGATTTTCTTCTAATATTTTAACTTGCTGGTCGGCTGGGTCTACCCCATAACTTACTCTGTTGTTTCCCAAATGGTCGGTATAGTTAAATACATAGTTAAACTTATTGCCATTAGTAACCTGAACGTAGCCTTCTGCCGTCGGAAAAAAGGAGA
>Ga0209278_1000623_pt1 | contig 25729 bp, 27 predicted proteins | sample JI81BgreenDNA_FD_187504 | JGI IMG/M metagenome (GOLD analysis project Ga0209278, IMG submission 187504) | Wastewater effluent complex algal communities from Wisconsin, to seasonally profile nutrient transformation and Carbon sequestration -... | ecosystem: Engineered > WWTP > Effluent > Algae...
CGCTCCTGGATCGATGTAATAGGCCTGACCAAAAACCTTCCAGTGTTTGGCAACGGCCCACTTGAGTTTGGCCTGCGTCAACAGTCCGCCGAGTTCACCCAGGCTGGTGGAGGTGTAGCCCGAATATCCGGCTTCCAGCTCCCACGCCCATACGGGATCCAGGTGACTCACCTTTACGGTATGTATCTGTGAACCGAATCGTTGGAGCAGCAAACTGTCTTGGTAACTCCGCTGATTCATGGTTTGTACACTCAATTTCCAGCTTGTGGTGGGCATCCAGCTATACTGTCCACCCCAGGCGGCGTTGGGGCGGCGGTCGAAGCCTCCATTTTGTTCGTTTTTGCCAAACATGAGCTTGAACGACTGGTTGGCGGGCAGCTGCGCCATGCTCACAATGGCTCCTGCAAAGGCCCGTTTACCCCAGCGTTCTTCCTGGTCCACTCTTCCGGCATCCACATAGCGGTTGTATCGTTCAAAAACATTCCGACCAATCGGATCCCACGGATTGCGGTCGAAAAGCATATAGCGTTCGTAAGCCGTATAGGCCCCCATGGTAAGCTCGGTCATGTCTTCCCAATGAATGCCACCCAGCTTAATGGCCAAAGGCCCCAGTGGGGTTTTGATGGTCGAGTATAAGTTCATCCCCAGGTTCAGCAACATGCTTTGGCCCAGGCGCGGACTCCCCAGCGGAAAGTCGATATTGGGTCGTGCCGTATCGGGCGTGGCACCGCTGTAGGCAAGCTGCCCCGGCCGGTCGAGAAACTGAAAGGCGAAGAGGTCGAGCCCCCAGCTCATGCCTGAGCGCGACTTGCCCGTGATGTTAAACATCAGATTGGGGAGCTGGGTGTCGTCGCCAATGAATACTTCGCGCTGTGGAAGAGCAGTGGTTGGCAAGAAGAGGTAACTTCCGGGCATATCGCGGTAGGTGCCGAAAAAGCGGTAGAAGCCGTTCACGTTCAGCGACCTCAGCCGGCTGGGCTCCATCTTCGGGAAAAGCCCCCACTCGGGCGACTTCTCGGCCGTGCTGTTCTCTGTAGTTACAAACAAGCGGTACAGCTTGCCCGCAGCCATGCGCGACTTGGAAAGCGTGGCCAAACTATCGGGGGTGGTTTCGGCGCTGCCGTACGACTGCGCATACAAACTGCCCGAGCTGAGCGCGACGGCAAAACAAAAAAGAAGGGTTTTGCGGCGACTCATGGCAGCTGGGAATAGGTTTGCATTTGAATCAATTTACGTGGACGGGCACCGGGTGGGGCTGCCTTAACATATACAGGCACATTGCCGTAGGCCACCCAGCCGTCGGCTTCGAGGTAAACAAATACCCGATAAGCGCCTTCCACATCGGGTAGCTGGATGCTCAAACGATCGCCTTTGAAGCCGCGTTTTTTCTTGCGCAATACGCTTGCTGGCCTACTTTCAACATCGCCACCTGCTTTGATATCCTGACTTTCGGGCACCAGCTCGTAGCGCAGCGTTGGTTTGCTGCTGGCTTGCACATGGGTATTTACTTTCAAGTCCATCTTTTCGCCAACGGTGGCCAAGTGAAAAGGCTTTTCGAAAGCCGTTATCGACACCGGGGCCACTTCGTTCTTGCCTTTCCACGCTTGGGCGATGGCCCATAAGGTTTCCGTTTTTTCGCGGTATTCGGTAAAGATGCCGTACCAGGTAGAAGTGGTTTCCTGTTTCTGACCCCACAAAAACACATACGAACCCATACAATAGGTGCGTTCAGCGAGAATTTTATCCTGATAACGTTTGCGGTAACTTTCGGCCTTCTGAGCACTGGTTTGCTCGAGAGGAGCACCCCAAGGTGCACGTTTTACTTCCCAGTGGCCGTTGGGTCCCCATTCGGTAATCATATACGGACCGTCCCAGCCAAACTTCCGGATCTGACTTGGAAGTTTATCGAGGTCGCCATAGGTATTGATCGATAAAAAATCGAGGCTGGGGCAGCGGGCTTTGATGAGCTGCACTTCTGTGGAGTCGAGCCCTGCGGTGATGGTCGTGGTAGGATGATGGGGGTCGAGTTCTTTGATCATTTTCGCCATCGATTCTACTGCGTACCACACATTGGTATTGGTGTAGTTCAAATCTAACTCGTTGCCAACCCCCCACGCCAAAAGAGCGGGGTGATCCTTAAGCGCTATCACCTCTTTGCGGAAAGCATCCTGTTGCCGGCGTACGCTAATGCTATCGTCGTAGTCGAAACCGTGGCGCTCGTGCTGCAGCCACAGCCCCATCATCACGGTGAGACCACGTTTGTGCGCCTCATCGAGCAGGGTGCGGGCATTTTCGGTTCCCCAGGTACGGATTGAGTTGCCGCCGGCGGCAACCACCTCGTCGAGAAAAACCGACCCACCAGCACCGTTCACGTAATAGGGTGCTCCACCGCGGTAAAGCGTCCATTCACCTGCCGGGTTTTTCTGAAGCGTTACGGGCACCACCTGCGCGAGTAGCGGCCCGTTGAGGCCAAAACAAAACGCCGAAAGTGCAACCAACTTGAGCCATTTCATGGGCATTCTCCAATTTACACCCTACAAGTTATAGTATATTTCACAATTTCTAAAAAAAGAGATGAAATTTTCGAAAGTCCGCAAATCAAAGTGCCCAGCCCAAGCCTGTATTTGGACGAATTCAATAGCGCTGGAGCAGATAATGGCTATAAATGAAATAAAAAGCACAGCCTACCAAAGGCAGGAAGCTTTTTGATGCGCTTAAAGGGGATTGCCGACTAAAAAATCGAAAAACCTGCTGAGCCGAGGGTACGGCGGTATCAGTATGCTGCTGCCAGACTGGTGAACAGCCCGCTCCAATTTACTTGGCCATTCGACCTGCCCAAACGAACGATAATCAGGTTTTTATTGGGGTTCACGTAAATGTACTGCCCTAAAATACCTTCGGCCATGAAGTCGCCCGTAGTACTCGGCAACCACCATTGGTACTGATAAAACCAAGCGCTGCCTTGGCTGGTATCTACGCGGGTCGACTGCTCCACCCATGCCTCCGAAACCAGCTGCTCGTCCATCCAGCGCCCTTTGTGCAAATACAAGCGGCCAAGCTTGGCATAATCGCGTGCACGGGCATTCAAACAACAAAATGTCTTTTCCAGCCCTTCTTTTCGCCTGTCAATACTCCAGCTGGCGTCGTATTCCATGCCCAGCTTGCGCCATAGCTTTTCTTCGAGGTAATCGCTCACTGAGCGGTTTTTTAAGGCCCGCTCAAGCACCAAACCCAAGAGCTGGGTGTTTCCACTCACATAATCGAACGATTTTCCGGGTGCTTCCTTCAAACGCAGCTTGCGTACCTCTTTGCGCAAATTGGTGCCGTAATAAAAACTTGCAGCCTCTCCAAAGGGATTCACATACGATTCGTTGAAATCAAGCCCCGACGTCATCTGCAACACATGCTCGATGGTTACTTGGTCAAAGCCATGCGGGGCCAACTCGGGGATATAACGACTCACCGGGTCGTTGACCGACTGAATGAGCCCATCGTCGATGGCACAGCCGATGAGTATGGAGGTTACCGACTTGGCCATCGAAAACGAAGGCACCACAGACGAAGCTTCGTAGCCATCCCAGTAGCGCTCGTACAACAGGGTATCGTTGCGGATGATGAGGAAGGCTACCGTTTTATTGTCGGCCAAATAGCGGTCGAAGGCTACCGACTTACCGGCTATTTCGAGCTGCCGTGGTGCGCGTTCTTTTTCGGCAACAGTAAAGAAGAAGCTACTGTCGCCACGCATCACAGGCCGGGAAGGGAACTTCCGGTGATCGCCGATGTCGGCAAAATTGTAGACCACAAAACGGCCCAATTTGCACGAATAGAGTGCAAACGATAGCCCAACAGCCACTAGCAACCAGGTCAACTTACGCATAGGCGATATAAATCCAACTCAATTTAAGCAATAAGTGCCCGCTTTGGCTATTCATATCGAAATACCTCTACCCCAATGGCGTAGCCGATTCGTTTGCCATCGGCACGCTTTATAAACCGAATTTTGTTGGCTGCCCGCCCGAGGTTCACCCGCTGCCAGCTGTTGCCGCCATCGCGTGTTTCGAAGCCACCGGTGAGCGTACCCACAAAACCGTGCTGTTCATCCAAAAAACCAATACCAAATTCACGGCTGCGGTGATCTTCAACCAAAGGCAACTCCACCCAGCTTTCACCACCGTTGGTGGTTTTGGCTATCCGCTGCTGACGTACCGTGCTGTCGGGATTGTACGACTGTATGGTCATGTAACCGGTAGTGGCGGTAGGAAAGCTCATCTTCCAACTTGTTTCCCAGCCGCGTGGCGACCGATACACTTCTTTCCAGTTGAGGCCCCCATCGGTGGTTTTGAGCATTACCGCATGCGACGCATCGAGCTGTTCGCTGCTGGCCGCACATACAAAACCTGTTTTGGTGTCCATCATCTGCACATCAAAGGCCATCTTGGCGCTTTCCGGCAAACTGCGGGCCGTCCAGTTTTCGCCGCCATCGTGCGACTCCATCCAATTGGCGGGACTGCCCACCCGCCCCACGCCGTACACATGGATGCGGTAACCGAGTTGACCGTGATTGTTGAACGGCTCACGTACCAAACTAAGTGCGCAGAGGCCATTCACATAGTTGCCCCGATACTGCACGGGTTCCCAGCTTCGGCCCCCGTTGCGGGTGCGGTACAAGGGTACCGTGTCGCGTACATTGGGGAAATAGTCGGTACCTACGTTTCCGGCAAAGCCCAGCAGGCTATCAACGAAGAGGATGGTGCGGAAAAAGGTACCCGGCTGCTCAAACAGCAGCTCCCAACGGTCGCCGCCATCGCGGGTGCCGTAAATTTTCCCTGAGCCATTTACATACCAGCCCAAACGCTCGTCGTGAAACCAGATGTCGTCTTGTTTACCCGGATAGGGTGCCGTGGGTAGCTTCCGCCAGCTACCCTGCGATTTGGCTTCGGGGGCTACAACCGATAGCGACCAGCGTACGGCACCTTCGCCAACTGCGGGATTGTACTCCTGAAAAAGTTGTTGAATCTGCCCTTGGCTAAACTTGTTGAAGGCCTCCTGCATGCTGCCCGAGCGTGCAAAGTAGTGATCGGTTAACGGAAACGTTTGCAACTGGGCTGTTGCCGGGCGGTAGTAATTCACCGTATTCACAATCTGCTGATGGTCGGCCAGCGAAAAGGCCTGAAAATCCGACTCGCCAAACTGCACGAGCACCGCATTGGCGGCATCGCGCCAGTGGGCCAGATGGTTCACGTCCTGGATCTGCCGCCAGTACAAGGCATTGCGGCTGTAAATTTTTCCTCGGCCATCGTACTCCCAAGAGCTGCGTAAGGTGCTGTCGAACGACGGATTCTTGGCGAGCTCCTCCAGCGGTTGTTTCTCCACGAAAAACCGGTAGTTCAGGGCATATTGGTCGGTTACCGACTTCTCGAGCGCCAAGGGATCGAGGCCGGCAAGCGCATTCTGAACCCGATACATCTCTATTTGGTACTCGAACCACGACTTGGCCGTAGTACCATACACAGCCACACCTGCCACCTTATGGCGTGCCGCCAAGGCTGGCGCGATAATACCGCCCATCGAATGACCATAGATGATCACTTTGCTGGTATCTACATAAGGCAGCTGTTTCAGCTGAAGAAGCCCTACTTCGAAATTGGCTATTTCCTGGTACAGGTCGAGCTCGGCGCAGGGAAGTGTGCCTTCGGAATCGCCTAGGCCACTTTTTTCGATGCGTAGTGTCACAAAACCAGCCTTCACATAGGCGTCAACAATACGTTTGTACGGATGGTCGGGCGTGAGATTGTCGATAGAACTGCAGGTATATCCCGGTATAAAAAACATCGCCGGATGTTTGCCCGCCGCCTTGGGCTTGTTGATGATTACCCGTAGCCGTCCGTTCCCAAAAGCAGCGCTGGTATACACCACTTCCGAAAGGCTGTCGGTTGCTGCTTCAAAAGGACGACCCGCCCAGCGGAATTTGGCCGTTCGGTTTTTGCCGGCACGGTTCCACGTCAAGGTAAAGGGCATGCCAGCTTTGCGGCCCTGCAATAGCGCGCTCAAATCGGCACGACTGCGCAGTGGCTTGCCGTCGATGGCCAACAAACGGTCGCCCGCAACCAAACCAATGGCCTTGGATGTGCCACCCACCACCTGGGTCACGAGGAGGCCGCTATCGGCCGACAACGGCTGCAAGGCAGCTCCCAGCCAGGCCGCACGGGCCAAATCGCCCGATTGGGCGAAGCTGGTGTGCTGAAGAACCAGGAAAAACGCGACCAACAGCAAAAATCGACCGGCAAGGTAGGCTGCACCGCCAGCAACTATCAGGATGCCTTGTGCAGCAGCTCCACTAAAAACCCGAGTTCCAGCCATCGTAAATACCTGCTTTAATATCGGTCCAGAAATACACCACAAATGCCACTGCGAGCAGCAGGAGTAACGTTGGTAGGTGCTTGCGGAGATAGACTTTCACCGCCGAGAACGTTGTTTCCATACTTAAAATTTGGAGACAAATTTCTACCCGCTCAATGCAGTGCGTTTGTCAAAAATTGCTCATTGCTGCCAGCGCGCCGGAGGCATCCCAAACTTATTCCGGAAGGCCTTGGTAAACGAAGCCTGATCGGCAAAGCCCGCCAGCAGCGCCACTTCACCGGCCGATTGATGGTGCTTTAACGCATCGGCAGCAAAGTCCAAACGGCGGTGCAACCGGTATTGATGCGGACTTACACCAAAATGTGCCTTAAACTGCCGGATAAAGGCAAAGGCACTCATGCTGGCGTCGGCCGCCAACTCGGGTATAGCCTTATCTACAGCGAAATCGCGATCGAGCTGTTCGCGAACGGCCCACAAACGGGCCAAAAGTTGTGCGCGCGACACTTTGCGTTCGACCGGCAAACGCCGAAATGCGCGATAATATTCGGCATGGTCGGAAAGCGCTGCCAATGCCATCTGCTGAAAATCGAAGCGGTTCACTACAGGGTAGTGCCCACGAGCATAATTGGCCGATACCTGCTGCAACTGCCTGCCGAGACTACTGTGCGCCAGCGAACGCTGTTGCAAGGGCAAATCGTCGCCGAGCACAAAGTCAGCCAAAGCTTCGCCCTCGCGAAAGTGCTGCGCCGCCACGGCCGACAACAAATCGGGCGCCAGGTCGATACATACGCCTAAGGTTTGTTCCTTGCCGCGAATGGTGATGGTAGCCTCAGTGGTACGGTTACCTAACAAATAGTGACCGGCAGGTATGCGCAGGTCTTTGCGGCGACTGTGGTACCGCTCCTCGCCTTGCACCACCAACTTGATGGCCAGGCCGGTAAAACGTCCTTCTCCTTCAAAGCTGTGTAGGCTCGAACAACGTAAGGCATTCAACTGGTCATCGAGATAGAGGAGCCGATTCATAAGGGCTTGTACAAATAAGCAGCGCGGTTGTTTGGCAGGAAGATCGAATACGACAAATTTCGTATGTCGGCGTCAATCTTCGTCGGTCGGTAGCGAGAACTAACGATAGTTAACAAAAAAGGTGGTTGTTTCCAACCACCCTCCGAGCAACTTCTGGCGATAAACCTCACCGGTTGCGTGATTCGATAAGTTCGGGTACGTACGGCATTCCATTCCGAAATAGCCAGAAGATCAAAATCGTAGACCTATGTTTAAGGTACCCACATACACGGCACTTTCGCCGGTAGAGTTCCGGATGGGATGTGGGTTGCTTTGGGAAGCCACATAAAAAAACCCATGCTGTGTGCTGAGGTAGGGGCTAAACTGCATGGCATCGCGTTTTTCCTTTTTCAAAAATTCCCAACGGTAGCCCGCCAACAAACCTATTTCGTAGTCCCAACTTTGGTAGTCTTTGCCATCAACCGCATTTTTCCAGTTGAAGCCCGGACCAATGGCGTTGTACCACTCGAGATGTAGCCCCTTCCAAAAAAACTGTCGGTAGCCAAAGGTGAGCGCATAGTTGGCCCAATACCCTTCGTCTTCTCTAAACTCGGTTGGCTTGATGTGAAAACCGGCAAAAACATCGCCCGCCAAATCGCCTTTCCGCCAGCTTTCGTAGGTAAGTTGACCCTTGTACATATTGCCCGGGAAAATGGGCCACAACACATTGAGTTCGGCACCCCACTTCCGGCTCACAGTTTGTTCTTGAGCAAAGGCTGCTGAAGCAATTACGAGCAAAACGATACCCGCTAAAGTCATTCTTTTCATTGTCCTGATGGTTTAAATTGTAGCAATAGGACAAAACTAGCGTGGGGTAGCGGTGAGAATCGTTGACCAAAGTCAAGAAACGAAAGCACCAGTTATTTGCGGGTTCGTATCCTGCTCAAGGTTTCGGGCTTAATTCCCAAATACGAAGCAACCATATACTGCGGAATTTCTTGAAGCAGTTTGGAATTCCGGTTCACCAGTGCATTGTAGCGGTCGGCAGGGGTTTCAAACATAAAGGAGTCGAGCCGGTTGGCCACCACCAAATACAGGTTCTCGGCGATGAGTCTTCCCAGCCTTTCAATAGTTTTGTGCTTATCGTACAAGCTTTGGAGCTGCACCAAATTGATGCGGTAAATTACCGCGTCTTGCAAAGCTTCTATATAATGATCGGAGGGCTTGCCCGTCAAAAAACTGCGGTAATTGGTCACAAAATCACCCGCAAAAAAGAAGGCCGTTATCTTTTCTTCGCCCTCTTTAACCGTATAAAACCGAAATGCCCCCTCTTGAATAAAGGCAAGAAAATCGCAACGTTGTCCCTGCTGCAGAATTTGTTCCTTTTTGCCTATTCGTTCCTTGGTCAAACAAATTTGAAAGTCGAGCCATTCGGCATCACTCAACTGAATAAATCGATCAAAATAGCTTCGCAATAACTCCATTTTCTAAAGTTTATAGCCATACAGCAGAGACTATATAAAAATTAACTTTAACAATTTAAACAACAAGCTTAAAGCCTGATTAGGGTTTCTCCGCTTGTTTTATCCTTTCAAGAATCTCTCTACGAAAAGATAAGTTCTGTTCATACTGCCGCTGGTTAAGTTTTTCTAGTAAAAAGGTTGTTATGGCTCCTCCAAAAATAGCTATACCCAACTCTGAAAATACATCGAGAATAACATCGTTCACGAAAGCTGCCCATGTATCCTCGAATAAAAACTTCAAAACACGACTTGATATGGTTATCACTACACCTAAAATGAAAAAAAAGCGGATGAACTTGCCGTAGAAGTATTCCTTGTCGATGATTAATTCCAGTTCATCTGGGTTCTTCTTGTAGTATTCCACCATCTCTGGGGTGATCTCAGTCTTCTCTCCCCAAATGGTATTGTTGAATAGTTTATCTCTAAATTTCATGGTATGGTTTTCACTAAAGTAATTGACTCATTGAAAGATAGAATATAACAATCAAACTAATCAACTTTACCCGGAGCCGTTATGACATGTCGTTTATGATTTACACAATTCGTCGTTTTTTCCCGGAAACAGATTGGCCCTTGAGAATCAACATTTATCCCTAAAACTTAATCCCGGCCGTCAACCGAAGCGCTCCAAAACGCCACTGGTCGTCGCCTATTCCGCTTACTTCAACACGGGTTTGGTAAAACTGATACTGGCCTTCTACAAACAAACCCAATGCTTGGGATGCAAATGGCCGAAACGTATACCCGAGGGCTGCACCACCCTCCAATCCAATGCCAAAATGATGGAGGAAGTCCTGCTCGCCGACGGCATTGATAAACCTGTTTTTGGTGAATACCGAGCCCATACCTAGTTCGCCATGTACATAAAGTCCGTTGTTGACGAATGGGGTGTACTGAAATGCACCCGAAAAATTCAAAAAATTAAAGAAGTAGCCTTCGGCATAGCCGGCTTTGGCGGGCGTAGCTCCCGTTTGGGCACTGTTTACCAATAGCCCCACGCTAAGCCCGGTGATTTTTTGAATGGGCACATAATAACCAATCGCCAACGAAAATCCAGTATTGCTGCCGTAACTGCCTACCTCGGCTTGCGATCCGTCGGCGGCGGCGAAATGGCTCAGCCCATTTTGTCGGTTGCTGTAAGCTGCCATCAACTCGGTACCGCCATAAAATTGGGGCACCACCAGGCCGGTTGCAAAAAATACAGTGGGACGGCGGGTGTCGTGTTGCTGCGCTTCGGCCGAACACACCATACCCATCCAGAATAAAAGCAAAAAATACCTCATGATTACGATGCTTACGCTGCCCTATTGATTCCAACCGAATGAATAACCAATGCTGATGTTTACAATCAATGGCGTATTGGAAATGCCCACTTGCATGGCTTCGTGGGTTACACGCGCATTTTGGGTACGGCTGTCAAACGTAAGTTGATGGTTGTCAAGCGATGAGGCTACCCGCGGCCACCACCGTATGCTGGGTGCTACCATGATGCCTCTCAGGAAGTTATTTTGGCGTTTAAAGGGCAACAGATTGGCATAAGCGCCTATGCCCATCGAAAAGGTGGTGTACGCGGCAATGCGGTTGGCTTCCGTTTGCGCGTCGCCTTGGTGGTAGAGCTCAAATTTATGCCATTTGGGTTCGGCACGCAGGTTCAACCAATCGTTGAAGCGATAGCCTACCCCAAAACCCGTGGTCCACGGAATGTGCACATCAAGGCCGAGAGCTTTATTGGTGGCGTCTAAGAGGCTGTTGTCTAGATTGAGCGAAATGCCGTGGGAGTAGTCGAAAGCCAAACGTTTGTAAAAGAAGTTGATTTCGGCGTTAAACCCCTGGAGCAAAGGCTGGTTCAAGCCAAAAACAACGTTTACACGTGTTGGGAGCGGCTGGTCACTTTTTTGTGCTAGGAGGTTTCCGCACATTGCGATGAGCATAGCGCTGGTGAGCAGGATTGTTTTCATTTTTTTGATTTTGGTGTGGGCAAATGTCCACTGAAAACAAACGCTGGTCGACTCAAGTGATAGTTTGAGACCTATTTCAGCTACGAGGCGCCGTATGCGCTCGATTTTCGAGGTATTGTTTGGGGGTAATTCCTGTCATGGCTTTGAAGATCCGATTCAAAGAAGCCTTGGAGTTAAACCCGCTGTCGAGCCCCATCGCCAAAATAGTGAACTGATCGTTCCGGTTATCGTCGAGCATTTGCTTCAAATGATCAACCCGGTAGCGATTCACTAAATCGTAAAAAGTTCGGCCCTCTTGGGCATTGATTACCTTGGATACTTTGTGGCGGTTTTCGCCCAATAGTTCCGCTAAATCTTCGAGGCTAAACTTGGGCTCGAGGTATAATTTCTTGGAAGCAATCGCCTCCAGAATTTTCGACTCCAAGGCCATTTCCTCTTCGGTGAGCGGTTTAGCTGCCTCCACGTGGTTTGTGTTTTGTAAAACTTCCGGCGCCAATCCAACTGCTCCCAATGCGGCTACCTTGGAAGTATATACCTGTGCCAAGGTATAATGCTGAATACCCTGGTAGTTTAAATAAAACACCGAAGCCACCAGCAAGCCATACACCATCCCAAATACCTCCTGAATTTGAATGGGAAACAAGCCTACATTTTGCCCAAGAAAGAGCACAAAGGTGATGCACAGCGAGGTCAAATAAATCCAGGTAAAATGAAGCAGCCAACGTAAATCAATCAAATCGTCGGAAGAAAACCCGAGCTTCAAACCTCTTTCAAAACGGTAAAGTCGTCGGATTAGGCTTATCAGTACACCCATGAAGCTAATCTGTGCTCCCTTAAAAATGAGGTGGTAGGCGATACCGGGATTATTGAAATGTTCGACGAGTAGTGCTGTGGTGTTGTAATTGTTCCAAACATAATGATCCAAAAAACTCAATAGGCTAAAGAGTACGGCAGGTAAAAACAACAGCAACCATTTGCGCGCGAGCGGCTGGCTTGCGTTGAGAAATTGCAATACATACAGTACAAAAACCGGAAACAGCAATAAAGGCACACCGTTCTGGAAAATTACAGTGGCCGAACTCAGGTAGTTTTGAACCAGTACATCCGACAGCATAAAACAACCTACCAGCACATTGATGGCAATCAAATAATAATCGGCAACAGCCTTCCCTTTTTTCCGGAGGATGAGTAAAATAAAAACCAGAATCAAGGCGGCAGCAGCCGCAAACAAATAACGCATCGGCGAGAAATCGTTTGCGCTAAATTAGTCATCGGCACCATCTCGCGCCGAAAAAGAAAGAACTAAATACACCGCCTCCACGGCCGATAACTAAATATCAAAATTCCCATGTGACCAAAACAACCTTCGTTCATCATTATCATAGGCTTGCCAACATTAAGCATGTTATCATTGCGATACTATAAGCCATAACTGCTTACATAAGTAATATTAAATTTAAATGGCCAAAACTAATAGCGTCTTTAATTTCCAGCTGATTTTGGCTGAATGGTTACGGTAATACGTCTATTCACTAGTACATCCAACACAGCCAATACACCGTTCAAAAGCTGGTCTTTATTTTCATCACTTGCATTTGGGGTAGGCAAACTACTTCCGCTATAGGGATAGAGTTTACCTTGATATTCGAAACAGTATACAATACCCTTGGATGATAATCTCGGTAGGATTTCACTTTGGCCACCTGAAAAAACATGACCCAGCTTGCTTTCGTAGTAGTTAGGCTTTGGAGATTTGTAGAAAATAAAATAAAAGTTATCCAAAATCACCTTTTTGCCCGATAGTGAGTGCCAATCATGAATGAGCAACAACTTGTAAAGCTCGTCGTAAGCCACAACGAAGGTATCTTGCGAAATTTGGCCCAAGTCGGCATCTGTTCTCATGGAAACACCGATAAACACTAAAGTATCTTGTTTGATATCCGTCAGTCTCAGTGTCTTTTTGCTGTTGTCTTTCAATTGAAAATCATAAAAACAATTGCGGTATAAATTAAATCCGTGGCTGCTGAATCTGGCCATATCCTCCCGGATAATCGGCTCATTGCCCTTTTTTAGGAGCATGGGGTTCCATGTGCTATCGGTTTGACCTATAGCATGAAAAGCAATTAAAAAAAAGAACAAAACAAGTAGTCTTCCAATCATATGGCTTAACTTTCGGTTTAGCTAGAACTCCATCAAAATCGTGACTAACGATTTCATCAGAAATCACGTTATAACTTCCTAAAAAGGTAAAACTAAAGGAAGTACTTATAAAATCAACACAAACAGCATTGAATCTCAAAAACCAAGGTTCTCTTCACTTTAGGCCTTTTAGCGCTGTAGCCCTATTTTAATCCTTTTTCGTAGTCCCACCGATTGTCGTGGATATCGATGATGCTTACTTTATTTCCATTGTACAGGTAGTAAACCGAAAGAACTTTGCTCAAAACTGCTCTTCGAATTTTCAGTCTATTCGATTGCTTGTAAAGTGTTGGAAATAAAGATATAATTTTCGCAAAATCTTCTAAAGCTTGATAAAAAGCGTCGATTTCCCGCTGCGAGAATTTGTTTTTTAGATAAGCCACAATTTCGGCAGCACTAATTAGTGACTGCTTCGAATATTCAATGACCAATCGTGTTTTCTCATCCATTTTTTAGTGCATTCCAAAATTGCGAGGAAGAGAGCACATTACCCGTTTCAATATCTTTAATACCGTCGTTAATCATCTGCTGTTGAGTAATTGAAAGTTCATCCCACCAGTCTTCTCTTGATTCAGAAGATTTTAATCCATGCAAAAACTCAATGACATTCTCGTTCGATAAGCCGTTTATCCAAGCGATCAATTCAAGTTTCTTTTTATTGAGTTCAGCGGTCGACATCTAAGCAGATTTAATTCAAATATAGCCGATTCAAAGCGGTTTTAAAAAACTAAACAAGCTGCTTATCTGAAAAATCACTGACCGTCTTGCGAGTATCCATCCATTGGTAAAATGCACTGCTCCGATCCAACATTTCGGAATTTGAATACACAGTCCGCTCATAAGAAACATAGAGAGTTTCGTCTATTATTTTTGTACAGATTAGGCGTAAGGAATTCAGGTAGAATTGCCTGTAAAATCAATTCGAACAACAATTTTCCTCTAACGGATGGAAAACTGAATACAGGCCTGCATTTAAACATGGGTGTTAATCCCGAGTACTGCTAATTAGCGGCAGTTTGTCTAAAAACCTCCGTTACTTCTCAAAAGATAAGGCATTTTAATGGCTTGTAAGCGCCCTTGATAAAATTGTGTTCGCCAAGGGTTATACAAATTCACTGTCGGTAGCGGGGAGCTTTGGAAGGCTACAGAGGCGAAAAAGAACTCCAAAAACTGGATAGCCGCTTTTAGCTAACTTAGAAGCGCGTTTTTGGACAATGTGTTAAAGATCCGCCGCAAGTTAAACGCAGTAAATACCCGACCCAGATCTAAAGCTTCAAGCAAGCGTACTTCATTGTCGGACTCAATCGCCTCCTCCAAACTACCCACAAATAAAGGCAGCTGATTACGGTCTTTTCTAGTGAGGTATTTCATACAGGAAAATACCAAAAACACTACGCTTAATCAAATAATAGCAACACTTGATATCCACAATACCCAAGGGTTTTTAGACAGAATCACGTTCTACGTGACGTGTCCCGTGAACAGCTTATGCTGTTCTACGGGAGTTTGACGTTTTGCAGCTACACGCAGGCAGGGATTACTACCACTGAACTTCTTACGAAGAACTGAACTTCAAATATACCACTTTCCTGTCCTACGAAGCACGAAACCCCTGCTTGCGTGTAGGTGTTGTTATATGCTGGCCTTCTGTCTGTCGAGGTTGTAAAGTCCTTGTCTGCTGTGAGTTTCGCTGTCATTGTCGAGTTGCGAATGGGTCTGTTTGTGTCGGCTGTGGGTAGCGGTTTTAAAAATTTTAGAAGGGAAGGAAATTTTAAAAAATAATTTTTACTCACTTTATTATTTGACTTTTATTGGTGTTCGTGAATGCTTTGCATTTCTTTGGGTGGTAAAGGTGTAAGCTCTTTTGCAATTTTTGGTCTGTGCGATGGCTTGTGCGAAACGAAGTTCACGAACTCCATTATTAAATAGAAAATCGTGAGTAATTGCAAATGTGCTTACACCTGTGAGAAGGCTAATTTCTTTTACTAATTTTTTCTTTTGCTGTGTCCACTAAATAATAAACCATAGGCACTAAAAACACAGTCAAAATTAGAGATGATAAAAGTCCGCCAATGATTACCCAAGCAAGACCGTTTTTCCATTCTGCAGCTGTTCCTGTTGCCATTGCAATTGGAAGCATACCAACAACCATTGAAAGCGTTGTCATTAGGATAGGTCGCATACGACCTTTTCCAGCAATGATTAATGCTTCTTTAAAATGTTTGCCTTCTGCTTTTAATTGATTGGTAAAATCTACAATTAGAATAGCGTTTTTTACCACTAAGCCCATTAACATAATTAAACCAAGTAAAGCGAACAAACTCAAATTGCTTAATGATAAATTCAATGCGAAAAACGCCCCAATTGCTGCAACTGGTATAGAAAACAAAACTACAAATGGATAAACAAAACTGTCATAGAGTGCTACCATAATCAGGTAAATCAGCAAAAACGAAATGAGTAAAACAGAACCTAAAGCTCCAAAACTATCATCTTGTCGTTTGATATCGCTTCCCCAAGTCATTTGTATGCCGTTTGGCAATGGATTTTCTTTGAGATATGCTACTACATCGTCTGCTACTGTGCCTGATGGTCTGCCTAATGCGTCAGAAGTAAGTGTAACTGCTGGTTGTCGGTCTTTCCTTTCTAATAAGGAAGGGGAATTGTCTTGCTCAACAGTTGCAAATTGTGAAACTTCCACTGGTATACCCATTGGATTGATGATAGAAAGTCGTTGAACATCTTCAAAATTTTGTCGGTTAAATTCATCTAACCAAATTCTCACAGGATATTCTGTTCCGTTTTCGGTTAGGGTCGCATCATCATTTCCTGTAAAGGCAGTTCTTAGGTTCAATCCAACATAAGCGGTTGTTAAACCCAATCGTTGCATTTTATCTTTGTCGGGAATTATTTTGTATTCGGGACTACCTGCTTCAACGGATAAGCGAACATTATCCGCACCGGGAATTTTTTCTATTACCGTTTTCAATTCATCGCCTGTTTTCATCACCAAATCCAAATTGCTTCCGCTTAACGTAATTTCAATTGGTGCTGAACGTGGAATTAAACCCAATGCTGCCATTGAATAATTGATACTCGGAAATTTTGACTTTAGTTCTTCCCGTAGATTTTTCATAAATGTTTCGGTAGGTAAATTATTCAATTCCTTTTTGGATTTTAATTGAATTGTAAATTCAGTTTTATTTGCTGAACCAACACCCAAACTTCCAATGCCTGTGCTTGGACCGCCAATGTTGCTGAATACCGTTGCTACTTCGGGTTGTTGATTAATGTATGTTTCAATTTGTTGAGCAATTAAGTTGTTTTGCTGAATGGAAGTTGATTTGTCAAACTCCAAAGCCATTCTGAACTTTCCTTGGTCGCCTGTTGAAATTAGTTCTTTACCAATAATTCCTTGTTTCATAATGCCTACCGTCATTACAAAAAGCAACAAAACAATTCCTGTGAAAATTAATTTATGGCTCAAAACCCATTCTAATCTGCGACCATACCATTCATTAAAGTTTTCTAATTGAATTTCAAACCATAGTAAAAAGCGATTGAAAAAATTAGTTGGTTGTAAATCTTCTTTCTTTCCAATACGTGAAGCCAACCATGGTGTAAGAGTAAAACCAACCAATAAACTGGTGAGTGTTGAAGTTACTACAACTACCGAAAATTGTTTGAGCATATCGGCAACAAACACTTGTAAAAAAAGAATTGGTAAAAATACCACTACGTCAACTAATGTGATTGACAATGCAGCAAAGCCAATTTCCATTCTGCCATCCATTGCAGCAGTTCGTTTATCTTTTCCTCTGTCTAAATGTTTTTGAATATTTTCTAATACTACCACAGCATCATCCACCAAAATTCCAATGATTAAAGACATTGCGAGTAAGGTCATTAGGTTTAGCGTGTAGCCCAAAAGCCACATTACCGCAAACGCTGTAACTAAAGAAGTTGGAATTGCAACAATTACAATTAATGAGTTTCTGAAACTTCTTAGGAATAAAAGCATCACCAATGAAACTAATATTACCGCCAAAATCAAATCAAAAACAACGGAGTTTACGGCTGCAATCGTGTTGTCGGTGCTATCGTCTGCAATAATAAATTTCACACCTGCATTTGAATTTTGTTGTTCAATGGATTTGAATTTTTCTCGAACTAATTTTGAGACATCTACAGCATTTGCATCGCCTTGTTTTTTCAGTAAAAGACCGATGCCGTTTTTGCCATTGTAACGACTAATAGAAGTCGTTTCTTTTATACCATCAATAACATCTGCTATATCTTTTACATAAACAGGACTTCCCAAAACAGGCATCGCCACCTGAACATTTTTAATATCTTGTAATGAGGTAAATTTTCCCGTTAAACGAACTGAATTGTTTTCTTTTTCGGTTTGCACTTTTCCAGCAGGTAAGTCTAAGCCCGAACGATTAATAGCTTCAACAACCTGAACCATTGAAATTTTGAAAAGCTTCAGTTTGTCCTGATTTACTCTTACTTGTATTTCTCTTTCTTCTCCTCCTAAAATGGTAATTTCTGCTACTCCTTTTATTTGCTGAATTTGTGGCAGATAATCATCTTTCATTTTTTGATAAAACTCGGTAGCAGATAAATTACTTGTTGCACTGATAGACATTATTGGCAAATCATTTGGAGAAACTTTACTCATCACAGGACTTAAAATATCCTGTGGTAAATCTTTGCGAATGTTGTCAATGTAGCGTTGTGCATCTTGCATTGACTTATCCAAATCTGTCCCATATTTTAGATTGGCTATGATGATAGAAGCATTGGGTAAAGATTTTGTAACCAAGTAATCTACACCCTCCAAGTTGGATAAAGCATCTTCTATTTTTCGTGAAACGGATGTTTCTACTTCGTTTGGTTCGGCACCAGGGTAAACAGTCTTAATTACAACTACGGGCTGATTAAAGTCGGGCATTAACTCGTAACTCAAATTTTTATACCCGATAAATCCTAATAAAGTAAATACGCTGAAAAGCACTATTATCAGCGAAGGACGTTTGATTGATATTTCTGTAATATTCATTTTTCGCTGATTTTATTTAACAGTTACATTCGCCCCATCAAAAAGATTGATGAAGCCATTCGTTACAAGTACATCACCTTCATTTAATCCATTTGAAACAACAGCTTTGTTTTGTGTCTTTTTTGAAATAGTGATGTTTTGCAAAAGGGCTTTGCCATTTTTCACAACATAAACCTGTGGTTGGTTATCTGTGCCTTGTACGGCAGATGACGGTATTACAATTCCCTTTTCAGACGTTTCACTTTTAATTAAAACTTTACCAAACATTCCTGATTTTATTTTCAAGTCCGATGTGTTATTTACCGTAAACTGAATAGGAAAACTACTGCCCATATTAGCTTTACTACCAATCATAGTAGTTTTTCCAGTCAATATAATTTCAGAATAGGCATCTGCGGAAAGAGAATAGCTTTGATTTAATTTGAATTTACTCAATTCATTTTCTGGCACATTTACAGTGAATTTTAGCATTGAAATATCTGTTATTTGCAGCAATGGAACTCCAGGTGCTGCAAAAGCTCCTTCTTCACTTAATTTTGCGGTAACCACTCCGCTGAAAGGGGCTTTGATTGTGGTTTTGTTTATCTGCTCTAACAAAGTTGCTTTCTGAACTTTTGCAGATTTCAAACCTAATTCTGCTTTTTCTAATTGAACACCTTGAATGGCATCTGCTTTAGCCAAAATGGTATAGCGATTTACATCTGCTTCCAATCCTTCTATTTGTACGTCAATAGTTTGCAGTTGCAATTTCAGCAATGAATTATCCAATTGAATTAAAGTTTGACCTTTACTTACAACGCTTCCAGCATCAACTAAAATGGTGTTAATTTTCCCTTGTAATTCGGCACTTATTTTTGTTTCCTTGTTGGGCTCAAATGTACCTGAATAAGAAAATTCCGCATTCACATTTTCAAGTTGCAATGTAACTACTTGAACATTTATAGCTTGTTCTTTATCGTATTGATACACTTTACTCTGCGTAATTTCCTTGTTAGTTTTCAACTTAATTACCACAATGAAAATTATCGCCAACGGTATGATAACGTATAGCACTTTTTTTAGGATTGATGATTTTGCTTTCATTCTGATAATTATTTGGTTGTTGAAATATTTCCTGTGAGTTTTTTAAGTTCTAGATCTGCTTTTAGGTAATCAATCACAGCAGATAGATAAGTTTGTTGTTCTTCACGCAAAGCATTGTCTGCAAGCAAAACATCCGTTAAACTTGCTGTTCCTTTTTTATGTTGAAGGACAGTTTGATCATAGATTGTTTGAGCCAATTGGATTTGTTCGGTTGTGGTTGCTACCGTTTTTTTAGCGACCTCTCTTTGTAGTTTGGCATTTTCAACTTGCATATTGTTTTGCTCGGTAAGCATTCCAAATTGTAGTTCATTGTTTCGGAGTTCAAGCGATTTCTGAGTAATTTTTCGAAGCGTAACCGTTCCATTAAAAAGTGGATAAGATAATTGAATACCTGCAAAACCTATTGGATAGAAATCAAGGAATGAAGCTGGTTGTCCGTTATAACCAAAGCCCGTTGTTCCATACATTCCAACCAGATTTAGCGAAGGCAAAAACCTTGATTTGTTGAGTGTGTTGAGTTCACTTGATAACAAGCGGTTTTGAGTTTTTATTATTCGAATATCTAAGATTGATGCTGGAGTGTATTCATTAGTGGTTTGATATTCAATTTTTGGTTCAATTTTCAAATTTTGTTCAATGGAAATACCCATAGCAAATTTCAAGGCATTTAGAACCTGCTCGTATTTGCTTTTGATGGTTTCCTTTTGAGTAGTTAATTGCGATAATTGTAACTTTATCTTACTTACATCTGTTCCTTTGGCAAGCAATTGTTCATTGAGCAATTGCATATTTTTTAAAAGTCTTTCTACATTGATCAAATTGCTATCAATAAATGCTGATTGATGATGTAAGATTTGGGCATTATAGTACAAATTGGAGATTTCGAAATAGATTTGTTCCTCCGTTTTTTGATACTGCAAGTCGGTCAATTCCGAAGTAATTTTAGTAGTTTGAATAGCTCCATAAACTTGTGGATTATATAATGGCATTGAGAGTTGCAAGTTTGCGTTGATGTTGTGCGGAACGCCAAATTGTGCTGCTCTATATTCTCCTTCGGGAGCAGCAGGATTTAGTGCATTGAGGGGTAAAAGCTGATAAGGCAGGTTTGTAAAATACTTGTAATCCGCATTGGCTGTTACTTTCGGAATTAAATTGGCTTTGGCTTCTTTTTCTCTTTGCTCACCAATAGCCATATTGTTTCTGCTCATTTGCAGATTTTTGTTATGAACCTGTGCGGTGTCAATACATTGTTGCAAAGTCCAAGTTTGTGCTTGTGCAGATTGAAAGCCTCCTATTATCAATAACAGAGCAATATAATGTTTGTGAATATTCGCTAACTTCATTTGTCAAATTTTTTACTTAATGAGTATTAATTGACTTTCAATTGTTCCTACAACCCAATGTTTTACCATTGGTTCAATGTTTACAAAGTCGCCCGATAATAGTGTTTCTTTTATTCCTTTTTCATTTTCAAAAATCACTTCTCCTTCAACGCAAATCAAAAGTGCTGGTGTTTTGGTGATATGCTCTTTTAATTTTTCGCCTTGCATAACTTGAATAGCTGTTGCGTTACCCAGTTCACTTTTGAAAAGAGAAGTTGCTGAAACTGGTTTTTCTTGTGTATGTAATTCTTTTATGTTCATTGGAAGTATTGATTAAATGTTGTGAATGAAATTTGAATATTTTCAAATTGCTTAGTTGCTTCGGTTTCGTTTTTAGCTTCTGAAAGTTCTTTTACCAAATCAATGTATGGCAACAGCCACTTGTGCAATTCATCGTGGGCTTTGCCTTTCATTGTGCAGTTTGAAGTAAGTAAATCAATGTTTGATTGTAGTTTTTCAGATAATGATTTGTAATCTTTTTGCTCGACTTTAGCAAAGGAAACAACATCATTTTCCATATTACGAATATGAGTTATCATATTGGCATCCACTTGCCATTTTTCACCATTGTTAAGTTCGATGGCTTCACTTTCATCATCGTGATGATGATCATTATGTTTGGCAACTTCTGGTTGATTATTTAATTTCTCGTTTGTGGAATTGCCACAACTGTATAGCAATAAGCTACCTACGGCAAATGTTAAGATTAATTTATTCATTATGATTTTTATTTAATTGTTTATTGATAGTGAAAAATGCAATGATTGCAAATACAAGCGTTACCGCAATTCTGAAAATCATTGCACCGATGGTTTTTGTTTCATAGACACCACCCGAATTAGCGTGAATTTTAAGTCCGATAAATGCAGCTATCAATATCATTGTTGAAATTCCTAATAGAGTAGCTGTCCATTTTTTGCTTTTAGCAAACCCATAAACAGTAAGCAGATAAAGAATGCTACTGATGAAATTTGACCAAACAACAAACAGAACATAATTGCCTTCCTTTTCTCTGATACCAAACAAATCAAATATCACTGATGTGCTTAGAAAAAGAGTGAGCAAGCCAAATGCGGCTAAAATTACTGCTGATGTATAGAGGACATACTTTTTCATTTGGATTTTATAAGTGTTAATAATGCTTGTATCATATTGTCACCGTTTCTGTTAATGTCAAATTGAAAATTGGCTATTCGCCACTTAAACATTTGCAATCGAAAAGTCCCCATCACAATGTGAATTAATTCTTCGGAGGTAATAGAATTAGTGAAATTGTTTTTTTGTTGTCCTTCCATTATAATGGGCATCAAATGTTTCATTTTTACCTGCATTATTTTTAGAATGGTTTCATTGATGCGTTCGCTTTCTTCCATCAGTCCGTCAGAGAAAACTGCCACTACAAAATGCGGATGCTTTTTAAAAAATGAAAATTGATTTTGAAATAGCGTTGTAAATTTTTCTTCGGGCGATTGTTCGCTCGCTATTGCATTGGTATAGCGTTCATCCATACTTTGTGCAAGATATTCAAGTAAGGCAATAATGATTTCTTCCTTGCTTGTAAAATGCCTGTAAATGGCACTTTCAGAAAATTTCATTTCCTTAGCCAAGTTCTTAATGGTTAGTCCACTTATACCCGAAGCCGTCAATATTTTTCCAGCCGCTTCAATAATTTCAAGTTGTCTGTCAGAAATTGTTTCTGTTGTCATTTGATATATTTTATTCTGTTATAAATTTCATTTTTAAAAACGCAACACCTAACCAAATTACAGAAGCTGTCATTGCAATTGCTCCAATTAACACTAAAACAGGAGGCACTCCAAAATAGACCTCTGTTAATATTCCAATAGGCATTAGTAAGCCAGTAAGAGCCAACCAAGAAATGGTTTTCACGTTTTGTAATTTGTCCCTGAAATGTAGGAGTAGATAACCAATTAGGATATTTAGAAAGGCAAACAAATTCCCGTGAACGTGAGCCAGTCTGCTTTCAAAATGCTTTCCTATGCTGTATGAGTTTACCCATTCTTCTTTACCCGGAGCAAAGTCTCGCAGGTAGATTAATAGAAAGCCGTAAGCCATAAAAAGCCCCATTGTCAGGAAGCCTATTGCAATGTTGTTTTTACCGTTCATCTTATTTATATTTTTAAGTAAGTGAATATTCGCTCACAATGATAGTTCTATTTTATTTATTCCTGCAAGTTTTTTTGAGAAAACTTTAAAATGTGACGAAAATCATCCTGGTGCGGTGGTTAATTGGCTCTTTTGGGGATTGCCTGTGTGTCGGGTTGTGTGAGGGGGCAAACCCCAAATGTGCCAATGCGGGCGGGCTAAAATTATTTTTTAAAATGTGCGGTGGGAAAATTTTTAAAACCTTGCATTGGCTTTAGTGTCGGCAAAATGGTCTGGTCGGTGTCGAGTTACAGCGAAATTGTCAACCGAGTTTTTGTCGCCCGAAAGTTAGTTTGGAAGTCAAAAGTCTGGTCGTTTTGTTGTCCGTCTTACGGTTGCACGGTCGTCTTTTAGGCTTGCTTATAACGGCAGTTTGTCTCAAAACCTCCGTTTCAGCACTTAATATAACGCATTTTAAACGCTTGTAATCGCCCCTCGTAAAATTGTGTTCGCCAAGGGTTATACAAATTCACTGTCGGTAGCGGGGAGCTTTGGAAGGCTACAGAGGCGAAAAAGAACTCCAAAAACTGGATAGCCGCTTTCTGGTAACCTTTAAGCGCGTTTTTGGGCAATATGTTAAAAATGCACCGCAAGTTAAGCGTTGTAAATGCCAGACTTAGATCTAAAGCCTCAAGCAAACGTACCTTATGGTCGGACTCAATCGCCTCCTCCAAACTACCCAAAAATAAATGCAACTGATTACGGTCTTTTCCAGTGAGGTATTTCATACAGGAAAATACCAAAAACACTATGCTTAATCAAATATCACCAACACTTGATATCCACAATATCCACAGGTTTTTAGACAGAATCACGTTCTACGTGACGTGTCCCGTGAACAGCTTATGCTGTTCTACGGGAGTTTGACGTTTTGCAGCTACCCGAAGGGCGGGACTTTTACCACAAAACTTGATTTGAAAAACTAACGTTTGATTTACCACAAAACTGTCTTTGGAACACGAAACCCCGCCTTTTGGGTAGGTGCTGTTATGGGCTGGGCTTTTTGTCATACCGTCTTTCTAATATTATATTGGTCACGTACTCGCCAAATTTCAAGTGCCTTGTCAATGTACCAATTAATGCTTCCAATAAAGTCGTCCCATTTTGCAGTCTTAATGTATGAGCTTTCTCCCTCGTAAATTGTCGTTCCATTACAAGTTCTTGTCTGTGGAGTTTTAATGTTGAACATGTTTTCTCGAAGAATTGTAAATAGCTGATTTGTCATATGTGTTGTGCTATTACAATCGGGATTGTGTCTATAATACCAATCGTAAGAGCCTAATTGGTCTGGCAAAACAACACCAAGCATTGCATTTGTTTTACTATTTATTCCTTGTCTGGATTGTTCACGTAATGAGTATGAAATTTCCCAAGGAATCCATTGGTCATTCTCAGGAGTTGAGTTTTTCATGCCTTTTGATATGAAAACTATGGTTACTGTACTGTCAAATATTTTGTCTCCGAGCTTTGATGCAATTGTAGAATCTGCCAGAGTACCCATATCTTCCCCGTCATCTTCACCTTTATTGATATGGTCACTCGCATCAATTTTTGTTTGCAAAATATCAACATAGTCTCTTGCTGTTGTTGGATTGACACCCTGTATTGCTCGCACATTTGGGTCGGCATACTTGTATGATGTAAATATTTTCTTGCCCATATTACTTGATTAAAAACATTACAGTCAAAGTTGTTGCAATAGAAATGCCGTAAAACGGAATAAGTGTTTTAGAGAAAATGCCGGCAAACCAGGTTCTGTCACCCTTGCAATAGCCGGAAGCATCCATACTAAAATCAATGTCTGCCTCTATTTTAGCTGCAACTTCTTTGTAGAGGTCACGATACTGTCTCTCTTGTGAAATATAAAAACCATCAAGTACCCAAAAAACGGGAATAGCAATATATGAAACTAAGACATAATTTACATTGGCGTCTTTTGCTGCAAGTGCGAATAATGCAGAAACAAGTGTAATTGTCCAGCCTTTAATTAAAAAGGAATTAGAATTCATTCGCGTAATTACGTTTTGAAGAAATTCGAGATGTTTTATTTTTGTTTCCATATTTTAAAATTTATATCAAGTATAATGAATCTAAGGCAGCATTTTTTGATGCGTATTTGATACTTCCCCACTTTTCAAAAAATGAATTAAAATCAATTGGGGTTAAATGCGTCAAGTCCAAATTGTACTTAATTTCTAATTTTTTTTCTTCTCCACTAAAGTTAGAAAATTTCTCAGTCAGTTTCATTGGCCTATTCGGTGCTTTCTTTTCAATTAGTTTTGACAGAACTATTTCAGAGTAAATCCAAGGCGATTTTGTTTTATCCATTTCTTTGAATGGCACAACCGATTTAGGAGTATTTAGAAAAATGAAACATTCGGATTTATCAATCATCATAGCTAATGCATTCGAAAGCATCATGTGAATATGACTTGAGGAATAATTAACTTTATCATAAGAATAGAATGATTTAGTTGCATCAGTCCATGAATAGTGGTTATCTATTTCTTTTAGCAAGTCATTCGAATAACCCCACAAACAAGAATCAATGAAGGATTTGATTCCATGTTTTTTACTCAACCACCCTGATAAAAAAATAGCTAAATCTTCGTCAGCATGAGAGTGGGAAATAAAAACATCTGAATTATATTGTGGAAACCAGTTCGCCTGCATTTTGCTTCCATCTATTGTTCCGTCTTTGTCTAAAAACGAATTGAATGTTTTGCCAACATCTACCAAATTATTTTGATAGAGTTCTTTCCCTGCTTGATGATAACTCCAAAAAGTCGGGTCCTCTTTAATGTTTATTTTTAGATTGAATCCTTTATACATTGTCTTTAGTATTCGTCTTGTTAGCCTTGCCCATAACGGCAGTTTGTCTCAAAACCTCCGTTTCAGCACTTAATATAACGCATTTTAAACGCTTGTAATCGCTCCTCGTAAAATTGCGTTCGCCAAGGGTTATGCAAATTTACTGTCGGTAGTGGGGAG
>Ga0209278_1000624_pt1 | contig 25722 bp, 28 predicted proteins | sample JI81BgreenDNA_FD_187504 | JGI IMG/M metagenome (GOLD analysis project Ga0209278, IMG submission 187504) | Wastewater effluent complex algal communities from Wisconsin, to seasonally profile nutrient transformation and Carbon sequestration -... | ecosystem: Engineered > WWTP > Effluent > Algae...
CGCAGCGGCGGCAGCATCACGCTGGTCGCCACCGTGCTCGCTGAAAGCGATGACCGCGCCGATCCGGTGGTGGATGCGGCGCGCGGCGTGATGGATGGCCATGTGCTGCTGTCCCGCCGGCTGGCCGGGCGCGGGCAGTTTCCGGCCATCGATCTGGTCAGTTCGGCCAGCCGGGTGATGATCGATGTGGTGAGCGAGGCCCACAACCGCGCCGCCCAGCGGTTCCGGAGGATGGTGGCGCTGATCGAGGAAAATCGTGATCTGGTGCTGATGGGCGCCTATGCCGCTGGCCAGGATGCGGAGCTGGATCTGGCACTGGCGCTGCAGCCGGTGCTGGCCGCGTTCATGGCGCAAGATCGCGGCCAAGCTACTGATTGGCAAGATAATATTGCCACACTGCTGCAACTGGTTCCCGAGCCATGAGCGCGCTTGATCGCCTGATCCGCGTGCGCCGCATCCGGGAACGGCTGGCGCTGGCCGATCTGGCTCGTGCGCAGGGCCAGGCCGCAGCCGATGCGGCGCTGCTGGAACGGGTGCGATCGCTGGTGGGCGGGCAGGGCGAAGGCGTGGCCAGCGCCGCCGTGCGTTCGGCGCGGGCCCGGATTGATGCGCAAGTACAGGATATTGCTGTGGAAATTTCTCAGCGCCGTGACCGATCGGCCACCACCCGTGATGAGGCCAGCCAGAAGCTGGCCGCCGCCCGCGCCGCTGTTGATGCCGCGCTGGCCCGCCGTGCCGAACAGGAGGATCCATGCTGAACCTGCCCAGCCCGCAAGCCGTGTTGCCGCTTGATCTGTCGGTCCCGGCACAGCCGCCGGAAACGCTGCCGGTTGCTGGCCCACCGCTGCCGGGCTTTGCCGGCCTGCTGGCGGCAAGTGGCGGCGCGCTGCCGGCCGCTGGCGGCATGGTGGAATCGGTGTCCGGCGAGAGTGAAACCGCGGAATCGCCGGCCATCGAGCAGGCCTGGGCGCTGGTGCTGGTGCCGGAACTGGCCAATCTGCCGGCCGAATTTGTCCCGCCCGCCGCCTTGCCTGAACCAGCGCCCGAACCGGCGCACGCGCCGGCACATGAAACCGGGGCCGCGGCCGGCGACATTGCGGGTCGCGGTGTGGCCGCCTTGAACTTCGGGCTCACTGGCCCGTGGCCGCTGCGCGCTGCCGCCAGCCCGCGCCTTGCCGGATTGGCGCCGGCCGCCGATCCGGGGCGGGTACGGGGCTGGCAGAATGGCGTGCCGTCGGCCCCTGCGCCTGTCAGTCCGCCAGCCGGCTTCATCCTGCGCAACGTCACGGGCCAGCCGATCCCGTTTCCCACTGCCGATCAGCCGCCCTGGTATGATCCAGCGCAAGCGCCGCCGTGGTTCGATCCGGCCAATCCGCCGCCGCCGTGGAGCGACCCGACCCGGCCGGCCCCTTTGTGGTATGATCCCACCCAGGTGCCGCCCGCCTGGCTTGATCCGGCGCGCGTTCCGGCGGCATGGTTCGATACACCGCGTCCGCCGGCCGTGACGATCAGTGCCCTGGCCGAGCTGCCTTCAGGCCCGGCGCCGACGCTGGCGATTTCCCCACCGGCATCCACGCCACTGGCGCTGGCTGCAACGCAATCAGAATCCCCGGCGGCAGCGCTGCCGCCCGCTGCCGGCCCTGCTGCTGCGCCGGCCGCTCCGGCTTCGACCCCGGTCGGGGCCACAGCACGGGCAGACGTGACGCCGCCAGCAGCGCGGCGCGGGCCGGTGGCGCAGCCGCCGATCAGGGCCGAACGGCCACGGCGCGCGGGTTTCGATGAACAGCCCGTGCTGGCCGAACGGCCGCAGCCGGCGCTCACCGTGCCAAGCTTCACCCTTGCCGCGCCGCCGCCATCGCTGGCCGCACCGGCAACGTCACCAGCTTCGGCCGCCGCCTCTCCCAACCCCTCCCTCGCGGCGGCCGAGACCAATCCTGCCCTCACCGTTTCCAGCGACCGGCTGGGCGATGTCGCCGTGCGGTTGAGTGGTGGGCCGGATCAATTGCAGGTGGTGATGCAGGCCCAGCCCGCCGCCGCCGCGCTGATCGGCGCCGATGCAGCGCGCCTGAGCCAGGATCTGGCGGCGGCCGGCGTCGCGCTGGCTGGGCTGTCGGTCAATGGCCAGCGCGCCGATCTTTCTGGCGGCCAGCGTGACCGCCAGCGCCAATCCGCTCGCCGTGACGATAGCGCGCCGATTGCGGCAACCCGCCGACTTGCTGCCCGGCCCGCCTTGAACCGCCCCGCCACCATAGACCGTTTTGCCTGAGGATCCCGTCATGGCCGAAGCTGATGCCAAAGTGAAAGATGCGCCCAAGAAGAAGAAGGGCCTGCCGGCGCTGCTGGTGCCGCTGCTGGCCTGCGTGCTGGGCGCGGCGGCGGGCGGCGCTGGCGCTGCCATTGCCGTGCTGAAGTTCGCGCCCGGCCTGACCGGTGGCGGCGCGCATACCCCGGCAGCCGCACCGCATGATCCGGTGCCGGAAGGGCCGCTGGAATATGTGGAGGTGGACAACGCCTTCACCTCCAACCTGGCCGATTCCGGCCGCTACCTTCAGGTGAAAATCTCGCTGTCCACCTTCGGCGGGCCCACGGCGGTGGAATCGATCGAAAAGCACAAGCCGGCGCTGGTTTCGGCAGTGTTGGCGGCGCTGGGCGAAGTGCGTGAACCCGATATCGAGAGCGCCAAGGCCAAGGACGAACTGCGCGAACGGCTGAAGGGCGTGATCAACAGCGCGCTCAAATCCAAGGGCGAACCCGGCGGCGTGGAGGAGGTGTTCTTCACCTCGCTGGTGGTGCAATGAGCGATCTGCTGATCCGCACCGAAGCCCCGCCCGCGGCCAGTTTCGTTGACAGTTGGCGGCCACGCCCGGCCGAAGCCGCGCCCGATGATGGTGATGATACCCCGTTCGAACCGCTGATCCTGGCGATCGAGGATGAACTGACCCGCACGCTGGGCGTGGAGGTGAGCGTGCATCCCGGCCGCAGCCTGCCGCCCGCTGCGCCCGATATCGCGCCGGAACTGGGCGCGCTGCTCGCCACGCTGCGGCTGGGCGGCGATGTGGCCCGGCCGGTGGCACAGATTTCCGGCGTGGTGACTGCCCGCCATGCCCGCTTGCTGGGCGATCAACTGCTCGCCTTGGCTCACCGGCTGTGGCCGCCGGCGCGTCGCCGCCCGTCGATCACGCTGGATGTGCTGGTCACGGTTGCTGAAGGCGCCAGCGTGGTGGGCAGCATCCGCCTGGCCGCGCCGCCCGATCCGGTGCCGGTGCAGCCAGCGGTGCCACTGGGCGCGGCGGCGTTCACGCTGCCGATGCGGCTGGCGGTGCGCATTGCCGAGGAAGAGGTGCCGCTGGCCCGCCTGCTGCCGCTGGAACCCGGCCTGATCATCCCGTTCAACGCCTGCCCCGACATGCCGGTGCGGCTGGGGGACAGCCAGGTGGCGCTGGCCAGCCTCGCCCCGCTGCCCGACGGCCGCCAGCAGGCCAGCATCACCGCCCTTGCCCTCAAACCCATCGGAGACCGCGCATGACCATCGACCCCGGCAACCTGCAGGGCCAGCCCACCGATCCGCCGCATGATGTCACCCGCCTGGGTGGCTTTGGCGCGATCAGCGTGCGGCTGGCCATCGAAGTGGGCGGCATAAGGCTGAAACTGGCCGATGTGCTGAACATGGCGCCGGGCCAGGTGCATGTGCTCGATCGGCGGGTGGATCAGCCGGTGGATGTGCTGATTTCCGAACGGCTGGTGGCGCGCGGCGAAATCGTGAGCGTAGGCGACAAGTTCGGCGTGCGCCTGACCGAGGTGTTGCCGGGGAACGGGTTGTGATCGAAGCAAACACACTCCTTCACCGTCGCCCCGGACTTGATCCGGGGCCCCGCTTGTTGACTGGCGAGGATGAAGAAACAGCGGGGCCCCGGATCAAGTCCGGGGCGACGAGCGCTTTTTTGGGGTGGGCGTCCAAACTGACGGTTGGAGGGCTGGTCGAGCAGGTGCGCCAACGCGCCGCCGGGCTGCCCATTCGCCTGCCGGCTCGCCATGCCGCTGTCGTGCAATCGCTCCCCCTTGGCCCCGGCAGCCGGCTGCTGGTGGTGGAGTTTGGCGGCAAGCGCTTGCTGGTGGGCCAGTCGCGGGCCGGGTTGAGCCTGTTGAGCGAGGCCGCCTCGGAATGAACGAGGTGCTGAACCTGCCGCCGCTGTCGGCCAGCTTGCAGATCCTGCTGCTGATGACGGCGCTGACGCTGCTGCCGGCGGCACTGCTGATGATGACCGCTTTTACCCGCATCGCCATCGTGCTGGCGATCCTGCGGCAGGCGCTGGGGCTGGGGCAGAGCCCGCCCAACCAGCTGCTGGTCGGCACCGCGCTGCTGCTCACCATCTTCGTGATGAAGCCGCAGCTTGACCGCATTTACGATGGCGCCTGGAAGCCGATGGTGGCGGGCAGCCTGCCGGCCGAACAGGCGCTGGCGCGGACCGGGGCAGAGCTGAAGGCGTTCATGCTCACCCAGACCCGCACCAAGGATCTGACGCGCTTTGCCGAAATTGCTGGCGGCGGGCCTTATGCCAGGCCGGCCGATGTGCCGCTGCCGGTGGTGATGCCGGCGTTTGTTTCCAGCGAGTTGAAGACGGCGCTGGAAATCGGGCTCGTGGTCTATCTGCCGTTCTTGATCATCGATCTGATTGTCGCCTCGATCCTGATGGCGATGGGCATGATGATGGTCTCGCCCGCCACGGTGAGCCTGCCGCTGAAGATTGCATTGTTCGTGATTGTTGATGGCTGGAGCCTGGTGTTGGGCGCGCTGGCCAAGAGTTTCGGTTCATGACCGGCAACGCTCCAGATGATGTGATGCTGGGCGATCTGGCGCGCGAGGCGGTGCTGCTGTTTGCCGGCAGTGCCGCGCTGTTTCTGGTGCCGCTGCTGGTGGTGGCCATCGTGGTGGGCCTGATCCAGACGATCTTTTCGGTGCAGGAAAGCAGCATTTCCTTCCTGCCCAAGCTGGCGGCGCTGGTGATGGTGACGGCGATTGCCGGCGAAGGCCTGATGCTGGGGCTGGCGGATTATCTGGAACGCGGCCTGACCGACATGGTGGGGGCGATAAGGTGAGGCGTGCAGGCACGGTGGCCCATGCACACGACCGCTCATGCCGAGCTTGTCGAGGCACGCACCGGCTGTTGTGCGTGCCTCGACAAGCTCGGCATGAGCGGGTTTGGGGACAGGTCCATCAGGTGTCAGGATCATGCTGAACATCGCCATCCCCGGCTTTGATGGGCTGGAATGGCTCATGCGGTTCATGCTGGCCGCCGTGCGCCCGCTGGCGATGGTGGTGCTGTTGCCCAACATTGCCGGGGCCGATCTGCCGTGGCGCGGACGGTTGGCGCTGGTGGCGGCGCTCAGCGTTTTTGCCGCGTTCCGGCCGGGGGCGCCGGTGTTGAGCGGCGCGGATGTGCCGGGCGAAATGCTGGCCGGGTTGGTGGCGGGGCTGGCGCTGGCGCTGGCCTTTGGTGCGGCCGGGTTGGCGGGGGAAATGCTGGCGCAGATGGTGGGGCTGGGCTTTGCGCAGCTGGCGCAGGCCAATACCGGCGTATTGTCGGCCTTGTTCACCACTTTGGCCTGGGTGGCGCTGCTGGCGGGTGATGTGCATCTGGAACTGTTTGCGCTGCTCGTCACAATGACGGTGCCGGTGCTGGGCCTGAACGACATCGCGGCCTTTGGTGGCCTGATGTTCCTGTGGGGGCTGAAGGTGGCGCTGCCGATATTGGCGGTGCTGCTGCTGGCCAATGCCGTGGTGGCGATCACCAACCGGGCGGCGCCGCAGCTTTCGGCGATGGCGGTGGGGCCGGCGGCGCTGCTGCTGGCGTTCGTGACGCTGTTGCCGCTGTTGTTCGGGCATCTGTTTGGCCGGCTGGCGCAGGCGCTTGAATCGGCGCTGGGCTTGCTCGGCTGATGGAGTCATAGGGAAGTGGCTGGGGAGAAGACCGAAAAGCCAACACCGCGCCGGCGCGAAAAGGCGCTGGAGGATGGCAATGTCTTTGCGCCGAAGGAGCTGGCCCCGGCCGGCAGCCTGGCGGTGGCGACGTTGTTTCTGGCCGTGGCCGGCCCGGCGTTGTGGCAGGATCTGGCCGGGTTTCTGGCGGACTCGTTGGGCCGGGCCGCAGCGGCCGATCCGCGCGTGTTGCTGCGGCGGCTGCCGATTGCGTGGCCACTGGCGCTGTTTGCCATGGTGGCGGTGGCGGCGTTCGGGCTGCAATTGGCGGTGACACGCCATGTGAGTGCCAGCCTTGCCGCGCCGAAACTTTCGCGCCTGTCGCCCATGAATGGCCTGAAGCGGCTGTTCGGCTGGCAGGGGCTGGCCGGCGCTGCCACCGCGCTGGTGAAGATTGGCGGCATGGTGGTGCTGGCGGTGATGGTGCTGCAGCCGTTGTTGCCCAGCCTGATCGGGCTGGAGGAAGGCGGGCTGCCGATGATTGGCGCGGCGCTGCTGCGGCTGGCGGTGGCAGCGACGCTGCTGCTGCTGGTGGTGGCCGCCATTGATGCGGGCTTCACCTGGTGGCGGCGGGAACAGCAGTTGATGATGAGCCGCGAAGAAGTGAAGCGCGAGAATCGCGAGAATGAAGGCGCGCCCGAACTGAAGGCGGCGGTGCGGCGGGCGCAGATGATCGCCGCCCAGGGCCGGATGAAGAAGGGGCTGGCAACGGCGAGCGTGGTGGTGGTGAACCCGACGCACTTTGCCGTGGCGCTGCGCTATCGCGCTGGCGAGGACGAGGCGCCGGTGGTGGTGGAGAAGGGCCGGCTCGACATGGCGCACGCGCTGATTGCGGCAGCAAAGGAACTGAAGCTGCCGATCATCCGCACGCCGCGGCTGGCGCGTGCGTTGTTCTGGTCAGCCAGGCGCGGCGAGATGGTGCGGCCGGAATTGTTCCAGGCCGTCGCCACCATCCTGGCGTTCGTAATGCGCTTTGATGATCCGGAAGGGGAAGCGGTGCCCGATGTGTTCGTGCCGCCAGCGCTGGATTTCGACGAGAACGGCCAGCCCCGCAAACCCGGCGCGCCGCTGCCGTTATAAGGGGTTGATATGGCTACCAATGTGCTCACTGCCTTCAACGCCGGTTCCGGGCTGGACAGCCGGGCGCTGGTTGATGGCCTGGTGAATGTGGAGCGCGAGACACGTTCGGCGCCGCTCACCCGGCGGGTGGAAACGCTCACCGCCCGCATTTCGGCACTTGGGCAGCTGCGATCGGCGCTTTCCGGCATTGCCACGTCGCTCGATGGCCGGGTGCGCACGGGTGAACTGGGCGTGCAATTGGCCAGCAGTGATGCCGCCATCACTGTGGAGCGGGTGGGTGTTGGCCCGGCGGGCGCGGTGGCATCAGGTGTGGTGGTCAACCGGCTGGCGGGCGGGCAGCGGTTGAACAGCGCGACCTTCACCAGCGGCAGCGATGCGGTGGGGCTGGGCACGCTCAGCTTTCAGTTCGGGCGGCGCACGCCCGTTGTTGGCGGCGGCTTTACCTTTGCCGCCGGCACGCGGCCATCGGTGAACGTGACGATCACGGCGGAGAACAACACGCTGGCCGGGCTGGCCAAGGCCATCAACGATTCGGGCGCCGGTGTGACGGCCAGCATCATTGCCAGCACCGGCAGTGCCACGCTGGTGCTGCGCGGGCCGGAAGGGGCGGAAAATGCCTTCATCATCAGCGCGGCTGCCACTGGGGCTGGTCTTGAACGGTTCAACCACACGCCGGGCGCCGAAACGATCGCGCTGGGCGAAGCGGCGCAGGATGCCGAACTGGTGGTGGACGGGGTGCTGATCACGCGGGGCACGAACCGCATCGAGGATGTGATTACCGGCGCGCGGCTGAACCTGAAGCGCACCACCACCGCCGGCGTGGCGATCACCGCGGCGCGTGACGGCCAGGCCATTTCGGGCGCGCTCGCCGATTTCGTGGGCACGTTGCAGGCGATGCGGCAGCTGATCGGCGATTTCCGGCGGCCAAGCCAAGATGGCGAGGAACCCGGCCCGCTGGCCAATGATCCCACCGCCCGCGCGCTTGATCAGCGCATCACCCGGCTGGTGACACAGGCCGTACCGCAAGCGGGTGGCCTGCGCCTTGCTGATCTGGGCGTGAGCATCCAGCGCGATGGCAGCATCACGGTTGATACGGCGCGGCTGGCCAATCTGCCGGCCACGCGGCTGGGCGATGCCGAGGCCCTGCTGCGCGAGCTTTCGGGCGCGGCCAGCCCGACACGGCCGAACCGGCTGCAGAGCATCGCGCAATTGGCGGTGACGGCCAGCGAAGGCCTCACCCGCCAGCGCGACCGCGCCAACGCCGATCTGGAAAAGGTGAACCGCGCCGCCGATGTGCAGCGCATCCTGCTCACCCGGCAGTTTGCCGCGATGGATCGGGCGGTGGCCCAATCACGCGCCACGCAGGTGCAGCTGGATCAGCAGATCGCCTTCTGGACCCGCAGCGAGAATTGAGCGGGCAATTTGCGCGGTGCCTCGACAAGCTCGGCATGAGCGGATTGGGCTGTGTGGGACATGAGCTGATCCGCTCATGCCGAGCTTGTCGAGGCACCGCGCAACCGCGACGAACGGCCTATTCCGCCACCGCAATATGCAGCCGCCGCATCTTTTCGATCAACGTGGTACGCTGCAGGCCGAGCAGGCGGGCGCAGCGGGCGATGGTGCCGCCCGACAGCGCCAGCGCCTCGCGGATATAGGCCTGTTCCAGATCGGCCAGCAGCTGTTTCAGATCCACGCCGTCCGGGCCGAGCAGCGAGGGCGTTGCCGGGCGAGCAGGCAGCACAATTTCGTTCGGCCGGGCTGGCGGCAGTTGCGGCGACGAGGTGGCGCCGCGCAACAATTGGCCCAGCGCCTCGCGGCCGATGATGTCGCCGCCGTGGTGAATGCAGGCGCGTTCGACGAAATTCCTCAGTTCGCGCACATTTCCCGGCCACGGCAAACCGGCCAGCGCTTCCAGCGCCGCGGGCGTGAAATGGGCCGGCCGCGCGGCGGCAGACAGGAAATGCTGCACCAGGCAGGGCACATCTTCCGGCCGTTCATTCAACGGCGGCATGGCGATGTGGATGACATCAAGGCGGTAGAGCAGATCGGCGCGGAAACGCCCGGCGGCGATGGCGGCGGTGAGATCCACCGATGTTGCCGCCACCACCCGCACATCGACGGCAATCGGCAACATGCCGCCCACGCGTTCGATCACCCGGGTTTCCAGCGTGCGCAGCAACTTGGCTTGCATGGCCGCCGGCATGTCGCCCACTTCGTCCAGAAACAGCGTGCCGCCGTGCGCCGCCTCGAACCGGCCGACGCGGGCCTTGATGGCGCCGGTGAAGGCGCCCTGTTCATGGCCGAACATTTCGGATTCGAGCAGATCGGCCGGCACCGCAGCGCAGTTCAGCGCCACGAACGGCCGGGCGGCGCGGCGGCTTTTCTGGTGCAGCAGCCGGGCGACCACATCCTTGCCGCTGCCCGATGGCCCGGTGATCAATACCGAGGCATCGGCATCGGCAATCTTGTCGATTTCGCTCCGTATCGCAGCGATGGCCGGGCTGATGCCGACCAACGCTGCCAATTGTAAATCAGTACGCACAGCAACTGGTAAACTATGCCTGGATTTGCCCCGCATCACGGATAATCCTTTACGCAATAATAACCAATTTGACACCAACTTTCGCGAGCGCCAGATGGTGTGGGGATGCTGTTACAGCGTAAGTGACTTTGGAGAGGGCAGAAATGCTTCCAGTATGATGCAGCCTGTGGCATCTATGCCTGAGAATTTCTCCATTACGGACCTGTTATGAACGAATGTCGCATCCTGACACTGGGTGGAGACTGGCCGCAGGCCGGTCCGGGCTGGCGTTTGGTGGTGCCAGGCGACGATCCATTCGCGGTGATGGCTGATCTGGCACTGGTGCCGGCCGATTCGGCGCTGGATGATCGGTTCATGGATCGGCTGGCGTTGCCGTTGCTGGTGGCGGTTGGCGAGGCACCGGCAGCTCGCTGGTTGGACCGCGCCGATGGCTTCGTGCTGGCCGGCGATGATGCCGACACGATCGCGACCGTGGCCAGCAGCGTGCTGCAGCAGGGGCAGGGCTGGCGCGTGGCCGAACAGGCCGGCACGGCCGAGCATATTTCGGCGTTGTCTGCCGAAGCCCAGCGCATTGCCGATGCGCTGGCGCGGCTGGCGCGTGATGCCGAAGGGGAAAGCGAGACGCAGGTTTCAGCCGCGATGGTGCGCCGGCTGATCCGCTTGCGCCGCGACCGCGATCGGCATTTCCCCGCCGATCTGTTCGGCGATCCGGCGTGGGACATGCTGCTCGATCTCACCGCGGCGCGCATGGAGGGGGTGGATGTCCCCGTGTCCAGCCTGTGCGTGGCCGCTGCCGTGCCCACCACCACGGCGCTGCGCTGGGTGCGCAGCTTGAGTGAAGCCGGCGTGTTCGTGCGCCGCACCGATCCGGGTGACGCCCGCCGCGCCTTCATCACGCTTTCCGATGCTGCGCATGAGGCGATGATCGGCTGGCTCAGGCGCTTTGCTGCTGTTTTTCAGCTGCGCTGAGCTGGGGTGTTTGCGCTGCGTTGAGGCGCGACGATTGATGCCAGCCGTTTGCCGTCAGACTCAATTGCACCAACTTTGAATCGTCGCCCCGGGCTTGACCCGGGGCCCCGCTTTTTGGCGCAGGAGTAACAGCGGGGCCCCGGATCAAGTCCGGGGCGACGACCGCTTCAATCTGAATGCAACCGACTCTCGCCCAAGCTCGGCATGAGCGACTCGGCCCAGGATCAAGACGGTGTGGGCGCTTCAGCCGGTGCCACTTGACCCAGCAATTCCAGCACCGGCGCCAGGCTGCGATCCGGCGCTTCCTCCATCGGGATATGGCCGATGCCATCAAGGATGGTGACGCGGCTGCCCGGAATCTGCTGGTTGAACCATTGCGCGACCGAAACCGGGATCAGCTTGTCGTCTCGGCCCCACAGGATCAGCGTTGGCACGGTGAGGGACCCCAGCTTGTCCGCAGCGCCATCGTCGCCGCTGTATTGGCCAAAGCGCTGCACCGTGGCGCGGCGGTTGCCGGGATACAGATGCAGTTCCCAATAACGATCGATCATCGCCGGCGTGGCGATGGCCTGGTTGGAAATTGATTGGGCAAAGGATTTTTCGAAGATCACGCGCGGGGTGACGGTGGCCAATATGTCGCGCGCCACCGGTATCCGCGCCAATCGAAAGCCGAGCGGCGGGGAGGAGCCCTTGGGCATCGGTTTGCCGCTGGCATCAACCAGGATCAGCGCCGACAGCCGTTCCGGATGCGCGACGGCATAGCGCCAGGCCACGCCGCCCCCCATCGAATTGCCACCCAGCACAAAACGCTTCAGGCCCAGCCTGTCCACCAGCTGTTCAACGATGCCGGCATAGGCCGCACCGGTGTAAAGGCCCTGCGGCGTGGGGCCAGACAGGCCATGGGCTGGCAGATCGAGCGTGATGACGCGATAGCCCTTGGCCGTCAGGCGCTGCACCCATGGCTCCCACGTGTGCAGCGAGGCATCGCTGCCGTGGACCAGCACCACCGGGTGGCCATCGCGCGGGCCTTCATCGCGGAAATGGATCGTGGTGCCGGGGGACAGTTCGATGAACTGGCTGGCCGCATTGGCATATTTGGCCTTCAGCGTGGCCACCGGAATGTCGGGCGTGGCGAACACCGCCCACAACACGGCGATCAGGCCGGTGACAACCAGCAGCCCATAGCCAAGCCCGCGCCACCAGTTGCGCTTCTTGCCACCCGACATCAGATCGCCTCAATGCGGACGGGCAGGCCATCCTTGGGCTTGGGAATCGGGAACATGCGGAAATCGCTTTCCACGCTGCCCAGCGGTTTTTCTGCCACGATGCGATGGCCTTCCAGCAGCGCGAAAAAGAACATTTTCACCTGCATATAGGCAAAATGCTGGCCCAGGCACATGTGGGCGCCGCCGCCGAAGGGCACCCAGGCATATTTGTGGCGCCCGCGGCTGTTTTCGGCGGTGAAGCGGTTCGGATCGAAATGTTCCGGGTTTGGCCAATATTCTTCCAGGCGATGGCTGATCATCTGGTTGACGCCGATGTGCGCGCCGGCCGGCACGACATGGTTCTGGAAGGTGAAGCTCTTCACGGCGCGGCGCGGCATGGAAGGGACGGGCGGGATCAGCCGCAGCGCTTCCTTGAACACCATGTCGGTCAATTCCATCTCACCGAGCGTCTGATAGGTCAGCTTGCCGTGGCGCTCGCGGATGCCCTTGATCTCTTCGCGCAGCTTGTCCTGCCATTCCGGATATTTGGCCAGGCACCACACGATCGAAGTGATCGAGGATGTGGTGGTATCGTGCGCCGCCATCATCAGGAAGTTCATGTGATCGATGATGTCCTGCTCGCCCAGCAGCTTATCATTCTCGTCGCGGGCGTTGCAGACCTGGGTGAAGATGTCGTTGCCGTCCACCCCGCGCCGCTTGGGGATTTCGCCGGCGAAATACTGGCTCATGAAGGCCCGGCCATCGACGCCGCGCTTCATGGCGGTGAAGGGCAGCGGCTTGCGGATGACGCCAACCGACGCGGCAACCATGTCGCAGAAGGCCTTGTTGATCTTTTCCGCTTCGCCGCCCCACGGCACGCCCAGGAAACTGGTGGCCGCCAGATCGAGGGTGAGCGCCTTGATCGACGGGTAGAAGTTCAGCGATTTGCCCTTCGGCCATTTCGCCAGCCCGCGGGTGATGCCTTCGTCCAGCTGGGTGAAATAATGCTGCATCGGCTCGGTCTTGAAGGCGACGCTGAGTGTCTTGCGGTGGATGCGATGCTCTTCGAAATCCATCAGCATCAGCCCGCGCGGGAACAGCAGTTCCAGCACCGGGTTCCAGCCCAGTTCGCTCGAAAAAATCTTGTCCTTGTTGAACAGGATCATCTCGTTGGCTTCCGGGCCGATCATGGACACACCCCAGCCGCCGAAATCCTGGCGGCGCACGATGCGGCCATGTTCTTCGAACAGGGCGCGGCTGCGGCCCAGCGGGTTGGCGAGGAATTTCAGCGTGCGCAGGATCGGAAAGCGCGCCGGCGTCATGCCGGGGATATGCTCCAGCTCGGCATAGGTCGGTTCCGGCAGATCGGTGGGCACGAATTCGCTTTTGGCGACGGGGGCATTCATGGGCGCTGGCCTCTTGCTGGGTGCGGAGGTGAGATACGCATAATATTGCGCCCACGCAATCATAGCGGCAAACCGCCACTTCCCCCGGCGGCGGTGCGCGGGTAACACGCCGGTTGTGACACCGGATTTCGATCTTGTCCTGGCCGGCGGCGGCCTTGCCAACGGCCTCATCGCGTTGCGCCTGGCGCAACTGCGCCCGGAATTGCGCGTCGCCATCGTCGAAGCTGGGCCGGCCATTGGCGGCGATCACACCTGGTCTTCGTTCGGTCTCGACATCAATGAAGAGCAGCGCCGCTGGACCCAGCCGCTGTTTGCGCATCGCTGGGATTGCTATTCGGTGCGCTTCCCGCGCCACGCCCGCACGCTGAACGTGGGCTATGGCAGCAGCAACAGTGAACGGCTGGCGGCGGAAGTGGCCAAGGCGCTGCCGCCGGAACGCATCATCACCGGCGTGCCGGTGGTGGCGATGACGCCCACCAGCGTGACATTGGCCGATCAGCGCGTACTGACCTGCAACGCCGTGATCGATGGCCGCGGCCAGAGCAAATCGACCGCGCTCGATCTGCGGTGGCAGAAATTTCTGGGCCAGGAGGTGGAACTGGCGGAGCCGCATGGCCTGGATGGCCCGATCATCATGGATGCAACCGTGCCGCAGCAGGATGGCTATCGTTTCATCTACACGCTGCCGTTCGGACCAAAGCATCTGCTGATCGAAGACACGTATTTTTCCGACGGCCGCGATCTGGCGCCCGATCTGCTGCGCCGCCACATCGCCGATTATGCCGTATCGCAGGGGTGGCAGATCACCGCAGTCACCCGCGAAGAGGCCGGCATCCTGCCGCTCGCCATTGGCGGCGATATCGAGACGTTTCTGGATGAAGGCGTGCCCGGCGTGGCGCGCGTTGGCCTTGGCGCCGGGCTGTTTCACCCCGTGACGGGCTACAGCTTTCCCGATGCGGTGCGCATGGCCGATATGATTGCCGCCCTGCCGGCGTTTGATGCTGCGACCATCCACCGCGCGGCCCGCGACCATGCGATACGTGTGTGGAACAGCCGCGGCATGTATCGCATCCTCAATCGCATGTTGTTCCTGGCCGCGCAGGACGAGGAACGGCGCACGATCCTGGAACGTTTCTATGAACATCCAGACGATCTGGTTGGCCGGCTCTATGCCGCCGACAATCGCTGGAATGATTGGCCGAAGGTGTTTTCCGGCCGGCCGCCCATCCCGCCGCTGCGGGCGCTGGGCACGCTGGTCAAATATGAATTGGGGATAAAATGACGACTGCCGCAGTGATTGGTTCCGGTTTTGGTGGATTGGCGCTGGCCATCCGCCTGCAATCGGCCGGCATCCAGACCACGTTGATCGAAGCCCGCGACAAGCCGGGTGGCCGTGCCTATGTGTTTGAAGACGATGGCTTCAAGTTCGATGCCGGCCCCACGGTCATCACCGATCCGACCTGCCTGGAAGAATTGTTTGAACTGTCGGGCCGCAAGCTTTCCGATTATGTCGAGCTGATCTCGGTCGCGCCCTTTTATCGCCTGCTGTGGGAAGACGGCACGGTGTTCGATTATTCGAACGATGAAGAAGCGCTGTTTGCCGAAATCGCCAAGCTGAGCCCGGACGATGTGGCGGGCTATAAAAAGTTCCTCGAATTTTCCGACAACGTCTTCCGCGAAGGCTATCAGAAGCTCGGCCACGAAGCCTTTCTCGACTTCAAGTCGATGCTGAAGGCCGCGCCGCAGCTGATGCGCTATGAAGCGTTCCGTTCGGTCTATGCGATGGTGTCGCGCCACATCAAGGATGATCGCCTGCGCCAGGCGTTCAGCTTCCACACGCTGCTGGTGGGCGGCAACCCGTTCAAGACAAGCTCGGTCTATGCCCTCATCCACGCGCTCGAAAAGAAATGGGGCGTGTGGTTCCCGCGCGGCGGCACCCATGCGCTGGTGCGCGGCATGGTGAAATTGTTCGAGGATATCGGCGGCCAGGTGCGCATGGGCAGCAAGGTCGAAGCCATCATGGCCGACAGCGGCCGCGTGACCGGCGTGCGCTGCGCCGATGGCTGGTCGGGCCGTTTCGATGCGGTCGTTTCCAACGGCGACGTGGTCAACACCTACAAGGAATTGCTCAGCGCCCATCCGCGTGGTGCCGAAATGGCCACCAAGATGATGCGCCGCAGCTTCTCGCCGTCGCTGTTCGTGACCTACTTTGGCCTGAAGGGCGAACGCCCGGATGTGAAGCATCACACCATCCTGTTCGGCCACCGCTACAAGGGCCTGCTCGATGAAATCTACAAGGGCGGCGCGCTGCCCGATGATTTCTCGTTGTACCTGCACCACCCGACCGCGACCGATCCGGAAATGGCCCCTCCCGGCCACAGCGCCTTTTACGTGCTCTCCCCGGTGCCGCACCTTGGCAAGCTCGATCTGGATTGGGAGAAGGAAGCGCCGCGCTATGCCGATAGCATCCTTGATGCGCTGGAACGCCGCTGCATCCCCAATCTGCGCCGCGATCTGGTGACGATGCGCACCTGGACGCCGAAGGATTTCGAAACCGTGCTGGGCGCCCATCACGGCAGCGCCTTCAGCCTGGAACCGGTGCTGTGGCAGAGCGCCTATTTCCGCACCCACAACCGTGATGATGTGCTGTCCAACCTCTATTTCGTTGGTGCCGGCACGCACCCCGGCGCCGGCATCCCCGGCGTGGTGGGCAGCGCCAAGGCCACTGGCAAGTTGATGGTGGAAGATCTGCTGGGCAAGAAGGCGGCGTAAGCGCCGGCCTTCGCCATTCAGCCCGCTTGCGCCGCGCGGCGCAGGCGGGCAGAAGCCCATCCGTGTCTGTCGTCCTTGATAATGCCCGCACCGCCATCGCCCGCGGTTCGAAAAGCTTCGCACTGGCCAGCCGCCTGTTCGATGCGCCGACGCGTGATCGCGCCATGCTGCTTTATGCCTGGTGCCGCCACACCGATGATGTGATCGATGGCCAGGTGCTGGGCGAAGGCCGCAACGATGATCGCCGCCCACCGGCCGAACGCCTGGCCGAAGTGCATTGGGAAACCGAACGTGCGCTGGCCGGCAACCCCACGCCCGGCACGCCGTACGAAGCGTTGGCGTTGGTGGTGCAGCAGACGGGCATGCCGGCGCGTTATCCGCGCGATCTGATCCAGGGGTTCCGCATCGACATGGAGGAACGGCCGTTCCACACCTTCGATGACACACTCACCTACTGCTATCATGTCGCCGGCTGTGTGGGCGTGATGATGGCGATCGTGATGGGGGTGAAGCCCGATGAACGCGCGGTGCTGGAACGCGCCTGTGATCTGGGCATGAGTTTCCAGCTCAACAACATCGCGCGCGACGTGGTGGAAGATGCGCTGAACGGCCGCCGTTATATCCCCGATGATTGGCTGGCCAGCGTGCGGCTGGAGCCGGAGACGTTCGTGCTGGACAAGAACCGCCGGCAACTTTCCCGCCTCGTCGCCCGGCTGGTGTTCAAGGCCGAGGAGTATGAGGAATCGGCGCGCTATGGCACGTCGGCGCTGGGCAACCGTGCGGCCTGGGCGGTGCTGGCCGCCGCGCGCATCTATGGCGGCATCGGCCGCAAGGTGCGCAAGCTGGAAGAGGCCGGGCTGGCCAACCGCGTTTCCACCACCAAGGCCGAGAAAGCGCAGGCGGTGGCGCTGGCGCTGGGCGATGCGCTGGTGCGCAAATCACGCTGGCCAATGCCGGGGCCAAGCCGCGACGGCCTGTGGACGATGCCGGAATAAAACGACTTGTCATGCTGGCGAAGGCCAGCATCCACGGTGGGGCACGGGCCAATCGGCGCAGTGGATGCTGGCCTGCGCCAGCATGACGGAATGTCTGGCGCGTCAGCGCGCCCAATGCTCCGCGTTATCGATCATCCCCATCTCCGCCTTCATCTTCGCGCTCGCGCGAATCCGCCCGCGCCCATCGGCTTCCAGTTGCGCCTTCAGCTTGCGGATCGGCGGCGCCCAGATGAAGCCAAAGCTCACCGTGCCGTGCTTGGTTTCCACCACGTGGTGCAGCCGGTGCGCCTGCACCACCCGCTTCATGTAACCCCATTGCGGGTTCCAGCTGTGCTTCACGCGGCGGTGCACCAATATGTCGTGCAGGAAGAAATAGATGGCGCCATACATGGTGATGCCGGCACCAATGGCGGTGAGCATGTGCAAGCCATAATGGGTGCCGATCATCAACAGGATCATCGACGGGATGGCGCCCGCCACCCCGAACCAGTCGTTGCGCTCGAACTTGCCGGTGCGCGGTTCGTGGTGGGATTTGTGCAGCACCCACAGGAAACCGTGCATCACATATTTGTGGGAGACGATGGCCACCACCTCCATGATTCCCACCACGATCAGGGCGATACCGATGCCCTGCCACCAATTCACATCGGCAAGCACGGGATAGCGGGTGGAAAGGCTGGCGAGATACTCAAGCATGGGTTCATGTTATAGCCAGACAAATCCCGCTAATCACCTCTGTAGTTGCCGCACCCCCATCAATCCGGAGCCGAAAGACGCATGCGCCTCACCCTGATTGCCCTCATCGCCCTGCCGCTGGCGCTTTCCGCCTGCGCCACGCCGGCGCAGCGCATCACCAGCAACCTCACCGAACTGGGCGTGCCACCGGGCCAGGCCCAATGCATGGGCGGCCGCCTGGGTGAACGCCTCTCAATCGGCCAGCTGCGCCGGCTGCAGGAACTCACCAGCATCCGCGCCGAACGCCTGCAACGCATGAGCATCCGCCAGATCGCCGACAAGCTGACCGACGACAAGGACCCCGGCCTGGTGGCGGAATTCCTGCGCGCCGGGGTGGGGTGTTTGATCTGAAGGCAGCGTCAGCCGGTCGCATCGCCGGGCGTATTGCTAACACAACACACTGTGTTACATTCCGGCAATGTTCTCATTGCTGGGGTTCCCGTCATGCGCTTGCCGTTCCTCCCGGTGTTTCTGTCCGGGGCCATTTCCATCCAGACTGCTGCGACGGCAGCCGAAACCCGGCTGTGGGCAAGCTATGCCGAACTTCATGCCGTGTTTGCCAAGTTCAACGACATGCCGGCTGCCAGCCGCAGCCGAATCCTGTTCCATCTGAACGCCAAGCCGCCTGCCGGCATCGCCCGCCCGGAAGAGATACGGCTGGCTATTGCCAGCAGGTCCGGATTGCGCCCGATTGTGATTGATCGGGATTGGCGGCTGGATTTTCCGGTCGAAAATGGTCTGCTCAAGGAAAATCCGAACATTTTTACCAGCCTTGAGCGCGGCACGCCGTTGGTGCTGCGTCCGCAGATTACGCTGGTGCCGCTGCCAGGGCTGGTCTGGCCGTTGGCCGATCTTGCACGCGGGGTTGATCAGGCCAATGCAGCGGTGCGGTCGCAGGCTGGGGTGTTCAGCCTGTTTGCTCCCAAGGCCAAGGCTGTCACGCTGCGCTTTGCCCAGCAGGGTGTCAGCGTTCGCGTGAAGACATCACGCGGCGAAAACATCATCCGCGCCGCCGCCAATGGTGAGGTGGAACTGCCGCTGGACAATCAGCTTGCGAAATCCGGTGCAACCATCCACTTGCCGTTCCCGCCACGGGAAGTTGCGCCGCGTTTCAAGATGACCATGTCTCTCACGACAGAACAGGACGAAAAATCCCGCTAGGATCGGCATTTGCCAGTTGCCTGCACAGGCTTACCGCCCGGCTCCGCGCCGTTTCCCGCTGAATCCCTTCTTCTGCATCTTGGAAAAGCGCGTGGTCCGCGTGCCCGCCGCGCCGCCGGTCGCGCGGCCTTTCACCGGCGCGGTGCGGGCGTCCACCGGTACGCCCAGTTCGTCCATTTCCAGCCGGCGGATCTGGTCGCGGATGGCGGCGGCGGTCTCGAACTCCAGATCGGATGCGGCCTTCTTCATCTGCTCTTCCAGATCGGCGATATAGGCCTTCAGATTGTGGCCAACGAGATGCTGCGTCTCGTCATCGCCGGTATCAACCACCAGCCCATCCTTCATCGACACATCGGCCAGCACATCGCCGATGTTGCGCTTGATGGTGGTGGGCGTGATGCCGTGGAGCTTGTTATACTCCTCCTGCTTGGCGCGGCGGCGATCGGTTTCCATCATGGCGCGGGCCATCGATCCGGTGATGCGATCGGCATAAAGGATCACCCGGCCCTCCACATTGCGTGCCGCCCGCCCGATGGTCTGGATCAGGCTTGTTTCGGAGCGCAAAAAGCCTTCCTTGTCCGCATCCAATATCGCCACCAGCCCGCATTCCGGAATGTCGAGCCCTTCGCGCAGCAGGTTGATGCCCACCAGCACGTCATACACACCGAGGCGCAGATCGCGGATCAGCTCGATGCGTTCCAGCGTTTCGACGTCGCTGTGCATGTAACGCACGCGCAAGCCCGCCTCGTGCAGGAACTCGGTCAGGTCTTCGGCCATGCGCTTGGTCAGCGTCGTCACCAGCGTGCGATAACCGGCGGCGGCAACCTTCTTGGCTTCCTGGATCAGATCTTCCACCTGGTCTTCCACCGGCTTGATCTCCACCGGCGGATCGATCAGCCCGGTCGGGCGAATCACCTGTTCGGTGAACACACCGCCGGTCTTCTCCATTTCCCACGGACCGGGGGTGGCCGAAACAAACACCGTCTGCGGCCGCATCGCCTCCCACTCGGCAAAGCGCAGCGGGCGGTTATCGATGCAGCTCGGCAGGCGGAAACCATATTCGGCCAGTGTCACCTTGCGGCGGTGATCGCCCTTGGCCATGGCGCCGATCTGCGGCACCGTCACATGGCTTTCATCGATGAACAGCAGGGCGTTTTCGGGCAGATATTCAAACAATGTGGGCGGCGGTTCGCCGGGCAGGCGGCCGGTGAGGAAGCGGCTGTAATTCTCGATGCCGGCACACGCCCCGGTGGCGGCGATCATTTCCAGATCGAAGTTCGTGCGCTGCTCCAGCCGCTGCGCCTCCAGCAACTTGCCTTCGGCGTTCAGCTCCTTCAGCCGCTCGGTCAATTCGTGGCGGATGGCGTCGGCGGCCTGCTTCATGGTCGGGCCGGGCGTCACATAGTGGCTGTTGGCGTAGATCTTGATCTGGTCGAGCTTGGCCACCGTCTCCCCGGTGAGCGGATCGAACTCCGAAATCTGCTCGATCTCGTCGCCAAAGAAGCTGATGCGCCAGGCGCTGTCTTCATAGTGGGAGGGGAAAATTTCCAGGCTGTCGCCGCGTACCCGGAAATTGCCGCGCGCAAAGCTGAGGTCGCCGCGCTTGTATTGCATGGCGACGAGCTTGCGGACGGTCTCCTTCAGATCGGCCGAGCCGCCCTTCTTCAGGCTGAACGTCATCGCCGAATAGGTCTCGACCGAGCCGATGCCATAGAGACACGACACCGAGGCGACGATGATCACGTCATCCCGCTCCAGCAGGGCGCGGGTGGCGGAATGGCGCATCCGGTCGATGGCCTCGTTCACGCTCGATTCCTTTTCGATATAGGTATCGGTGCGCGCCACATAGGCTTCGGGCTGGTAATAATCGTAATAGGAAACGAAATATTCCACCGCATTGTCGGGGAAGAAGCTTTTGAATTCGCCGTATAATTGCGCGGCTAAAATCTTGTTGGGCGCCAGGATCAGCGCCGGGCGCTGCACCGCCTCGATCACCTTGGCCACAGTGAAGGTCTTGCCCGAACCCGTCACGCCCAGCAGCACCTGATCGCGCTCGCCCTCGTTGGCCTGGCCCACCAGTTCGGCGATGGCGGCGGGCTGGTCCCCGGCGGGCGTATATTCGGTGCTCAGCACAAACGGCCGGCCGCCTTCGGATTTCTCCGGGCGCGCGGGGCGGTGCGGGGTGAATTCGCCAAGCTCCGTTTCGGCAAGGCTGGTGCGAATCTGGATTGCCATAGGGGTCTTAATGCCCGACGTGCGCGCTTTGTTCCAGTCTTTGGTTGCCTTCTTACCGCATTCCCAAATCCGCTCATGCCGAGCTTGTCGAGGCACGCGCAAAGTGTGGTGCGTGCCTCGACAAGCTCGGCATGAGCGGGTCAGTCCATGTGCAACAGTGCTCAGCGCAGCATGCGGCGAATGAGCTGGCGATCACGCAGCGCGAAATGATGCCACACCACCGCACCGGCATGGGCCGCAAACGCCGCCGCAAACAGGCCCGACAGCCAGATATGCAACGCACGCGCCGGCGGCATCGGCAGGGCTTCAGGCAGGTGCAGGCCCAAGACTGACCAGCCGGTGGCCCCGGCCAGCAGCAACCCCGAAACCGGCAGCGTCGCCAGCGCCAGATACAGCGCCAGTTTGTTGAGTTTTGCCGCGCCATTCGGGCTGGCCGGGCCAGGCGAAGCGCGCTGGGCCGCCCACCGCAACAGCAACAGGAAGAACACCGCCACCCCAATGCCGATATGGGCCGAAAGAAATTCCGTGCGCTCCGGCGAGGCCTTCAGCACCGCCACAAACAACCCCATCGGCAGCGCCGCCAGCATCAGCACCGCGCTCGTCCAATGCAGGATGCGGGCAATCTGGCCCCACTTCTGCCGCTGGTTCCAGTCCGGCACCGGCTCCGTGCGGCGCCGCCACTGCGCCGGCACCAACGCCAGCAGCAACAACGTCACCAGCACCGCAATCACCGCCATGGCATTCAGCAGCACCGGCCGCACATCATCGCTGGCGCGCGCCGCAAAGGTGCCATCGCCATTGGCCAGCCAGATCGACCAGGCCATCATGCCCAACGCCGCCGCCGCCCCCACCTGCGCCAACACCCGCCACGCCCACGCCGGATGGTTCAAGCCCACCGCCAGCCCCAGCGCCAGAAACAGATAGATGAAGGTCATGCCCGCGCCCGATGGGGGATAAGGCGGCGCGATGCAAGGGCCGTGCGGATGTACTCCCTCTCCCCCCGCGGGAGAGGGCGACTCGCCGCAGGCGAGCGGGGTGAGGGGGCTTTCAGAGGCAGAAAACAGCCTCCGGCGGGCAGGGCCTGAGGCCCTGCACCCACTTTTGTTGGGTTTGGCGCGCCGTCTGCCATTGCAATACGTGTATCGCAGTGGTATTTTTATCCTATGCCGATCTCGTTGCGCCTGCCTGCCGACGTCGAAAGCCGCCTTACGGCGCTGTCTGCGCTCACCGGCCGGTCAAAGACCTTCTATGCGGTGGAAGCCATCGTCGAACATATCGACGATCTGGAAGACGCGCACCTCTCCGCCGAAATCCTCGCCCGCGTGCGCGCCGGCACCGAAGGCCGCGTGCCGCTGAACGCTGTGTTGGCAGACTATGGCCTGGCGGATTGAGCTCACCGACAGCGCCGCCAAGCAGCTCCGCAAACTCGATCCGCACATCGCCAAGCGTATCCTGACGTTCCTGCGCGACCGCGTCGCCACACTGGACGACCCCCGCAGCATCGGTGAAGCCCTGCGCGGCAAGGAACTGGGCGATTTCTGGAAATATCGCGTCGGCGATTGGCGCATCATCGCCGATCTGGATGACGGCGTGATGCTGATCACCGTGATCCGCCTCGGCAACCGCCGCGAGGTCTATCGGCGGTGAGGCCCAACCCCTCTCCCCTCGCGGGAGAGGGTCGACTCGCCGCAGGCGAGCGGAGTTAGGGGCGGAAGGAAAAGAGAGGGCCTCCGGCGGCCAGGGTCGCAGACCCTGGACCCGTTCGTGGGAGCCGCCCTCCCTCAAGAGCGGACTAAGTATACTGTCCCCGGAGTTCCCTGTCGTTGAACCTGCTGTCCTCCGAATTGCCCCTGAAACTACTCATTACGATGATATAGCCGCAGGGCCTTTCGCGCCATCATCAATATAAATCATCCCGTTTGAGTTCACGCCTACCGGCTTGATTACTACAAAAATTGGACGGTTCGTGCCACTGTAGATATTTTGTTTATCGCTAGAAAAATCAATCGAGCTGGTCAGCGCGCCAGCTGGCACAACGCACGGCTTTGTATCTGAACCACATGATGCGTCCGCCTTCAGTCCGCCCTTTTTGGTGTAGGAATACTCTAAATTGTTAGCCACGAATACTTTGGTAACGACCCAATAAGGTGTCTTTATGCCTTCCGTTCGCTCGGCATTTCCGGCGGCATTGATCTGGCTGAAAAGGCTGTGAACAGTTGGATCTCCCGCGCCGCCGCCACCGTCGAAGCTTCTCAAAAAGTTTTGGAACGACAGAAGGTCGCCGTACTGCGCCACTTTCATACCTTTCAGCTTCAATTTGAGGGTAGCAGCATTCGATAGTTCGGCTTTTGCATTAGGCGATCCTTTGCCGATAAAGCCGGCAGCAATCTTTATACCATTCGTAGCTGATATGACTTCCTCCGAATCGCCAATATCTAACAACTGCGGAGTGTACCTAGCAGATAGGCCAGTGAAGATTAGCGATGAACTGGTTACATTTGTGCCTTTCTTATCGCTATATTTGAGTCTCAAAATTGAGCCAACCTGCGGTACATCTGTAACGGCCCATAGCGTTTTATCGCTATTTACAATCGGACCATTGGCATCAAGCGCCCCCGGTTGCATACAACCGGTCAATGCGATGATCGGAACGAACGATGCAAACCTCATGGCAGCTGCCCCCTATTTGTTTATGCACAGAATGCTAGTTTCCATTCCTTGTCAACATGCAGTAATTAGATCTGTGAGTAATACGTGTTCGACTCCGAGGGTAGCCGTAATTTAGGTAACCGTGTAATTGATTCCGTGTCCGCATCGATCATTTCTGACTCGCATATTTGAAGATGCGAAAGGCCAAACCCCGGATCAAGTCCGGGGTGACGGGTAAGGAGGGCCGGCTGAAAACGAACGGGTCCAGGGTCTGCGACCCTGGCCGCCGGAGGCTCTTCTTGTTCTGTGCCTGCTCTGTCCTACAGCCCGGCCACTGGATTAGACTGGCGATCATGGGCAGCATCGAACAACAAACAACATGTGGGCGGCGGCCGAGTGGGTGGGCAACAGTCGCGGAAAACCGGCCAGATGCGGAAAAACTGTCAAAACTGGGCGCGCAGTCAAGGGCATGACAAGCGCCTCCGCACACCGTAAAGCCGTCCCCACCATGACCTACAGCAGCGACTTTCTCCGCCGTCTTGAAACGCGCGGGTTTATTCACCAGATCACAGATAGCGCGGCGCTGGATGGCGCGGCGGGGAAGGGCGCGATCACGGCCTATGTCGGCTTTGATTGCACGGCGCCCAGTTTGCATATCGGCAATCTGGTTTCGATCATGATGCTGCGGCATCTGCAAGCGTCGGGGCATCGGCCGATCGTGTTGATGGGGGGCGGGACGACCAAGATTGGTGATCCGTCGGGCAAGGATGAGGCGCGGCAGTTGCTGGGAGATAAGCAGATCAATGCCAACCTTGCCAGCATCAAGCGGATTTTCGAGCGGTTTTTGCGCTTTGGCGATGGGCCGACCGATGCGGTGATGGTCAACAATGATGATTGGCTGTCCCGGCTGCAGCTGGTGCCGTTCCTGCGCGATTATGGCCGGCATTTCTCGATCAACCGGATGCTGACGTTTGACAGCGTGCGGTTGCGGCTGGAGCGGGAGCAGCCGTTGAGCTTCATCGAGTTCAACTACATGATTTTCCAGGCCTATGATTATCTGGAACTGAACCGGCGTTTTGGCTGCACGTTGCAGATGGGCGGCAGTGACCAGTGGGGCAATATCGTCAACGGCACCGATCTCATTCGCCGGGTGGATGCGAAGGATGCGTTTGGCCTGACGACGCCGCTGATCACCCGGGCCGATGGCGCCAAGATGGGCAAGACGGCCAAGGGCGCGGTGTGGCTGCACGAGGATCAGCTGCCGCATTTCGATTACTGGCAGTTCTGGCGCAACACGCATGATGCCGATGTGGGCAAGTTCTTGCGGCTGTTCACCGATCTGCCGCTGGACGAGATTGCCCGGCTGGAGGCGCTGGAAGGCGCGGAGATCAACACCGCCAAGGAGGTGCTGGCCACCGAGGCGACGGCGCTGTGCCGGGGTCGGGAGGCGGCGGAGGCTGCTGCCCAAACCGCGCGCACCACCTTTGCCGGCGGCGGCGCGGGTGAGGAGTTGCCGCATTTTGCCGTGGCCGCGCCGGTGACGATCATCGATGCGCTGATCGGCCTGGGCTTTGCGGCATCCAAGAACGAGGCGCGCAAGCTGGTGGCGCAGGGCGGCGCGCGGATTGATGGCGAAGCGGCGGGCAGCGATGCCGCCCTGGTGGCGCCGGGGCAGAAGGTGAGCGCCGGCAAGAAGCGGCACGGGCTGGTGGTGGCGGGCTGAACCGTCAGAGGCGTTTCCAGTCCCAAGCCCGCTCATGCCGAGCTTGTCGAGGCACCCACCACAGTCGGTCGGTGCCTCGACAAGCTCGGCATGAGCGGTTTCATCCTTTTTGGGATGTAGGCTATTCCGCCGCCGGCACGGCTGGCAGATCGATCGCCACCTGAAGGCCGGGCTTGTTGTCAGTGAGGGTGAGCGTGCCGCCGTGCAGGCGGGCGACGGCGGCGGCGAGCGACAGGCCAAGGCCGGCGCCCTGCAGCCGCTGGCCCTGCCGGC
>Ga0209278_1000625_pt1 | contig 25692 bp, 25 predicted proteins | sample JI81BgreenDNA_FD_187504 | JGI IMG/M metagenome (GOLD analysis project Ga0209278, IMG submission 187504) | Wastewater effluent complex algal communities from Wisconsin, to seasonally profile nutrient transformation and Carbon sequestration -... | ecosystem: Engineered > WWTP > Effluent > Algae...
AGTGGTACCGGCGCAGGCATCGCAGGGCGCGGCGCAGGCTGCTCTACCGGCTGTTGCCGTGCTGGCGCAGGCATCGCAGGGGTCGGCAGCGGCCGTGCAACCGGAATCGGCGCTGGTGGGGCGACATGTGCAGGCGTCACCGGCGTTGGTACAGCAACAGGTGCTGGCATTACGGGTTTCGGTACAGCGATCGGTGCGGGCATCGCAGGGCGCGGTGCAGGCTGCTCTACCGGCTGTTGCCGTACCGGCGCAGGCATCGCTGGGGTCGGGGCCGGAGCCAGCGGCGCCGTACTGACCGCGCTGGGTTGCAACGCACGTAATGCCTGTAAATTGATTTCAACACTGGGGCGATCGGGCACTAACGGGCGCGATTGCGCATGGCTTGGCGAAGCGAACGCCCACACACACACGCCTTGCAACAGCAAGTAGCGGAGGGAATGCGAGACATTGCGCGGTGAAAGCATGGCCAGTATTGAGTGTGCGTTTGGGTTCGCGACCGTAGGTAGGGGGTTGTACAAATCCCCACGAGCCGTGGCAAGCGCGAATCTGCGTTAAAAATTCTGAACTTGCGGTGCCTGCAGCGATGCATTAGAGGGGGGCATGCCTAATTCAGCCCTCACCCATGTTATGACCACTGCCATTCGCAAGGCCGCGCGCGGCCTGCTGCGGGATTTTGGCGAAGTGGAGAAACTGCAAATCTCGAAAAAAGGGGCGGCGAACTTTGTTACCAGCGCCGATTTGCGCACCGAGAAAATTCTGGTCGATGAGCTCAGCCGCGCCCGACCGAAATTCGGCTTTCTGACCGAGGAGACCGGCATTATTGCCGGGCAAGGCGAAACCCACCGGTTTGTGATCGATCCCATCGACGGCACGACCAATTTTATTCATGCGATTCCCTACGTGTCGATTTCGGTGGCGGCCCAACAGCGCGACGCAAGCGGCGCATGGCAGACCACGCATGGTATTGTCTACGACCCATTGCATGATGAGCTTTTTGTTGCTGAACGCGGCGAAGGCGCTTTCCTGAACAATAATCGCCTGCGTGTCTCGGACCGTACCGAAGATGTGCTGCTTTCCACCTCTTCGCCCCGCACCTCGCGCGAGGGCTACGCCGAAACGATGCAACGTTTTCAGCGCGCCATTGAACTGGGCGCCGTCATTCGTTGTTCAGGCTCGGCGGCGTTGGATCTTGCCTATGTAGCGGCCGGACGGTTGGATGGCACCTGGTATAATCGCCTGAATGCATGGGATATGGCCGCCGGGGCGCTCTTGGTGTCCGAAGCCGGTGGTAGCGTGAGCGATTTGGAAGGTGCACCGATCAGTACCGAGCGCGGCAGCCTGCTCGCGGCCAATCGCAAAGTTTACGACGTGCTACGCCGCACGCTTGCCTAAGCCAGAAGCTGCAGGATTCTGAGCACGCGGCATCAGAAAACATCTTCAGAATCCATACGATCTCCACTTTTACCGTGCGCAGCATGGCCAGCCTACGGTATGGTACCCTTATTCTATTGTTTGAGAGGGAATGTACCGCATGAGCAGCAACGTACGCGCCAGTGACCGCAAAGAGTTCTTTACCTCCACCAAGAGTGGCTTCACCCCCCGTAAGAACACGACCATCAATCCGGTGGTGCATTACGCGATTTTGCTGATTTTTATTCTGGTCGGCGTCACGGTCATCGTCAAAACACGTAGCTGGCTTGCCATTGCCCTCACGGTTGAAGTCGGCGCCATCACCATGGTGCTTGGCATGATCCTGAACAAAACGAAACATACCCTACAGGCGACGGAGTTTATGAATGCGTTATTCTCCTCGGTGATCGGGAAGGATAAGAAATTCGTGCTTATTAGCACCGTCGCAGGTGATGTCGCCTACACCAACCGTGCATTCCAGACACTCTACCCAGCCTTCGCCAAGCGGGCCAACCGCAAACTCTCGGAATTACTGGAAATTGCGAAGGTTGACGCCGCGCAGATCGAGCACGTGACCAAAGCGGTGGCAGAAGGTACTGCCACCACCATAACACTGAACGCACAATGCGAAGCAGGCCAGTCGCACCAACTGACCCTTAGCATCGACGGCATTGAGCGCCCCCACGGCTTTGCGATCATCACCGCCGTCTAGCCGTCATGCGCATCGCGCCCAAATAAAAAGCCTGCATCGGTAGATGCAGGCTTTTTTTATGATGGGCAGCAAACGCGTCCGCTTACTTCGCACGTTCCATGTAGGTCATCTCGTCGGTGTTGACGACGATCTTCTCCCCTGCCGTGATAAATGGCGGCACCATCACGCGCAGACCATTTTCCAGCGTGGCGGGTTTATAGCTGGAGCTTGCCGTCTGCCCCTTCACGACCGGCTCGGTCTCGGTAATTTCAAGCACCACCGTATCCGGCAGCGCCACACCAATGGGCTTGCCTTCGTGCAATTCCACCTTCACGGTCATCCCATCCTGCAGGAATGCGCGGCGGTCGCCTAGCAATTCAGAATCAATATGGATCTGGTCGTAGGTCTCATTATCCATGAACACCAGATGCTCACCTTCCTGATAAAGGAACTGAAAATCGCGCTGATCGAGATGGGCACGCTCCAGCATTTCATCCGCCCGCAAGCGAAGATTGGTTTTGGTACCACTTTTCAGGTCACGGAATTCGACCTGATTGAACGAACGCAGGTTACCCGGCGTGCGAATCTCGTGCTTGATCACCAGCCAGAGTTTTTTCTCATATTCCACTACCATGCCGGTGCGCACGGCCGATCCTGCGATTTTCATACATCCTCGATTAAAACAGTGAAGCGTGGCGGCTCTATAGCTTGGCTTCCAGTCAGTGGCAAGGCTTTACGGCTTACCACTCGTTGGCCGGGCTTTCACCCCACGCTTGATGGCCTGGTTAAAGGCCTGCACGGCTGCCGCCGGGCCCTCCGGGTGGCTCCACACCGCAGTGATGGCTGCAATAAAATCCGCCCCCGCAGTGACCAGCGGCACTGCATTCTCTGCCGTTAGCCCGCCAATCGCCACGCAGGGAATGGTGGTGTAGGTCGTCCACCATTGTAGCAGGTCGGTGGTTGGCGTCCCATATTTCACGAGTTTCTCAGGCGATTTGGATTGGGTTGGGTGAAACGCACCGAACGCCACATAATCAGCCCCGCCATCGCCCGCTTCCATGGCGAGGTGCCCCGAATCATGGCAGCTAATGCCGATGATCGCCTGCTCGCCCAATTGCTCGCGCGCGGCGCGCACGGGCGTATCCTCTTGGCCGAGATGCACCCCATCGGCCCCTGCACGGCGTACCAGATCGACCCGGTCATTGAGAATAAATGCCACCCCCTTCGCGTGGCAAATGGGAGCTAGCGCCTCGCTCGCCGCCAGAATCTGTTCGTCGCTTGCATCTTTCAGGCGCAGCTGGAAAGCCCCCACATCGCCGCCGGAAAGGGCAGCACGTAGCGCATCCGGAAAAACGGCCAAATCAACATGTGGCGGGGAAATCAGGTAGAGACGGCAAAGGAAATCATCACTCATGCCGCGCACTATACGCCGCGACCATGCTTCAGTCCAGCCCCCTCGCGCGCAAAGCGCATGGCCGCGCTTCGCGTCCAACCGAGTATCTGTAGCATATCCGCCTGAAATTGCTGATAGGCCGCTTCGCTGCGCAATTCCCCTTGAGCAGCGGGCATCAGCGTCGCATACAGATGCTCGCCGGAGGTCTTCAACGCGCCTTCCATTAACGCTTGGCTGCGCGGCGTCCAGACATTTGTTCCCCCCACCTTATCCGCATTCCAGATATATTGCTCGATGGATTGCTGGGCTTGGCGTTGCATCTCGGTTGCCGCGATGTTCAACAGCATCACACTCACCACATCATCATAATGGCTGGAGCCCTGAACACGCCGCAACACCTCTTCCTTGTTATTTTCCGGCTTCGATAATTTCTCGATCACCTGTGGGCTAGGGCCATCCATTAATGGAAGTAAAAACTGCGGGGCCAGATGCTCGTAGACGCGCCAATGCATGGCTACCGGATCGGGCAATTCATCCGATGGTTTCAGTAATCTGACATTGTTATATGGCACATTACTAATCCAGAAATGCTTCATTTCTCTTTCACATGCCTCCGCCCATGCTTTCATGGCGGGCGCGTTGCTGTTCGCATGCAGCAGCATTTCCCGGAACGATCCCATCGCGGCATCTTCTGGTTGAAACGCCTTGATGAATCGGCCCTTTCGGCGGCTTGGTTTTCCCGGTTCGGGCTTTCTACCGCGCAGATCCGCCCGTTGTTTGTCGTCGGCATGCACTTTCTGCGTGACCTGCTGTGCCAACTGTTCAATGGCCTCTAACTCGGTGCGGGCTTCGTCCTTGGTATCACACAACCCGTACCGCAGCATGTCATTCATGTGGTAGGTTTGGTGGCTAACCAGTCGCTGTTGCATAAATTCCTGCTCAGCTGGATCACGCTCCTGCGGCAGGCGGGGATCAGCAAGCGGGTCGCACGCATCGAAGATGCTGAAGAAAATATCGTGGCTAATCGCTTCCCATTGCGCACGCTCCTCGCCGTGGGTTGTGTATAGCTTTAAATTCTTTTGTGCAGCCACCGCCTTCTGAAAGCGATCCAACACAGAGCGACGACGTAAATCGTGCAACCGTTGACCAATCGGTGGCTGCGTCCCCTCATCCAAGTCATCCATCGCATGCTCCTTGCGCTTACATCCGCACTGCATTTCTGCGTGCATCACCAAGCACATAGCGAGGAATTATGACGATTTCGCGACAGGATACGAAAATTTATTTCGTGCTTTTGTAGATGCCTACAATGTCGGCCAGCAGAGCTTTCGCCTCGGCATTGGGGCGCTGGAAGGCGTTGCGCCCCATGATGGAGCCATCGCCACCACCGGCAGCGATCTGGCGCACCTCGTCCAGCACTTCGGCGTTGCTCTTGGCACCGCCGCCCGAGAAGATCACGATGCGCTTGCCACCAAAGGTGGTCTGCTTGATATGGGCGATCCGCTCAGCCAGCGTGCCCACTTGAATGCCCTCTTTCTCGTACACCTTCTTGGCTTCTGCCTGCTCGATATGCGCGGTAGGCGGCTTCACCTTGATCACGTGCGCGCCCATTAGCGCCGCGACATGGGCGGCATACGCGGTTACGTCAATCGCGGTCTCGCCGTCTTTGCTGAGGCCCGCGCCACGTGGGTAGCTCCAGATCACCACGGCCATGCCGAGCGATTTGGCTTCGGCCGCCATTTCGCGGATTTCCTCCAGCTGGTCATAGGCCTGGTGGCTGCCGGGGTAAATGGTGAAGCCAATGGCCGAGCAGCCAAGGCGCAGCGCATCATACACCGTGGCGGTCACGGCCTGATCGGGCGCGGCATCTTTCGCCACCAGCGAGTTGTTGCTGTTCACTTTCAAAATCAGCGGAATGGCGCCGGCGAATGTATCGGCACCGGCTTCCAGCATGCCCAGCGGTGCGGCGTAGGCGTTCAGCCCCGCTTCGATCGCCAGCGTGTAATGGTAATGCGGATCGTAAGCCGCAGGGTTAGCGGCAAAGCTGCGCGCCGGGCCATGCTCGAACCCCTGATCGACCGGCAGGATCACCATTTTGCCGGTGCCGCCAAGCTTGCCTGCCATCAGCATGCGGGCAAGGTTGGCCTTGGTGCCGGGATTGTCGGATTCGTACCAGGAAAGGATTTTTTTTACGTTGCGGGTCAGCGCCATGGTGAAGCTCGTGCATGCAGTGTGAATGAATGGCATGATTCCTACAACAGACGCTTCGTGTTTGTCCAACCATGATGCATGGCTGTGGAGGACCTACGCAGTATCGTTGCTCAGAAGGGTTACCTGCTGGGCTTTGGCGATGCGCTCAAGCAATGGCAGATAGCCCGCATCGCCGAGGTAGCGAATGGATGGCATCCCCATCGCCAGCGCGTGCTGGGCCGTCGCCGGGTCGTCGCCGCAGCACAGCGTGAAACGAAACGCCCCCCCTGCCCAGCTCGCGCGCAGCTGCTTCAGCCACGCCACGTAATAGCCCACGCCCGCATGGCAGGCGGCATAGGGTGGTGAGATCAGATCGGTGCAGCCAGCCTGCAAGGCGGCCAGCGCCTCGCTATGCCCGTTTACGGTTTGCATGCGGGGCCTGCATCAGCGCAGTGATGCCGGGAAGTTCTTTGCCTTCCAGCCATTCCAGGAATGCGCCCCCAGCGGTGGAGAGATAGCTCAGCTCAGCGGCCAGGCCTGCATGCCCAAGGGCTGCCACGGTATCGCCCCCACCGGCGACGCTGTGCAATGTTCCAGCACGCGAGGCAGCCGCCACCAGTCGGGCAATCTGCACTGTGCTGGCATCAAACGGCGCGGTTTCAAACGCACCCACCGGCCCGTTCCACACCAGCGTTTTGCTTTGCGCAATCACGGCGGAAAGCGCCAGCAGGCTTTGTGGGCCAATATCGAGGATCATATGGTCGGCCGGAATGCTGCCAACCGGGCAGATCACACTCTGCGCATGGGCGGCAAAGCGTTTGGCGGCCACCACATCCACCGGCAGGTGAATCTGGCATCCACTCTCTTTGGCCTGCGCTAAAATAGCGCGCGCGGTATCAGCCATCTCGCGTTCACACAGCGATGCGCCTACTTCCACGCCTTGCGCGAACAGGAAGGTGTTGGCCATGGCACCGCCGATAATCAAGTGATCGACCTTCGCCAACAAATTGCCCAACAGTTCCAGCTTGGTGGATACTTTCGCGCCGCCGACAATCGCGGTCAATGGGCGCTCAGGCGCGGCCAGCACGCGCGTCAGCGCGCCGACTTCCTCCTCCATCAATCGCCCGGCGGCTGAGGGCAAATGCTGGTTGATGCCCACGATGGAAGCATGCGCCCGGTGCGAGCAACTGAACGCGTCGTTCACAAACACATCACCAAGGGCGGCGATCTCGGCGGCAAACGCGGCATCACCCGCTTCTTCCTGCGCGTGGAAGCGCAGGTTTTCCATCAGCACTACGTCACCCGGTTCCGCCCCTTCCACGGCGCGGCGGGCGGAGCCGCCAATGCAGGACGGAGCGAATTTCACCGGCCGGTCCCACAGCGTTTTCGATAACTCATCCACCAGCGGCGCGAGTGACTGCGCAGGGTCGAACTGACCTTTGGGCCGCCCAAGATGCGACAGGATTACCACCTTGGCATGGCGTTCCATCAGGTATTGCAAGGTCGGCACAATCCGCGTGATGCGCGTCGCGTCCATCACCCGGCCCGCCTGCATGGGCACGTTCAAATCCAGCCGCACCAGCACGGTTTTGCCGGTCACGTCGAGCGATTCAAGGGTGGGCAAACCTGCCATGCTTCACAAAACCTTCATGTAACTGTTCGGTAGGACATGCTATACAATGGGTAAAGAAAGGAAATCAAGGAGACTGCGATGCCGATTCAGGATGATTTTGAAGATCGACTGCGCGCATTAAATGCAGCGATCGAAGAACAAGGATTTGTATATAAGCAAGGCGTGCTCACGCTCGTTGGCAGCGAGAAGCCAAAAAACTTTGACCCAGTAAAATTGAAATCCTTGTGCAAAGAACGTGATGCGCTTTTGAAGGGCCTTGATGCTTGGGATGTAATCCCTGTAGCAACATCATCGAAACGCGCACCGAATCTAGACGGTTACGACAATCGTTCAATGAAATGGGACAAATATCGCCACACTAGCCATGCCGATCGCGCACAGGCAGGCAAAAATATGTCTGGCCATGGCGGTGCAAGGGGCGGCTGGCTCGGCTAAAGCTTTGCTGCCTTACGCGTGAGATCCAGCATGCGGCAGCTGAAACCCCACTCATTGTCATACCAGCTCGCCACACGCACCAGCGTGCCGCCGACCACTTTCGTGCTGGTCAGATCCACGATCGAGCTGCCGTTATTGTGGGTGTAATCAATGCTCACCAGCGGGCGATCGTCGGTCTTGAGTACGTTGGGTAGCATGGTTTTGGACGCTGCTTTCAGCGCCTCGTTCACCTCGTCTTTGGTAACGGTTTTTTTCACCACCACTTTCAAATCCACCAGCGAGACGTTGGCCGTGGGCACGCGCACCGAAACCCCATCGAGCTTGCCCGCCAGTTGCGGCAGCACCAGCCCCAACGCCTTGGCCGCACCGGTCTTGCTGGGGATCATGGAGAGTGCGGCAGCACGCGCGCGGCGCAGGTCTTTATGCGTGCCGTCCACCAGGTTCTGGTCGCCCGTGTAGGCGTGAATCGTCGTCATGAATCCGTTCTCGATGCCGAAGGCCTCGTCCAGCACCTTGGCGATGGGGGCAAGCGCATTGGTGGTGCAGCTGCCCACCGAGAACACGGTATGTGCCGGCGTCATGCCGTTGCAGTTCACGCCATAGACAAAGGTGGGGCAATCATCGCCCGCCGGGGCGGATATGATGACCTTCTTCGCGCCTTGCTCCAGATGCACGGCGGCCGCCTCGCGGCTATTGAATGCGCCGGTGCATTCCAGCACGATATCCACGCCCAGCTTCGCCCAGTCGATCTTCTTCGGGTCACGCTCATGGGTGATGGTGATCGGGCCGCGGCCCATGTCCAGCGTGTGCTCATCGAACGTGATCGCATGGCGGAAGCGGCCATGCACCGAATCATATTGCAGCAGGTGCGCGTGCGTTTCATTGGGCGCGGAACCGTTCGCCGCCACGAGCGTGATATCGTCATAGCCCTCTTCGATGATGGCACGCGCCACCGCGCGCCCAATGCGACCCAACCCGTTAATGCCAACCGTGATTGCCATAGCCATACTCCTGTCTGCCGCGCGTTATAGCGTGCCATGTTCTCCTGTAAAGACCCCCTTCATCAAGCTGCCATAAAATCATGCTATTTTATTTTAGCACATACTACGGAGAAGTCGCATGCCCCCTGTAAATGCTAGACTTGTTGGATTAGCCCTTGAAGAAGCCTATCCCGCATTAGTTCGTACCTATAGGGGCCTAATGGAAGGCATTGGTGTTATTAAAGCACCTCAATTAGTTGTATCTGCAGAGTATGCTGCAAAATCACCGGCAATGGCGCATGTGGGCCTAAATAAAATTATGCTAACGCCAGCGATGGCTGAATTGGGGGCTTCCCCGATTAACCGTGGTGTTATTGGTCATGAAATGGGCCATATTCTGACTAAAAAAGGAGCGGGATTGTTTGACCAGTTCCTGATTGATAGCAACCCACTGGGCTATTACAAAAATTACCGCGCCATGGAATTAGAGATGGACCGAATTGGTACCATGATTACCGGTTCGCATGACGACATGCTCGCGATGCGCAAATGGGTAAAAGCAGAAGGCCTTGAGCCAACACGAGCATCGAATTTAATTAACACCAGCTCTTTAAGCGGCAAAGCAAATCGGGCATTACAGCGTTGGATGGAAGACCGTGGTTATGAAATTGCTCAAGGGCGGCCATCTACCATCGTATCCAATATCAAAAGCGTCGATGTAAACGACCGTGGATTTTTAAATCGACTGGTTCAAGAATATAATCAAGCGCAAGCAAAAATACCGGGCCGTTAATAGCTAAATTACGCCGCCAGTTTGCCAGCCACGGCGTTCAGGCGCTCGGCCACTTCGAACAGGTTCGCGGCCACGGCTTCTTCCAGCTGATGGGTATTGCTGTTCACGCTGCCGGCTGTCTCCAGCAGGCGGCGGGCCTGGGCCAGCTCCTCGTTCAGCTTGGCCACTTCCTTCTGCGATTCATGCAGTTCATCGGCCACCATCAGCGCGGTGTAGAGCAGCATCAGGTTCTCTGGCAATTTGCCGATCGCCTGCTCCAGCCGCCCGGAACGCTGGTTCAGCTGTGTCACCAGATTTTGCAGATGCCGCTCCTGCCCCACATCGCAGGCGAGGGTGTATTCGCGGCCATAAACCAACCCGGTGATGGTTTTCATTTGCGCCATATCAATGCTCCAACAGCAGATCGAGTTGCTTGATCGTTCCATCCACGCGCAACAGCGCATTGCCCGCCGATTCCTGCAGTTGCAGATAATCGCGCTGCAGTTGCTGCAGCTGGTTGCTCAGGCGCAGATTATCTTCCTTCAGGAATTGGTTTTCCGATTGCAGCTCGGCCAGTGCAGCTTCCAGCTCGGCACTGTGCTGCTGCCAGTTGGCGCTGAGTTCCGCCTGCGCATGTTCGCGGCTGGCGAGCAGTTGTTCGCGCCCGTGCGCGGCAAGCTCGGCCTGTGCTTCGAGCCGCGCCAGCGCATCGCTCAGCGCCGCGAACGCTGCGTGTAATGGGGTATCCGAACCGCTTGCCATGACCGCCTCATCTTCCGGTGATACATCCGCTGCTTGTTGCAGTCTGTTGTTTTCGAAAACTAATCACAGCGACTACGGCTTGGCAACGCCGTTGCACGGGAATCTGACGGCTTGTGCATAAGTCGTGGCTTGCGCGCCCGCGCATGCCCGTGTACAGGCGAAAGCCTCAAGGAGATTTCGCATGAGTAGCGCCGCCACCAAGCCCATCGCACACCCTGTTTCGCATGACCGCATGGCCAACGCCATTCGCGCGCTGGCGATGGATGCGGTGGAGAAAGCCAAATCCGGCCACCCCGGTATGCCGATGGGGATGGCCGATGTGGCGACCGTGCTCTATCGCGATTTTCTGCGCATCGATCCCAAGCATCCCGGCTGGCCGGACCGCGACCGCTTCGTGCTGTCGGCGGGCCACGGTTCCATGCTGCAATACGCGCTGCATTATCTTGTCGGCTTCGAGGACATGACGCTCGACGAGTTGAAGAACTTCCGCCAGTGGGGCGCAAAGACCGCCGGCCACCCAGAATATGGGCATGCCGAAGGCATCGAGACCACCACCGGCCCGCTGGGTCAGGGTATTGCGAACGCGGTGGGCATGGCGATGGCCGAGCGCGCCCTGAACGCCGAATTCGGTGATGATCTGGTGAACCATTATACTTACGTGATCGCGGGCGATGGCTGCCTGATGGAAGGCATCAGCCATGAAGCAGCATCCCTCGCCGGACATTTGAAACTGAATAAGCTCATTGTGCTGTGGGACGATAACGAGATCAGCATCGACGGGCCGACGAGCCTGACGGTGAGCGACGATCAATGCGCGCGCTTTGCCGCCCTTGGCTGGGCCACCCAGCGCATCGACGGGCACGACGCGGCCGCCATTGCCGCCGCCATTCGCACCGCGCAGGCCAGCGACAAACCCTCGCTCATCGCGTGCCGCACCGTGATCGCCAAACATGCCCCCACCAAAGCGGGGAAGAATTCCAGCCATGGCTCACCGCTGGGTGCGGAAGAAATCGCCGGTTCGCGCAAGAATATGGGCTGGGACCATGCGCCGTTCGACATTCCGACCGACGTGATGGATGCGTGGCGCAGTGCGAGCGCCGAGCGTGCGCAAGCCTACGCCGCATGGGAAGCCCGCTTTGCCGCGAGCGACAAGGCCGAGGAATTTACTGCCCGTGTCAGCAACGACCTCGGCAATGGCTGGGTTGAGTCCATCAGCGCGCTGAAACAATCGCTGGCCGAGCGCCAGCCGAAGGAAGCCACCCGCGCCAGCAGCCAGAACGTGCTGGATGCGCTGGCCCCCACCCTGCCCGCTCTGTTCGGCGGCTCGGCGGATCTTACCGGCAGTAACAACACCAAAGCCAAAGCGATGCAGCCCTTCGCGGCCCCTGATTATGCCGGCCGCTACATCTATTACGGCGTGCGCGAACACGGCATGGCCGCCGCCATGAACGGCATCGCGCTGCATGGCGGGTTTGTGCCCTATGGCGGCACCTTCCTGGTGTTCACCGATTATTGCCGCCCCAGCATGCGCCTGAGCGCGCTCATGCAGCAACGCGTGATCTACGTGATGACGCATGATTCCATCGGCCTTGGCGAAGATGGGCCCACACACCAGCCGGTCGAGCATCTCGCTTCCTTGCGCGCCATGCCGAACCTGCAGGTGTTCCGCCCCGGCGATGCGACCGAGACCGCCGAATGCTGGCAGCTGGCCATTGCCAGCAACGAAACGCCGAGCGTGCTGGCGCTGTCGCGCCAGGCGGTGCCGCATCTGCGCACCAGCTTCACGCCTGAGAATCTCTGCGCGAAGGGTGGCTACATTTTGCGCGAAGCGAGTGCTGCGCCCAAGGTCGTCATCATGGCGACAGGGACCGAGCTATGCATGGCCGTAAGCGCACAGGAACAACTCGAGGCGCAAGGCGTGCCCACCCGCGTGGTGTCGGTGCCCTGTATGGAATTGCTGATGGCACAGCCCGCCAGCTACCGCCGCGAACTGCTGCCTGCAGGCGCCAAGCGCATCGCCATCGAAGCGGGCGTGGAACAAGGCTGGGAGAAGCTGCTGGGCGAGAATGGCGTGTTCATCGGCATGACCGGCTTTGGCGCCAGCGCCCCGGCCGAAACGCTGTATGAGAAATTCGGCATCACGCCGCAAGCGGTGGTGAAGGCCGCCACGGCCTAAGCATCCCTTGCGTTCAGCCGGGAAAAGGACTATCTTCGTTGGGAATGGTTCTGCCCGGTGCGCAAGGTGCACAAACGCTCCGGACCGACTATCAACTCTCGGGAGCTGTCCCTACCGCTGGCCGTGGCTGGCGGCATACGGCACCCACCTGTACACACGGGTCACGAGAGGTTATAGCTACCAAACGGCCAGGGTGGTTCCATTCACTTCTCCCCCGATACAAAAAACCCCGCAAGGAAACTCGCGGGGTTTTGTTTATGCTGCTGCCCATATTTTTGTCATGTTGAGCGAAGCGAAACATCCCGCTTGGATCCTTCGCGTTGCTCAGGATGACAATGTAACGGTGTACTACCGGTAGGTTCCGGGAGCAACCACCGGGTTCACCGTGGTCACAGTGGAGCTGACCGTCGGCGTCACGATCGTGCCGATCACGCGACCTTCCACATCCATCACGCGGCCACCGGCGACGGGGTCCATCTCCACGGTACCGTAGCGGCGACCTTCCGCATCCACCATCAGCAGCGTGTGGCTGAGGCTGCCGAACTTCACCGGCTCTTCTTTTTTGTTAAAATGATCGCACGCGGTAAGGGCACTCAACGCGACCACTCCCAAGCAAGCATTACGAATACGGATCATCGCTTCTCTCCTTCTCATATCGTTCCCAGATGTCTGCGATCTCGCATAAAAATCCCATACGGAGCAAGCAGTTCGATGCCTGCAGCGACCCGATTTCACAAAAGCTTCACACACCGTGGCCCATCTGCCCGATACCTTTGCGCGATCAACGCATGACGCCAACACAAAGGAAGTCGCTAACATGAAGCCAGATTGGCCAGTGATTGAGGTATCGGCGGGGGATATGGCACTCGCGATGATGGGGATAAAAACCCGTCATGTGGCGGCCATTAAACCTCCTCACACGCTTCATGACCGGGCCATCCTGCAATGCCGCTACAACGGTGAGACATTGCGCTATCCCTTCGTGATTGAATCGCAGCGCGCCGTTCAACCCAAAGCATTGATCGAAAGCCCGATCCTTGCCGAATACGGCTTTACCCAGAAAGCCGCAAAGCCACCATCGAACACCCGACCAACCGGTGATGACGCCACCTTCGACAAAGACCGCTATGCGTTACGTCGCGCTGGTGAGGCCGCACGGGTATTACTTCAGGATCAGCCACGGTTTACACCCAAGAAACGTTACCATATGCGTGACATTGCCGGGCACAAGAAATGGCTGGTGGATATGCGATTCCATCCGCTCGGTCAGCTGGAGACATTGTCAGCAGGCGAGGCGAAAACGTATCGCAACCTCGCCACACGTCTGCAGGGATTACTGCAAACGGAAATATTGCAAACCCGCAGCTTCCTACAAAATGACCCCACCATGCGCTATGGCGGGATCGCCACTAAACTTTCCATGCAGCGCGCCGTGCTTCTGCTTAAGCAGCTGGGCAAGGGCGATGATGCTTCCATTGAAGCCAGCTTCAACGCCACGGTGGCACCGTTGCGCAACGCGATTTTTCGAACCACCGAAAGCACTGTCAAACGCTTTGAACAACCGCTACCGGATGGGGTTGGCCAAGGCCAGTTACTGGCGGCAAGCCCAAGCATCAACATCGCGATAGGCATCGCGGATAGAATCTGTAAAGGGCACGCACGCCAGGTGGTGCTGCGTGAACGCCCCACCATTCCCGAAGCCTACCGCGATGGCAATTACTGCCCGCCCTTAGCGATGCGGCTGGCCGCGCAATCGAAAGTGACGGATCGCGGCTACGTTGCGCATCACCTCGACCTGCCCATGCAACTCGACATGATGGGCGAACGCGTCATCAATACGCGGCATTTGACGAATGAACAGGCATTTGATCTTGGCTATTCCAATGCAAAAGCAATGCGCCGCTTGCTCGGTCTCAAACCGGGGGTGAACATCGACCTTTATCTTTACCCGGTCGCCATGACGCCCGCCAATGAGCTCCCTTTTGACCGTGACCGCACAGGTAGTCGCATCAATGCCTATTTGGATGTTTTAAATGATGCGTGGAAACAGAGTACTGATCCCTCGATGAAGGATGCGCGCAAACACGACGCCATGCTACCAGCCAATCAGCAACGCGAAGGCTTCCTTCGTGTAGCGAATTACAGGGAAATGACGGCGGAGGAACAGCAACCCCACCTCAATAATCAAGGTACCCGGCCAGTGCCGAACGATGTTCGGGCAGCACGCATCTACGCCCCCTCGAAGGAAGCAACGCACAGCGATGCCGAAAAGCCCACCAAAAAACCGCGTCGCATGAAAGAACCGAGAAAGAAAACCGAAGGCGAAGGCTGGCAGCTGATTGTGGCCAAAGGCCCGAAAGCGCGCACCAGCCATCCTAAAGCGGCCAATAACGACGGCATGACCGCATCAAAAAAAATACCGCTTACGCCGGAAGAACGACGCCAAATCGCAGAAGATCGTCGTATGTTACGTGCGCTTAAGCACGCTACACAACATGGTCTTGATGTGCCGGTGGACGATGAAGAAAACCTTCCTACGTATGCCGACGTGAAAGATGATCCTGACTATTTAGGAAACATACGAAAAGGCCCCGCGGAGACACCACCGAAACAAAAATTCTCGATCTTGGTCGGTAGAAGATACGATGTGGTCCCTGGTGAAAAACCTGAGATAGGCCGCAAGTAACATGGAATTGCGCTTGCATCCTGCCGCATGAAATCCATAGTACCCGTCATGCATACCGCACCAGATCGCACCCTCACCGTCGCTAAACGCAAGCTGCGCGAGCAAATGCAGCAACGCCGCATCGCCCTGCCGCATGCACTGGTCGCCAGCGCCAGCCAGTCGGTGGCGCGGCATTTTGCCGATCATCCCATCCTTGCCTTTGCCAGCAGCTTCGCTGGCTACAAAGCCATGCGCTCGGAGATCGATATTCTGCCAACGTTTGAGTTGATGGGGCGCTACCGCAAAACCACCGCCCTGCCCTGCGTGATGCCGGATAAATCACTACTGTTTCGGCAATGGCGCCCCGGCGATGCGCTGGTGCGCCATGCGCTGGGCATGGAAGAACCCACCGCCGACGCCCCGACCCTGCTACCAGAGATTATTCTGGTGCCGCTGCTGGCGTTCGATGGCGATGGCTATCGGCTCGGCTATGGTGGCGGCTATTATGACCGCACCATGCAGGCCCTGCGCGAAGTCGAAAAACCACCCCTTTTCATTGGCGTGGCCTATAGCCTTCAGGAAGTAGAGCAAGTGCCCACCGGGGCCGAGGACCAACCGCTCGATGGCATCCTCACCGAGTTCGGTGTGAGTATGTTCTAAACCGGCATCGCCGTTTTAGAACATCTCTATATGATGCTCGCCGATCGCACATCCTGTGCGACAGCTCGCGCCGCTCAAGGCTGCGCGGGCTCCTGCCCGCGTTGCAAATCCTTTGGCTGCAGCAGGCAATACTAAAATAATGGTTCCGCTTTGCGCTGTAAGCGCCTAAAAGCGCGCCTATGAAAATTTTATTCTGTGGTGATGTGGTCGGTCGTGCAGGGCGCGATGCGGTGAAATACTGGGTGCCCAAATTGCGCACCGAGCATGCGCTGGATGCGGTGATCGTCAATGTCGATAACGCAGCCGGCGGATTCGGCATCAATGGCGATGTATTGCGTGATTTCAAAAGTTGCGGCATCGACGTGATGACCGCGGCGACCATGTGTTCGACCAGAAGGATGCGCCCGGCCTCCTTGGGCAGGAGCCCAAATTACTGCGCCCACATAATTTCCCACCCGGCGTGCCAGGCACGGGCCTGCGCACTTATACGCTGGAGAACGGCCTACGCCTTAGCGTGCTGCATTTGCTTGGTCAGGTCTTTCACAAGGAATACCTCGACTCCCCCTTCCGCTGTGCCGAGGCAGCACTGGCGGGCCTAACGCTAGGCGGCACGACGGATGCGATTGTGGTGGATATGCATGCCGAAGCCACGTCCGAGAAAATGGCGATGGGCAAATTCCTTGATGGCAAGGTGTCGCTGGTGGTGGGTAGCCACACCCATGTGCCCACGGCCGATGCGCGCATTTTACCGGGCGGCACGGGCTACATGACCGATGCGGGCATGTGCGGCGATTATGATTCCATTATTGGCTTCGAGCCGACCGGGCCAATGCAGCAATTCATGCTGAAAACCCGCAAGGTGCGCATGGAACCAGCCAGTGGCCCGGGCACGCTGAGTGCCGTGATCGTCGAGGTTGGTAAAAACGGGCTGGCAACAGCCATCACGCCGGTGCAGCGCACCGCGCCGTAAATCACTGCGTTATGCGTCGGAATCCTCGGCATCGTCAGCCGCTTGGCTGCGCGACTTGCTGCGGCGGGCGGGTTTATCGCCCGTGGTACGCGCCTTCACCAGCTTCGCTTTCGTCGGGTGCCAGCTGTAGGTGTGCGTAATGATTTTGGTACCGGTGGTCACAATATCGCCATTGGGCAATTGCAACACATCAAACCCGTCTTTCAGCGCATCGTTAATGATCGACGAGGAGTGGCGCAGATATTCTGGGTTAGCCATCAACTCTGACAAGGCGCTTTCCTCGTCGCCCGCATGTGCACGGGCACCTTTGGTGACGTTGAGGCTATTCAGCAATGCATTTTTATATGCCATAGGGCCCTGTTTTCTTCATTCGGTGTACTGTATTACGGGGAAGGCTGCAAGAAGATGCATCAAGTATCTCTTATTCCTTCCTTTTCCCGAAGCGGCTGTGCCGCCACAGCCACAATACATCCACGCATGGATGCATTGGTCTTAGCACAGTTCAGATAACCAGCAAGCCTGCTAAAAAATCTTCATCAAGCTGTCATAAAAAGAGGCCCGGTTTCCCGGGCCCAAGAAGGAGCTAGACGACACTCTTCGGATACGCGGGGGCGGCCTACTGTCCAATCCCCCGCGCTTCCTTTTCAAAACCCGGTTAGATCTGGTTGAGCTGCTCCAGCAACTCATCGGTGGTCCGGATCACACGGGTATTCGCTTGGTAGGCACGCTGCGCGACGATCATGTCGGTTAGCTGCTCGGCCAGATCCACGTTCGAGGTTTCAAGCGCCCCAGAAACCAGCGTACCGGTTCCGTTGGTGCCTGCCTCGCGCAAGTTCACCTCGCCCGATTCACGGGTCTGCGAGTAAACGTTACCGGAGATGGCGTTCAAACCATTCGGGTTCGCGAATTCGGCCAGTGGCAACTGATAAAGTGCCTGGGTTTCACCGTTCGAGTAGCTGGCGGTGACGATACCATCCCCACTAATGGACACGCTCACCAACTGGCCCACGGGGGCACCATTCTGGTTGGCGAAGTTCACGTTGTAGGCCGCATCGAACTGGCTCAAACCATCCGACAGACCGATCACCGTGGCACCCGGCGTACCGAAGGCTTGCCCCGCGGTCCCGAGATCGAGATTCACAGTGGAAGGCTCCGCTCCATTGCGCCAGTTCACCGTGATCGGATTCACCAGCGATGCGGAAACGCTTCGCAGGGTACCATCGCCGTTGAACACAATCGTACCGGTGGCGATCTGCCCATCGACCAGTGAGGTGGAAATATCCGTCTCGGGGATCATATGCGCTTCCACCGCCCAGGTATTGGTCGCGATCTTGATGAAGCTGAAACGCACATCATGGCCGCTACCAAGGCTGTCATAGATCCGCACGTTACGGCTGAACTGCGCCGTGATATCGCCGGAAGCCATGTTCTGGCCGACCGAGCCCGTAGGATCGTATTGCGGGCCAAGCACTCCCGTGGTTTGCGGACCAGCCGTGGCGTAATCGGTACCGTTCAACGAGGCAATGCCGCCCAGTTGCGCCAGCAAGCTTCCCTGGTTCGACTCGCCTTGGATCGACACGCGGTTAGCGGCGGCGGCTGGGAAGTTACCCCCTGCCAACGTCACCGTCTGGTTGGTAATCACGCTGATCGTGTAGGAACCAGCCGTGGTACCGGTCACTTCCCATGGGCCACCATTGGGCAGGTTACCCGGCAGGCCACCCAGCCCATCCGTCAGCCCGCTGATATAGACACGGTCCAGAGTCGCAAGGCCTGCAGGCGGCACATCGTTGATGGTCACGCTGATGATGCTACCCGGCAGGAAGGTACCTGCTGGAATGGCAATCGGGTTACCCACGTTCGTGATCTGCGTCGGCACCAGCCCCACGTCGCTGAGGGTGATGGTATCCAGCGGATCATCCACGTTGATGGTGATCGAGGCGGAAGAGAGCGGGTTAACGATGTTGGCGCTGAGTCCTTCATCCGCATTCACCAGGGCCGACAATCCTTCGAGGCTGTTGAAGCGGCGGTTGCCCAGCGAGATATCGGATAGACCAAGCTCATTGATCCAGTTAATGCCACGCGTGGTGCTGGTGCCGAGCGTATCGCCGTTGGCAAAGGTCACCGCTTCCGATGCATCCTCTGCAGAGACGACCAGACGCCCATCGACCACACGGGCACTCAGGCCGGTCGTGGAATCGATCGCCTGCGCGAGGCTCGAGAGGCTGTTGAACTCACCATTCAGCGTGTTCGGCGCGGTGGTGGTGTAGCGGAAGGTACGCGTGCCAGCGCTGGAGGAGCTGATCGTAAAGGTCAGCGCGGCCGGGCTGAAGTTGGCAATCCCGGTTTGGGCAAGGAAGGTTCCGGTGGAACTGGTCGCATCCAGCACGTTCCCTTGGAAGATACGGATATCGGCGTTGAACGGATCCGATACAGCCGGGTTGGTCCCCACTACCTGACCGTGCGCGGTCGCTACCGTAATACGTACGGTGTTCGCATCGATACGGGTTACGGTGTGCGTGGCATTCAACTGCGCAATCGGTGTAGCACCCAGCGCCGTGTTGAAGTTGGTGAGTACGATCGTATCACCGCTCACAAGGTTATGGTTCGGAATGGTAATATCGAAGCTTGCACCTGCGGCATAGGTCACGTTCGCGTTGGCGTTCAGGTTGAGATTCGCGGTGTTGTCGGAGTTATTATCCCCATAGTTCACGCTACCGCCCGATTGCGTGATGCGGCGACCCACAGTGAAGCCACCATATTCGTAGGTGTAATCCAGCCCGTTGCCGGTGCTGACATTGAAGCGATCGCCACGGCGCACATCGTTCGCGCCAGCGAGGCCATATTCGCTGCCAACGATGATGGCAGTCGAGGGCTGGTTCACGTTATTCGGCGTGTTCAGATCGGGACGCAGCACGATCGATTCCCCCGGATAGACCGACTGGCTCGAGCGCAGGTTGGCGCCCAGTTCGATCAGGGTGGTGGCCTGTGCCACGCCCGAGGCCGACTCCACGTTCACGGTTTCCAGCGAGTCAAAGTTGCTTGCCGAAATCGTGTTCAGGTTGCCCACTTCACCCGGCAGGCGGCCTTCACGATCCAGTGGCCAGCCTTGCAGGAAGAAGCCTTGCGTGTTGCGGAAGTTGCCCAGCGCATCCTGCGTGAAGGAACCAGCACGCGTATAAAGCGGCGTGGCGCTTGCATCGCCTGAAATGGTTTGCGCTGTTGAGCGCACGACAAAGAACCCACCGCCAGAGATGGCGATATCGGTCGCCGACTCGGTCGAGGTCAGCAGGCCCTGCTTGCTGATGTTCAGCGTGGTACCGCCGCGCACCCCGCCGGTCTGATACGAGCCGGCGTTGTTCGAATTGACCACCAGCGAGGAGAACGTCGCCGTTCCCTGCTTATAACCGATGGTATTCACGTTCGCGATGTTGTCCGAGATGATACCGATTTTGCTCGATTGCGCGCGGAGGCCTGAAACCCCGCCAAACAATGCACCGTAGAGACTCATAACTTCCTCCTAATATCTTCTGTCGTCTGCGCCTGTGGCGCGGTTGAATTCACGTCAATGCTGGTAATGCATGGAGCATGCCAATTTCTGGCAAACCCCAGAAATCCAAAGGCTAGACTGCGCCTCCGCTGGTCGAATCGTTGCCACCGGCCACGCTATCCTCATCGTCCGATCCGTTGGGCACGTAGAATGGCGTCGGCTCACGCACGGCAAGAATTTCCTCATACTTCACCTGCACGTCGCCCACGTTGAGCAGGATCTCGCCATCCTTGCCTGTCTCGACGGTATCCACCACACCCACCGCGCGCGACGGCACATTGATCGATGCGCCTTTGGCATCTTTTGCGGTTACCTGAATGCGATATTTACCGGGGTCCATCTGGGTACCGTTGAAACTGTTGATCCCATCCCACACCACGACATTGCGCCCTGTGTTCAGGGTTCCTGTACCGCTGAACACAGCCTGCCCTGCTTCATTCAGAATGGTCACTTTTGCATCCTGCGCACCGGCGGGCAGCTGGTAGGAGAATACTGCCTGACCATATAACTTCCCGTCGCTTTGCGCGTAATTCAGGGTCCCGGTGTTACCTTCGGTTTCGATTTCCTTCCCGATATAGCTCACGGCAGTGGAAAGCTGGGATTGCTTGCTGGAACCAATCAGCGATTCAATCAGCGTGTTGGTTTTGATCTGCTGCTCCACACCGGAATATTGCGCGATCTGCTGCGTCATCTGGCTCACATCCATCGGCTCGGTCGGGTCCTGATTCTGCAGTTGCGTCGTAAGCATTTTCAGGAAGAACGTGAAATCCTGATTCAACGATGCGGAATCGGATTGCGGCTTACCGCCATTGACGAACAATTCAGGGTTGGTGGTGGGGCTAATGGTGGCCATGCGCTTCTCCTACGCTTCAATGTCCACACCATCCTGCACGTCGATGGTGTAATGGGTGGTGATACCGTCGGCTGCCAAGGCGGCAGGGGTTGCCGTGCTGCCGGTGGGCAGGTGATCGTTCGCGGCTTGCTCTTGGCCGGGCTGGCCGTTACCGCCTGCTGCTTCGCCAAATTGCGGCTGCGGCTGCTGGCGCAGGTTGAACTGCATGCTGCCCGCATCGGCTTTCACGCCGGCTTCGTGAAGGGCGCGCTCCAAGCTGCGCGCATCACGTGCCAGTGCATCGAGCGTGTCCGGCTTATCCGCAAGGAACGAGAGTTGGGTGCGCCCATCGTTGCCGATTTCCATGCGCACTTCCACGCGGCCGAGATCGGCTGGTTCCAGTTGCAAGGTCATGTGATCGATCCCGTCACGCGTGGCGGTGGTCAGCGCGACCTGCACCTGCTCAGCCGGGCTACGGTTCATCAGATACACCGGTGCCAGTGTGGGCGTGCTTGCAAGATGGCTGGCATTCGGTGCTGCCTGGCTTAGCTGGCCCAAGGCCTGCACATTCGCCACCGGTTGTGTCGCATCGGTTTCATGCGCTGCAATCACCGGGGCTTGCACGGCCTCGGCTACGCTAAGCTGCTCAGGTAGCGGCTGCAGCGATTCCAGTGGGCGTGGGTTGAATTTAGCGGTTGCCGGGATGTACGCATCACGTGTCGTTGGGCCTTCATTCAGCGGTGCCGCCAGCGCCGTTGCATCGCTGCCGGGCAGAGCCACTTCCGGTAAGGCCGGGGTCTCCTCGGGTAGACGCAACGTCGGGATCGCTAGCTGAATCTCGTCGGACGCAATATCGTCTGCACCCGCGGTGAGCTTATGCACCCAGACCGGAATGCCGGCCTGCTGCGTATGGGCCAGTGGCGTTATTTGCGTGATTTGGCTGTAGAGCTCTGTTTCGTCCGTGCGGTCTTCGGTTTCACCCGGCGCGGGCGTGGCCGCAGCCGCATCATTACCGGCGGGAAACAAACTCGCCTGCAGGCTTTGCACTGCCGCATCCGGAGCGGATGGGACAATCGCAGCCTGCGTCGGCGTCTCCTTTGGTGCATCCAGCGCCGCCTGCATCCAGCGCAGCATGCGCTGTAAGGTGGGTACGCCTTCGGTGGTGGGCTCGGCAGTCGCGATGGGCAATCCTTCCACCACCTCGCCGACGGTCACGGTTTGCTCGCCATTGGCGATCTCTTGCAATGCTTCGGCTAATTCACCGAGCCCCTGCTGCCACTGTTCCTGCGGGGTACCGGATTGCTCGAACCCGGCCTGTTCCTGGGCGATTGCTTCCGCTACACTGGCTTGCAGCACCTCGACCTGCGTCAACAATTCCTTGGCTTTGGCGGGGGTAATCGGCTGGGCCAACACCGCCTGCAACGATGCATCGCTCAACGGCGCCGCATCAACCAAGGCTGCTGCGTCTATTTCCTGCGCCAATAATTTTGCCGTCACGCCCGCGACGGGTAACGGCACCGCACGGCCCTGCCCGGATTGCTGTTGGGCATTCGCATCGCCGAGCATGGCGGCAAAATTTGCCTTACCGCCGGATATATCCGCAGCATCGCCCTCAGCGGCTTTGAGGACTGCAGGCGGCGCGCCTGCACCGCTTAACATCTGTACGAGTGAGAATTGCATGGGTGCCTCGTGGGTTCGTCTTCCCCATCATTGCAAGGCCCATGCCAAATAAAGAGAACGCCCCAATACGGCGTTATGCCGAGACGATCACGCCCCCATCCGTCGCCGGATTGGCTGGGGCAGGCTCCGCCGAAACGGGCGGTGCCGCCTCAATGGCGGCCGTATTGAGATCAATCCCATTCCAAACTTCACGCATTTCCTTCAGCTCACTGAGCAGCTTTTCGCAGGCAGCCGCGTCGTTCGTACGATGCAGCTGCATGATGCGCATTTCCATGCTGTTATAAAAGTCATACAGCACCTGCGCGGCCGAACCGCCCGCTTCAAAATCCAAACAGGCCTGCAGCCCGGCGATAATATCAGCCGCCCGCAACAGCGTGGTGTAGCGCCGCTCGATTTCCTTTTTTTCCATGGCTTCTTTGGCCTGGGCCAGGAACCGTATGGCACCATCGTAGAGCATCACCACTTGACGCGTTTTAGCAACCGTGTGGCTAGCGCGGCTATAGGCTTGGTAATAATGCTTTTTTTCCGGCAATGCGGCGCTCCTTTACGCGGGTTCCTTACGCGTTATTGCGGGCATTGGATTGCGCGTCAAGCAACGAGAGCAATTGGTTGGCAGCACTCAATGCGGCTTCCAAGGCAGAATATTGCTCGATCAGCTGTTCGCGGTAGCGTTCAATGAACGTATCAATCTTGGTGATTTCGGTCGTGTTACGGGTTTTCTGATCCTCAATCGTCGTAATGGCGTTAGATAGCAACCCATCGCCGGGACGCAGCGAGGCTTCGAAATAGTTGAACAAACGATCACCGATCCCTTGGCTGACATTCACATTGATCGTCGCATCGTCGGCTGAACTATAGAGAAACTCCATCCCCTCCAGCACCGACCCGGCCGGGCCTTTAATCGATAGCAAGGTGGGGCTTACCACCTCCACATCCACGGTGAACGTACTTGTTCCCACGGTCGCCGTGTAGATCCCGTTCGTGCGGTCGATGTTCAGCGTGAACGCGTTGGTGTTCAGCGCATTGGTACGGCGGAAAATCGCAAGGTTGGGGTTATCGCTGGTCTGGCGGAATTCAAAGATGCCGCGCACGGCATCAAAATTCGCCTCAAGCGCGGATTGCAGCTTCTCTTCATCCAGTGCGATGATGTTCCGCACGGCGGGGTTTTCATCGTCGCCTGCAAAGTCCTGGAAGCCGAAGCCAATATCGCTCAAACGGTCAGGTTGGCCGGCGGTCAGCCCGCTGATGACACGGCCAATCTCCGCCGAGACGCTGTTGACGATGGACCGCAAGGCGGGATCATTAATCAGCACCGCATCTTCGGTGGGAAGGCCGTCATCGCCAATTTCACTTTGGTTCGCTGCGAAAACGCGCAACTCGTTATACAGGTCCACGAATTCGACCAGCGCATTTTTCACGAGGGACGTGTCGGGCTGCACAGAAATGCCTATCGGTGAGCTAGCCGGCAATGGCTGCTTCAGCGTGATGGTAATCCCATCGATCAGATCATCTACGCTATTGCTTTCGCGCTCGATCGTCACCCCATCAAAAACGAACTGTGCGTTTTGCGCGGGCTGGGTCGTGTTAAACCCTAGCTGGGCCAAGACCCCATCGGGATCACTGGTCACGGTACCCGCATTGGCGAGATCAAACGCGCCGGTCGTACCGGTTTGGGTGGCCGTGAAAATGATTTTAAAATCACTGTTGGGCGAACCGTTGGCTACCTTCACCACCGTTGCCTGGATACCGGTTCGGTCGCGCACGGCGTTGAATTTATTCGCCACGGTTTGCAGCGAATCATTCTCCGCCAGCGTGATCGCGGCATTCGCCCCACCATCCAACACACGCAGATTGAACGTGCCCGCGGAAAGTCGACCCGGTGTGGCATCCCCCGCGGCGGCGACCGCTGGGCTGGTATTACTCGGCAAGCTTAAGACGCTACTTTCCTGCTTGGTTTCACGCGCCAGCTGCACCACCTCGTCGATGCTGAGATTCTGGACGTTTACGCCCGGCTCGACCGTCACATTCACATAGTTCGCGGCATTGACGATCGAGGAAAGTGTGGTCGTGCGGTATTGGAAGATATTCTGCGTATCGTTTTGCACGCCCGGAGGATTGCGCAGCGCATCCACCGAGGTACGAAACCGCGTAATCAGGCTTTGCAATTCACTGAGCGCGCTTTTTTGCTTATCAAGGTTTTCGTTGCGGGTTTCCAAACGCACGGCCGGCAAACGGCGAGCTTCCGTCAGGCCTTTGATCAAGGCTTCGGTGTCAATCCCGCTTTGTCCTCCACCAACCACCGTACGGCCACCGATGTTGGAGATATTGCCAAGTGTGATCTGCGTCACCATGTCGCTTTGTCCTTTGTGTTCAGGATCGCCTGCGCGTGGTGCGCAGAAACCCTGCCGTTGCCGGGTCCTTAAGGCTTGCTTTGCAAACCCTGTGCCATCCGCTGCATTGTAGCAGCGTTAGGCTTGAATTTCTACCAATGCCTGACGCGCCTGCTTCATGCGTTCCATGTATTGCAGCATCTGCGGTTCAGGAATGTAGGTTACTTTGCCATCGCGCAGGCTGGTAAAGCGCGTAATGTATTGGCCGCTGGAATCTTTAAAAATGGAAAAGGTCGTATCCGATACGGCAAACACATCTTTAAAGAAATTATTGGCAGCCTGCTGAAGCTGTTCGAGGCGCTTGGTATCAAGCTGCACTGCATCGCTTGGTTCAGTGTCCGGCGTACGGCTGGCCCCAGTGTTTTCTTGTGGTAGTCTTTTTACTGGGAAATCCGCGCTACGTGCGCTCGGCAAAGTTGGGGGCAACTTGGCCCCACCTTGCATATTGATTTCCATTGTCGTGCTCCAAAAAGATCATGTCCTATTGGTTATTTTTTGTTCTTTCG
>Ga0209278_1000626_pt1 | contig 25656 bp, 24 predicted proteins | sample JI81BgreenDNA_FD_187504 | JGI IMG/M metagenome (GOLD analysis project Ga0209278, IMG submission 187504) | Wastewater effluent complex algal communities from Wisconsin, to seasonally profile nutrient transformation and Carbon sequestration -... | ecosystem: Engineered > WWTP > Effluent > Algae...
CGAGGATGAGGGCGGTCAGAGTATTTACTAAACCAGCCGAAACCATCAATTCGAGGATCGCCACCGTACCAAGGCGGATGGGGATCATGATGCCCAACGCAAGGTAGAGGCCCATCAGCAGGTTGCCCCGGAAGCGGTATTCCGAGAGGGCAAAGGCCGCCATCGCCCCGAAGAGCAGGACGAAGAACAGGCTCGCGACCGTCACGGTCATGGAATTCAGGAAGTATTGGAAGAAATCCCCCTGCTCCAGCACGGTGGTATAGCCGACGAGGTCGAAGTTGCCCGGCATGGGCGGCATCAGCGGTTCGGCAAAGATGGCGCGGCGGGATTTGAAGCTGTTGATGACGATGACGAAGACGGGGAACAGCGCGATCAGCGTATAGGTCAGCAAGATTGCATGGGCGGCGATGCTGCGTCCGGTGTGGGTGCGGGTCTTGGACATCTGCGCCTCCTCAGAACTGATAGCGGCGCAGCCGCGTCTGGATGCCGAACAGATAGATGCACACGCCCACGAGGATGATGGCGAACATGGCGGTGGCGATGGTCGCTCCCATATGGGGATCGCCCAGTTGAAGCTGGAAGCCGAAGAAGGTGCGGTAGAGGAAGGTGCCGAGGATGTCGGTGGAGAAATCCGGTCCTGCCAGCGCGCCCTGGGCGACATAGATCAGGTCGAAGGCGTTGAAATTGCCGACAAAGGTGAGGATGGAGATGATGCCGATGGAGGGCAGGATCAGCGGCAGCTTGATCTTCCAGAACTGTGACCAGCCGGTCAGCCCGTCCATCTCGGCCGCCTCGATCACGTCATCGGGGATGGAGAGGAGGGCGGCATAGATCAGCATCATCGGGATGCCGACGAATTGCCAGACGGAGATGAGGGCGAGGGTCGTCAGCGCGTATTCCTCTTTCCCGAGCCAGGGGGCGAAGAGGAATTTCAGACCGACCGCATCGAGCATTCCGGGGGCAATGCCCCAGATGGGGGACAGGATCAACTTCCAGACGAAGCCCACGATCACGAAGGAGAGGATCGTCGGGATGAAGATGGCGGTTCGGTAGAAGGCCGCCATGCGCAGCTTTGGACTGGACAGAAGCGCGGCCAGCAGGATGCCGATGGGGTTCTGCACGATCATGTGGATGATGAAGAACCACAGGTTGTTGCCCAGCGCGTTCCAGAACGCATCCGACCAGCGCGGATCGCCGAAAAGCGTGGCAAAGTTGGCAAGGCCCACGAAAATGCGGTTCTGGCCTTCGAGATTGTAGAGCGACAGGTTCAATGTCCCGAAAAGCGGGATGATCATGATGGCGGTGTAGACCAGCACGGCAGGTGCCAGAAATACGCCGATATGCCAGCGGAAAGGTTTCCGTCGTGCCATGACGCCCTCTTGTCGGTTTGGGAATGTTGGGGGGTCCGGGGGGCCGATGCGGCCCCCCGGCCTTTGCAGATCACTTCTGCGGTTCGTACCAGCTTGCCAGACCGTCCTGCAGGCGCTTTGCCGCGTCGGTCGGGGTTTCGCTGCCGCGGATCACGTTGGCCGAGGCGTTCCAGGTTTCGTTTTCAAGGTTCGGCGTGCCGCGCGACAGGATCTGATAGGTGGACCGGATCGTCGATTGGCACTTGCCGCGCCAGGAGACGAATTCCTGGGCCAGCGGATCCTGCATCTCCACCGGGGTGGAGTTCAGGCTGAAGAAGCCCGGCAGAGCATTGGCATACATCGCCGCGAATTCTGCGCTGCCCACCCATTCGAGGAAGGTCTTCGCGGCCTCGGCATTCGGCGACTTGGCGTTCATGCCGATGGCGATATCGGTGTGATCCGAGATGTAGCAGGTATCACCCGCCGCTGCGACCGGGGGCGGGAAGGCGCCCATGGCGAAGCCCGCCTGCGCGTTGAAGCCCGCGATTTCCCAAGAACCCGCCGGATAGATCGCGGCGCGGCCGAGGGTGAAGAGGTTCTGGCTGTCGGGATAGGTCTGGGCCTCGAACCCGTCACCCAGATAATCCTTCCAGCGGGCCAGTTCCTCGAACGGGGCGACCCATGGCGCGTCGGTCAGCTTTTGCTCACCCTTGATCAGCGCGAGGCGGCCTTCCTCGCCCTTCCAGTAGTTCGGGCCGATGTTGTTGTAGCCCATCGTCGCGGCTTCCCACTGGTCGTTGGTGCCCATCGCCATGGGGATATAGGTGCCGTCTTCCTTGATCTTGTCGAGCGCGGCGAAGAATTCGTCGCGGGTGGTGGGGACCGCGATGCCCAGAGCATCGAAGGCGTCCTTGTTGTAGATGAAGCCGTGGATCACCGAGGCCATCGGCACGCAGAAGGTCGCCGCGCCGTCATCCGTCTGCCATGCCGACTTCGCCACGGGCGAGAAATTGGCCATGGCGGCAAGGCCCGTCAGATCGGCCAGATGGCCCTGATTGTAGAGTTCGAGCGAGGCGTCGAAGGGGCGGCAGGTGATCAGGTCGCCCGCGCTGCCCGCTGCGAGTTTGGAGTTCAGGGCGGCGTTGTATTCCGCCGGTGCGGTGGGCGCGAAGACAACCTTGATGCCGGGGTTCGCGGCCTCGAACGCGGGGATGATGGTGTCCTGCCAGATCGTCAGGTCGTCGTTGCGCCAGCTTTCGATGGTCAGCGTCACGTCCTGTGCCGAGGCAGCGCCGCCAAGCAGCGTGCTGGCGAGAAGGGCGAAGCGGAAGGTCTTGGTCATTGGTCTCTCCCAGTTGGTGGCCTTATGCGTTCAAAGCGGCAAGGGCCGGGCCGAGTGCCCCCCCGCTGTCCGAAAGAAGCGCCTGCGCCTTGTCGCGCGAAGCTCCGGCAGCGATCAGCACCGCCGGTTTCACCGCCCCGCCGGTCTGGCCGAGCGCGTGTTTCGCCGTTTCCATGTCGCGCCCCGAAATGCCCGAAACGATGCGGGCGGCGCGGTCGATCAGTTTCGCATTGTCGGCATGGAGATTGACCATGTAGCCGTCATGCACATGCCCCAGCAGGATGCCCATGCGCACCGACAGCATGTTCAGCGCCACCTTCTGCGCCGTCGCCGCCCCCATGCGGGTGGAGCCATTCACGACCTCGGGCCCGGTATCCAGCAGGATGGAAATGTGGCTCTGTTCCAGCAGTTTTGACCCTGCGACATTGGCGATGCCCACCACCGTAAGCCCCGCCTTGCGTGCCAGATCGGCGATCACCAGCGTGTAGGGGGTGGAGCCGGAGGCAGAGAGGCAGAGGACCGTATCCCCCGCTGTCAGCCCCGCCTTGCGAAAGTCGGCCTCTGCCAGAGCGGGATCATCCTCGACCGATCCAACCATGTGCAGGAGCGCATCCGTGCCGCCTGCAAAGAGGATGGGCGAGGCCGATGGCGGGATGCCGAAGGTTCCGGCCAGTTCCAGCGCATCGGCCAGCGCCATGAGGCCCGACGAGCCCGCACCGGCATAGGCGAGCTTTCCACCGGCGCGGAGGCTGTTTGCCGCGGCGGTCGCGGCGGCGTCGATCATCGGGATGGCCGCGCGCACGGCTGCGAGTGCCGCAAGTTGGGCATCCAGCAGATGCGACAGGGCAGCCGTTCCCGGCAGGGCGTGCAACCCTGCGGATTGGGCGTGACGGGCCTCTGTCGGGCGCTCTGCCATGTGATTCCCTTCCTGTTCCCCTGATAATGCCAAACTAATACCAATTGTAAAGTGTCTTTGCGTTTTGCAGGTGCAGCATCGGTTTTTTGCCAGTTTTCGCAAAGGTTCTTTCCATTTGGTATTGTTTTGGTATCTTTATGGCTGAAGGGATTCGCCATGCAACTTTTTCTGGGGATTGATGGGGGCGGCACGGGGTGCCGTGCGGCCGTGGCGGATGCCGCGGGCCTGATCCTTGGGCGTGGGGCGGCGGGGCCTGCGAATATCGCCTCGGATGCCAGCGGGGCCGCAGGGAACATTCTTGCGGCGGCGCAGGCGGCGATTGCGGCGGCGGGCGGGGGTGAGGTTGTGGCGGCGGGGCTGGGGCTGGCGGGCGCGAATGCGGCGGGGGCCGCGGATCGGCTGCGCGACGCCCTGCCCTTTCGCCGGATGTCGGTGGTGACCGATGGGATCACGGCGGTGAAGGGGGCGCTGGGCGCAGGGGATGGTGTCGTGGCGGCCCTGGGGACCGGTTCGGTCTTTGCGGTGCAGCGTGGCGGCGTGATCCGGCAGATCGGCGGGCGCGGGCTGGTTCTGGGGGATGAGGGCAGCGGTGCCTGGATCGGGCGGGCGGTTCTTGCGGCGGCGTTGCGGGCGCTGGACGGGTTCGGCGAAGTGACGCCATTGCTGGCTGCGTTGGTGGATGAGATGGGCGGGCCGGATGGCGTGGTGGCTTTTTCGCTGCGGGCGCGGCCTGCGGATTTCGCGGCGCTGGCGCCGCGGGTGGTGGAAAGCGGCGATCCGGCGGCGCAGGCGGTGATGGCGCGGGCCGAGGCGGATGTGGCCGAGGCGGTGGACCTGCTGCGTGGCAAGGATGACCTGCCAGTGGTTTTTTTGGGCGGTTTAGGGACTATTTTTGCCAAGCGGATGGCGGAGCGATTCCCGATTCAGGCGGCGCTTGGCACTGCGCTTGATGGCGCGCTGATGCTGGCGCGGGAGGCGGCGTGATGGAGCAGATCTTTTCCCCCGATGGGTTCGAAGAGGTGGGCAGCGGGCCGCTTTACCTGCAATTGCAGCGGCGGATCGGCGAGGCCATCGCCTCGGGCCGGTTGCGCCCGGGCGACAGCCTGCCGCCAGAGCGGGACATGGCGGCCATGACGGGGCTGAGCCGGGTGACAGTGCGCAAGGCGGTGGAAGGCTTGGTCGCATCGGGGCAACTGGTGCAAAAGCGCGGATCGGGAACCTTTGTCGCGGCGCGGGTGGAGCGGCTGGAACAGGCCCTAAGCCTGCTGACAAGCTTTACCGAAGATATGGCGCGGCGCGGAAAGAGTGTGGAATCCGTCTGGCTGGCGCGCGGGCTGCACGCGCCGGCGCCGGAAGAAGTGATGGCGCTGGGGCTGGGCGCGGGGGACCGTGTCACGCGGCTGGAACGGGTGCGGCGGTCGGACGGGGTGCCGCTGGCGATCGAACGGGCGTCCCTTTCCGCGCAGGTTCTGCCGGAGCCGGAGGCAGTGGAGGCGTCGCTTTATGCGGTGCTGGAGGCGCGGGGGATGCGGCCTGTGCGGGCGGTGCAGCGGATTTCCGCGGCCAATCTGGGCGCGCGGGATGCGGAATTGCTGCATGTGCCCGCTGGGGCTGCGGGGCTGCGGATCGAACGTATCGGATACCTGCCGGACGGGCGGGTGGTGGAATTCACAAGGTCGCTCTACCGGGGCGACGCCTATGACTTCGCGGTGGAGCTGAAGCTGGCACCCGAAGCGGAAAGGAACTGACGATGACCAGTTACATGGCCCGCGAGGTAAGCGAGATTCCACAGGTTTCGAGACGGTTCCTTATGGAATCGCGGGGCGCGTTGCAGGCAGCGGCGGCAGCGATGCGTGCGATCGATCCGGGACTTATCGTCACCGTTGCGCGGGGCTCTTCCGACCATGCGGCGACCTATCTGAAATACGCGGTGGAATTGCTGGCGGGGGTGCCGGTGGCATCGGTGGGGCCATCGGTGGCATCGGTCTATGGCCGCCCCCTGCGATTGGGCGGGGCGGCCTGCGTGGGGATCTCGCAATCGGGTCGCAGCCCGGACATCGTGGAAATGATGCGCGCGGCGGGCACTGGCGGGGCTCTTTCGGTGGCGATCACCAATTTCGCCGATAGCCCGATGGCGCAGGTGTCGGCCCACTGCCTGCCGTTGCAGGCAGGGGTGGAACAGTCTGTTGCGGCGACCAAGACCTTCGTCACCTCGGTGGTCGCCGGGTTGGCGCTGGTTGCAGAATGGCAGGAGGACGAACCTCTTTTGGCTGCTATAGAGACGATTCCACAGGCATTCGAGGCTGCCTTGGCACTTGACTGGTCGCCGCTTGCCGCGCGGATGGCGCGGGCGCAGCAGGGCTATGTGCTGGGGCGCGGGCCTGCCTTCGCGATTGCGAACGAATGCGCCCTGAAACTGAAGGAAACCTGCGGCCTGCATGCCGAGGCCTACTCGGCGGCAGAGGTCCTGCACGGGCCGTCAGCCATCGTGCAGGCGCATTTCCCTGTGCTGGCACTGGCGGTGGAGGACGCGGCACAGGCGGGTGTGGTGCAGACGGCAGAGCGATTGGCGGCGCAGGGGGCGGATGTCTTCGTGACGGGGGCTGCGGCGCAGGGTTGCGTAACCTTGCCCTCGGTCGGTGGTCTGCATCCGCTGGTCGCGCCACTGGTTCTGGCGGTTGGTTTCTACGGCTTTGTCGAGGCGCTGGCTCGACGGCGAGGGTTTGATCCCGACACGCCGCCCCATCTGCGCAAGGTGACGGAGACGGTGTGATGGGGCGGGTATCGTTCACCGGGGCACGGGTATTCGACGGGGCGCAGTTCCGTGATGGCGCGCTTTTGGTGGAAGGGGGCCGCGTTATCGGGTTTGGGCCGCCCGAGGGGCATGTGGTGGATCTTGGCGCCGGCGTGATCGCGCCGGGATTCCTTGACCTGCAGGTGAATGGGTCGGGTGGCGTTGCCATCGACGCAAGTTGCGACCTGGCAGTGTTGGAAACTGTTTGCGCGGCTCAGGCACGTTTGGGCGCGACGGGATGCCTGCCGACGCTCATCACCGATACCCATGAAGCGACGGTGCGGGTGGTCGAGGCGGGAATTGCGGCCACGAAGGCGCAGGTGCCGGGCTTTCTGGGCCTGCATCTGGAAGGGCCGCATCTGGATCTGCGGCGAAAGGGGGCGCATGATCCGGCCCTGATCCGGCCGATGGAGGCGCGTGATCTGGCTTTGGTGATAGAGGCGGCGGCAGAGTTGCCTGCGCTGATGGTCACAGTCGCTCCGGAATCGGTGACGCTGGACCAGATCGCCGCAATGGCAGCGGCAGGCGTGATCGTTTCGCTGGGTCATACTGATTGCAGCGCAGACGTGGCGCGGGCGGCGATGGCGGCGGGCGCGCGTTGCGCGACGCACCTTTTCAACGCCATGAGCCAGATGGGCAATCGCACGCCGGGCATGGTGGGTGCGGTTCTTGCGGCGGGCGGATTTGCAGGGCTGATTGCGGATGGCATCCATGTCGACCCGCTGACGCTGCGCGTCGCATTGGCGGCAAAGCGCGAGGGGGTCTTTCTTGTTTCGGACTGCATGGCCCTTGCGGGGACGGATTTGACAGAGTTCCATTTGGGCGGGCGGCGGATCCTGCGGGCGGAGGGGCGGTTGACGCTTGAGGATGGCACGCTGGCTGGGGCCGACCTGACCTTGCCACGGGCGGTGCAGGTCCTTGTGAAGGATGTAGGGATCGCGGAGGAGCGGGCGCTTGCCATGGCAAGCGCCGTTCCCGCAGCGGTGATCGGGCGGGGCGATCTGGGGCATCTGCGCCCCGGTGCGCGGGCAGACATGGTGCATCTGTCGCCTGATTGGGACCTGCAGGGCGTCTGGCGCGACGGTGTAGCGGTCTAGAGGGCGGCGAAGGCGGCGGTGCCATCTTCGAATTCCGCGACGACGATGGGGCCATAGGGCGGTTGCCATTCGCTGTGGATGTGCGTGTTTTTTGGCAAGATCAGAGACATTCCCTGCATGGTTTGCCCATTCACCCGCAATCGTGTCAGCGCCGCATGCGATTGAAGATGGACGGTAACCCGCTGCCTGCCATCGGCAAGGTCCTCCACCGTGACAGAGAGGCCCGGAGCAGGGCGCTGGTCCTTCGGGAGGGGGACGGAACCGGCGAGGGTTTCGTCCGGAACGCGTGACGGCGGCTGCCGATAGTGCCCTGTCGCCTCGAAGGCGCAGGCGATTTGCAGAAGGGCGTTGTCCTCCCAGCCACGTCCGGCGAAGGTCAGGCCAGCGGGCATGCCGGTATCCTCCATGACTCCCATCGGGACGGTCACGGTGGGGATGCCCAGATGCCGGATGGCAAGGTTGCCATTGGCCACCCAAACGCCGTTGGCCCAGGCCTTTTCAAAAGAGTCGGGGTTCCTGTCGGCATCTGCGGGCGCCACATCGGCGACCGCAGGAAATACCACGGCATCAAGTCGCAGGGCATCCATCCACTCTTCCAGATCGCGGCGGCGCGTTTCCTCCAGCGCGGCAAAGCCTTCGGCAAGGTGGGGGATGGTGCGGAAATCCGTCACCGGATGCGCGGCGGCAAAGGCGGGATAGGTGGCGATATCGTCATCGAAGCCGTCATATCGGTCACGCAGCGCGCCCTTGGGCAGGGGAAAGATCGTGCTGCCATCCACCTGCGACAGGCGGTTAAGCGTCGGGTCATCGTTGGCGGCAAGGAAATCGTCCCAAGACCAGACCGAAAGATCCATGATCTCGCGTTTCAGATAGGCGGGCGGGACAAGGCCGCGCGTGTGGAGGGTGGGGGCGCCGGGACGATCGCCCTCGTAATTGGTGATCACGGGGAAATCGGTGACGATGACGGTGGCCCCCGCCGCCTCCATCGCCTGCCGCGCGCGGTTCCAGAGGGAAAGGATGGAAGCGCGGGTGACGATGCGTTGTCCCGTCGGCCCACCGATGCCGGGATCATCCGCCGTGCCAGCATGGGGGTCGGCATTGATGTACATCGCCGGAACCCCGATGCGCTTGCCTGCAAGTGAGGCGGTTTCCGCCAGTGCGGGATAGGAGGGCGGGCGGATCTCGCTTGCCTTTGGGATGGCGATCCATGGCTGGCTGCGCCAGAGGTCACCGCGTGTTTCGGGATCATCCGCCACGAGAATGTCGAGGAGTTGCAGCATATCCGCCATGCTGCGGGTATGGGGAACCACGACATCCATCGTGGGCACCAGCGGCCAGTTGCCACGTACCGAAATGACGCCGCGCGACGGCGTGTAGGCACAAAGCCCGTTGTTCGCGGCAGGCGCGCGGCCCGACGACCATGTCTCCTCGCCCAGACCGAAAGCCGCGAAACTGGCCGCAGTGGCCGTGCCTGATCCGTTGGAGGAACCGGAGGCATAGGCCGCGGTCAGGTAGTCCGCATTGTAGGGGCTTTCGGCGCGGCCATAGACGCCGCGTTGCATCCCGCCATTGGCCATAGGCGGCATGTTGGTAAGCCCGATCAGCACCGCCCCCGCCGCTCGCAGACGTGCAATCGCGAAGGCATCGTCGCTGGCGACAAGGCCCGCAAAGGCGGGAGAGCCCGAGGCGACGGTCAGGCCCTTGGCCTTGTAACTGTTCTTGGCGGTGTAGGGGATGCCGTCCAGCGGGCCCAGCGTTTTCCCGCGCGTTCTGCGCAGGTCCGATGCGCGGGCCTCTTCGAACATCGCAGGGTTCAGGACGGGCACGGCATTCAGCCGCGCGCCGTGCCGGTCATCGGCGGCAATGCGGTTCAGATAGGCGGCGGTCAATGCGACCGAGGTGGTGCGTCCGTCATCCAGCGCGGCGCGCAGGTCGGCGAGGGAGGCTTCGACGATGTTCATGTGCGGGGCTTTGGCTGTTGCTGTGTGATGCAATGGACGCCGCCGCCCCGCGCAAAGAGTTCGCGGGCATCGACCGGCACGATGCGGCGACCGGGATAGGCGGTGGAAAGGATTTCGGCGGCACGGGCATCGGCCTTTTGTTCGCCGAAGGCACAGGCGACTACGGCACCGTTGATGACCAGATGGTTCACATAGGACCAGTCCACGAAACCATGCGCGTCTGTCAGGGTCTCGGGGGCGGGCAGGTCGATCACCTCCAGCCTTCGCCCCTTGGCATCGGTCGCGGCGGCAAGGATCTCGCGGATCTCGCGCATCGTGGCATGGTCTGGGTGGCCTTCGTCGGGCTGTGCATGGACCAGCAACTTCCCCGGAGATGGGAAGGTGGCCACGATGTCCACATGGCCCCGCGTGCCGAAGGGTTCGTAATCGCGCGCAAGGCCACGGGGCAGCCAGATCGTCTTTTCCGTACCCAGAGTCCGCGCCATTTCCGCCTCTACCCTTGCGGCATCGGCATGGGGGTTGCGCTCGGGGCCAAGCTGGACGGTTTCGGTCAGCAGGATGGTGCCATCGCCATCAACATGGATACCGCCCCCTTCATTCACCAAAAGCGATGGGACGACAGGTACGCCCAGCAGGCCGGCGATGAAGGCGGCGAGGCCTCTGTCATGCGTGGCCGAGGTCCAGTCGCCTCCGCCCCAGCCATTGAAGATCCAGTCCACGGCGGCAAGTGATCCGTCCTCGGCCTGCACGAAGGTGGGGCCGGAGTCGCGCAGCCAGAAATCGTCGATCACGCGCTCAACCGTCTCTATTCCGGCAGAAAGCATGCGTTCTGCACGGCTGCGTTCGCTCGGGTCCACGATCATCGTGACGGGTTGGTATTCGGCGATGGCATGAGCGACGGCTGCCCAGGCGGCATAGCCTGCCTCGCGTTCGACGGTGGTTTCGCCCAGCGTCGCGCCTTCGCGGGGAAAGGCCATCCAGATACGATCCTGCGGCGCGGTTTCGGGTGGCATTACATAGGGCATGGCAGGTTCCGGTTTGGCCGATTTCGGCAAGGTTAGAGCCAGTTTTTCCAACGAAAGTAGAGATAGGCGATCACTGAGGAGGCGAGCATCGCAACGAGCGCCGATGGATAGCCCAGCGGTTGCGCAAGTTCGCGCATGTTCTCGAAATTCATCCCGTAGATCGAGGCGATCAGCGTAGGTGGCGAAAACAGTACCGCCACTACCGACACGATCCGCACTGTGGAATTCTGCGCAAGGTTGATCATCCCCAGCGTTGCATCCGAAGCAAGGCCCACCCTTTGCGAAAGAAAGTCGGTATGTACCTCAAGCGCGTCCATGTCGCGCATAAGGTTGGCGACGCTGCCCGCAAGCCCTTCATCTCCGATCCTGTCGCGGGCGGTCTGCGCATAGAAACCAAGTGCGCGGTTCAGCGTCAGCAGGGCAAGGCGGATATTGCCGAGAAGTTCGGCCTCGCGACCGATATGGCGCAGGGCGACCTCGAGCCGCTTCTGGTTCTGCCCGCGTTTTCCGGGCGAATAGACACTGCGCGACACATGGTCGAGGCTGCGGCCCGACGATTCCAGAAGGTCGGCAAGGCGACCGACGATTTCCTCGATCAGCGACAGGAAGATGCCATTCGGATTGGCGCAGGTGGGGCCAACCTTGTCGGCCCGCGTCGGATAGGTCTCGAACGGGCGGCTGTCATGGTGGCGCACGGTCACAAGGCGCGCCGTCGACAGGATGAAGGTGACAGGCCCCGCCATGGGGCCATTTGTTTCGGAATGGCCGGTCAACTGCGCGGTCAGATAGTCGACCCCACCCTCGCGATAGAGGCGGTTCGAAACCTCGATCTCCTCCATGTCCTCAAGCGTCGGAACATCAAGGCCAAGCGCGGCAACGGCGGCGGTTTCCACCTGATCCGGTCGCAAAAGATCGATCCAAATCGCCGAAGAAAGCGGCGCCTTGGGCGCAAGGCGGATCAGGCGACCCTCGATTTCGCGATAGGCGATCAGCATCAAGCACCCGGTATTTGCGGCAGGCAGAGGTTAGGCGGGCACTGCACGGTCGGCAAGGACGCGTTCATCGGACCTCATCGTCCGCGTCGCCCGCCCGGAACACGCGACAGGAATTCTGGGGGGCGACGTGCGATCCATGCAAGGAACCGCTCCATCCGCGGGTCGCCACGTATGGCTTCGGGCGTGTTGAACTGCCGCGCAAGCTCCGCTTCGGAAAAGCGGGCATGAATCTCCTTGTGGCAGATATGGTGGATCAGGACCGTTGGTCCGCCCTTGCCACCCTTCAGCTTTGGGATCAGGTGATGCAGGCTTTGCGGCACATCCGGCGGGATGGGGCGCAGGCAGATCGGGCAGGTCGGGTTCATGTTGTCCTTTCCGGGCTTTCCCGGCAGAGGATGGCGGAATGCGGGGCTCCGGCAAGATGGATGCGGCAAGATGGATGCTTTGGTGATCGGCGCGGGGCCAGCCGGCCTCATGGCTGCGGAAGAATTGGCGGCAGCCGGGCGGCAGGTCGTCATCTGCGAGGCAAAGCCCTCGGCCGGTCGCAAGTTTCTCATGGCCGGGAAATCGGGGCTTAACGTCACCAAGGATGAGGGCAGCGCGGCGTTCCTCGCGGCTTATGGCGCAGCCTGGCTTGAACCCATCCTGCGCGACTTCGGTCCGGATCAGGTAAAGGCATGGTGCCGCGCCTTGGGACAGGACGTCTTTACCGGGTCATCGGGACGCGTCTTTCCCGTGGCGATGAAGGCTTCCCCCCTCCTGCGAGCATGGCTTTCGCGCCTTGGATCGGCAGGGGTGGAGTTGCGACTGCGCTGGCGTTGGATGGGGTTTCAGGGCGACGGCTGGCAGTTCGACACGCCGCAGGGCGCAAGGGTCCTGCATCCCCGCGTTGTGGTGCTGGCGCTAGGCGGGGCAAGCTGGCCTCGGCTCGGTTCGGATGCGGCATGGGTGCCATGGCTGCGTGACAAGGGGGTGGAGATCGCCCCGTTTCTTCCGGCCAACATGGGCTTTGGCGTCGATTGGTCGCCGCACATGGCGCGGCATTTCGGGCAGCCGGTGAAGGGCGCCGCCCTCATCGCCGGGAACCGGCGCGAAAGGGGGGAATTCGTAATCTCCTCCCGCGGGATCGAAGGGGGCGGGGTCTATGCAGTCTCGGCTGCTGTCCGCGACGGGGCCGATCTCGCGGTCGATTTCCTGCCAGATGTCGTTGCGGCAGAAGTCACCGCGCGATTGGCGCGGATGAAACCGGGGGAGTCGCTGGCCAACCGTCTGCGCAAACTGTGGCTTTCGCCCGTGGCTGTGGCACTGGTCATGGAGTTCGGTCGCAAGATGGAACCCGCGACGGCGGTGAAGGCCTTGCCTCTGCGCTTGACCGGCCCCCGACCGATCATCGAGGCGATCTCCTCTGCAGGCGGCATAACTCGGGCCTCGCTGACCGAAACGCTGGAACTGCGCGCCATGCCGGGGGTCTTTGCCTGTGGCGAGATGCTGGACTGGGAGGCACCGACGGGCGGCTACCTGCTGACCGGGTGTTGGGCAACCGGTCGCTGGGCAGGCAGGGCTGCGGCAAAATGAATTGTGGTCTTCGTCTCGGCCAAAATACCCTCAGGGGGTGAATTGGCCGTCAGGCCAAGAGGGGGCGGAACGCCCCCAGAACGCGGAGCCGGACGCGCGGGAGGCGACAGGAAAGGCTTGCGCGGGGCATCCCTGCCCCGCGCTCTGCCGGATCAGCCGTGCTTGATCATCACATGCCGCACGACCGTGTAATCCTCCAGCGCATAGGCCGACATGTCCTTGCCATAGCCGGATTGCTTCAACCCGCCATGCGGCATCTCATTGGTCAGCATGAAATGCGTGTTGATCCATGTGCAGCCATAGCGCAGCCGTGCCGCCGTCGCCATGGCGCGGCCCACGTCCTTGGTCCAGACCGAGGAGGCGAGGCCATAGTCGCTGTCATTCGCCCACTCCACCGCCGTATCCACATCCGCGAAGGGGGTGATCGACACGACCGGGCCGAAGACCTCGCGGCGGACGATCTCATCCTCCTGCTTGGCACCTGCGATCACGGTGGGGCGGTAGTAGAAACCCTGATCCATCACCTCGCCGCCCGTGGTGATCTCGATATGGTTCACCTCACGCGCGCGGTTGACGAAGGAGGCCACCCGGTCGCGCTGGCGCAAGGAAATCAGGGGGCCGATCTCGTTGGTGCTGTCATCCTCGTTCCCCAGCGCGATGGTGGAAACGGCAGAGGTAAGGTCGGCCACCAGCCGATCATAGACCTTTTTCCCGGCATATATGCGGCAGGCAGCGGTGCAGTCCTGCCCGGCGTTGTAATAGCCGAAGGCGCGCAGGCCATCGACGACTTCGCCCACATCGGCGTCGTCAAAGACGATGACGGGGGCCTTGCCGCCCAGTTCCAGATGGGTGCGTTTCACCGTCTTGGCGGCGGCGTCCAGCATCTTCTTGCCCGTCGCCACATCGCCCGTCAGCGAGATCATGTCCACCTGCGGGTGGTTGATCAGGTAGTTGCCGACGGTCTGCCCGCGGCCTGCGACGATGCTGACCACGCCTTCGGGCAGTTCCTCGGCCAGTATCCTCGCCATCTTCAGCGCGGTCAGCGGGGTCTGTTCCGACGGCTTGAAGACCACCGTATTGCCGCCGCCGATGGCGGGGCCGAGTTTCCATGCCATCATCATCAGCGGATAGTTCCACGGAGCGATGGAGGCGACGACGCCGATCGGGTCGCGGCGGATCATGGAGGTGTGGCCGGCGAGGTATTCGCCCGCAACCGCCCCGTGCTGGCAGCGCACAGCCCCGGCGAAGAAACGGTAGCAGTCGACGATGGCGGGGATTTCGTCATTCCGTGCCGCGTTGATGGGTTTGCCGCAGTTCAGCGCCTCCAGCGCGGCGAAGGCGTCGGCTTCGGCCTCTACGCGATCCGCGATGCGGAGGAGGGCTGCGGCGCGTTCGGCGGGGGTGGTGCGCGACCATGTCTCGAACGCCTTGCGGGCGGCGGCCACGGCACGGTCCACCTGCGCGGTCGAAGCCTCCGGCACCTCCAGGATCAGGCCACCAGTGCGGGGGTTCAGGATCTGTTCCCGCGCCTCTTGCCCGGCCTCGAAGGCGGAGCCGATCAGAAGCTGGGTGTCGATGGTCATCAGTGCGCTGTCCATTTGGACCTCCCTTTGGTCATTTGCCCGATCCGGCGGTGTCAGACCCGCCGCGGGTGAGGTAATAGGCGATGAGGATGGGGACGAAGGTGGCAAGGAACACCACGATGGCCACCACGTTGGTCACGGGCCGCTGGCGCGGGCGGACGAGTTCCTGAAGCATCCAGATGGGCAGGGTGCTTTGCTGGCCCGCGGTGAAGGTGGTGACGATGACTTCGTCGAAGCTAAGGGCGAAGGCGAGCATCCCGCCCGCCAGAAGCGCGGTGCCGAGGTTCGGCAGCAGGACATAGCGGAATGTCTGAAAACTGTTGGCGCCGAGGTCGGCAGATGCCTCCAATATCCCGCCGGACAGACGGCGGAAGCGGGCGACGGCGTTGTTGTAGACGATCACGATGCAGAAGGTCGCGTGGCCGAGGATGATGGTCCATGTCGAGAACGGGATGTCCATGATCGAGAAGGCGGACCGCAGGGACATCCCCGTGATGACGCCCGGCAAGGCGATGGGCAGGATGATGAGAAGGCTGATCTGTTCGCGCCCGAAGAAATTCGTTCGCGCCATCGCGGCCGAGACGAGCGTGCCAAGAATCATCGCAAGGAAGGTCGCGATGGTGGCGACCCAGAGCGAGAGGTAGAGGGGCGGCCAGATATCCTCGCGGCTCCAGGCCACGCCGAACCATTGGGTGGTCAGGCCGGGGGGCGGGAATTGATAGGATTTATCCTCGGTCGTGAAGGCATATAGGAAGATCAGGAGGATCGGGAGGTGCAGGAACAGCAGCCCCCCGACGGCGGCGATCTTCAATCCCCATGAGGCGCGGTCAGAGTGCATCGAAGGCCCCCTTCCGCTTGGCGATCATCAGGTAGATGACCATGATGACGATGGGGACGACGGCGAAGGCCGCGGCCAGCGGGATGTTCCCGGCGGTGCCTTGCAATTGATAGACGGCCAGCCCGATGAATCGGGCGGATGTGCCGACGATCTGCGGGATGATGTAATCGCCCATCGTCAGCGAGAAGGTGAAGATCGAACCCGCGATCACCCCCGGCATGGCGAGGGGCAGGATCACCGTGCGGAAGGTCTGCGCCCGCGAGGCGCCAAGGTCGGCAGAGGCCTCCAACATCGACGTCGGCACACGTTCGAGTGACGCCTGCATGGGCAGGATCATGTAGGGCAGCCAGACATAGACGAAGACGATGAAGGTGCCGAGCAGGCTGGTTGAGAGGCTGTTTCCGCCGATTCCGGGGATGGCGAGGATGGCGTTCAGGATCATCGACAGGCCGACGCCTTCGGCAGCCCATGTGATGATGCCTTCCTTGGCGAGGATCAGTTTCCAGGCGTAGACCTTCACCAGATAGGACGACCAAAGGGGCAGCATGACACCGAGGTAGAAGATGCCCTTCCATTTCCCCCGCGCGAAACGGGCGGCGTAATAGGCGATGGGAAAGGCGATCAGCGCGCAGCCGATGGTGACGGCGGCGGACATCAGAAGGGTACGGATGATGATGTCGAGGTTCTGGGCGCGGAAGAGTTCGGCATAGGTCTTGAGGGTGAATTCCTGCTTCACCAGACCCGAGAATTCGTCGATCGAATAGAAGGATTGCAGCAGAAGTGCTGCCAGCGAGCCGAGATAGACAACGCCCAGCCAAAGGAGCGGCGGCGTCAGCAAGACGGCCAGCAGCACGCGCGGATGCCGCCAGAAAAGGGCGGTCAGCCTGTCGGCAAGCCCGCGTTCGGGCAGGATGGCGGGGGTGGGGGAGGTCATCCCTCGCCCTCCATCACATGCAGCGCGGCGGGATCGAAGGCGAGGCCGACGGTCGCCCCCGGTTCCGGCACGGGCTGGCCGGCGGGCAGGAGGGCCGCGACTTCGGTTCCGTTCAGCGCGACGGTGACGCGGGAGCCCGCGCCGAGGTATCGCAGGCCGGTGACGGTGCCCGCCAGCGCCACGCCATCGGCGGCGGTGACGCGCAGCATTTCGGGGCGGAGAGAGGCCCATTTCGGCGGGCCACCGAAGGCGCGGGTCACCTCGGGCGGCAGGACGTTGGAGGACCCGACGAAATCCGCCACGAAACGGGTGCGGGGACGGGCATAGACATCGGCGGGCGTGCCGATCTGGGCGATCTTGCCTTCGTTGAAAACGGCAAGGCTGTCGGCCATCGAAAGCGCCTCGCCCTGGTCATGCGTCACGAAGACGAAGGTGATGCCAAGGCGGGATTGCAGGGCCTTCAACTCATCCTGCATCGCTTCGCGGAGTTTGAGGTCAAGCGCGCCAAGGGGTTCGTCCAGCAGCAAGACCTTGGGTTCATTGACCAAAGCGCGGGCAAGCGCCACGCGCTGACGCTGGCCGCCCGAAAGCTGGGCGGGTTTGCGGTCACCGTAGCCTTCGAGTTTCACCAAGGCCAGCATCTCTTCGGCGCGGGTGTCGCGGGTGCGGCGGTCTACGCCCTTGACCATCAGGCCATAGCCCACGTTGTCGCGCACGTTCATGTGCGGAAACAGCGCGTAGTCCTGAAAGACGGTGTTCACGTTGCGCCGGTTCGGGGGGATGTCGCCCACATCCTGCCCGAAGATGCGGATCGTTCCGCCGGTGGGTTTCTCGAACCCAGAAATCAGGCGCAGGCAGGTGGTCTTGCCGGACCCGGAGGGGCCGAGCATGGCGAAGAACGACCCTTCCGCGATTGTCAGATCAACGCCGTCGACGGCCTTCACCGGGGCGTGGGTGGGGCCGAAGTGGCGGGAAACGCGCGAGAATTCGACGGCGGCGGTCATGGAGGGGAGGGCTCCGACAGGCAAAAGGAAAGGACGGGTGCGCGCAGGAGGCGCGCACCCGAATACGCGATGGGAGGGTGACTTAGCGGCCGCCGATCACGCCGATATAGTCGGACACCCAGCGGTAGTAGGGCACGCAGGTATCTTCTCCCTGCGAGCAATCGGCAACCGGCGTGGTCCAGAAACGGATGCGTTCGAAATCATCCATCCCGTTGGTGGTGCAGCCCTCGGCGGTCTGCATCCCGCGCCCGTCGGTGCAGGCTGCGGGAACCGACGGGTTCGCGCCGAACCAGACCGAAAGGTCGGATTGCAGGTTCGAGGAAAGCTGATGTTCGAACCACATGTAGGCGCAGTTCGGGTTCTCGCTGTCTACATGCAGCATGGTGGTGTCGGCCCAGCCGGTTGCGCCCTCTTGCGGGATGACCGAGGCGACCGGCGCCCCACCCGCCTTCAGCAGGTTCACCTGGAACGGCCACGAGCCGGAGGCGACCACGCCTTCGTTCTTGAAGTCGTCGATCTGGATGAAGGCATCGTGCCAGTAGCGGCTGACCAGTTCGCGCTGGCCGCGCAGCAGGTCGAGCGCGGCCTTGTACTGATCCTCGTTCAGTTCGTAGGGCGAGGTGATGCCCAGTTCCGGCTTATGGAACATCAGGTATTGCGCGGCGTCGGCGATGTGGATCGGGCCGTCATAGGCCTGCACGCGGCCCTTGTTCGACTGGCCGTCGGGGAGATTTTGTTCTTCGAAAACAACGTTCCAGCTGGTCGGCGGTTCCTTGAAGACCTCGGTGTTGTACATCAGGACGTTCGGGCCCCACATGTAGGGGACGCCGTAATGCTTGCCATCCACCACATACCACGGCGCGTTTTGCAGGCGGGGGTCGATCGTGCCCCAGGACGGGATGAGGGCGGTGTTGATTTCCTGCACGCGGTCGCCTGCGATCAGGCGCAGCGAGGCGTCGCCAGAGGCGGTGACGAGGTCGAAGCCGCCTTCGTTCATCAGGGCGACCATTTCGTCAGAGGTGTTCGCTGTCTTGACGCTGACCTTGCAACCCGTTGATTCTTCGAACTTTGTGACCCAGTCAAAGGCCGGGTCGGTTTCGCCGCGTTCGATATAGCCGGCCCATGCGACGATGGAGAGCTGGCCTTCGCCGGGGCCGATTTCCGTCATCTGGGCAAGCGCCGGGCTGAGGCCGGTGAGGAGGGCGAGGGCCGTCGTGGCGGCGAGTTTCAGGCTGCGTGTGGTCATGCTGCAAATCTCCTGTTGGTGGCGCGCAGGGCGCGGAGTGCCGGTATTCCGGTCATGGTGATGCACGGTATGCGTGCAGGGGAGTTTCGCAATATCAAAACGCTGATGGGTGAATTCGGTTTTTCCGATAGGTCAGGGCCGATCCGGACTGTACCGCAAGCCGTGCCGCAAACCGTGCCGCAAACTGTACATACGCAGCGAACGGTGATCGGCCCTTCGACGCAACGCCCCTGCCCCGGCGCAGGGAGGCGTCAGCGGTTCGGCACGTTGCTTTGGGCCGAGCGGATGAAATTGAGCGCGGGGGGCGAGAGCGGGGCGCCGCGACGCCACGCGAGACCGACCTGCACCGTGGGCAGGTCGCCCGAGACGTCGCGGATTTCGATCCGGTCGCCTTCCAGCGACCATGGGCGATAGACGAGGCTGGGCAGGATGGCGAGCCCTGCCCCGGTGGCCACCAGCGAGCGGACCGCCTCCACGCTTCGCGTGCGGAAGGCGATCTCGGGCTTTACGGGGAGAGCGGCGGTGAGGCGACGGGTGCTTTCCTCGATCTCGTCCACCATCAACTGGATCAAGGGTTGGCCTGCGAGTTCTTCCAGAGCGATGGCCTCTTGCTGGGCCAGTGCATGGCCGAGGGGGAGCCAGAGCCGGTAGGGAGAGACGAGCAGGGTTTCCACATGCAGCGCCATGCGGTCCTTGACCGAGGAGGTGAGGAGGACGGCGACGTCCAACTCGCCCCCGATCAGGAGGTGCTGGAGGTAGTCGCCATTGTCCTCGATCACGTTCAACTCTACCTGCGGGAAGGCGCGGCGGAAGCGCGAGAGGATGTCGGAGAGCACATAGCCCGCCACCAGCGAGGTGACGCCCAGCGACAGGCGGCCCGTGGCGGTTTCCGCCTCGTCCCGGAAGGCGGTGCGGGCGGTGGCGACATCGGCGAGGATCTGGCGCGCATGGCGCAGGAAGGCGCTGCCCTTGTGGGTGATGAGAAGTCCGCGCGCCTGACGGTCGAAGAGGATGACGCCCAGATCATCCTCCAGCGCGCGGATCGCCTCGGTCACGGAGGATTGCGAGATCGACAGCGCCCGTGCGGCGCCGGAAACGCTGCCCGCCTCGGCGGCGGCGACGAAGAACTGGAGTTGGCGGAGGGTGAAGGCCATGCGTTTCGCCTTTTGCGGGCGGAGGCCGGGGGTTTCACACCCCCGGACCCCCGTGGGGTATTTGGGCCAGGACGAAGGGCAGGAGGGCGGGGCGGTGACGTTCGACCAAGGCGGCATAGGCGGCGAGGCGGTCGGGGGTGAAATGATGCGCCCCTGCCAGCAGGTTGACGGTGCCGGGAACGGTGCCGTCTGCGGCGATGATGGGCAGGTTTGCGGCGGAGCCGAGCCCCATGGAGGTGATCAGGGCATGATCGAAGAAGAGGTCGGCAAAGGCTGCGGGCGTATTGGCGACGAAGGGCTGCGCGCGGGTGATGCAGAGGTCATACCATGCATCGCGCAGCAGCGGTTTCGTGCCATGGGTGGGGTATTCCACCGGATGCGAGGTATAGGCGCGGCGAAACAGGCCGTTCGTCAGGTCATGCGCGGTGATCGTGAAGAGGCGCGTGCCGAGGGCGGCGCAATCGTGGTGCAGGGCGGCGACGGCAGGGGACATGGGCGCCATAACGCCACGGGCGGGGCGCGCTGTCCAGCACCCTGCCCAAGGCTTGGCCGCCGCAGGGGCCGCGCGGAGTTCAGGACATGATGAGGCCGCCATCCACGTTGATCGTCTGGCCCGTGATATAAGCCGCATCCCCGGAGGCGAGGAAGGCCACGAGGGCCGCGACCTCGGCCGGGGTGCCGGCGCGGCCCATCGGAATGCCTTCGACCCATTCCGCCATCAATTCGCCCGGCCCGTAATCGCCCAGCATGCTGCCCCAGACCCGATCGTTGTAATCCCACATCTCGGTATGGATGATGCCGGGGCAGATCGCGTTGGCGGTGATCCCCTCGCGGGCGAGTTCCTTGGCGAGGCTTTGGGTAAGGCCGACCACGCCGAATTTCGACGCGGCGTAATGCGGGGTGTAGATGAAGCCCTGCCGGGCCTGCCCTGAGGCGGTGTTGATCAGGCGGCCGCGCGTTCCGCTGGCGCGGAAGCGGCGGATCGCCTCTTGGCAGCAGAGGAAGACGCCCTTGGTGTTGACGTCGAGGTTGAAGTCCCATTCGCGTTCGGTGAGGTCTTCCACCTTTGCGATGGTGATGACGCCCGCATTCTGGACGGAGACGGAAAGCGGCCCAAGCCTTGCCTCGGCCTCGGCATAGGCGGCCTTGACCGCGGCGATGTCGGTGACGTCGAGGATGAGGCCCAGCACCTCGGCCCCGGTTTCGGCGGCGATGGCGCGGGCGGCATCGGGCGTGTCGGCATCGATGGCGGCGATGGCCACCTTTGCGCCCTCTTGCGCGAAGCGGGTGGCGATGCCGCGTCCGATGCCCTTGTTTCCGCCCGTGACCATGACCGTCTGACCGGCAAAGCGTTTCATGTCGTCTCCTTCGATGGACCCGGTGGCGGGTCTGGTGTCATGCGGTCAGCCGCGCCGCAGTGAATTTGTCCGTCACGAGGATGTCGATGATCCCGAGCCTGAGCGCCCCGGCGATGGCCTCGGTCTTGGAGGCGCCGCCGGCGAGGGCCATGACGCGGCGGGCCTTGCGCAGGTGATCCATGGTGACGCCGATGACGCGTTCGTTCAGCGGCGTATCCACGGGTTTGCCGTCCTTGTCGTAGAAGCGGAAGGAAATCTCGCCGACCGCGCCTGCCTCGTGCAGGAGGGCCATTTCGTGCCGGGAGAAGGTGTTGCCCGACCGCGCGAGCAGTTCCGACGGTTCGACCGCGCCGATGCCGACGATGGCAAGGCTGATGCGGTCGAAGAGATCCATCGTGTCGCGGACGACCGAGTCGGCCAGCATGACGAGTTTCGCCTCGCGCGAGGAGGTGATGCCCTGCACCAGCAGGAGCCGCGCCTCGGCCCCGGTCAGGCGTGCGAGGCGGGAGATCAGTTCGGTGGCATGGGTCTGGACGGCGGAATCGCCCATGCCGCCGAGGATCTGGACCACGTGCCGTGCCTTGACGGCGCGGAAGGGGTGGATGTTGTCCACCATCCGGAGGATCGTCTGACTCCAGCTTGAGACGCCGATGATCTCATCGGGTTGCAGCGTGACCTCGAGGAAATGCGCCGCCGCCTCGCCGATGCGGGCCATGATGGCACCGTCGCGGTCTTCGGAGCAGTCGATGACGATCGCCTCGGTCAGGCCGAAGCGCTGGCGGAGCGAGGTTTCGAGTTCGGCGAAGGTGCCGGGCGGGGGGATGACGGTGGTGCGGACGATGTTTTCCTGTTCGGCACGCTTGAGCATGCGCGAGACTGTCGCCTGGGACATGTGCAGTTGGGCGGCGATCTCGGCCTGACGCTTGCCTTCGGAATGGTACATCTGCGCCACCCGGGCGATCAGCCGCAACTCGTTCACTCTTCCCATGGGACCCCCGGCGTGAATTTTTATTCACCCATAAATCACGGCGTTTCCAAGGTCGAGCGCCGGATTGCGTCGCGCCAGACGGCGAGGCGGGCGGCGGCGTCGCCGGAAACGGGGCGGATCTCGGTGCCGGGGCGGGGCAGGGCCGCGATCTGGTCGAGCCCGGTCCAGAGGCCGAGCGAGAGGCCGGCGAGATAGGCGGCGCCGATGGCGGAGGCCTCGGGTGTGTCGCATTGGATCAGCGGGTGATCGAGCGTGTCGGAGACGCATTGCATGAGGAAGCGGTTCCGGCTGGGCCCGCCGTCGGCGAAGAGGCGGCCGAGCGGTGCGGGGGATTGGGCCGACATGACGGCAAAGACATCATGCACCTGGAAGGCCATGGAATCGGTCACGGCGCGGGCCATCTGGGCGCGGGTGGTGTTGAAGGTGATGCCACAGAAGAGCGCGCGGGCATCGGCCTGCCAATGCGGCGCGCCAAGGCCGACGAAGGCGGGCACGAAGCCCGGCCCCCCCGGTTCCGCCGTGGCGGCGAGGTCGGTGAGGGCCTGCACATTGGGCAGGCCGAGCATGTCCACCATCCAGGGCAGGGCGGAGGCGGAGACGAGGATGTTTCCCTCGAAGGCATAGGTCGGGCGGCCGTCGATCGACCAGGCGATGGTAGTGGTGATGCCGTCCCTTGGGGCGATGAATTCGGGCAGGGTGGCCATGATCGACGAGCCAGTGCCGAAGGTCACCTTGCCATCGCCCGGTTGGAAGGCCCCATGACCGAAGAGGGCGGCATGGCTGTCGCCGATGGCGGAGGCGACGGGGGTGCCGTCGGGCAGGCCCGCCACGCCGCGCGTGACGCCGAAATGGGCCGCGCTGTCGCGCACCTGCGGCAGGCAGTCGCGCGGCACGCCGAAGAGCGCGCAGAGCTCATCGCTCCAGTCCCGGCGGTTCAGGTCAAAGAGTTGGCTGCGGGCGGCGTTCGAGGCATCGCAGGCATGGACCGCGCCGCCGGTGAGGCAGTGGATGAGCCATGAATCGATGGTCCCAAGGCGCACCCTGTGCCCCGGCGGGATGCGGTCAAGCAGCCATTTCATCTTGGGGCCGGGAAACATCGGATCGATGGGAAGCCCGGTCAATTCCTGCACGCGCGGGGCATGGCCCGCGGCGACCAGCGCGGCGCAGACCGGCGAGGTGCGGCGGCATTGCCAGCTTACCACGGGGCCGAGCGGGGCGCCGGTCTCGGCGTCCCATGCCGTCACGGATTCGCGCTGGTTCGAGATGGCCACGCCCGCGACCTGCACCTTGGGGCCGTTGGCGAGGCATTGCGTGATGGCCTCCTGCACCGAGGCCCAGATGCGCAGCGGGTCCTGTTCGACCCAGCCGGGCTGCGGATGGTCGATGCCGACGGCGGCGGAGCCCCGAGACAGGACCGCGCCTTCGGCCGAAACCAGCACGGCCTTGGAATTCGTGGTGCCCTGATCGATGGCGATGATGGCGCGGGTCATGGCAACTCCGGGAGGGAGGTTAGGAGGGGCGCGGCCACGGGAGGGAGGCCGCGCCCCGGCTGGCCGCGGCCCTTTCAGGCGCGGCCGGATTTGCGGGCGATCAGCGTGCGCGCGGCATCAGCCACGGCGGCAGGGGACATCCCGAATTCATCCAGCAGGAATTCCGCCGATCCGGTGGGCGCGAAGATGCCGGGAACGCCAAGCACCTTCATCGGGGCAGGTGCCTCGGCCACGACGACCTCGGCGATGGCAGAGCCGAGACCGCCAAAGGTGGAATGTTCCTCGGCGGTCAGGATCGCGCCGGTATCGCGGACGGCGGCGACGACGGCATCGACGTCGATGGGCCGGACCGTCGCCATGTTCAGAACGCGCGCCTCGATCCCCTGCGCGGCGAGGATGTCGGCGGCCTTCATCATGCGGTGCGTCAGGGTTCCGTTGGCGATCAGCGTGACCGCATCGCCGTCCCGCAGGAGATTGGCCTTGCCCAGTTCGAAGACATGCCCCTCGGGAAGGAGATCCGGCACGCCCACGCGCGAGAGGCGCAGGAAGACGGGGCCGGGATGGCGTGCGGCCCATTCCACGGCGGCGGCTGTCTCGATCGAATCGCAGGGCGCGATAACGGGGAGGTTCGGCAGGACCCGCGTCCAGGCGAAATCCTCGATGGAATGGTGGGTGGGGCCGAGTTCGCCATAGGCCATGCCAGAGGAGATGCCGACCAGTTTCACATTGGCATTGGAATAGGCGATGTCGGCCTTGACCTGTTCCAGCGAGCGCCCCGTGAGGAAGCAGGACGCGCCGCAGACGAAGGGCAGCAGCCCGCCATTCGCCAGACCGGCCCCCACGCCGACCATGTTCTGTTCCGCGATGCCGACATTCACGAGGCGTTCGGGAAAGCGCGACTTGAATCCGCCGAGTTTCGACGATCCGACCGAGTCGTTGCAGACGGCGACCACTTTCGGATTGTCGGCGCCAAGGCGTTCCAGCACCGCCACGAAGGCATCGCGGCAGTCGTGCAGTTTGGCGGGGGTGGTGACGGCGTTCATCACAGGGTCTCCGAAAGTTCAGCGCGCGCGATCTGGAATTGCTCGGCATTCGGCACGCGGTGGTGCCAGTCCACCCGGTCCTGCATGAACGAGATGCCGTGCCCCTTGTTGGTATGGGCGACGATGCAATGGGGCCGCCCCGTGCGCTTTTCGAGGGCGGGGACGATCTCGGCCATGGCATTGCCGTTGATTTCGGTCACGTCCCAGCCGAAGGCGGCGAGTTTCGGCGCGAAGGGGGCGAGGTCGTTGGTATCCTTCAGGGCCGCGCCCTGCTGGAAGCGGTTGTGGTCGATGATGAGGGTCAGGTTGTCGAGGCCGAACTGGGCGGCGGCGCTGATGGCCTCCCAGTTGGAGCCCTCCTGCATCTCGCCGTCGCCGGTGAGGACGAAGGTGCGGTATCCCGCACCAAGGAGCTTGGCCGCCTTTGCCATGCCCACGGCGACCGGCAGGCCATGGCCCAGCGGCCCGGTATTCGTTTCCACCCCCGGCACCTTGTTGCAGTTCGGATGCCCATTCAGGCGCGAATGCGGTTTCAGGAAGGTGTGGATTTCCTCTTCGGGGATGAAGCCGCGTTTGGCCAGCGTGACATAGAGGGCAAGCGCGACATGCCCCTTGGACAGGACGAATCGATCCCGGTCGGGGTGTTTCGGCTGATCCGGCCAGACCCGCAGCACCCGGAAATAAAGAGCGGTCAGGATGTCGATGGCGGACATCTCGCCGCCGATATGGCCGGCGCCAGCCTCATGGACGGCCTCCAGATCACGCAGGCGGATCTGTTGGGCGATGCGCTCGAGATCGTTCGGCTGCATGGGGCTCCCCGTGTGAATAAATATACAGCATGTAATATAGTTGCCAGCATAGGGGCCATGTCAAGAGTGAAAGGGGATGTGGTGGCATGTGTCGACACAAAGAAGATGATTGACAGCCATTCCGCCGATACGCTACGCATTATCAACCGACTGTG
>Ga0209278_1000627_pt1 | contig 25637 bp, 30 predicted proteins | sample JI81BgreenDNA_FD_187504 | JGI IMG/M metagenome (GOLD analysis project Ga0209278, IMG submission 187504) | Wastewater effluent complex algal communities from Wisconsin, to seasonally profile nutrient transformation and Carbon sequestration -... | ecosystem: Engineered > WWTP > Effluent > Algae...
ATCGGCGTGATCGGGCAGCTTGCGCCCGAGAATGTCGGCAAGTTCTTCGAGATCGCCGACAGCATCGCTGCGGATCTCGCCGCCAAGCCGGTGAGCGAGGATGAACTGGCCCGGGCGACCGAGCCGCTGCGCCAGCTGGTCTCGCGCGCCAGCACGGGCAACAATTTCTGGCTCAACCAGCTCCAGGGTTCGACGCGCGACCCGCGCCGCATCTCGGCGCTGCGGACGATTTTGCCCGACTATACCGTGACGACGCCTGAGAAGATGCAGGCGCTGGCCGCCAAATATCTGCTCAAGGACAAGGCCTGGTCGTTCGTGGTGCTGCCCGAGGAGGCCGCTGCCCCCTCGGGTCGCTGATCAGGGGGTCAGAGCGGCGGCAGCTCGTCGGGGCCGCGATCGGGCTCGACAATGTCGGGACCGACAGGATCGATCTCGGGCGGCTGCTGCACCGGGTCTTCCATCGGTGGATCGTTCACCGGCAGTTCGGTGGGGCTCTGCGGGTCGATCCGGTCGGGCGGGGGAATCGCGGGGTCTTCGGGACGTGTGGCCATGAAAAGGGCTCCTTTCGTCCGCACCTACGCCTGTTCGATCAACCGGTTGCGGGCGGGACAGGCGGGCAGGACGCGCCCCCTTGCCCTTTGCGGCAACCTTCTTTAGACGCGCACGCTTGATTACCGCGACGCGGGCGTGGCGAAACTGGTAGACGCGCCAGATTTAGGTTCTGGTATCGAAAGATGTGGGGGTTCAAGTCCCTTCGCCCGCACCATCGCATGGATGGCCGGGAAAGGGCAGGATTGCCCTTTCTTATTATGGAAAGACAAGAGTTTAAGCCGATGCAGATTGTCGAGACGCTGAACGAGGGCCTGAAGCGGGCCTATACCATCACCATCCCCGCCAAGGATCTGGATGCCCGGGTCGATGCGGAAGTGAAGAAGATTGCGCCGCAGGTGCGCATGCCCGGCTTCCGCCCCGGCAAGGTGCCCGCCAACCTGATTCGCAAGATGCATGGCGATTCGATCCATGCCGACGCGCTCAACGCCTCGATCCAGGAAAGCGTCGACAAGGCGATCCGCGACAACAACCTGCGCCCCGCCATCCAGCCCTCGGTCGACCTCAACGAGGATTATGCCGCCGGCAAGGATGCCGAAGTCAAGGTTTCGCTGGAAGTTCTGCCCGAAGTGCCTGCCCCGTCGATCGATTCGATCACGCTGGAGCGCCTGACGGTCGAGCCCGCCGAAGAAGCCGTGACCGAAGCGCTGCAGCGCATCGCCGACGGCCAGAAAAGCTATGAAGCCGCCGCCAAGAGCTACAAGGCCAAGGAAGGCGACCAGGTCGTCATCGACTTCGAAGGCAAGGTCGATGGCGTGCCGTTCGAAGGCGGCAAGGGCGAAGGCATGGCCGTGGTCATCGGTTCGGGCCAGCTCATCCCAGGTTTCGAAGACCAGCTCGTCGGCCTGAAGGCCAATGACGAAGCGGTCATCAACGTGACCTTCCCGGAAAACTACGGCGCTGCCGATCTCGCCGGCAAGGCCGCGACCTTCGACATCGTCGTAGGCGAGGTGAAGAAGCCCGGCGAAACCAAGCTGGACGACGATTTCGCCAAGTCGCTGGGCCTGGAAAGCCTGGAACAGCTGACCGGCCTGATCAAGGGCCAGCTGGAGCAGGAACTGAACGGCCTGACCCGCACGCACATGAAGCGTCGCCTGCTGGATCAGCTCGCCGCCAATCACGACTTCGAGGTTCCGCCCTCGATGGTCGAGGCCGAGTTCAACCAGATCTGGGCGCAGCTTGAGCAGGAAGCCGCGCAGGAAGAGGATGTCGAGGCCGCGCGTGCCGAGATGGAAAAGGACCGCGACGAATATCATTCGATCGCCGTGCGCCGCGTGCGCCTGGGCCTGCTGCTCTCCGAAATCGGCCAGGCCAATGGCGTGGAAGTCTCGCAGCAGGAAATGAACATGCTGATCGCGCAGGCCGCGCAGCAGTATCGCCAGGAAGACCGTCAGCGCTTTGCCGAGTATATCCGCAACACGCCGATGGCCGCCGCCCAGCTGCGCGCACCGCTTTATGAAGACAAGGTCGTCGACTTCCTGTTCGACAAGGCAACGATCACCGAGCGCGCCGTAACCCGCGAAGAGCTGGAAGCCGCGATCGAGGCGGACGAGGACGGCCATGTCCATGGTCCCGATTGCGGCCACGACCACGGCCATGATCACGACGAAAAGCCCAAGGCCAAGAAGGCAGCGCCGAAAAAGGCTGCGGTGAAGAAAGATGCCGAAGCCGAGGCCGAGCCTGCTGCAGAAGCGGCCGAAAAGCCTGCGAAAAAGGCTGCCCCCAAAAAGGCCGCTGCCAAGAAGGAAGAGGCTCCGGCTGAAACCGCCGAGGAAGCCAAGCCTGCCAAAAAGGCTCCGGCCAAGAAGGCAGCTGCCAAGAAGGCTTGATCTTCGGATCTTCGCTGACACGATCAAGACCCCCGCCAGGCTCAGCCTCGCGGGGGTTTTTCGTTGCCGCCGGATGTCTTCGTCAGCCGCGCCGCCAGCGCCGGTCGAACAATATGGCCCTGGCTGCATTGTGCCCCGGCGCGCCGGTGACCCCGCCGCCCGGATGCGTGCCCGACCCGCACATGTACAGGCCCTTCAGCGGCCCACGATAATCGGCATGGCCCAGCACCGGCCGCGCCGCCCAGAGCTGGTCGAGGCTCATCCGTCCGTGGAAGATATCGCCGCCGACCAGCCCGAAGGTGCGCTCCAGCCCCTTGGGGCTGAGCACCTGCCGCCCGAGGATCGAGGCGCGAAAGCCCGGTGCATGCGCCTCGACCGTGTCGATGATCGTGTCCGCCGCCGCCGCTTCCTGTTCGGGCGTCCATTCGAGCGCCGGGTCGAACTGCTGGCAGAACAGGCTGGCGACATGGCCCCCTGCAGGCGCCAGGCTGTCATCGACGATCGAGGGAATCAGCATCTCGACAATCGGTGCGCGTGACCAGCCATGCAGCTTCGCGTCGGTGAACGCGCGGTCCATGTAATCGAGGCTGGGCGCGATGACGATGCCGGCGCGGAGATGCTCGCCCTCTCCGGGCGGGCTGGCGAAATTCGGCAGGCGATCGAGCGCAACATTCATCCGGAAGCTGCCCGATCCGGTCGCATAGCCGCGCATCCGGCGCGCAAAATCCTCCGGCAGCGTCGCCTCGGGCACCAGCCGCCCGTAGAGCAATGCTGGCCCCACATTGGCGATGATTCGCGGTGCGCGAAGCTCCTCGCCGCTGGCGAGGCGCACGCCCGTGGCGCGCCCTCCCTCGACCAGCACCTGTTCTACCGGTGCATTGAGGGTGATCTCCACGCCCTGTTCGGCGCACGCCTCGGCCATCATCCGGGTGATGCTGCCCATGCCGCCGATCACATGGCCCCAGCTGCCCTTGTTGCCATTCACCTCGCCGAACACATGGTGCAGCAGCACATAGGCAGAGCCCGGCGTATCGGGGCTGGCATAATTGCCGACCACCGCATCGAATCCGAACGCGGCCTGGACGGGCGCGCTTTCGAACCATTGGCCGAGGAACTCGCGCGCCGATTTCGTGAACAGTTCGAGCATATCGCGCTGCACGGCACGCGGCAGCCGCGACAGCAGCCGCCCGGTAGTCAAAGCCTCGACCAGCCCGGGCACGCCACCGCCGATATTGGGCGGCGGCCGCAGCGCCAGATCGCGCAGCACATCGGCGACCCGGTCGAGCATCGCGTAATAGCCCGGCAGCGCCTCGGCAGCGCGCTTCGAGAAGCGTGCGAATTCGGCCTGAGTCCGCTCAAGCCCGCCGCCCAGAATCAGATGGTCGCCGTGCGGCAGCGGCAGGAAGTTCGAGACCGGCCGTTCGATGACGCGGTATCCGCGCCGTTCCAGCCCCATGTCCGCAATCACCCGCGGCTGAAGCAGGCTGACGGTATAGCTGGCCACCGAGTTGCGGAAACCGGGGTGAAACTCCTGCGTCACCGCCGCGCCGCCCACGACATGCCGGGCCTCGACGATCCGCACCTTCAGCCCCGCGCGCGCCAGATAGAACGCGCAGACCAGCCCGTTATGCCCCCCGCCGATGATGATCGCGTCCGGCGCTATGCTGCTGTTGCCCATGGCACAGGCCTAGCCCAGCGGCCGGGTGTCGCCAAGGGTGGCTGATCATGCCGCCAGACCCCAAGAATTCGCTGGCGCGCGGGGGCGGATATTGATAGCGGTTCGCAAAACCACCATGCTTCTTGACCAGCTTCCCACCGGCCAGCGCGCGGAGATTGCCGCGATCGACTGGAGCGTCCTGCCCCCAGACGAGGGCAAGCGCCTGCGCGCGCTGGGCGTGGACGAAGGCGCGATGGTCTCGATCCGGCATCGCGGCATCTTTTTCGGGCGCGATCCGATCGCGCTCAGCATCGGCCGGATGACGGTGGCAATCCGCCGCGTCCACGCCCGCGCGATCACCCTGCGCGAACCGGGAGCCGCAGCATGACCCGGCACCAGCCGCTGATCGCGCTGGTCGGCAACCCCAATGCCGGCAAGAGCGCGCTGTTCAACGCGCTGACCGGGGCGCGGCAGAAGATCGCCAACTATCCCGGCGTGACGGTTGAGCGCAAATCGGGCCGTTTTGCCTTTGCCGATGGCCGCCCGGGCGAGCTGATCGACCTTCCCGGCAGCTACAGCCTCGATCCCACCAGCCCCGACGAAGCCGTGACCCGCGACGTGGTGATGGGCCGCCAGACAGGCGAGCGCCAGCCCGATGCGCTGGTGATCGTGCTCGATTCGGCGAATCTCGACCAGCATCTGGTCTTCGCGCTGGAGCTGCTGCAGCTCGGCTTGCCCACGGTCATCGCGCTCAACATGGTGGACCTGGCCGAACGCGACGGGCTGACACTCGACGCGGCGCGGCTGGCGGCGGACCTCGGCGTGCCGGTCATCCCCACCGTCGCGGTGCGCAGGCGCGGTCTGACCGAGCTGGCCGCTGCCCTCGACAGCGTCATCCTGGCGAAACAGGTTCCCCACGCGCCGCTGGGCGAGCCCGACATGCGCGCACGCCGCCGGCGCGCCGAGCATATCGCCAATGCCGCGATCGTCAGCCAGACGCAGAGCCGCCGCTGGACCGACCGCGCGGATTCGGTGCTGCTCCACCCCTTTGCCGGGCCGGTGATCCTGTTCGGGCTGCTGTTCGTCATCTTCCAGGCGGTGTTCAGCTGGGCCTCGCCCTTTGCCGATGCGCTGGAGGCGGGAGCAGGCGCGCTCGGCGAAACCGCGACCGCGCTGATCCCCGAGGGCTTTTTCCGTTCGCTGGTGGTCGATGGCGTGATTGCAGGCGTTGGCTCGGTCGTCGTCTTCCTGCCACAGATCGTCATCCTGTTCTTCTTCATCCTGATGATGGAGGCGACCGGCTATATGGCGCGCGCCGCGTTCATCATGGACCGGCTGATGGCCAGTGTCGGCCTGTCGGGGCGCTCGTTCATCCCGCTGCTCTCCAGCTTTGCCTGCGCGATCCCCGGGATCATGGCGACGCGCAGCATTTCGGACGAGAAGGACCGGTTGACCACGATTCTGATCGCGCCGCTGATGACCTGTTCGGCGCGGCTGCCGGTCTATACCGTGATCATCGCCGCGTTCATCCCCAAGATCACCGTCGGCCCCGCCATCGGGCTGCAGGGGCTGGTGCTGTTCGGCCTCTATGTCTTCGGCATCATCGGCGCGATGGTCGTCGCCCTGGTGCTGCGCTCCACCGTCGCCAAGGGCGGCGCGAGCGGCTTCCTGATGGAAATGCCCAAATATCAGATGCCGCGCATCGCCGATCTGGCGCTGGGCCTGTGGCAGCGCGCCTGGCTGTTCCTGCGCCGCGCGGGCACGATCATATTTGCCGTCACCATCGGCCTGTGGCTGTTGCTGAGCTATCCGCAGGTGCCCGTCGGCAGCAGCATGAGCCAGTCCGAATATTCGGCCGCCGGGCGGATCGCGAGCGTGCTGGAACCGGCGGTCGCGCCGATCGGCTTTTCGCGCGACATCGCGCTGGCGCTGATCCCGGCCATGGCGGCACGCGAGGTCGCGGTCTCGGCGCTCGCCACCACCTATGCCATCGACGCCACCGACGAGGACGAACAGGCTCAGGCCTTGGGCGAGCGGCTCGCCGGGCGCTGGTCGCTGCCGACCGCGCTCGCCTTCCTCGCCTGGTTCGTGTTCGCGCCGCAGTGCATATCGACGATCGCGGTCACGCGGCGCGAAACCAATGGCTGGAAATGGCCGATGTTCATGCTCGGCTATCTGTTCGGCCTGGCCTGGGTCGCTGCCGGGATTACCTTCTGGACCGCGACCGCTTTGGGGCTATAGACGCCGCATCGTGCCATCGGCATAGTGCCGGGCAACATCCATCACAGCATCATTATCCTGAGGAAAGCATATGTCGGGCAGCGTCAACAAGGTCATCCTGATCGGCAATCTGGGGGCCGACCCCGAAGTCCGCAGCTTCCAGAATGGCGGCAAGGTCGCCAATCTGCGCCTCGCCACGACCGAGACCTGGAAGGACCGCAATAGCGGTGAAAAGCAGGAGCGCACCGACTGGCACACCGTCGCGGTGTTCGGCGATGGCTTGGCAGGCGTGGCCGAGCGCTTCCTGCGCAAGGGCAGCAAGATCTATGTCGAAGGCCAGCTGCGCACCCGCAAATGGCAGGACCAGCAGGGCAATGACCGCTACACCACCGAAGTGGTGCTGCAGGGCCCCGGCGCGGTGCTGACCATGCTCGACAGCGCCCAGGGTCGCGGTGCCGGTGGCGGCGGCGGCATGGGCGGCGGCGGCGACTTTGGCGGCGGGCGCAGCGGTGGCGGTTCTTCGGGCGGTGGCGCTGGCGGCGGCGCGCGCGGCTTCAACGATGGCGGCTCGTCGAGCGGCTGGGGCGGCGGCGGCTTTGACGACGATCTGAACGACGACGTTCCGTTCTGAGGTTTCGCAAACGGAAGGGGCAGCGGGATGGACGACCGGTCCGAGATGCTGAAGGCGCGGCTGGTTCGAAATTTCGACACCGTTGCGCTTGAACATCGCTCCCGCACCGCGAGCGTCGACTTTCACCATGCCCGGCTGACCGAAGGCACGCCAGCGACCAAGCTGGGCGCGGCGGTGCTGATCGTTGCGCCGGGCAAGATTGCCTGTCCCTATCATCTGCACCATGCGCAGGAAGAGATGTTCGTGATCCTGGAAGGCAGCGGAACGCTGCGGGTCGCAGGCGAGCGTGTTCCGATCAGTGCGGGCGATGTCATCACCGTGCCGCCAGGTCCGGACTACCCCCGCCAGATCATCAACACATCCGACGCGCCGCTGAAATACCTGGCGATCAGCACTCAGGACGACCCGGAAATCTATGAATATCCCGATTCGGGCAAGTTCATGGCCGAGGCCGGCCTGTCGCGCGCGCAGCCCTTCGAGGTGATCCAGCGCAGCGGCGAGAGCCTGGATTACTGGGACGGCGAACCCTGATTTCATTCAAGTCGGAAAAGAGACCCCGATGCAGATCACGATCTATCACAACCCCAAATGCGGCACCTCGCGCAATGTGCTCGCCGCGATCCGCGAGGCGGGGCACGAGCCTGAAGTGATCGAGTATCTGAAGACCCCGCCGTCGCGCGAGACGCTGGAAAGCCTGATCGCGCGCGCCGGTGAAGGCGCGCGCGGGCTGCTCCGCGCCAAGGAGCCGCTGGTGAAGGAGCTCGGGCTTGACGATGCCAGCGTCACCGAAGCGCAGATCATCGATGCGATGCTGGCGCACCCGATCCTGATCAACCGCCCGATCGTGGTCAGCCCCAAGGGCGTGAAGCTGTGCCGCCCCAAGGAGCTGGTCGCCGATTTGCTGTGACACAAAAACCCCGGCAGAGCCGTCAGGCCCGCCGGGGTCAGGAGTGACTTCGAAAAGAGGCCGGGTTCAGCCCAGATAATCGTGGAGCACGCGGCCATAAGGCAGCGTCATGTCGGTGACGAGGTGCAGCCCGCCGACATGGTCGAGCACCGGCAGATCGGCGAGCGGGCAGTTGACCGAATCGATCAGCTCCACCCGCGCCCGGCCGGTCCAGGCGCCCTTGACCACGATGTCGCTGAAAGTGATGCCGACCAGCTGCGCGATCGCCGGCGTGCCATCGATATCGGGGATCAGCTTGAGCGTCACCTGGGTGCGCTTCAGCAGCGCCTCGATCTCGCCCGCATCGGTCGGTCCGCTATGCTTGTAGACCATCGTGCCATTGGCGACGGTCTGGCCCGAATAGGTCAGCTCGCCGGTCAGCGTGTCGCCCACGGTCTTGAGCTTGGCGATGCCGTATTTCATCGGATAGCCCCAGATTTCGCGGCCGCCGGCGAGCGGCGGGCAATTGTCGACATACATTTGCGTCAGGAAATTGCACTTCTCGCCGTTCAGCGTGCAGGGAATTGCCTGTGCCACTGCCGAATAGGCGCCAAAGCCCTCGCCATCGGGCAGGTCGAGCCACTGGACCGACACCATGTCGCCATCGGGCTCGAGCGGTTCGGGCAGCATCGCGCGGATCTTCGCGGGGTCGGACCGGTAATTGATGATCATGTACTGGCGTTCGAAGAACTTGTACGGGCCCGTGGGATAAGTCGGGCTCTGCAACGGCATGGAGCTGAGCTTCAGCACATCCTGCTTGTTCATGGTCTTTGCCTCCTCAGCCCGCGGCGTCTTTGATATAGTCGAACAGCACCCGGCCATGCGGCAGGGTCAGGTCGCTGACGAAATGCTTGCCGCCGACGATGCGCAGGATCGGCAGGTCCGCGACCGGCGCGTTGACATGCGGGATCAGCTGCAGCCGCGCCGGGCTGACCCAGCATCCCTTCACCGTGATATCCTCAAGATTATAGGCGACGAGCTGGCAGATCTTGGGGCTGCCATCGACATCGGGGATGATCTTGAGGTTGCACGAGGTCTTGGTCATCGATTTGGCCTGAGCCTCGCAGCCGCCCGGTGCTTCCTGCCACTTATAGGCCATCGTGCCCATCGCCACCGTCTGCCCGGCATAGCTCAAGGTACCGGTCAGCGTGTCCGATGCGACGACGAGCTTGGGCAGCGCGTATTTCTTGGGGAAACCCCAGATCTCGCGGCCACCATCGATCGGCGGCTGGTCGTCGAGATACATTTGCGCGGTATAGTTGATCGGCTCGCCATTGAAGGTGCAGGGGATGACGATACCGCTTTCGGTATAGTCACCGAAGCCCGAACTGTCGGGCATCTTGATCCACTCGTAGAGCACGAGATTGTCTTCGTTCGGCACCAGCGGCTCGGGCACCGCAGCGCGCAGCGCGACCGGATCGGTCTCATAGGTGACGATCATGAATTCGCGGTTGATGAAGCGGTACGGGCCCAGCGGATAGCTGGGCGCGGCTGCCGGCATGGATGGCAGCTTGAGAATCTCTTCAGGCGTCATTGTTCGGTAAACCCCCTGTCATGGTGGACATTACGGAAACACAAAAGGGCAGGAATTCAGAGGAAGGAGGCCTTGATATCGGCCGATGAGCGGGTGCCGACATCATCGAAATGGCTGTCGAGCCACTCGGTGGCGCTCTGCCGCCCGACATCGCGCAGCTTCTTCATGAAGGACCAGTCGGGGTTCAGCTTGCTGGTGACGCCCAGGCTCTCCATGAACTCCTCGTCCTGGATCGAGTGGATCAGCATCCGCCGATGCTTGTCGTCGTTGAGCTGACCGTCGTCGATGAGATGCGTGACGAAGGCGATGGCGCGCATCTCGCGCATCAGGCTCGAGTTGAAGCTGATCTCGTTGATGCGGTTGAGGATGTCCTTGGCCGTTTTGGGGATTTCGCTGCGGTTGAGCGGATTGATGTGGACGATCACCACATCATTGGTCTGGCTGCCGTAGATCAGCGGGAATATGGCCGGATTGCCCATATAGCCGCCGTCCCAATAGGCCTCGCCATCGATCTCGATCGTCTGGAACATGAAGGGCAGGCAGCCCGATGCCAGCACCTGGTCGGGGCCGATCTCGTGATTTTCGAACATGCGCACCTTGCCGGTGCGGACATTGGTGGCCGACAGGAACAGCTTGATCGGGCACCCTTCGCGCAGCACGCCGAAATCGACACTGCTTTCGAGCACCTGGCGCAGCGGATTGAAGTTGAACGGGTTCAATTCATAGGGCGACATCACCCGCGACAATATGTCCATGAACATGAAGGCCGGGCTGAAATCGAGGCTGTGGTTGCCCATCGCCTTGTCGATCCACGAGGGCTGGAGCGGCCCCTTGGCACCTTCGTCGCTGATTTTCTTCCAGAATTTCTCGAGCTCTTCGCGGGCACCGTCGGCACCGCCGATGGTCAGGCCATAGCCCAGCACGGTGGCGTTCATCGCGCCCGCGCTGGTGGCGCTTACCGCATCGAACTTGAGCCGCCCGTCCTCGAGCAGCTTGTCGAGCACCCCCCAGGCAAAGGCCCCGTGCGCACCACCGCCCTGCAACGCCAGATTGACCGGCTTGCTGTTCGCGGCTGCAACATATTTGTCATTTTTCGGCTTCGCATCCGCAGCATAGGCTGCCGACGACGGACCTGACTTGGCCATCGCATTTCCCCCCAGAAACTGTCGCGAAACCCGTCTTTTCCGTTGGAACCTAGGGGTAACTCACGTTAGACGAGTCGGCAAGAGTGATTCGCTGCAACTGCGAACATTCCTCCGGGCCGCGTTTTGCAACTGCTCTGAAGGGGAAATCACATGCTCAAGGGTTTGAATGCCATCGTCACCGGCTCGACCAGCGGAATTGGTCTGGGCATTGCCAATGTGCTGGCGTCCAAGGGGGCCAATCTGGTCATCACCGGCTTCGGCGATGCCGACGAGATCGAAAAGGAGCGCGCCGGGCTCGCCGCCAAATACGGTGTCGAGGTCGTGTACAGCAACGCCGACATGTCCAAGCCCGATGATGTTCGCGCGATGGTCGAACTGTGCGTCGAAAAGCTCGGCTCGGTCGATATCCTGGTCAACAATGCCGGCATCCAGCACACCGACGCGGTCGAGGATTTCCCCGAAGCCAAGTGGCACGCGGTGATCGCGATCAACCTGTCGGGCATCTTCTTCGCCATCCAGGCCGCGCTGCCGCACATGAAGAAGAAGGGCTTCGGCCGCATCATCAATATCGGATCGGTGCACGGCCTGATCGCCAGCAAGCACAAGGCCGCCTATGTCGCCGCCAAGCACGGCGTCGTCGGCCTCAGCAAGGTGGTCGCGCTGGAAAACGCCGGCACCGGCATCACCAGCAACACCATCTGCCCCGGCTGGGTCCACACCCCGCTGGTGCAGAAGCAGATCGAGGCGATGGCCGCCGACCAGGGCATCAGCGTGGAAGCTGCGACCGAAAAGCTGCTGATCGAAAAGCAGCCGAGCAAGCAGTTCGCGACGCCCGAACAGATGGGCGAACTCGCCGCATTCCTCTCGAGCGAGGCCGCCGCGCAGATCACCGGCACCGCGATCCCGGTCGACGGCGGCTGGACCGCGCAGTAATGCGATGACGGCAGCGGGGTCGGGGGGCTCCGCTGTGCTAAGTGTCGAAACAGCGAAACGGCGGGGCCTATGCTCCGCCGTTTTCTGTTTGAGTCGGACGATGGTGACGTGTGCGGCCACCATGCATTGCATTGCCGCCAAAAAAAGATATCTTATGAGATATGCTTAAGGTCGTTCTTGACACCGATGTGGTCGTGACGGCTCTGCGGAGCAGACAAGGCGGCAGCAATATCGTTTTGAGATACGTAAGCTCGGGACATCTGACGCCGCTTGTCACCCCGGCGTTGTTTCTAGAGTATGAAGCCGTGCTGAAACGCCCAGAACAACGCGCTGTGCATGGTTTCGAACTTGATGAAATCGATCAATTTCTAGCTGCTTTTGCGAGCGCGTGTGTGGCGGTTGATGTCAGTTTCCGCTGGCGACCTTTGTTGAGCGATGCAAATGACGAGATGGTGCTTGAGGCCGCTGTCAATGGAAGCGCGGACAGGCTGGTCACGCATAATGTACGAGATTTCGCCAAAGGCGCGGCACTGTTTGGATTGCCGGTGGTCCGCCCCGGGGAACTTTTGAAGGAACTACGACAATGAACAAGGCATCCTATCCGCTAAAGCTGCCGATCTCGATCAAGGCTGCGGCTGCGCGGCTTGCGAAGGAAGATGGTGTTTCGCTCAACCAGTGGATTTCGGTGGCGATTGCCCAGAAGATTGGAGCCGTGGAAGCCGCTGCCGAATTTCTGAAGGAGCGTGCTGGAACGACCAAGCCTGGCGATATGCTGCCGTTTCTCAAGCGCGCGGCAGATGATGCTCCTCCCCTCGGCGACGAAATCTAGAACGGCAAAGGCATGCCTCACCCCACCGGTGCCCGTCTGCGATAGCTCAGCGCCTCAGCAACATGCACCCGGCCCACCGTTTCCGCGCCGCTCAGGTCCGCGATCGTGCGGGCGACTCTCAGCACACGTGTGTACCCTCGCGCCGAAAGCCGCATTGCCTCCGCCGCCCTTGCCAGCAGCTGGCGCGCGGGTTCGTCCGGGGTGGCAAAGCGCTCCAGCGCCTCGCCGTCGATCTCGGCATTGGTGCGTGCCTTGATGTCGGCGTAGCGCGCGGTCTGGAGCGCGCGGGCGGCGGCGACCCTTGCTGCGACCTCGGCCGAGCCTTCAGCGGGCGGGGGCAGGGTGAGGTCGGCGGCGGTGACGGCTTCTACCTCGACATGCAGGTCGATCCGGTCAAGCAGCGGGCCTGACACCTTGGCCTGATAGTCCGCAGCGCAGCGCGGTGCGCGCGAGCAGCCGAGTGCAGGATCGCCCAGATGGCCGCAGCGGCACGGGTTCATCGCCGCGATCATCTGCACCCGCGCCGGGAAGGTGACATGCGCATTGGCGCGCGCGACGCTCACTTCTCCCGTTTCGAGCGGCTGGCGCAGCGAATCGAGCACGGTGCGCTGGAATTCGGGCAGTTCGTCGAGAAACAGGACGCCCAGATGCGCCATCGACACCTCGCCAGGCCGCACCTTGAGCCCGCCGCCGACCAGCGCCGCCATCGAGGCGCTGTGATGCGGTGCGCGAAACGGGCGCGCCCGGCTGATCCGGCCATCGGTGAGCGTGCCTGCAACGCTGGCCACCATCGACACCTCCAGCGCTTCCTGCGGCGTCAGCGGCGGCAATATACCGGGCAGGCAGGAAGCCATCAGCGATTTTCCTGCGCCGGGTGGCCCGACCATCACCTCCTATGGAACCTGTGGACCCAATTAGTCCGCACTATCAGGCGTGAAAGCTTTTTGAAGCGCCTTGGACATCCACAGGAGACCTACCGTGCCCCCAGTCATGACGCTTCAGGCGCAGCCCGCCGACATCTTCACTCACGCTCCCCGCGTCTACAGCTACACCCGCTTTTCGACCCCCGAACAGGCGCAGGGCGACAGCCTTCGCCGTCAGACGGAAGGTGCCCGAAAGTGGACTGAGCGAAAGAACGGGGAGCGCACAGCAGTTGGCCTGCCGCCGGTGGCGCTAGACCATAAGCTGAACCTCTTTGATCTTGGCGTTTCTGCCTACAGGGGCGCGAACGTAGAGGGGGATAGTGCGCTTGGCGGGTTCTTGTTCGCCTGCCGTCAGGGGATCATCCCGGCGGGATCGTACCTACTGGTTGAGAGTCTCGACCGGATTAGCCGCATGACCCCCCGCCGCGTTCAACGCGTCCTGGACGACATTGTTGACGCGGGTGTCACCATTGTTTCGCTGAATGACGGGCAGGAATATGACCGGCTGCGCTTGGACAATGACCCCATGGCACTGTTGATCTCCCTCATGGTCTCTTGGCGCGCTCACGAAGAAAGTAAGGTGAAGGCGCAACGCCTTTCGGCTGCATGGCTTGAGAAGCGGAGACAAGTCCGGGCCGGCGAGAGCGACAAGCTGACCGCGAAAGGCCCTTCATGGCTTCAATGGACGCCTGACGGATGGGCAGAGCGCCAGCCGCATGCCGACACTGTCCGGCGGGTCTATCAGATGACCTTGCAGGGCCTTGGCGAACACCGGATTGCGCAGACGTTGAACGCCGAGGGCGTCCCCGTGATGGGCAGGGGCGCAATGTGGCACCGCTCGACCATCTCCAAGCTGCTGCGGTCTCCTTCAACAATCGGCGCACTTGTCCCGGGCCGGATGGACTTCAGCGGCGGGCGTAAGGTGCGGCAGCTGGAAGAAGCCATTCCGGGCATTTTCCCTGCCGTTGTTTCAGAAGCTGATTGGTTGGCTGTGCGGGCTTTGAAAGACGGCAAGGCCCCCGCAGTTCGTGGCAGAGGGGCAGCGGCCCCGCTGTCCAATCTGTTTGCTGGGCTGGCACGGTGCCGGGAATGCGGCGCAGCGATGACGCGCGTATTCAAGGGAAACGGCCCGAAGGGCGGCAAGCCCAAGCTTGTATGCACCCGCGCGAAGGCAGGGGCGGCACACCATGCGTACCGTTCCATATGTCTCGAGACGCTCCACAGCGCATTCGAACGGCAGTGGCAGAGCCTTTTGGAGAGCATCCCGGCGGGTAACGGGGACGCTGAGCTGGACGGGGAGTGCAACAACCTTTCCGCCGTGGCCTCCGTCACAGCGGACGAGTTGGAGCGGCTCACCACGCTCTTTCAACGTTTCCCGTCCGAAACGTTGGCGAGCAACATCCGCGACAAAGAAGCGCAGTTGCGCGAGTGTCGCGCCGACCTGTCGCGGTTGGAAGAGCAGCGAGCAATGGCCGACCACGGGCTGACCGTTGCCCGTGTAGACGCGTTGATCGCAGCGATGGAACCAGCGGAGGAAGGCTTGCCGATAGGCAAGATCAACGCGGCGCTGCGCATCTTGTTTGAAGGCATTACCGTGGATTACCTTACTGGGTTCCTGTGCTTCCACTGGCGATGCGGTGGCGAAAGCTACATCGTCTACGAATGGCGCGAACTATGTGGAGAACAACCCGGCGGGTTCCGCACCAGCTAGACGCCGTTGGCGGACCCGCCCCGAATTAGGGGGATGAGGTCCGCCACCGCGTTGGTATCGATCGAATGCGCGGACATCCTTGCGTGTCTCGGCCTTCCCGTATCGGGGGCCAGCGGGGCACACTACCGGAAGCTCGGCCCCGACGAGCAGCGCAAGGTGGATCGGATACACCTAGGGCTTCGGCCCGGTCGTCCCATGACCGTCGTCTCCGAGAGCGGCCTCTACAAACTCATCATGCGCTCCGACAAGCCGCAGGCCCGTGCGTTTCAGGATTGGATCGCCCGAGACGTCCTCCCGGCCATCCGCAAGACCGGCGGTCTATGGCGCGTGTATCAGAAACGTCGGTTTTCCGGCGTTTCGTGATTAGCCCGCACTACGGGTGAGGGGAACCGGTCAGATTATTTTCAGATAACTATAGGTTCACCTCAGTGTCCTGCAGGACACCGGGGCTTGCCATCCCCGTCCACGCCGCAGCTGGACTGGTGACGCAGCAATGGCCGTTTTCCGCCGTTTCGCAATTAGCCCGCACCCTCGGAGAAAGAACCCCTCCGCCCCCGGTCAGATAAATCACAGCTACCTGTAGTGCATCTTCAGTGCCCCGCAGGCCTCTGAGGTCCCCGGTCCCCTCCATCACCGCAAAACTACCCTCAACCCCCCGCAGCCAAGAAAGGCCGCATTATGTCCAACATCGACGCAACACCCTCGAACGAACCCCAGCTGACTGCCGAGGTAACGGCCACTGGCACCGCTCCCCGCCCGACCAACCTCATCGCCCCAGAACACAAGCACCATGCCGACGCCATCCTCGCGATGGACCCGATGCAGATTCCGAGGCCCTACGATATTCCTGAAGGCTGGGCAGCGAACCTGACCCTGCGCGCAACGGCTCTCCCGCCGGAGATGCAGCGCAGTGTCACAGCCAAGGTGGCTGCACTCGGCAATCTTACCCCCGAACAGCGGTCAGCCAAGGAAGCAGAGTTCACTGCCGACGTCATCCGCTCGCAGCGGTCGAACTTGATCGTCCAAGGCGGCGTGGGCCGTGATGCTACGCCCTACCACCGCGAGCTAGCGAGCATCGCCCGCGAAGTCTCAGACCTCTACCGGCAGTATGATGCGCTGCAAGCGGAGTTGGACCACGTTGTCCGGTACGACACCGAGACCGACCCCATCACGGGCGAACCGAAGCCCATTCCCGTCTACGCTGTCACCGGGCAGAGGGCGGCGGGGTGTGCCGAGCAACAGCAAGACCTGTTGCGCCGGGTGCGGCTGCTCGTGGAGGATGACGGCACGCCCGGTATCGAAGGTGCAAAGCGCACCCGGCAGGCTCTTGCCGAGTCCGTTGCGGCCCGCGTCGAGCTGGATCGCCAGCTTTCGGAAGAAGCTGAAGCCAAGCGCCGTGCCGAGGCCATCAATCGCGAGAAGCGAATCAACGACCGCGCGGAGAGTCTCGCGCGGCTGAACCGAAATGGCAGCTGAGATTGCGTGGCTTCTATTCGCTGTCTCCACGCATCTGGTACGGAGACGCGCTGCGCAAAGACCTGACGCGCAAGACCGTTGATCCTTACGCCCCGGGTCAACCCGACCACCGGCAACGGACGAAGAAGACAGTGCGGGAGATATGCGGAATGACCGTGGAGACTCTCGGGTCTCCTGAGGTGACCGCCGCAGACCAGTCCCGCCCTACGGGTGCCAGGAATGAACCTGCAGCTATCCCGCAGGATACCCCGCCCGTCGTCCGCACCACCAAGCTGTCAACGTACAAGCCCGGTCTAGGCCGAGGCTGACCCCGGCCCCTCTCGTTTGTGGTGAGCGGGAGGGGCCACCTACCATCACCACGCCAACCGAAAGCAATCACCACCATGACAATTCAGGGGACCCCGGTCCCTCCCACGGTCCCCACGGGCCGCGAACGCTCCTGCGTGCAATGTTCCACCACCTATCGTGCCCCCCGTTCCACAGCGCGCTATTGCTCCGACAGGTGCCGCAAGCGCAGCCAAAGGGGTGCCGAGGAAACCAACGATAGGACGTTGGACCTCCTGCGTCGCTGGCTCTTTCATTGCAGCTACGCTGGCAAGATTGCGCCTGTAAACCGACGCGACCCTCGCCCCCCCGTCTATGCCCTGTCGGTCCCCTACGCCCATGCGCTGGGCGAGTGGAACACTTGGAACCCCGGCGCTTCAATGACGGACACGGCATTCGTTGCCGCGCTGAAGCAGCTGGACATTCACGGGCCGGAATACGTCCTTCCGCACAAGCGGTCCTGACCTGTCTTAGCGTGACAGAAACCGGCCCCGGTACGTCCGTGCCCTAACCCGTCAAATGTCACGCTAAGCACCCCGTAGACCCGCAGAAATGCGTGCGCGGGAAAGCCCACAATCGCAAACCTCTCCTCCGCCCAATGTAGCCAGAAAGGCCTCCCGCTATGACTTCGACAAAGGCCTGCACGGCGTGCGGCTCGAACCTACCCATTACCGAGTTCGGCATCCTCCCGAGCGGAAACCGACGCGGACCTTGCAACCCCTGCCTCAAGGCCGCTGCCTCTGCTGCCAAGCAGCGATACAAGGCGAGTCAGGCGGAAGCCAAGGCCGCTGCAAGAGCCGAGCGAGACCGGCTACGCGCAGAGAAGGCAGCTGCCCAGCTAGCGGCCAAGGAAGAGCGAGCCGCCGCCCGCGTTGCACAGGCCGCTGCAAGGGCGGAAGCAGCAGCCCTCAAAGCTGCCGAGCAAGCCAGAGAAGCTGCGCTACGTGAGGCGCAGCGCAACGCTGCCCGCTTGGAGCGGGAAGAGCGCGCCGCGATCCTGCACCGCAAGTTATGGGCCGCAATGTGGCGCGGTCGGTTTCGGCGGGCAGCGCGAGAAGCGCGTCCCAACCCTACGGGCATCTATAATCTCGAACTGGTGCACGAAGGCGGGTTTGTCGCCGTTACGGAGCTTGCCTGCCGCTGCATCGAACGCGAGGCGACTCTCAGGGCCACCCGAACATGCACGACCCCCGAAAGCGTCGGTGCCGCTGTCCGCATCCTTGAGCAGGGGACTCCGACCTTCGAGCGCACCAAGCAGATGCGCGGCCTCTGGTGGCCGACCCAGCCCACTCGAAACCCCAAGGCCCATAGCGTCCCCTGCGAGGTCCCCGAGGACTCCCCGGATGACTGGATACCGGCGTGGATGGACAGCGAGCGCGGATCGTGGACCGCCTCTCTGGTGAACTAACGCACTCTCAATCGGAGCCAACAAAATGAACAACCGTTACCCATTCGCCGCCTTCGCGGCCCGACTGCCTCATGCGAGCAGCCGCGACACCTTCGCCGCCTTCGCGGGCGCGCATCGTCCCGACGTCGTCCTGGCCCATCTGCGGGACCAAGACGGTCGGCAGAACCCCCGCGCGGCCCCGCCGTGTAACTGGGGCAAGCTTTAGTTTTTGGTCAAAAATCCGAAGCCCCATATCGCACCTGACAGTCGCGGGGTTCCCCCCGTGGAGGGGGGCATCGGAGAGAGCTTTGCCGCCGGGATCGTGCAGCATGTCAGTTATGACCGCTCAGTACGCCCCCGGCGGCAACACCCCTACAGCTTCTCGGGCGCGGCCTGCGTTGCCGGGATGTCCCCAAGAAGCTTTGCTACCCTTTGCCGGACTGCCGCAACGCGGGCTTGGTGTTCGGCGCTCACTTGGTCTTTCATTCGTCCCTCCTTCTCTGGAGCGGAAGCGCTGGACCGATCCCGACCAGCGCACAATGGGGTGCTTCCGTTAGTCAGAAAGCTCTGAGTCCAAGCGAGTCGTTTTGACGACGAAGCGAACAGCCCCATCCTTTCCATGCCTTACAAAATCGCCTAACGAACGTTACGCCATTTTGGAAGGGTATCGATCATGTGCCGTGTCGTTGCTTACTATCGCGTGTCAACCGAGGGCCAAAGCAGGTCCGGCTTGGGGCTGGAGGCGCAGCGGGACGCTGTCGCCGCTCTCTGCCGCACACGGGGCTGGAGCATCATTGCGGAGTTCACCGAGATCGAGAGCGGCAAGGTCAACGACCGCCACGAACTGACTGCCGCCCTTCATCACGCCAAGGTGACCGGCGGGACCTTGGTCATTGCCAAGCTGGACCGCCTGTCCCGCAATGCGTCCTTCATTACCGCACTGCAGGACAGCGGCGCGCGCTTCATCGCCGCCGATATGCCGGAAGCCAACGAACTGACCGTACACATCATGGCAGCTGTGGCACAGGCCGAGCGGAAGGCGATTGCGAAGCGGACCACAGAGGCGCTGCGGGCTGCCAAGGCGCGCGGTCAGGTCTTAGGGAATCCTAACGGGGCCGCAGCGCTGCATCGAGCTGCCAAGGGCAACACCGACGCCGTTCGCCAGATTAAAGCGAGAGCCGACGCTTTCGCAGCTGACCTTGCGCCCATCGTGGCTAAATTGAAAGCCGATGGTCATACCTCCTTGCCCTCACTCGCCAAGGCTCTCAACGCGGGAGGGTTCGCCACCGCGCGGGGTGGCAAATGGCACCCGTCGTCCGTTAGCAATCTACTTGCTCGCATGGTCTAGTGCACGAGCCTTCTTTGCCCTGCTTTTTTTAATGACGGTTGCCGAATCCAGCCCTTTCGCTGGAACAGCAGCGGGGGCAATTATTGTTGTGCGGCTGCTGGCTTAGCTCCCCTGCGCCGTTCATTCCTCCGCGCTGCCGCTTGCGCGATGCGCTTGGGCCGCGTGTATAGTTCTTCTAGGAGAGCGAAGGCGAAGTCATACAGGTCGTCTGCCTCGTTCTCATCTAAGTTTCCGTCATGCGCGCCATCGTTGCCATAGTCCCTCACAGCTGTAGAGAGGTCCTGCAATCCCTTTGGGAGCAACCCAGCACCAAAAAGCCATTCAAGCCTAGGCGCGAGATTCCTGCGTTGGTAGCTGTTCGGGCCTCCGTCGCTAACCTGTTCCGGCAACAGGCACTTCGTAGCAAGATCAAGGCACAAACGAAACATGGCGGCAGCTGCGTTGTGGCAGCCAATGGCAAGACAACGGGTTCCCTCATTGAATGCCTTGGCAATATCCTCGGGGAGGTGCTCGGGAGAAACCTTAGCCGCTAAATCTGCAATGGAAATTACCTTAACGAAGGCGAAGACGGACCCAGCATCCGCCGGGAGGGCTTTCACCGTCCCGCTCCTTCCGAACCCTTCTTTCATCCTGCTATCGATCAGTTTAATTAGCATCAGGCTTGGCCGGAAGCATCGACGACAAAGCGCTGTGACCTCGTGGAAGTGCTGCCAGCCAGCGCTAGTGCTAACATAGACGTCGGACAGAATATCGAACGTCATACTATTTGCGCCGCAGCGGCGGCAGTCGGACACCAGTGTTGCCATGGGACGTTGATAACCTACTCCACTGACACAGCAAAGACACTTGGCGTTTTTTTTGGTGATAAGTGATGCAATCATCGCAAGTGTGGTCATGTCGCGCGTCGCGGATTGCGTCCCAACTACTGCGCCTTCGAGCCTGCCTGTCGACTCCACAGGGCTAACCCTCGACGACCAGTTGGGCGGCAGGGTCTTTTATTGGCCTCCAAAGGTCTTTACGTTCTCAAAGGCACCAGGTTGTGCCCTCCGGCAGCTGCGATCTCCAGCGCGCGCTTGGCGGTTTCCTGGCCCTTGACCTGTTTGAGGTCGGGTCCCGGTTCGGGCTCGGCGGCTATCCCGGGCTTGGGCGGGCTCAAGCGGCCATGGCCTTTCAGGTGATTGAGCAGGGTGAGCAGGTCGGGCGCGGCAATGACATCAATACCGCCCGCCCAGGCGGCTTCTGCACCCTGCACCGCCGGGCAGATCAACGACCGCCCGGTCGCCGAGGCGTGCAACGCGGCGAGCAGCACGCCGGGCGAGGCGGCGATACGCCCATCCAGCGCCAGTTCGCCCACCGCGACATATTCGCTGACCAGCTCTGCATCGATGATGCCCATCGCGGCGAGCAGCGCCAGCGCGATCGGCAGATCGTAATGCGATCCTTCCTTGGGCAGGTCCGCCGGCGACAGGTTGACGGTAATGCGCTTGGGCGGCAGCGACAGGCCCAGCGAGGCGATCGCGGCGCGCACCCGCTCACGGCTTTCGCCTACCGCCTTGTCGGGCAGGCCGACCACCGCAATGCCCTTTTGCACGCCGGGCGAGATCTGCACCTGTGCCTCGACGCTGCGCGCCTCGAGCCCCAGATAGGCCACGGTCTGGACGATGGCGACCATGCGCTGCCCCCTGTTTGTTCCGGGAGCGAGCCTGACGCCCCGATGTCATGGAGTCGAGGGAAAAGCGCGGGATTGCTTCATTCCGGAGGCAATTCTACCCGCTCGGGCAACGGGAACAGGGTGAGGAAGCGCGCGATCAGCGCAGGGTCGCCTTGCACATTCAGCAACCCTTCGGCTTCCAGCGCGGCGAGCGGCACCCCGCCATAGACCGCGCCTGCCAGCGCATGCGGGGTTCCGGTGAATACAAGGTCGCATCCCTGCGCATCGCCGCGCGCGATGGCGATACCGCTCGAATCCAGCTGGCCGACATAGGACATGTCGCCAAAGACAAAGCCGGTGGTGCACGTCAGATCGCCCACCCGAGCCCGGTCGATCATCGTGCGGAAGGACAGCATGACCGACACGCCGCTGATCGGCAGCGTCGGATCATGCCAGGGCGAGCGCGCCGCCCAGCGGCCGAGCATCTGGATCAGCGGTTCGGCCTCATAGCCCCATGGGGTCAGTTCATAGACCTGGGCCGATGCGGGCGGCGGCAGGCGGCGGCGGACGAGCAGGTGCCTGGCCTCCAGCCCTTCCAGCCGCTGGGTCAGGACATTGGCACTGATCCCCGGCAGATCGGCACGCAATTCGCTGAACCGCCGGGGCCCGAGCATCAGCTCGCGCATCACCAGCAAACCCCAGCGTTCGCCGATCAGTTCCAGCGCGTGCGCGGTGCCGCACGCATCGTCATACAGCCTTTTGGGCAACCAATCCCCCTTGAGGTTATAAATAATAACTCAACAGTTGCTTTTTGTAACACGACTGGTCACTCTGGGCAACGACAGCCCCCCGAGTCGCAGAAACAGGCGGCCGGGCCAAGCGAGGATGCGCCGATGAGCGAGACTGCCCCTCCAGCGATCGTGACGATCGCCCTCGCCGCAATCGAGGCTGCGGCCGACTCGGCCTGAAACGTGCCTTTGCCACCCTGACCCTTCCTTCTGCGACAAGGACGAGTACCCATGACCTATATCGACGGATTCGTGATTGCCTGCCCCGAAGCCAATCGGGACAGATTTATCGAGCATGCCCGCATGGGCGATGCGGTGTTCATGGAATTGGGCGCGCTGCGCATCGTCGAATGCTGGGGCGATGATGTGCCCGACGGCCACACCACCGATTTCCGTCGCGCCGTCCAGGCGCAGGATGGGGAGGCCGTGCTGTTCAGCTGGATCGAATGGCCCGACAAGGCAACGCGCGATGCCGCGATGGCCCGGATGCAGGAGATGATGACCGACCCTGCCAAGCTCGATCCGCGCATGGACCCGGAAAGGAACCCCATGCCCTTCGACGGCAAGCGGCTGATCTTCGGCGGCTTCGTTCCCGTGGTCGAATTGACCGCCTGACCGCGCCCAGCAGGAGAGACACCATGACCAACCGACCGGGTGAATTCGTCTGGTACGAACTGATGACGCGCGATGCCGATGGCGCGATGGCATTCTATGCCGCGCTGCTGGGCTGGACCTATGGCGATGCGGGGCGGCAGGCGCGCGACTATCGCACCATCCATGCCGGGGACGAACCGATCGGCGGCATCCTGGCGCTCAGCCCGGACATGCTGGCGGCGGGCGCGCAGCCGGCGTGGCTCGGCTATATTGCGGTCGACAATGTCGATGCCGCAGCCGCATCGATACGCGCCGCTGGCGGCAGCGTGCACCTGGAGCCGCAGGATATTCCCGGCACCGGGCGCTTTGCGATGGTCGCCGATCCCCAGGGCATTACCTTCTACATCCTGCAGGACCAGAGCGACCGGACCTCCACCGCCTATGTCTGCAACGGCGGCAAGCCCGGCCATTGCGCGTGGAACGAGCTGACCACCACCGACCAGCCGGCGGCCATGGCCTTTTACGCAGGACAGTTCGGCTGGGTGAAGGATGGCGAGATGGATATGGGCCCGCTGGGCGCGTACGAGTTCCTGCGCCATGGCGAGCTGATCGGCGCGATGATGACCAAGCCCGATGACATGCCTCAGCCCGGCTGGGCGCATTATTTCTATGTCGCCGATATCGATGCTGCGGCGCGCACCATTCCGCTGCGGCAGGGCGAAATCCTGTTCGGCCCGTCCGAAATCCCGGGCGGCGACTATATCATCACCGGGCGCGATCCGCAGGGCGCCATCTTCTCGCTGGTAGGACCAAGATCATGACCGAAGCACAGGACGAACCCGGCTATCCGCTGCGCGTCACCCGCCATATCGCTGCGCCGCCGGACAGGGTGTGGCAGGTGATGACCGAAAGGCTGGAAGACTATTGGTGCCCCCGCCCCTGGCGGACCGAGATCATCGAGATCGACTGGCGATCGGGCGGGCGGATGGCGACGATGATGCGCGGCCCCGATGGCGAAAGCCACGAGGGCGATGGCGTGCTGCTGGAGGTGACGCCGGGCAAGCGCATCGTCTTTACCGATGCCTTTCGCAGCGGGTGGATACCGCAGACCGCGTTCATGGTCGGCTGCCTGGAGATCGCGCCCGAAGGCGAAGGCACGCGCTATGTCGCCACCACCTGGCACTGGACCAAAGAGGCCTATGAACAGCACAAGGCGATGGGTTTCGAGTCCGGCTGGGCGGTGATGGCCGATCAGCTTGCCGCGCTGGCAGAGGGGGAGTAACCACATTGACGGGGCCCAAGGCCCTGCAATCGCTGGCTTTGGTGAAGCGCGGGCCCATCAGATAACCCGCGCTTAACGCTTCTGCCTGACCATGTTCGTCAACCTGCAGGCAAATCGGCGGGCGCATCGGTGGTGGATCAACCATCTGGTGCCGATGCCCGCTCATGTCGCTTTTCCGTCCCCTGCCCGTCCTTGCCCTGTTGGCGCTGATCCTGTGTCCCGATCGCATCGAGGCGCGCGAGGTCAGCCTCACGATCATCGCGCCGGTGATCGAGACGGATGCCATCGCCTGGCGCGAGGAGCTGAGCTGGACCGAGGAAACGCAGCAGGCACCCGAGCCGTCAGCGCCTGCGCTCGCGACATTCGGCCCGTTCCGCGTCACCGATGCGACCAGCGCCGACATGATCGGCGTGGTCAATGCGCGCACACCCCGGCAGTTTGCGGCCATGCTCCAGGCCTTTCCCGGCATCCGCACCTTGCGGATGATCGAGTGCCCCGGATCAGAGGATGACGAAGCGAACCTGCGCCTCGCCCGGATGCTGCGCCAGGCGCGAATCGAGACGCTGGTGCCAGCGGGCGGATCGGTCCGCTCGGGCGCGGTCGAGCTGTTCCTCGCCGGGGTACGCCGCCGCGCCGATTCGCGCGCCGAATTTGCGGTCCACAGCTGGCGCGACGAGCTTGGCCGCGAGGCCCGCGATTTGCCCTCGGATGATCCCGTTCACCGCGAATATATCAGTTTTTACCGTGAAATGGGGCTAAGCGAAGACAGCGCCCACCGTTTCTACGCGCTGACCAATAGCGTGTCCTTTGATGATGCGGTTTATCTTGCGCCGTTACAAATGGCGGCCATGGGACTGCTCGACATGCTGTAAGGGCTTCAAAACAGCCAAAAACTGAGGTGAATTTCGCTATAATTGCGCCCAACGCATGTTGCATTTGCTAATAAGCTGTGGGATACCGCAGCCGCTAGCAGCATGTCTGAAGGGACAATCCTATGAAACTTGCAAAGACCGCACTGGCTGCGCTTGCTCTGACCACCATGGTCGGCGCTCCGGTTCTGGCACAGGCTGCGACCTCCGCAGCCCGCGTCAGCGCCTCGAGCGAAGAGAGCGACGCAGAAGGCAGCACCGGCATCATCATTGGTGTCGTGGCCGCTGCCGCCGTCGTGGGCGGCATCATCGTCATCTCTGACGATGATGAGCCCAACAGCCCCTGATCGCCGCAAGGCAATCAGGTACTGATTCGGGAAAGGGCGGTCGGCAACGGCCGCCCTTTTTCGCATGCGCGCTGCATTTGCATTCCCGGCCGCGCGCAGCTGGTCCCTTGACTGGTGCCACGCCGCGTCCATCTTGAGCGATGACGCCTCTGTCATCGCGATCCGGTCTTTCGAATCGCGACCCGATCGCGAAAGGCCCGATCCATGACCAATTTTCCCGCCGACTATATGCCGCCTGCCATCTGGACCTGGAACAAGGACAATGGCGGTGCCTTTGCCAATATCAACCGGCCGATAGCCGGCGCGACGCACGACAAGGAACTGCCGGTCGGCCAGCATCCGCTGCAGCTCTATTCGATGGCGACGCCCAATGGCGTCAAGGTCACCGTGATGCTGGAAGAGCTGCTGGCGGCGGGACATGCGGGCGCCGAATATGATGCCTGGTTGATCGACATCCGCCAGGGCGGGCAGTTCGGCAGCGATTTCGTCGCGATCAACCCCAACAGCAAGATCCCCGCGTTGATGGATCGCAGCGGGCCCGAGCCGGTGCGTCTGTTCGAATCGGGTTCGATCCTGCTGTATCTGGCAGAGAAGTTCGGCGCGT
>Ga0209278_1000628_pt1 | contig 25635 bp, 24 predicted proteins | sample JI81BgreenDNA_FD_187504 | JGI IMG/M metagenome (GOLD analysis project Ga0209278, IMG submission 187504) | Wastewater effluent complex algal communities from Wisconsin, to seasonally profile nutrient transformation and Carbon sequestration -... | ecosystem: Engineered > WWTP > Effluent > Algae...
AAACCACCGCCGCCAGAGCGCGGGGTTGGGGGTCGGCCGAGCGCTGCCGGCCAACAAACCACCGCCGCCAGAGCGCGGGGTTGGGGGTCGGCCGAGCGCTGGCGGCCAACAAAAATGGTGCGCGACGCAGTCCGTCGCAGATCGCTCTCTCCCTGATATTCCCTGATACTGAGCAAATTTGCTCAGATCTTCGCGTTGTTCCGGGCCATCATTCCAGGTTTTCCAAACGGTTTTCAGATGGTTATGGCCGCCGTAAGCACTTCTGCACGCGATGAATCGAGTGCAGTTATCAGGGAAAGCAAAAAGCGATATCAGGGAATTGAAGGCCGTCTTTCGCGCGGAAACGGTAAGTTTGCACTCCCTCAGAGGCCGCTCGGGTAAGATCAGGAGAGCAGTCCACAATGCCCGCCATTGCTACGATTGAGGTCTATCCCGGTGATGCCAGCGACAGGTCGTCGGTCGAGGTTTCCATCATCATGGAAGCAAGCAAGGCACATCGGCGGCCTGTTGCCAGTGAATGGAGCTTTCTTGAAGCGGTGACATGGATCGCAACTCGCAATCTTGAAATGGTGAACGGCCTCGCCCCCTACCAGGTTGAGATGGCGGAACCGACTGCACGACGGTGCGAACTTCAGGAGCCCATGGGCGCCGAGACAATTGTGGCCGGCATCTTGGCGAGTGCGATTGCAAAGGGATTCTGCCAGTGCAAGCGCAACGTTGCCTGGCCCGGTTGCGTCTATGATTGGAACCAATTGTCAGCAGCCGAGCAGGCGGTGGCGGCAAGCGATAGTCGTGCCCCAAATAGTTCTTTGTATCGGAGTGCACATGCGCGGAACTGCACATGCTTCGACGCTGCAGCGCGGACGCTGTTCGCATCGGCGGCTACCGGGCAGGTTGTCGCCAAAGTTGGGCCTGGGGGGAAAAACATCTCTCGGCTGGAGTGGCTGCAGGCCGACTATGATCTGATGAATGGTCTGTGGCTTGGCGCTAGGCGGATGGAGCTCGTCAGTTTCAGGTCTGCTGCGATCCGCAAGATATGGCCCGGATCGGTTGGCCAAGAAGGGAAGACCAGGAGCGTCGGTCGCCCCAAGGGCAATATGGAGCCTGTGACGGATGCATTCCGAGAGCGCCGCCATCAAGGTATCCCATTGGAGCGGTCGCTTCGCCAAGAGACTTTGCGCTGCATCGAGATTGCGAAAGGGCGCGGAGAGCGGGACCTTCCCAAACTCGACACATGTTGCAGGCATCTAAGGGAGCTCTACCAGGCCGCTTCAAATGCGGAAAAATAGGGAAAAATTCGTCGCGAGCTTACACTGCTTTTTCTTCCCACAGCATCGTGATGCAAGGCTCCAACACAGGAGCAACCGATGCCCAAAAACCAAACTGCCCTTCGCTCACCGTCGTCCAACAGGGTGCCAATGAGCGCTGAAAGGTCAACCGCTACACTTGTCGTGCTGCGCCCAATCCGCGAGCTTCGGCCCTATGCCGGCAACGCCCGCACCCATTCCAAGAAGCAGATCCGCCAGATTGCGGCCAGCATTGAACGGTTCGGCTTTACCAACCCGGTGTTGGTGTCGGACGAGTGTGAGATCATTGCTGGCCACGGCCGGGTGATGGCGGCGCAACTGCTCGGGATGACGGAGGTGCCAACGTTAACGCTCTCACATCTTTCGGCAGCCGAACGCCGCGCCTATGTGCTCGCTGACAACAAGCTTGCGCTCAACGCCGGCTGGGACACCGAGATCCTGTCAATCGAACTGCAGGGGTTGATCGACCTCAATTTCGATTTGCAGCTGACCGGATTTGGGATCGCCGAGATCGACAAAATTCTCGACGATGCGCGCGAACGCAGCACCAAAACCAAGGGTGACCGGGAAGAGAATATCCCATCGCCGCCGGCAATGCCGGTGACCCGCCGCGGCGACCTCTGGCTGCTCGGGCGCCATCGGTTGCTGTGTGGCGATGCGCGCAAGCCAGAAGACTATGGCAGATTGCTCGGCGACGAGCAGGTCGACCTGGTGTTCACCGATCCGCCCTACAATGTTCCGATCGATGGTCATGTCTGCGGTTCAGGCAGCATCAAACATCGCGAGTTCGCCATGGCATCGGGCGAGATGTCGGAGGCGGCGTTTACGGACTTCCTTGAACAGAGCCTGGGCGCCATGGCCAGCGTATGCCGCAACGGCGCCATTGCCTTCGTCTGCATGGACTGGCGCCACATGGGCGAGATGCACGCCGCGGGCAGAGCCGTGTTCTCGGAACTCAAAAACCTGTGCGTCTGGAACAAGACCAATGGCGGCATGGGGACGTTCTATCGCTCCAAGCATGAGCTGGTGTTTGTCTGGAAGGTCGGCGACGCACCGCACACCAACAGCTTTGGGCTGGGCGACACCGGCCGCTACCGCACCAATGTCTGGGATTATGCCGGCATCAGCTCGATCTCGGCGAGCCGCGGTGACGAGCTTGCCATGCACCCGACCGTCAAGCCGGTGGCAATGATCGCGGATGCCATCAGGGATTGCTCGAAGCGCGGCGACATCGTGCTCGACGCGTTCGCCGGATCGGGCTCCACGCTTATCGCTGCCGACAAGTGCGGCCGCACCGCGCGCATCATCGAATATGATCCCGCGTACTGCGATGTGATCATCAAGCGCTGGCAGGCGATCACCGGCAAGTTTGCCACTCGGGCTGATGACAGCATGACATTCGACCAAATTGCAGAGGAGCGCCTCACGGCGTCGCAGGTGCCGGCATGAGCTGGGATGACGATGATGCGGTCGGCTACGGACGGCCGCCCAAATGGACTCGGTTCAAGAAGGGCAAGTCCGGAAATGACAAGGGCCGGCCGGTCCGTAAGGGGCAGGCCAAACCGACCCCAACCGAGTCCCCGCAAGACGACGCGCTGCGCGAGGCGCTCAACAAAGAGGTCGAGATCACCGAAGGCGGCAAGCGCGTAAAGGTAAAGGTTGGTGATCTGCTGCCGAAGATGCACGCCAACCTTGCTGTTCAAGGCAGCGAGACGGCCCAAAGACACTTGATGGCGGAACGGCGCCAACTTGAGGCCCGCGATCAGGAACGCGCTGCCCTCGCCGAGGAGCAACGGATCAAGATCTACCAGTTCATGGTCTCCAAGCGGGACCGACAGGTCCAGGCATGGCGCGAGGCCGCCGCGCGCGGCGCGGAGCCAGCGGAGCCTTGGCCGCATCCGGATGATTTTTTCTTTTCTCGCTCTGGCCATCACTGGCGCATTCGGGGGCCGAGCGATCCTGAAGACGTCCCTACCTATGAGAAAATCCGGGCCGATCGTGATGCGCTTGTCGTCCGCGCAGTCATCGAAGTGAAGCGTGGCCGCAAACATGTGCACCTTGCGAAATTCTATGCCGTGGCCTGCATGCAGCTCGATGTCTACCTGCCCTTGCGCTGGCAACTCGGCGTCGACGGTTGGCAACAGACCGTGATGGTGTTTGCGCAGCTGCCTGTGGGTTTGCTGCGGGAAATGCTGGCGATGTTTGAACGGCGATCGAAGGCGCTGACACCCGGTTGGGTCGACCCTCAGACCCAGAGGTCAATTTACAAGCAGACCAACCGGTTGATGCAACCACTGCTGCGCCGGATGGGCTATCGGTCGCTCAAGCAGTTTGAAGCCGCTTATGCCGAGTTGGGCGCGCAGACACCATTGCCGAGGCGTGGCGCAATTCCTGGCTAGGAAAGGGCGTCCAGCCGTCAGCTTCAGACAGCGTAGGCGATTAGCGAAACGAACTTGTCAGGCGGTAGACTGTCCGCGAATGCGAGGTACTGAGCCACGACAGGTCCCTGAAGTCTGCCGGGCTCGGATGCGTAGCAATCCTCGATGATCCGTCGAATATCCCTGCCGTTCACCTTCAGACCATAGGCGTCATAGTCAACGATACCGCCTTCATACTGCCCATCTACCGCCAACCTGGCGATAGCCAGATACAACGACAGGTCGCCAGACTCTGGCAGGTGGTTGGCCACCGGGATGTTGCCGCCACCAGCCTCACCCCAGTCGAGACGATCACCGGGCCCAAGTTCGCCGATGTAACTAAACCGCATCGCCATTGAGGACGTCCCCACAACTCGCTTACTACCATACACCAGCCGCAATCTCTCGCGAGGACTACCGCACAGAAATCAGATGCGTCCCGTCCGGCTGGCTCGCCAGCGTGAGCGGCAGGCCCGTAAAGCGCCTCGCGACGTCGATAGCGGTGAGCAAATGCTGGCTCGGTTTGACCGTGGTGAAGCGCCCGCCGCCCGCAAGCGCGAACGGCAGCAGCAGTTGATCCGCCAGGTACGGTCCGGCGAACGCTGTGCACGCCTGATAACCCCGCATTCGCGCAGCCGCCTGTTTGGCAAGCTGTTCGCCCGGGACACCCAGTTTGCCAAACCCGCTGACCAGCTCGGCCGCATTCTCATGCTCTGCCGCCAGCATCAGGATGATGCCCGGCCCCTCATCACGCGGCAGCTCCACCATATCGAGCGCCAGCGGCGGCCAATCAGGCAGATCTCGTTGAGTACGATCAAGCATGCGCTGCGCCACAACAGGTTCGATGCCGGCGAACAGCACCCGCCCCGACACCTGTTGCAACCCACCGCGCTCGACCGCATCGATGGCCCTCAGTGGCGCCGGCTCAATCTCGACCTCGATGCGACCGCCGCCGCGCGGGTAGAAGCCGTGGCGCACCAAGCGCGCACTGACCTTCGGACCCATGCGGTTGATGATCGGCAGGAAGCAGCGGCTGATGAAATCGAACGGCGGCGCTAACATGTTGTGGGTGCCGCCTTCCAGCACAAGGCGCGACGGCGCATTCGCCATCGCCAGCGGCATTAAGACGGTCTGCAACACCAAACCGGTAGACCCGGCGGTGCCAACGGCGAAATGATAATCGCCCGGTACCACCTGACCTGGGTGGAACTCGATCTGGCTCGAGCCAACCGCAAGCCCGCGCACCTCGGCGCCCGAGATCACCGCCGCCGCCTCGATAGCGGTCACGTGCTGGCGCATCAGGCCCGGCTTTGATCGCTTCGCACGCACATCGGTAATGCGCACCGGCATGCCGGTGGCAATCGCCAGCGCGCAGCTGTTGCGGACCACCTGCCCACCGCCCTCGCCTTCCGATCCGTCGATGATGATCATTCTCGTACCAATTCCAGGAAAAATGCATTGGCCGCTTCCAGGGCGGCGGTGGTGGGGAGGCGCTCCGGCACCTCACTGGCGCGGCTCAACTCATCCTTGATGAGAGCATCCAGCGCCGGAATGCGGTTTATCAGGCCCTGCTCCCGGGTTTGGCGCTTGATCGCCACCAGTTCGTCGATGATGCCGGCAAGCGCTGCAGGGACCTCGGCCTCCACCATAAGCTCTTGCAGGTTCATGGCGGGTCGCCGCCCGGGATTTCCGCGCAAGGCACGGATCGCCAGCGCCGGCCGCAAGGCATAAAAATACTTCTTCACCCGCACAGCTTCCTGCCTATCAAGCCACCGTTCGGCCGCGTGGCGGCCGAGGTTGGCATAATGATGGGCAACCCCACGCGGATCGAACAGCGCGTCGGCGAGTGTCACAAACGCCGCAGCGGCTGGATCGTCAGGCCGGTACCGGATCGGCGAGGACAGCCATTCGCTGACAACGGCGTTGGATTTCAGCAGCAGGCCGAGGGTCTTGCGGATATCCCAACCGTTGAGATCGATGTCCTCGACAATCGCCTGCTCGATCACATCGCGGCCGGGCACCAGCTGCAGATACCAGTCCCGCCGGCGGACATAGATGAAGCGCACGTCATAATCGCTATCCGGCGACGGAAAGCCCCAGGCGCGCGAGCCCGACTCCACCACCCACAGGAAACGCACGTCCTCAGCCGCCTCGATCTGGGCGAGCCGGACTTCGATCTCCTTTCGGATGTCCAAGGGAATGGCGTCATTCATCTCGCGTCTCGGTTGGTCTGCCGGCAGCCGGCGTGAAGGGGATCACCCCTTCACGCAGACCACCTGCTTCAGCGTGTGGACGATCTCCACCAGATCGGCCTGGGCGGCCATCACGGCTTCGATCGGTTTGTAGGCGCGCGGCGTCTCATCGATGACGCCTTCGTCCTTGCGGCATTCGACGCCCGCGGTGTCACGCACATGCTCGTCCAGCGTCACCTGCCGTTTTGCCTCGTTGCGGGACATGATGCGCCCTGCGCCGTGGCTGCAGCTGTGGAAGCTTTCGGCATTGCCAAGACCGCGCACGATGAAGCTTTTGGCGCCCATCGAGCCCGGGATGATGCCCAGCACATCCTTCGCCGCCCGCACCGCACCCTTGCGGGTGACCAGCACGTCCTCGCCGAAGTGGCTCTCGCGCGTCACATAATTGTGATGGCAGTTCACCGCTTCCAGCTCGGCCTCGAACGGCTTGGCGATCTGGCCCCGGAGCGCCGCAATGACGTTCGTCATCATCATGCGCCGGTTCAGTGCCGCATAGTCCTGTGCCCAGTTCACCGCCCACACATAGTCGTGGAAATGATCCGTCCCTTCCGGGAAGTAGGCCAGATCCTCGTCGGGCAAGTTGATGAACCACTTGCGCATGTCCTGCTTCGCCAGCTCGATGAAGTAGCTGCCGATGGCATTGCCGACACCGCGCGACCCCGAATGCAGCATCACCCACACCCGGGCTTCCTGATCGAGGCACAGCTCGATGAAGTGGTTGCCGGTGCCGAGCGTGCCCAGGTGCATCAGGTTGTTGGTGTTCTTCAGCCGCGGATACTTGGCGCAGATGCGATCGAAGCGTTCGACGAGCGTGGCCCAGGCCGCGACGATGGCCGGCGGCGGATCGCCCCACGAGCCCTTGTCGCGCTTGCCGCGGCCGACATCGCGCCCGTGCGGCACTGCAGCCTCGATGGCGACACGAATGCCCTCCAGGTTGTCGGGCAGATCATGCGCCATCAGCGAGGTGCGCGCCGCCATCATGCCGCAGCCGATGTCGACGCCCACTGCCGCCGGGATCACTGCGCCCTTGGTCGGGATCACTGAACCCACAGTGGCGCCGATGCCGACATGGACGTCGGGCATGGCCGCGACGTGCTTGAAGATGAACGGCATCTTCGCCGCCCGCGCCAGCTGTTCGCGCGCCTTGTCATCCACCGGCACACCGCGCGTCCAGCTCTTGATCGGTACGCCGCCTTCGACGTGGGTGTATTCAAACGTCATGGTCATGATTGACCTCCTGCAGTGCTACTATGGCGTCGGCGACGAGAGTTTGGCGAGACGGTGTCCGGTTAGGTCCGGAGGGCCCAATGCCTAAGATGGAGTCCCGCCGGCATTCGCCGACATATTGGAGTGCTGACGACGAGGTTTGGCGAGACATCCCGGAATGAGCCGGGGCGGAGTCGAACCGCTCGGCCTTTCGGCCTTTACCATGTAGTCCCGCCGGCATTCGCCAGCTGCGTGAAGTGGTGTGGCCGTGGCGACGAAATCGATGAGACGTGGTAGTCCTTAAGCGACATTCCCATGGCGGGGCTCGAACCCGCATCTCCCCTCCCTGCAAGCAGTTCGGGGCGCTTTACCCGTCGGACCTGATTGGAGGATGTAGTCCCATCAGCATTCGCCACGGCCATGGTGGCTTGAAATGCGGTCACGGCGACGAGGGTGAACAGGATTTGCCCGAAGGCACTGATGCTCTAACCATTTGAGCTACCGCCCGTTGCCAGGCAGGAGGGAATCGAACCCCCGATAGTCAGCGATGTAATCCTGCCCGGCATTCGCCGTGACCAAAGTTTCATACCTCCATTTCGTTGATGATGCTGACCCAGTCGCGCGTCTCGCCATTGGCAAAGCGCGCCACCACGTCGAACACCGCGTCGCTGAAGCCGCCGACATTCAGGATGTCGGGCCGGCTTTGCGCCTGAGTGGTGCCATAAGGCTGAATGTCGATGCAGATCAGCTTGGCGCCTGGATTGCGGGCCTTAAGCTTGTTCCACTCCGCCATTGTCGCCGTAGCGCCCGACCGGGCCGGATCGAACCACGACTGGTTGTCGGATACGATCACCACCGTATCGACGGCTGCCCGCTGCCGGTTAAGCAGCGCCAGCGGCGCCGAAACACTGGTGCCGCCGCCACCCACCGCCGCCAGTGCAGCAGCGTTCACGGCCAGGTGGGCATTGGGATCGAGCGCCACGTTCACCACCTTCTGTTCAAAGGGGATCACCCGGGCGTCCGGGTTGCGCCGCAGCACGGCCGCCGCCACCAGCGCCGCGACGTCGATGCAGCGCACCGCCGACGTGGCGCCCTTGCGGTAACCCGTAGCCGGGCTGCCCATCGATCCCGACACGTCGGGGCAGACAACAACCTTGCCGGCAAGCTTGGGCACATTGGCAAGCGAGGCTTCCAGCGCCGTTTCCAGCGCCGCCTGCACCACCAGTGGCACGCCGTCGCCCACCTGCTTCAGCGCCATCAGAAGCTGATAGGCCAGGACATGCGCGCGGATTACCGCCTCGGGATCGCCCAGGCGTTCGGACACCAGTTGCGTCACACCCGGCACCTGGAACGCACCATGGCGCGCGAGCGTGTTCAGGTTGATCCGCAGGGCCTGCCAACCCATGCGTGCTGCCAGCACACCCCATTGTTCCGCATTTAGCGGAAAAGTGGTGAGCCATTCGAACGGTACCGGCGGCAGCGGCAGCGCAGGGTCGCGCTTCCACGCCTCAAACGCAGCGATCTCGGCCGGCAACGCGGCAACATCGTATGGTTTGCCAATGAGCCAGCCATAGAAGGCGCGCCGCTCGGCCGAGGCCGGCGCCGGGTGCACCATCTTGACGATATCCGCCAGGCTGGGTGCCGCGCCAGTGGCCGCCTGCATCAGCTGCGCCATCGACGCCCGTTCCAGCCAGGCCTTCACCAACCGTTTCGGCCGCGAGCCCAGCGACGTGCGCCCGACCTGACCCGACCGGATGATCTGGACGAAGTTGCGCAACATCCGGCCATTGTCGATGACCTGGCCAAACACCCGCACTGCAAGGTCCGGCTCTGCCACTGTCAGCCATGCGGTAAGCAGTGCCGGCATATCCTTCATGGCACCGGCCTTGCGAGCATAGATGGCTGCCTTGGCGACGAACAGCGGATCGCACGCCTTCGCGGCAGACAGCACGTCGGCGAGCTGCGTCTCGGCAGTCGAATAGAAGCCATCCGCCAACGTGCCGGTTGCGGCCAGTTGGGCAAGCTTGGCTTCCGTCCCGAGAGCATAGGCAACCCCGCCAGCCTCGTTGCGCACGTCGGCGCGCGGCAACAGCCGGTTCAGCGCCGAAGCGAAGAGAGATGCGTTGGCCATTGTCCAACTCCTGAATTCTGCGGAGTTCAGGGGCAGCCGGCCCATTCCGGCCGCCCCATCCATCCATCGCGCGCCGGGAGGGTCATTGGCCCGGCATGCATTGCGATGCAGAGACCGTGCCAACCGGGGAAACTCAGTGGCGCGATTCCACTATAACATTGATATTGAATGGCTAATTATCGTCTATTCGTCGACAGTCCAGTCAAATTGCACGTAGCAATTGATATTTTAGTATAGTCATATATATTGTGAGCGCATGAAACCTACCACCGTCATTGGCTTTCTCGGTTCTACGCTGGATGCCGCCAAGTTCGGCCCATCGCGCTGGATGAAGTGGCGGCCGACAGTCAGCATCGTCATGCACGAAGATCTGCGTGTTGACCGGTTCGTGCTGATCCACGGCCGCGCCCACCAGCGCCTCGCCGACCAGATCGCCGCCGATATCGCCGATGTCTCCCCCGAAACCTTGGTCGAACCGCACATCATAGATTTCACCGACGCGTGGGATTTTGAGGAGGTCTACGGCAAGCTGCTCGACTTCGCGCAGGCGCAGGCCTTCGATCCCGAGAGCGAGGACTTCCTGATCCACATCACCACCGGCACCCACGTCGCTCAGATCTGCCTGTTCCTGCTCAGCGAGGCGAATTATCTTCCGGGCCGGCTGCTGCAAACGCAGCCGCGGCGCGGCGGGCCGTCCGAGGCCGCTGGCACTTTTTCTGTCATCGACCTCGACCTGTCGCGTTATGACAGCATTGCCACCCGTTTTGCTGTGGCGCACGACAGCAACACAGCCTTCCTGAAATCGGGGATAGAGACCCGCAATCCAGCCTTCAACGCGCTGATCGACGAGATCGAGCAGGTGGCGAGCCGCACGCGCGCGCCGATCCTGCTAATGGGACCGACCGGTGCGGGCAAAAGCCAGCTCGCCCGCCGCATCTTCGAGTTGAAGAAGCTGAAGCGCCAGGTTGGCAGCAGCTTCGTAGAGGTCAATTGCGCAACCCTGCGCGGCGATGGCGCCATGTCGGCGCTGTTCGGCCACAAGAAGGGCGCCTTCACAGGCGCAGCGGCTGATCGAGCCGGCCTGCTGCGCAGCGCCGATGGCGGGTTATTGTTCCTCGATGAAATCGGTGAGCTTGGTCTGGATGAGCAGGCGATGATCCTGCGCGCCATTGAGGACAAACGCTTCCTGCCCTTTGGTGCCGACCGCGAGGCCGAGAGCGACTTCCAGCTAATTGCCGGCACCAATCGCGACCTTTCCGAAGCCGTGCGAGAAGGGCGTTTTCGCGAGGATCTGCTGGCCCGGCTCAACCTTTGGACCTTTGCCCTGCCCGGCCTTTCCGAACGCCGCGAAGATATCGAGCCCAACCTTGATTATGAGCTCGATCGCCATGCTGAGCGCCATGGCGAGCGCATCAGCTTCAACCGCGAGGCGCGCGAGCGCTATCTCGCCTTCGCCACTTCGCCTGCCGCGCGATGGTCGGGCAATTTCCGTGATCTTGCCTCCAGCGTGACGCGCATGGCGACCTTTGCGCCGAAGGGCCGCATTGATACCGACGTGGTCGACGGCGAGCTTGCGCGGCTGCAGCGCCAGTGGGGCGGGGAAGTAGGCGCCGGTGACGGGCTGGACCACTGGCTGTCTGAAGACCAGCTGGCGGACATTGACCCCTTCGACCGCGTGCAGCTAGCCCACGTCGTCGCCGCCTGCCGGCAGTGCCGATCTCTGTCAGAAGCAGGACGCCTGTTGTTCGCCGCGTCGCGGCAGCGCCGCGCCAGCACCAACGACGCAGACCGGTTACGGAAGTATCTGGCGCGCTTTGGCTTGGATTGGGCAGCGATTTCGCAACGCTGACTTCTCGGCCAAGGTTGGAAGCTGCTCACACACCTGCCAAGCACTTACCCTCGATGGATGCACTCAGGGGAACATTTCGGGTGCAGGCGTCGACCGAATGGCGCTGGCCACTACAGACGTCTTTGGCGGGCCCTTAATCGAACTCTGGACGTCGAAGGTGCGCCATTACCTGGCCTGATTTTACAGGGTCGATCCGATCGGCGTAGGCGTTCGCCCATTCCTCCCATGCTGCGAGTTCATCGGTGCTAAGGCCAAGTGTCTCATTGCTCGTGGCGGCTTTCACCTCGGCCACCAACCGCCGTATTTCGTCCGCTTGCCGAAGCAATTCTCCCGACTGCTTTAGCGCTGCCAAGCGCTCAGCCTCCGCCTTGCGGAGGTGCTCCAGACGCAGCTCCTCACGCCTTTTGCGCTCGGCTTGCTCGTGTTCCAATTCCAGGCGGATGCTCTCCCTGAACGCGCTCTCGCCAGCAACGATAATGGCGGCGGCAATGGCAGCGAGTTTGGTCTCCAAGGTGCCGCCATTGTCATCCGCGAAAGGTGCGGAAGCCACAGTCTGCTTACCATATCGTGTGAACCACAATCCAAGCGGGGTGGACTTTTCCAGCGTCTGCCGCTCTTTCCGACGCAGGTAAGGGTTGTCGTAACTGCCCTTCCGACGACGTGTGGCGACGTCTATCAATACGCCAACGTGTTCGTTCCCAACGCGGAAACTGAGCGAGAAATCGTCGTCCGCCAGTTGTACTGACACCCCCACTTGGCGCTTTGCAAGCGCATGCGCCAAACCGTTGGCGATCCGCAGCCTGCGCCGGTCAAATGCACCTGAGAACACCGGCCCATCGTAAAGATAGCCCATTGGCCCGGCCTGCTTCGCCGCCAGCTTTTCCTCTCGCTGCAGGAGCTTGGCAAAGGCAGCTGCAGGGCGTGACAGATCACGTGGAACTACGACCTTGCCGATCGCACGAATCTCTTGTTCGCGTAGCTCTTCGAGATCTTCAGGCACCAAAGATGACGCGAATGGGCCATCAGGTGATAGCCGCGGCGCAGGCTCAAGCAGGCCGCGGAAACGTTCATCCACCCACACATGTGGATAACATCCAGGCCGCCTCGGCGACGGAGCTGGCGGATTAGGAACTGGCCTTCCGGCCTGCAACTTGTACCAATAGCCTTGCGGCGGCGGCTCCACTCCGCACTGCCTTAAAAGCTTCCTCAACCCCGTGTCGGAGATGCCAACCCTGGCCGCCAAATCGCGCATGGGTGCTGACCAAGCAAAGGCGATCAACTGCTCATAGGTCGTTCGAAATCCGGCGTGTCCGTACATGGTTGCACTCCAGTGCCCTACCGATTTGCGATCGGGTAGAGCGTGAGCATGGTCATCCGGACGTTGACGGGAAAGCGGCGGATGATGAAGCCCCGGCCTTCAAGTTCGCCGGCCTGGATGCGCTTGATGGCGGCTCTTGTATCTTGGAGGTCGCTTGTTGAAAGCCACGGTGCTTGCGGCGGCGCATCGTTTCGGCAGCAATGGGCGCCATAGAGCCTTGTGTCAGGCGGCAGCAAGGCAATCAGCCGGTCGATGGCGGCGACATAGGTCGACAGGCTGGAATCAGGCGCAAAGGCATATAGGGTCGTCGGGTAGAGGAAGTCCCCAGCGTAGAGCCGCAGGCCGGCCGGTTCCCAAATCGACACCGAGCTGGTGGTGTGGCCTGGGGTCGACAGGATGGTGACCCATCGGCCGCCAAGATCGATCGTCGCGCCCGGCTTGATCCACTTTGTCACTTTGAAATCGACCGGCGACCAGCGGCCATATTGATAGCGGCCAAGGCGGACATGGTTGCCGTCAGCCCGGCCGCGGGTATCGGGCAGGTCGATCAGGCCGATACTGCGAAAATGACCAAGACCATTGGTGTGGTCGTGATGCAGGTGACTGGGGACGACCGTGACCGGCAGCGCCGTCAGGCCGGCAACGACGCGGCTCAGGTCATGATCGCGGGTGGCACCGCTGTCGATCAGCAGCGCGCGGCGCGTGCCCACCAGCAGATAGGCATAATTGTCGGGATCGCTGGCCGGCTCGCCGATCGCCCAGGTGCCGGGCGCAATCTGCTCGACACGCCAGTAACCGTCGACAACCGTTCCCGCCGCCTTGCCCGGCAGCGGGCGGAATTGGGCCGGGTTGACCGGCGCGGGCATCACGTTGACGCCCTGCTGGGCCGCAGCCATCGTGAGTTCGGCGAAGGCAAATGGAGCGGAGGCGAAGAGCATCGCCGCCATCCCGGCAACAAACGCCAACCAGCCTGCCCATTTTCGCTTTTTCATACGACTACATACCTTAAGGGCTTGCCGACCTGCGCTGGCCTGGGGTCTGCTCGGACGCCTTCGGCGGAACTTGGATGTCACACCTGTCTACCTACCCATCTTGCATTATCGTCAGCCAACCATGATTTAAAGGCACGTGGTTGGCTGGAACAATTTGAAGCTGCGCGAGCGCGCCACGAACCATCAAGCCTAGTCCCGATTTTCCGCACTCTGGAGATAGGTAAACTGCAATGTCCCCCGCCCCCCAAGTTCCAAAGATACTTTTATCGATAGGCTCGCAGGGAGTGATATCGTCATTCAACCATGAGTTTATCTACAATGACGATGAGGATATCATTGGCGTCGAAGTCGAATGCGACGATGGTACATTCTACGAATTCACAAACGATTGTGGCCAGCAAACGTTTGCGGAATTCTACGGCATCAATGTCGATTTCGATCTTTCCTATGACGAAATCAAATCGCTCATTCAGAAGCAGCTGGGCTGGGATAACGACGAAATTCGATGGCTATCGTTCGACAGAAAAGGTGCGCCAGATCCGAAAAGCCAGACCACGGAGGCGGTGCGCTCGTGGCTGAACACGGCAATTGAGTACGGCGATCCTGAATTTGAACAGATGCTCGATGAAATCCCTGACGAGTACACGCCTGGATTGAGGCTGTTCAATGAGCTGGCGCCTGCGGATCGAACGGCTCTGGGGATGAAGTGGGCCGACGCTGGCGGACCAGCCTCGTCAGTGCCGTGCATCGTTACATCGGCAACCAAGGAACAGTTGAACGAGGTGTTGCTTGCTCGCGGGCTAGCATACAAATTTGTGTGACCCGAAGGAGAGGAGTGCGCAGCCCTCCTCTCCTTCGAGCTGTCCCTCAGATCTCCAGATCCGCAATTGAAGAGACCACAGGCCTTGGCTGTTGCCCGGAGCCAAGTGCGACCGTCGGTCCCGTAATCACATCCTGCGAGTTCGGCAGTGAAAAGCCGAACTTTTCTGCAAAGAGTGAGCCTACCGACTTCAGCTCGGACAGCGCCTCGCCGCCCGCCAGACCGTCCTGATCCTGCCCATAATAGTCGAACCACGGTAAACCAGCCCTGGTGTACGCCGCTGCGGTCGGCGGCTCGTTCGGCGGAGCGGAACCGGTGATCGCCTTCCAGTCCCTGGCGTGTACCAGGTTCACAAACACCCGGTCGGCGGCAGCGAGGTCCCAATCTTCGCTACGGAACCGATCTCGGTAGATGGTCTGCCGCATGCGTCCGCCGCCGCCGAGACCCATGCTCATGGCCGCTGGCGCCATGGACACTGAGGGTAGGCGGTGGGCTCGCAAGTGCAGCTCATTGTTAGCTGTGGAACCTGAGAGCTGCTGAAGCATGCGCGCATGCTCGCGGCGCTCCTTCTCCCTCTGGCGCTCAAAGGCTTTCCGGCGTCGACGCCACACATCGGCCTTCAGTGGAACAACCATGATCTGGAGCCCACCCCACTCGGCCTTCCCGGTTAGTTGTTCCTCTGCCGTGTAGCCCTCACCCAATGGCATGGCCACAAACTGGCGAATGACGCCCTTCTCGACGGCAAAACCATCCAGCCATCGCTGCTGGGGCGAGACGGCATAATCCTGCGGATCGCGATTCAGGCCCTTCGACCATGGTTCGCCTGTGACCGCATTGATCTTGCCGGCCGCAATCTTGATGGCGACGGGGAAATCGAGGCCCCAGCTGGGACCATTATTGGTGAAGGAGAGCCACATGGCTTCTGCCTGCCACATGGGCATCAGCACGCCGCCGCGCCTTGCCGTTTCCTCCGGCAACCGATCCGCAAAATCCTCGACATGACGGAGCGGGAACGCACCCAGACCAGGCGGCAAGCCGTACGTGCTCTCGCTGTCTGGAATGCGCAGCGTCCGCTGAAAGTCGATGCTGAAGCGGGCCTCTGGTTCGATCTCCGGAAACCGGAACACTAGCCTGTCGTTTTCAAGTGTCGGCATGCCGCTTCCTTTCACCAATCGCCATCACGCACATCCCGAACGATGCGGAGCACCGCATGATCGGGCATCGATCGAATTGCCCGGATCGCCTCGGCAAACAGCCGCGGTCGCGCCAGGATTGCCGCTCGCAAATCCGCCGAGATCTTGCCGGCCATCGCCAGCATCACATCCCGGTCTTCGCCGAGTTCATCGGCCAGTTTGATCAGCACCTCCTCTCCTGGCGGCGCCACCTCGCCCCGCTCGAAACGGGAGAGGAACGCCGGGGTCACACCGCAGCGCACCGCCACCTTGCGCAAGGAAAAGCTCGGGTCTGACGACTGTCGCTCTTCCCGCAAGCGTCGAACATGCTCACCGAGCGCATCCGGGGCAGCAGGGGCTATATGCTGTTGCATGTTGCGTAACTAGACAACGCTTGCTATCAGGTCAATGTGCATCGGGAGCCGACGGCCTGGCTTGACGCTACCGGATGCAGTGAGTAGAATAATAAAGTCATCAAGAGTTGGGTCGACACCCACACCAACCTGCCACTCCGGGCAAGGTGGTCTTGCGAAAGCAGATGTGGTCCCTACCGGGACAACGAAGCGAGAGCAGTGTCGACCCTCCGCAAGGAGGGTTTTTCATGTCTGATACGTTGGTGCCAGAAGCCTTGGTCGATGCCTATCGGCAAACATGTTTCAAGGTCTTTGCCGAACCCGAAAGCTTCTCACTCCGTATCGATCGGCAATCTCCGGAACTGGCAGCGCTGCTGGCACAGAACGGCGCGGAATATGCTGCATTCATCACGGCGGAGAACCCGGCGAGCATCCCCACTTCGGTCGACGAGAATGCGCGAAGGCAACTGGCTCTCAGGGCTGAACTCGAAGCCATCGGCGCCCTGGTGATACCCGGTGAAGGGCAAGGGACAGATCCGGCATGGGCGCCTGAAGCCAGTTGGCTGGCAATCGGCATTACTCGCGTCCAGGCCTGCGCACTGGGGGCCGCACATGGCCAAAATGCCATCGTCTGCATCGGTGCGGACGCTGTGCCAGAGCTGGTGCTTTTGCGCTGACGCCAAGTTGTTCGTGAACGGGCTGGCCCACCTGCGGGCTGGGGGGATTTGATCCTGATTGCCAACCCCGGCGCATCGCCGAACCTGGCTAAACTGGACTGAAAAATCATGAAGATCATCAATGGGCCTTTTACCTCCGAAGCTGTGAGCGCCGGGCACCCGGACAAGCTGTGTGACCGGATTTCTGACGCCATCCTCGATGCCTTCCTGAAGCGCGACCCAAATGCCCGCGTGGCCTGTGAGACATTTGCCTTTGGCGACCGCATCATCGTTGCGGGCGAATTCAAGGCAAAGGCTGGCGTCACGCCTGAAGTGCTGGCGGAAGCAGAAGGGCTGGTGCGCCAGACCCTGCGCGAGATCGGCTACAGCTCGTATGAGTACGACATCGACCCGGCCACCTGTCGTATTGAACTCGCCTTCAACACCCAGTCATCTGAAATCAGCACGGCTGTTGACGGCAACGCCGAGCTGGGTGCCGGCGACCAGGGCATCATGTTTGGATACGCGTGCGACGAGACGCCGGAGCTGATGCCGCTGGCCTGGAGCCTGGCCAATGCGCTCGTGCACCATACGCAGTACATGAACCACCAATCGCAGTTCCAGCGAGGCGCCTCCCCCATCCGCCCGCTGCGCGCGGATGGGAAGACCCAGGTAACGGTGCGCTATCAGGATGGTCGTCTCATTGGCGTGCAGTCGGTGGTGATGTCTTGGCAGCATGCGCCACACATCAGCGTCGAAGACGCCCGCTGGTGGCTGGAGACCTTTGTGGTCAAGACGATCATTCCGGCAGAGCTTCGGACCGATGATTTTGTTCTCCATCTGAATCCGGCCGGCCCTTTCACCGTCGGCGGACCCAATGCCGACACCGGGCTCACGGGCCGGAAGATCATTGTGGATACTTATGGCGGTGCGGCACCTCATGGTGGCGGGGCGTTCTCGGGCAAGGATCCGAGCAAGGTAGATCGGTCGGGGGCCTACGCAGCTCGCTGGATTGCCAAGACCATTGTCGCCGCAGGGCTTGCGCGCCGGGCCACTGTCCAGCTTTCTTACGCCATCGGGTTGGCGCAACCCGTGAGCATTGTCGTTGATTGCGATGGGACCGGGACTGTCGCCGATGAGCTCCTCGGCGCGGCAATCCGACAGGTTTATGATCTGTCGCCTGCAGGCATCATATCGGCGCTCGATCTCAAGCGGCCAATCTACCAGGCGACCTCGTCGCTTGGACATTTCGGCGCGTTCCGCGACCCTGCAGTATACCTTTGGGAAAACACCTCTAGGGTCGAAGCCTTGATGGAAGCTGTCCGGAAACTGACCTGCGAGGCAGCCTGATACCTGTCTCGCACTCCTGGGCGCTATAGACTAGCGAGGTGGTAGAAGGTCAGCTCGAACATCCGGCTACTGACCGCGTAGGATGACGCTTTAGCGGGCAAGGTGGCCGCCGCAGACGTTATGGCCCTCTTGCAGTCGATGAGACCACCCAGCGTATAAACACCCTACTGGTTGGCAGACAGATTGACCGCCCTCACCTGATGAACAGCCACATTGACGACGCTGCGGCTACTTCACCTGCTTGTCGACAAACCCCAGCGTCGTCGCATTCTCAATAAGCGTGCGCACTTTCGCACGCTCCAAGCCTGCTGGCACTTCGGCATCGATCTCCAGTTTGATGGACACGTCGGCACCGGGGAGCGTGGTGAGCTGTTCGATGATCGCCTCAACGATCTGATGGATGTCCCGCGCCGGTCTCTCCGGCGAAATCATCACCGTGCCTTGGAAGCGGGTCGGCTTCGGATCAACAGTGGGTGGTGAGCCAGCCCCTGGTGCTGGTTGGGGCGCTGCACCCGGGTACACACTGACCGTTGGTTCGGTAATGGTGGCAGCCGCAGCCGCTGCTGTTTGCTTTCGCACATACGCTTCGGCGATGCCAGGCTTGATGATGACCGACTGGTCATCGATCACAACTTGGGCGCCGGTTGCTCCCGAAACAGCCAAACCAACATAGGCTTCTTTCGTCTGATCCCAGCGCTCGGCATAGGCGAATGGCCCTGACAGCATTCCACTCACTGCTGTGTGGACGGCCTTCTGCAGCACGGCGCGATTCTTGACCCTGGGAAGATAGGTGTAACGGTTCAGATATTCCCACAGGTCCTTCAGGTGCAGGTGCGACTTGCCGTTCCAGATATACTTCTCAAGCTGGCGGTTGAGGTTGTCGGGGCCAACCTTTGGGTCAGTGCGGTAGAAGCCAAAGTGCTTTTTCCAGCGGATGACAGCCATGGCTGCGTTGAGCGCATTCAGGTCAGCGATTTGAATGTTCTTCGCGTACACGTTGTCCTTGCCACCGTCCTTGAACGAGAGGCGGCGATTGGCGCGAACGTGGTCGCGCGCCTCGAGTGTGCTGGTAGTGACGCACACCAAACCCGTCAGACCATCATCGTCGATCAGCTCGACGCCCATGCCCACATCGATGAACGGCACACCATGCTGCTCAAAATGTTCCACCAATAGGCGCTTAGGCGTGCCGGAATCCATGCAGATGAACGCAAAATCCATGGGGCCGACCTGGCCAATCGTATGCTCATCGATGGCAAACGCGTGAGGGACAATGCCGCGATGCATCCGCGAATAGATGCCTGCCAAGTAGTCTACCTTTTTGGGCAGCACCTGCAATTCTTCTGGGGTCGGTGCGCCGGGGGCACGAAATGCATTATGCTGAAGGAAGGTATCGCCATCGAAAATCGCGATCTCGCGCACGGGCGTTTTTGCGACTAGGTCAAGGACGTAGGACCCTGTCCCGCCAACCCCGAAAATGCCAATCCGTGCCAATTCCAGCTTCCGCATCACATTGGTGATGCCGACCCGTCCGGATGCCGTATCGGCATAGTGAAACGGGGAATCCGGATCATCGTTCTCGATGAACCTGTGCGTCTGTGCTGACACGTCCTTGTCGATGGCCTGGGCGTGACGCGCGATCATCGCGACGTAGGTCGTCATCTTGTGATGGTAGTCGCGATAGCCTTCCTGCGGTTTGTGCGAGAACGAATGGTTCACCGTCAGATTCGGCCCCAGCACCTGATCGGTGCTGGCATGGCGGAACTTTTCGATGGGATTGCCATCACTGTCGCAGGGGTACTCGCCAGCCCACATAGCCACATGCGCCGTCACCGGTGAAGCCGTCACATCACCAGAGATGGAGGACATGTCGGACACCAGCGTGCCCAGGCGAATTTCGCGCTTGCTGTTCACATAGGGCACGCCGGTGATGACGAGGTGGCCATGAAGGATGGACAGCTCGTATCCATCCTTCACGATGCGGGCGAGGTCGGGATTACGACTTGTCAGTGGCGGTGACATCGAAAATCATGTCCTTCTTGATACGGGTGGAGCCGCCGGGCTGGAGCGTGCCTTCCTTGTTGGGGCCGGGGCCGTCCCGGAAGGCGACCGTGATTTCGATGAACTCGCCGGTCGGTGGGTTGTCGAACGCCAACGCCACGACCTGTTCGTAGGTGACGGTCTTGCCCTCGACCGTCTTTTCGCGCGTGTTGACGATGATCGTCGTTTTGCTCTTGCCGCCGCCGCCCTCGCCGCGGTCGTCATCTTTGCCGTTGCCCTGGCCAGGGTTGTCTTTCTTGCCGTCTGCCATCGAGAAACTCCTATTCGCGCTGGACGCAAAATAAGTGCGCCTACTCCGAACTTTCTTTCATGTTGCCATTCTGGTGTCAAGCACATAAAATGCGCCTATACCGAACAGCCGCACACCCACCGATAGGAGCGATCGCTTGCAAAACAACCTTGGGGAGAAGATCCGCAAACTGCGGAAGGAGAAGGGATTCACGCTCGACAAGCTGGCCGAACTGACGGAATCCAGCAAAAGCTACATCTGGGAGCTGGAGAACAAAAATCCGCCGCGTCCATCCGCCGAGAAGCTGGCAAAGATCGCCGACAAGCTCGGAACAACGATTGAGTTTTTGTCGATGACGGTGCCGAGGTAAGCCAGGAAGAAGCCGCCGACGCACAGTTCTATCGCCAGTACCGCAAGATGGATTCGGCGACAAAGGACAAGATCAGGCAAATGGTAAAGCTGTGGGGCGATGAGGAGTGACCGAAAACATTTCGCCGCAGCGCTGGGCCAATAATCTGACCCTCTTGCTCAATGGTGTGCATGGCACGTCGCCTGAGCGCTTTCCGGTCAATGTGCCAGAGCTGGCGAAAGAGTTTTCTCGCAATCGCTTTCCAGACGATCCCGTCGCGATAGTGAAGGGCGACAGCTTGCCAGGGTTCGATGGGGCACTCTACAAAGCCCCTCCCGGCAAGAAGGGCTGGGGCATCATCTACAACAGCGGCATCGCCTCAAAGGGGCGGATCAATTTCACGATTGCCCACGAGTTCGGCCATTATCTGGTGCATCGGCTCCAGTTTCCGGACGGCATTGAATGCGCGCCCCAGGATATGATGCGTTGGGACAGCGAGTATCGGCAGATGGAGGCGCAGGCGAACGAGTTTGCCGCCAGTTTGCTGATGCCGTTCGACGATTTTCGTCGCCAAATCGACCCCAAGCACAAGCCAACCCTTGATGATCTCGGCGAATGCGCGGTGCGTTATGGCGTGTCGCTTGTCGCAGCCACGCTCCGCTGGCTGCAATATACCGAGCGCCGGGCCGTGATGGTAGTGTCCCGCGAGGGGTACATTCTTTGGGCGCGCTCAAGCCCGACGGCGCTTCGCACTGGGGCCTATTTCAAGACGGCAGGTAGGCCGCCCATACCGGTTCCGGATTCGTCCCTCGCGGCGCATAGGGGCTTGCTGACCAACAGCAAGGGCCAGCTGGAACATGATGCCGATGCGTGGTTTGCTGAACCGTGCGAAGAGATCGCTCTCGCCTCCGACCAGTATGACTTTACCATCTCCCTGCTGCATCTGGAGCGGTTCATCCGGCCAAACCGGTTCGAGGACCCGGCGGAGGATGAAGATTCCTTCGATGTGATGACCCGTCGCATGGGTGGTAACGGCCCACGTTGAAGGCTGGCTTAGCCGTGCACCTTCGGCGACTTTGTAACTCTAAACCGCCGTTCCGCCGTCGAGAGAACCTTGGCCACTCCAATGTGTACGTTCAGCCACCGGCTTCCGATCGCTGCGGGATCGGCGATCTTTTACCCAAGTGGACGGCAAAGACTAAGTTTGCTGCTGGGTTTCGAACTGTGCGGTATGCTCGCGGAATGCTGCCCTTAAATCTCGATCAAGTACTGCCAACAGCTTGGCCGGAATCGCTGCGACCCATCGGAGAGTCCACCTTCGAGAAGGAGCCCTTCAGTGACTGGTGGCACCGCAATCGGCAGATGTTGGCGCATCTGCCGAGAGACCTTGTTGAGCAATGGATATACCGGCATTGGACGCACTCACCTTTCAGTTTTTTGCCGCTGGATGACCTTACCTGGAAGCGGCGGTTTTGGAGCGGGGCCGACCTTTTAAGGTCGATCCATCGCGCCTGGGGCGAACAACTCGACCCGCAGTTCGACTATGATACCTTCCAGAGGCAGGGTGGTGCTGATCGTCATCCGACGGCACTTGCATTAGATTGTGGCACTTGGGACTATCCGATGGTGCTGTTATCCACCCCGTTCGGCATCATTGATGGTGGTCGCTCGATGCCCAGTGTGCGGCTAGTTATCGTCGAAGGGCATCAAAGACACCGGTACCTAAACGCATTGCACTCACTTGGGAAAGCGCCCGCAGGACCGCATGAGACGATCATTCTGTCGACTCCACTCACTGGTTCCGAACAGACGGTCTCACCTACCTGCGGATAGGGTCTATGGCTTCCGGATCGCCGCATAGAGCGCGCTCGTATCTTTAGATTGGAACGTGCCCAACGGGCGGTCGACTGCATCCGCGAAAGCTAGACGTTCACGCTAAGGCCGGCGAATGGCGATGCCTGGGTGTAGAGCTGCCGCTGCCGATGACAGATCGGACGGCAGCTTTCCGCCTCTCACCGCCGTGAAATCTGCCATTCAGCAACCGGCCCAACCCTGCCATTCTTGGGTGTCCGCTGAACCACCCTCTATCGTTCACACCAATGTCCAGCGAGAAACGCCGATCGAATGTCCGCTATCGGGCAAGCATCCAAAGCGGGCTTATGACGTGAACGAGTGCGCGAAGCAGACGTTCATGGTCTGATGCAATCAATTCGTGCCAGGCCAGCGCGACAGCCCTCAATTCCACTCGACATCCAGCCCGGACAGAGCGTTCGTTGGATTGCGCCTAGACTGAGTCGAAAGGCCCCGGCTTCCAAAGCGCGGGGCATCAGGTCGTGGGAGCAGCGCGTTAGGCGCCGCTCCACAGGAGACCTGTTCATGACGGATATCGCCACTGCACCCGAGCCAGCACCGGCGTCGGACTCGCTTTCATCCACTGCCCGCCCTGTCGCCAACTCAGCGACTGCAAAGAAGCTGCTCGCACGTGCCCGCGGCGCCACTATTGCTGAGCTGCAGGCTGCGACCTGCTGGCAGCCCCACAGTGCCCGCGCCTTCCTGTCTGGTTTGCGTAAGGCGGGCCGGACCCTGGTGAAGGAAGAGCGCAAGTCCGGAGAAACCAGCTACCGACTGGTGGCCAATGCCGTTGCTGCGGCCTGTGCCGGTTCAGAGGCTTCTCAATGAGCCCTGAGAATCGCTTAAGCGCACTTGCCACCATGTCGCCCGCCCAGTTGCGGGCGACATGGCGCGAGACATTCCGCCAACCACCGCCGGATATCACCCCAGAGCTAATGGCCCGCGCTATCGCCTGGCGTCTGCAAGAGCGGCATCATGGTGGGCTGCCCGCGTCGGTAAGCCGAGAGTTGGCCAAGGCTGCAGAACGCTTGCGCAAGACCGGCGAGGTTACCTCGACCAATGAGATCAGCCTGAAGCCCGGCACCCGGCTGGTGCGCAGTTGGCACGGCCGGACCATCAATGTGCTGGTGACCGAAGACGGGTTCGAGTTCGAAGGGAGGCGCTATCGCTCGCTGACGCACGTCAGCAGTGAGGTGACCGGCACGCACTGGTCAGGCCCGCGGTTCTTTGGGTTGAAGGGCAAGCGCAAGCCGAAGGTGCGAACTTCGTCCGCTAAGGGAACCAAGAAGACCGAGGCGTCTTTGCTGGCCTCGCCTGTAGATATGGGCGAGATGCCTGAAATGCCGGAGTTGCTCCATGGCTGAGCGCGGCAAGCTGCGGTGCGCGGTGTACACCCGCAAATCCACTGAGGAGGGTCTGGAGCAGGCGTTCAACAGCCTTGATGCGCAGCGTGAGGCCTGTGTCGCCTATATCGAGAGCCAGCGCCACGAAGGTTGGAGCTTGGTCCCTGAATACTATGACGACGGCGGCTACTCGGGCGGCAGCATGGACCGCCCTGCCCTGAAGCAACTCATGGCCGATGTGGCGGCCGGCAAGGTCGACACCATCGTCGTCTACAAGGTCGACCGGCTCACCCGGAGCCTGGCAGACTTTGCCAAGATTGTGGAAGTGCTCGACAAGGCCGGCGCCTCGTTCGTCAGCGTCACCCAGGCGTTCAACACCACCACCAGCATGGGGCGGCTGACCTTGAACGTACTCCTCAGCTTTGCGCAGTTCGAGCGCGAGGTCACCGGCGAGCGCATCCGGGACAAGGTGGCCGCCTCCAAGGCCAAAGGCATGTGGATGGGCGGCCCGGTGCCGCTGGGCTATGACCTTAACGAACGCAAGCTGGTCATCAATGAGACTGAGGCAGCCATCGTGCGCCGCATCTTCACGCGCTATTGCGAACTGCGGTCTATTGGCGATCTGGCGACAGAACTGGCGCGTGATGGGGTCACAACCAAGGTGCGGCCTTACAAGGATGGTCGCACTGTTGGCGGCATCCCGTTCACCAAAGGGCCAATCGCCTATCTGCTCCAGAACCGGACCTACACCGGTGAGGTGGTGCACAAGGGCAAGGTCTATCCTGGCGAGCATGAGGCGTTGATCGACCTGGCGCTCTGGGAACAGGCGCTGGCAATCCTCGCCGAGAACCGAGTTGAGCGACGCCTAGGCAGCCGGGGCAAGGCGCCCAGCTTGCTCACCGGGATCCTGAGTGATGACCACGGTCGGCCGATGATGCCGACGTTCTCGATCAAGGGAGCACGGCGATATCGCTACTATCTCACCCGTGATGCAGCGCGCGGCATGCGCGGGGTCGAAGGGCGACTGCGCATGCCAGCGGCGGCGATCGAGACTCTTGTCACAGAACAGATTGCAACCTGGCTGGAAGTGGTCACGCCGGACGCTATCCTGGATGCATTGGCCTCAGAGCAGATGATCATGAAGGCCCGCCAGGATGCGCGCACCCTGCGCAGCAGCTCACAGCGCGAGCAACGCACGGTGCTGCTGGAACTCCAGACCAAGGTCCAAGTGCAGGCGGAGAGTGTGGCCATCACGCTCAGACATCCCAGCACCCAGCAGCCGATCATGTTGAACACCCCTGCCAAGCTGGTCGACCGCGGGTCTGACCTCCGGTTGGCCATCGGACCCAACGGCGGCGATGTGCATGCCGCAGTTGACCCGACATTGCTTAAGCTGGTGACCCTAGGGGCCGCTGCACGCCAGCATTTGGTCACCGGCAAGCCTGATAACTTGGTCGACAGCTACAGCAAGCAGCATCTCATCCGCCTGGCACGACTGGGTTATCTGGCGCCGGATATTGTCACTGCCATCGTTGAGGGCCGGCAACCGCCCTCGCTCAGCGGTCGCACTCTCCTGCGGTTTGCCAACCTGCCCATCGACTGGGCCGAGCAGCGCCGGCTACTTGGCTTCGTTTGAGCCCACCGTCAGGCGCCAAGCCCGCATCACATCTGCATCGCATCTGAGGACAGGAAAATCGGGGGTCAGAGAAATCTGGCTCCCGTTGCCATTCTGCAGGTGGCCAAACGCGTCTCTAGTCCTGAGGTCAGAACTTCCCGCCACGCAAGCCGCTGAAAAGCCGCGTACTATCCCGCCATGTCCCAGCAGATCCCGGATTATCCCGGGTCGGGGGAATGGGTGGTGCCGCTGAAGGGACTCGAACCCCCGACCCCATCATTACGAATGACGTGCTCTACCAGCTGAGCTACAGCGGCGCCTGGCAAGGTGGGGGCGCTTAACAGGGGGCAGGGCGGCTGGCAAG